>Ga0306920_100002563_pt1 | contig 22953 bp, 16 predicted proteins | sample flu12Cox44000170_FD_204666 | JGI IMG/M metagenome (GOLD analysis project Ga0306920, IMG submission 204666) | Lab enrichment of tropical soil microbial communities from Luquillo Experimental Forest, Puerto Rico - flux4day.12C.oxic.44.000.170 (v2)... | ecosystem: Environmental > Terrestrial >...
CACGGGCACTAAATATGGCTGCGGCATGGGACTATGCGGTGCGTGTACGGTACACCTGGATGGCGAGGCACGGCGATCATGCCAAACGCCAGTTGGTTCGATCGGAGCGAAGAGGATTACAACGATTGAAGGTCTCTCACCTGATCGCAGCCACCCAGTTCAACGCGCCTGGATTGCCGAACAGGTCCCGCAGTGTGGTTACTGCCAGTCGGGTCAAATCATGCAAGCTGCGGCCTTTTTGGCCAGGACTCCTCATCCAACGCGCGAGCAGATTGATGAAGCCATGAACGGCAATATCTGCCGCTGCGCCACCTATCAGAGGATTCGACGCGCGATCCAGTTCGCGTCAGGACAGAACGCCTAATGAGTCATCTAACACAATTTAGTCGGGCCGGCATTTCTACCCATCGATCCACAGGTTCTAAAGCGTTCGCAGTCCTGAGATGGACATGACCATTCTTGAAACCGACCGACGTGAGTTTCTAAAAACAACCGCAAAGGGCAGTGCTGCCTTGATTCTTGGCTTCTATTTGCCTCTGAGTGGATCAGGTCAGGAGATTCCCGATAGCCCGGTTTTCCGGCCCAATGCCTGGATCCGAATCACCCCCGATAACCAAATCACCGTGCTCACCGAAATACCGGAAATGGGCCAAGGTCCACGCACCGTCGACACGATGATGCTGGCCGAAGAACTCGAAGCCGATTGGACGACGATTCGCGTCGAGCAAGCGCCGGTCATTCCCGAAACCTACCAAAATCTGAAAACCGGTGGAAGCGGCGGCACCGGGTCAGCCTGGGGCTACATGCGCAAGGTCGGCGCTCAAGCGCGCGAGATGCTTCTCACGGCGGCGGCGCAGAATTGGGGAGTTGAGAAAAAGGACTGCCGCGCCGAGAACAACACGGTGGTGCACGGTCCAAGCGGCCGCCATGTGAAGTACGGCGAGCTAGTGGCAACCGCTTCGAAGCTACCGGTGCCCAAAGCCGATACGATCGCCTTGAAGTCGCCTGCCGAGTTCCATGTTATCGGCAAATCTATGCCGCGGGTCGACGTGCCCAATAAGGTGGATGGCAGCGCTGGGTTTGGCATCGACGTCCGAGTTCCTGGAATGCTGTTTGCCGTAGTCGCACGCTGTCCGCATTTTGGAGGCAAGCTACAGAGCTTTGACGCTAGCTCCGCCAAAGTTGTCCCCGGTGTTCGCGCCGTTTTTCCGATTGCGCCCCTCGGCTTTCTTCCGAAGCTCGAACGAAACATCAACACGGCAGGTGGGTTGGCCATTGTAGCCGACTCGACATGGTCGGCTATTCAGGGCCGCAGGGCGTTGAAGGTCTCCTGGAGCAAGGAATCGAATGGACCCGAGACAACCGAAGCCCTCAGCAACCGGCTTAAGGCGCAAGCCACGGCTCCGCCTAGCTTTGTCGCAATAAACCAGGGAGATGCGCTCAAGGCGCTTCAAGAAGACCTCAAGAAAGTCGATGCGTTCTACGAGCTGCCCTTCCAGGCCCATGCCACCATGGAACCAATGAACACCACGATGCACGTGCGCGAGGACGGCATCGAGGTATGGTCTCCCACTCAAGCTGGTGCCAAGCTACAAGAGGAAATCGCTCTGCTTTCGGGGCTTCCGGCTGAGCAAGTAACTGTCCACATGACGCTCTGTGGGGGATCGTTCGGCCGGCGCTATCAGTGGGACTATCCGGCCGAAGCGTGGCAAGTCGCCAAAGAGCTGAAGCAGCCGGTGCAACTGCTGTGGACGCGCGAAGACGACATGCAGCACGATTTCTATCGCCAGTACTCTTACCATCGCATGTCGGGTAGCTTAGATGCGCACGGAAACATCGTGGCTTGGTCTCATCGCGTCGCCTCTACACCCATTCGGACGACCTTCGACTCGCCAGAGAGATTAGTGGATCCAAAGCACGTTGTGCCGCCAGAGTTAGGGGGTGCGGATGTTCTGCCCTACGCTGCCTCCAACTTTCGCTTGGACTACGCCCCGGTCCACTGTGCTGTTCCACGAGCGTGGTGGCGCTCGGTAGCGCATTCATTCAACGCCTTTGCTATAGAGTGTTTCATCGACGAACTCGCACATGCGGCCGGCCACGATCCTTATGAGTTCCGTATGAACTTGTTGCGTGAAGACCGTAAGCTGTCCTCCGTTATGTGGCCAGATGATCCGACGCTTGAGACGCAAAGATTTCGGGCGGTGTTACAACTGGCAGCGCAGAAATCGGGCTGGGGAAGACCGCTTCCTGCCGGGCAGGGACGCGGCATTGCGTGTTATTGCTCATTCGGAAGTTATCTGGCTCACGTGGCTGAGGTCTCAGTCGAGAAGGACGGCACCGTGCATGTTCTGCGCATCGTGAGTGCGGTTGATTGTGGCATGGCCGTGAACTTGGATGGGGTAAAAGCGATGACCGAGGGCGCCGTTAACTATGCGCTCACGCCGGTGCTCACCGGCGAAATCACCATTAACGACGGAGCGGTAGAGCAAGCGAACTTTGATGGCTATCAGGTCTTGCGAATCAGGGAAGCACCCGATGTCGAGGTGCACATCGTGCCGAGCAATCGAGATCCTGGCGGGATGGGCGAAACTGGGGTTCCTCCCCTCGCCCCCGCCGTGGCCAATGCTGTGTTCGCAGCCACGGGAAGGCGAATTCGCAGACTGCCGATCGATCTCACCTCTCTTGCTGCGACTCCACCTTTACCCTCATGAAACACCGGGCGGCGCCGAAAAAGATTTCTTGGGCCAGAGTCTTGATCTAGCATTAGCTTGATCGCGGAAGAAACCTCAACTCCTATGGCACATTCCCAGTTTGCCATCGGGCAGCGCCGAGTGTTGTTGCTTGCAGTCTGGTTGGCAGCGGTAGTCATTTTCGCGATGCAATGGTTCGTTTACGATGCGGCTCGTGGAAACGCTGACCCCTTCCGCTATTACCTCTGGTGGTCTTTCTACACATGGGGAATACTGACTCCCGTAGTAGTGACGTTTGCCTATCACAAGCCGATAAGCGCCGTGACCTGGAAACGAGCTCTCCCACTGCATCTTGGTGCCAGCTTTGTACTCGTCGCAAGTGACATTTCAATCGAAGCAATGCTGGGCAAGCTGGGCCTGCACCATGATCTGTCGATTCAAGAGGCGCTGCGGCACTACTTCACTCGTCATGCGCAGGTCAGCCTGCTCACCTACTGGATGCTGGTGGGTGCGGTGCAGCTGTACCGAATGCGCGATGAAGCCCACACGCGCGAACTGCGATCCTCTAAGCTCGAAGCGGAGCTAAGCGTGGCGCAGTTGGAGGTGCTGCGTGCTCAGATCCATCCCCATTTCCTGTTCAACACTCTTCAGGCTGCCACTACGCTTATTCATGAGGATCCTGATGGCGCAGAAGACATACTCCTCCGCCTAAGTGAACTCTTGCGCGTAGCGGTCGACGAGTCCCACATCCAGGAGGTTCCTCTTGAAAGGGAACTCGAAGTGCTCGATCTTTACATGGGAATCCAAGCGCGCCGTTTTGGAGATCGCCTTCGGATTGAGGTTTCAATCGACCAAAACGTACGCGATTGCATGGTTCCTGCGTTGATTTTGCAACCGCTCATCGAGAATGCCATTCGGCACGGTATTGGCAGACGTAAGGGAAGTGATACGGTCTCAATCCGTGGTTTTCGCGAAGGCGAGTTTCTACGACTGGAAGTGCGCAATCTGAACAGCCGTCTGGAAGACGCCCGGTCACTGGGACCAGGCGTCGGGCTGGCGAACACGCGCGCACGTTTAGAGCAGCTCTACGGAAACCGGCAGGAGTTTGGGCTACGAAATCTCGAGCCGACCGGAGTGTCCGCTGAACTTTCGATTCCGTTGCGTTCGGCTCGGGTTCTAATCGAGGAACCATCTGAATGATCATCCGGGCGTTGGTTGTTGATGATGAGCCGCTGGGCCGCCGTGCTGTACGGCGCTTCCTGGGCAAGCATGTCGGCGTGGATGTAATTGGCGAATGCGGCGACGGGGAATCCGCTGTCAGAGCAATTCGGGAGAGAAAACCCGATCTCGTTTTTCTCGACGTCCAGATGCCGGAGATGGACGGATTCCAGGTGCTCAGCGAGGTCGGAGCCAACGAGATGCCAGTCACGATTTTTGTGACGGCTTACGACCGCTATGCCTTGCGTGCCTTCGACGCGAATGCCATTGACTATCTGCTTAAACCGATCGGCAAAGAGCGGTTTGAGCGCGCTCTGACTCGCGCCAAATACCGAATTGCTGGGCAGTTCGACTGCAACGAGATGCACCGGATCATATCCAGCTTGGAGCGGCTTGCCGCCACGCGAATATACCCGGGCCGGTTGCCGATTCCCAGGGGCGGACGAGTATTGTTCGTCGCTACGAAAGACATCGACTGGATCGAAGCTGAAGGCAACTACGTACGTCTTCACGTCGGCAACCGTGACTACGAATTCCGCGAAACGCTTGCCGCTCTTGAAGAGAAGCTCAACCCCTCTGAGTTCCTCCGGATACATCGCTCCACGATCGTGAATATCCACCGTATCAAGGAGATTCAAGCCTGGTTTCACGGCCATCATCGAGTACTGCTGGAAAATGGCACAGAGCTGCGAATGAGCCGATACCAACGTGAGATCGCGAGAAAGTTAGGACTGAGTTAATAGAGCTCGATCTAGGTTGACTTAGTGGGGGTGTAGGGATGACGCCCCCGCCCCGCCCCCCCGCCCCGCTTACCCCGCGAGCCCATCATCAGCGGGGATTCGCTTTCCCCGTGTTAACGTACGAGTACATGGGTTTAACTTAACAGTTACCCTGGGGGAGCATGGTACCCCCACCCTGGGCGGCGCATGGTCCCCCCACCCTGGACGGCGCAAGGTGCCCCCACCCTGCGGCGGAGGGGCGTGCGGAGGGAGGCAAGCGGACGATGAGCGTAATTGGGATTGCGTCGAAATCTGACCGAAATCTGACTTGACAATCTCATGGCCGAAGAACAGAGTTGTGGGCTTCTCGGCCTGGTTTTGCCTCGAAAACCCCTCCGTAAAGGGCAAAGGCCGAGAGAGGCCCGCCGGACCCGACCCTTGCAACTAAGTTCCGCTCCGCTGTGTGAGGACGAAAATGAAGAATATTCGACTGTTAGTCGCATCCTTAGTCCTTACGTCGACTGTTTCACTTTTACCAGCTCCGGGAATCGCACAAACATCGGTTAGGTGGTGGGAGCCGCGATACCGCACTCACAACAGCATGCGGCAGAACAACGTGAACCGCGCTCCTATCGCCAAATTCGGCGATCGCGGAACAATCAGCCGAGCGCCCTTATCCGGCGCTGACATCGCGACTCAGAAAGCGCTGATAGAAGGAGCGTTCACCCACGTGCCCGCAAGCGCGAACATTGGATTCACACGACTACTAGATGGTGCGCCGCTCGTTGTGGATAGCCGGATCACCGGCGTCGAGTTCCCTGAATATTTCCGCGCACCTTCCTGAATATATATTTCACAAGCTTTGTCAGGCTTGTGATGGTACTAAATAACCATCCTACAATGGTTTAGCAGCTCTTTCGACAACTTCGAATAGCGAATTCTGCAACCCCTAGTGACGACTTAGCTAACTTCTCTCGTCTACTGAGTCCCGTGCTGAGGCACCAAGGGAAGCTAATATCTTCTCCTCCCTAGCAATCGGCGCTCAGCAAGACCGGCTGAAGGACGACGGCAACATTGTCGCGACATCAGTGCGTTGCAAGGAGGCCGGACAAGGCGCGACGGGCTGTACACGATGGTCTTGGTAGGGGGTCGCACCCCGCCATTGTCTTACCAGCAGCCACCGAACCAAGCGTACCAAAAGCGTACCAAATACCGACAAATATACCGGTATTTCCCTTTACTAACCCTATCTAACCTCTTTAGAGGCAACGGCCGGTGGGTGGGGACCGTGTGAAGATGGCACTCTACCGCTGAGTTAAGCGCCCAACCCTTACAATTCAATCAGATACGGGCGGGGGCAGTCAAGAACGTGCACGCATTTGGACGCTGAAATTGTTCAACGATTCGATTTTGCGCTTTACGTTTCGACTCCGTAATTGCTTGAACGTACCTGTCCATCGTCAAGCTGCTGCTGGAATGACGCATCAGGGCTTGCGTTGTGCAACATCAGCACCGTGAGCTTTAAGGAGCGTTCCGAATGTATGGCGCAGCGTGTGCCAGCCGATACACTTCTGGATGCCAGCCCTTTTTGCCGCTGGTCTGATGTGCTTCGCCATCCCGGCTGTAGGCCAGTACGATTGATAAACTTACTGATTATACTCAGCAGAAATGGTTCTTATAGCTGCTGAAAAAAATACTCCTAAAATCTATCCAACACCGTCTAGATCATGGCTAGGTGCATTCCATGCGTCGTGGACACGATCTGGCGGTCTGCTCAAGCGAACCAATAGCACTGATATTTCTTAGACAGACAATACTCATCAATACTGTGGTTCTATACGGCACTGGGGTAGGTAAGGGGCTTCCTAGACTGACACGTATTGAACGTCGATTTGCCGAGTTTCTCCATTTCTCTAAGAAATACCTTTTTGAAAGATTTCTTGGAGCGATGCAGCAGCACCCTGAGATACTCGCGACTTACACCGACGTGGTGACAGACCTCGTCCTTATCCGATTCGTTTAGAAAAACCCGTTCCAACAGAAAACGATCCTTTTCTGACAAACTCTTGAGGATGTCACGAACCTTTTCCCGCATTTCTCGGTTGGAAATCGAATCAGCAACACTCATGGCCGGGTCGGCGACGTTCATGACAACATCGTCGCACGGGGATGCCTCTTTTGATGACTGACGATAGTGCTCTAACAATACGTTGTTACAAACGGAGTTAACAAAAGGTCCGAGTCGTTCAGGCTGGTGGATACCTCCCTCGCTTCGCAGCGCCGCCCATGTCCGGGCGAATGTTTCCTGACGAATGTCCTCGATCGCAGAAGGAGAACGCAATCGGTGACGGAGCTTGAGTTCGATGAGAGCGCTAAAATACTCAACAAAGTGCTGCTCTGCCGAAGGATCGCCAGAACGAAGCCGCTGCAAATACTGTGCGTCAAAAGCGTGGAACTTCATTGGCTTTTTGCTCCCATTGACCGTCGGATTTCGACCCAAATCTTCTCTAATTCCTGCGCTGCTTGAGATCTCACGTTCGGAGGGGGAGTCTGCAGAACTGCTCACTCTCGACGTGGTGGCAATGCGTCTACTTCTCATGAGAAATTCCCAAAAGCAACGTGGGCCCGCGTACTGATTTCGTACGCTCCAGCAGACAGTTGAGTCCGTCCGACCGTGAAGTCGAAGGAACGGTTACTGCGGCTACAGTCTGTGCAGAGAGTGGAATGCTGATCAACAAAGCCAATGCCATTGTGGCCAGAATCCCCAAAAAAGTGGCGTGTCATATCTACCCTCCTGAGGCCTCCCCAGAAAAGCCCAAATTGAATTCGTGGAAACATCCCTCTGCTTCATATGAAAAAATCTCGGAAACATTTCAGTTTTTTCCTTGTAGGCCGGTTGAAGCGCTGACTCCAAATGGTGCCCATTCACCTTCTACTGCTTGAAAACTTAATGAGCCTTTGCGAAGACCTTCTTGTTGACACGCGACCGCGAGCAGAGGAATAACCCATTTTGGGCGAAGTATGCATTCAGTCAATCTAATAAGCCGCTTGTAATCAGCAAGTTGCACAATGTTCGTTTTCCATCGCAACGATCCGCTTTGGGGTGGAAGTTCTGGCACCGGCTTTTCATTGATTTTGGGAGGGTGAAGGTGCAAGATTCGGACCGTCTTTTCTGGACAGATGTCAATTGGCGCAATCCGGCTTATCGCGATCAGCAGCCAGCGCAATCCAAATATTTTCTTTGCGAAGGTCTGAAATGTTTTCCAAATTGGCTCATCTAGCTGTGGAGGTCGAACGGAACCTGGGGGAGACGGTCAACGATGCTGCTGCCCTTCCCTCTTTCCTTTGTGCCGTGGGTGCCTGGGTCATGGATTTCAATCCATTAGCGAAGAGGAATGTATGAGTGATAACTGGACCATCATGGTTTACATCTCCGCCGACGATGTTCTGGCGAACTTCGCAATCGACTCTTTAAATCAATTCAGAAGCGCGGCGACGATGGTCGGAGATAAAGTGGTGGCACTATTCGACCCCAATGACGGAAGCGGAAAGACATTCCGATACAGTTTTGAGGTCAAGGAGGAAGACGCTCCACTCAACGTTGCCAGAAAGAAGAGTGAAAAGGAAGAAATTCAAAACGCTCCACTCAGCTTTTTTGGAGGCGAAATTCCCGGTTTCAAAAACAATATGGCTGACCCAAACACTTTAACCAAGTTCGTGAATTCGGCAACTGGGCAGCTCAAGGGGTCTAAGGACAGAAATTATTGCTTAATCCTGTGGGGGCACGGGACGGAGCTGCTACTGGACAAGGATCCTGGTATCAAAGGAAAGAGATATCTGACTCCTGCGAAAGTTAAGAGTGCTCTGGAAGCTGCTGGATTCAATGAAAAGAACAAGCTCGACCTCGTTGTTTTTGATGCCTGCTCTATGAGCATGATCGAACTTGCCAGCGCGCTTCAGGGCTGTGTTCGCTTCATGATTGCATCGCAGGATGAAGTGCCCGACGTGAGCTTCCCTTATGGGAGAATTCTGAAGGAGCTGCGGGGACATGGCCAGGGTCCTGAGGAGGTTTGCAGGTTAATTCCTAAGATCTACCTACAGTCTTTTCGCGACTATCTCGTCACACCCCGTAACGGCGTTCAGGAGATCATGCTTTCGAGCCTCAACTTAGAAAAAATAGAAAAGGTCACGGCGCCGGTGAGTGAACTCGCCCGTCTCCTGCTGCGCGCAGCCGACGACAAGGATCTTAGCGATGCAATTGTCGAGGCTCGTCATGATTCTCACGATTTCGTCCTCGGTCTGTTCGTGGACCTTTCTGATTTTTGCGAGAAGTTGTCCAACAGGTTGGAAAAGAAGGCGTTTCAAGACAAGGAGTACAACGGGGGATTGAAGAAACTATGTACGCAAATTCGTGATGCGATCAAAGTTCCTAATACGACCGAAAGTGGAGAGTACGTCATGATCGCCAATGAAACCAGAGAAAATGTGAAAGACTGTCACGGCGTTTCTATATATTTCCCGTACTCTGTTGAGGAGACCGAGGCCCAGCAAACTAAGAAATTGTTGGGCGACGGCGAAACCGGAATCGTAAACTTAGAGCTTGTGAAAGGCGGACTCATTATTACGCGAAAGGCGCGCAATGGGCGTATTGAAGAGCTAGAGGCAGATTTTGAGCATCTACCCTTTTTTCAGAAAGAGAACGGCTGGGGCGATTTCATTAAGAAGGGATGGTCCGTTATGCTAGCACGGAAATTTCCCCTCAAGCTGGACTCGCACTATTCCGCTGAAAGAGTCGCTCGGCATTTGTTCGAGGAATGGCAGCGACTTCAGAATGAGAACGAAGATTTGACCAAACGCCTGGGACAGTTGGCGCTAAAACCTCCAGCGTGAGCATTGGTGTCGGGATGCAGCGACTGTTGTGCAACCGCTTCTCGGGGGCGTTGGCGGAACGGGGGGCTATGAGATGGCACATCATTGCGGGAGTGCTTGCGTGCGTTCTCTTCCAGTCTTCCACGATGGCTGGGGCTAGACAGTTCAGTGTTGCGGAACGAATCGGCAGTCTTGGAAGTTCGGGAGAGGAACGCAAGGAAAGTTTCGTCGGCACATCCCGCGTGAATCGTGCCGACAATTCTTTACTGAAAAAGGCCGAAGAGTCGGCTCAGCGGGCGGCCGTCTTTCGCGACAAACAAACCGCCAGCGGCCTGTTGGAAGCAACCAGGTTATTCCGAGAAAGTTCGAACCTCTTTGCTGTCAGTCGCTCGTACGACAAGGCAGCCGACTCACACCTTCAGATGGGTGAGATCTATTTGATCCTGAGCGAGTTCGAAAAGGCGCGGAGATCGTTTCACGAAGCTTTCAAAGTCGCATGGAACCCGGAATTGCAATGCAGAGCACTGAGCGGTATCGCCCGAACCTATGCTACGACCGGGCCCGACGCCCTCGCAGATAGCACCTCCCAGCATGCTCTGAACTTCTGCGAACATCTTAGCGAAAAGGCGCACGCTGAAGCGCTAGAGGCGCGTGGAGAGGCTCTCTATTATGCCGGTGACTACTCGAAAAGTGCCGACTGCCTCAGACATGCTCGAGACCTTTTCGACGCCGCAAAGGACGAAAATCGAGAAGCCCAGGCAATTCTTATGCTGGCACACGCAGTTTTCCAAAGTGGCGAAAGGTTGCAAGCTCTGCAAGCAGCCGGAGAAGCATTACGATTGTGGTCCTCCTCTGAAAATCACCTTGGGGTTGCCCAAGTGCGGGCTGCCCTCGGGATATTCGCAATCCCTGTGGGCGAATTTGAAACCGCGCAATGCAACTACGGTGTGGCCCGACGGTTGTTCGGGGAAATCGGTGATAAAGATGACGAAGCGAGTGTCCTGAACGGGATGGGGCTCGTGAACCGAGAAACAGGCGATTGGCAGAGATCCTTAGAGTATTACCAGAGTGCTAAGACCGCCTTTGCGAGTGTGCAGGATTTACTCGGAGAGCACGAGGCAATTGAGGGGATAGGCAAAGCGTTGGCAGCCATGAAAAACTACAAACGACTGCTGCCGCTCTACCTCTCGCAGTTGGAACAGGCACGAAAGGCAAACAACCCTTTGCTGGTGGCATCAGCCCTTGCGAACATTGCAAGTGGTTACGAAGCAGAGGGCAGGTACGCCCAGGCCGAAATGTTTTATCGCCGTTCGCTCGAAGCCTACCATGCGGCGCACCACATCTATGGCGAGAGCGATACTCTTATCCGCATGGGTCATCTGCAGGCAAGTCAGGGGCGATACCCCGAAGCTATTGCATTATTCGAACGGGCGAACGCACTGAAGGAAAAGACAGGCCAGATTGAAGAGATAGCGAAGATACAGTACGAGCTAGCCTGTGTTTATCGAAAACTGAATCGGTTGGAAGACTCGCGATTGGCGATCGAGAAAACCATTGAGATAGTCGAGAACCAGAGGATTAGCATTTCACATTTTGATACGCGCGCTTTGTACTTCGCGTCTGTGCACCGCTACTACGCAGTTTATATACAGGTGCTGATGCTGCTGCATCAACAGCAGCCAGAACGTGGTTTCGCAAATAAGGCTTTTGAGGCTTCTGAAAGGAGCAAGGTACGGTCTCTTCTGGATTTGCTTACCACATCCGATCAAGATGCCCCCTGCGAGGAGCTCTTGCGGAGGCAACTGGAAGTGGTCGATTCAACCGAGCTTCGCACGGTCGATCTAACAGGCGGAGTGCCCTCAGCGGCGCCGACTCTGACGCTACCGGACGTGCAAGCAGAGATTGGAAGTGGAGATACAGTTCTGCTTGAATACGCTCTTGGCGATGAAAAAAGCTACGTATGGCTTGTAGACCGACACGAGATTTCCTCCCACGAACTGCCGCAGTCGGCCCGAATAAAGGAATCGGTCGATGCTTTTCGTAAAGGGCTCGTTCCTCCACAGTTGAGAAGCGGAGAGAGTGCGGTTGACTACCAGTCGCGAGTCCGCAAATTGGAACGGGTATATCGATTCCATGCACAGCAACTATCACGTCTGCTTCTTGGGCCGATCCGTCTTTCTGGGCCTAAACGAATCCTCATCGTGCCCGACGAGTCCCTCCAATATGTTCCGTTTGCTGCGCTTCCACTTCCTGCCTCCACTGCAGGCAGAGATCTTGTGGTCAATGAGTTTGAAGTCGACGTTTTGCCTTCCGCATCGGTACTCGGGATTCTGCGGAAAGCGACTGGCAAGCGTGCCCCACCAACAGCCACGGCGGCGATTTTTGCCGATCCGGTTTTTGAAGCAGATGACGAGCGCGTGTCAACACGTCGTCCAGGCCCCAGGAGGAGGTATGAGGATCGCCCCGCCAGTTTGAACCGAGCTATCCGCGACATCGGGGGATCTCAGTACATTGCCAGACTGCCGGCTTCACGCGACGAGGCTAACGCAATTGCGAGTGTTCTTCGCTCTGGAGATCCTCAAACTGTGCAAGTTGCCTTGGACTTCGACGCGAGTCGTGCCCACGTGCTCGCAGATGGGCTCACACGTTTTCGTCTGGTACACTTCGCAACACACGGGATCGTCGACGCTCGCCAGCCGGAAATGTCAGGGCTGATTCTGTCATTAGTAGATAGGAGGGGTAGATGGCAGGATGGGTATTTACGCCTGGGGGACATTTACAAATTGAAGCTGTCGGCTGATCTGGTGGTCCTCAGTTCCTGCGACTCTGCGTTGGGCAAAGACCTGGAGTCTGAGGGCATTATTGGTTTGCCGCGCGGCTTCTTGTATGCAGGTGCAAAGAGCGTCATTGCGAGCTTGTGGAAGGTAAATGACGATGCCACTGCCACTCTCATGTCGAGACTGTATGCAAGAATAATGAAGGGAGAAAGCCCGGGTTTAGCACTTCGTGGGGCTCAGCTTGAGATGCTCCGCGATGAAGAGTGGTCCAGCCCTTACTACTGGGCAGCTTTTGTGTTGCAGGGAGATTACAAATAAAACATTCAGTTCATGGGGCTGCAACGTAAATCGGCCATGGCGGCACAACAGGAGAAGAGGACACTCACGCCAGAAGCCTTCGGTAGGTTTCTTCGTTGGCTGTCTGCAGATGACGAGCTGGCTGTGCGAGAGTATCAAAGGATTAGGACGAAGTTAACCAGGTTTTTCATTCATAAAGGTTGCACGGACGCGGATGACCTGTTCGATAAAACTGTAGACGTTGTGGTTGAAAAAATTGAATCATGCGGGCAGTATTCAAATCCGCTTGCTTATTGCTACGGCGTAGCAAGAAATATTTGGCACCAGGATACGCGAGAGCGCAAGCTTGTTGCCATCGACGTCGACGTGGCGTTTGTAGAGCACCCGGACCCGAAAGTGCGCGAGCGGGAGCTGCAATGTCTGGAGCGTTGCTTAACTCGACTACCGGCGGGGGACCGAGAAGCCATAGTCCAATATCACACGGGGCAGGGGCGAGACAAGATCGAAGCGAGGAGAGCGCTGGCTATTGGGGTAGGTGGAACGAATGTATTGCGGATCAGGACGTGCAGAATCCGCAAGGAGCTCCGCATCTGTGTTATTGCGTGTATCAAGCGCTCACTAAATTGAAATGTTATGAGGTCGTCCAATGAACAGCGATCTTCCCGATCGGGGTCTAGTTCGCGAGTACTTGCTGGGCAGGCTCGATGACAAGAAAGAGCTCGAAGAACAATTGAGCCACGACATCTGTGTCAATGATGAATTGTCTGAAATGGTTGAATCCGTCGAAGAAGAGATCATAGAAGATGTTCTGGACGGGACCCTGGGTCCTGCGGACAAGAATGCTGTAGATGGATACTTTCTACGGCCACCGGAACGCAAAGAAAAATTGCGATTTGCTCGGCTCTTGCGACACCATTTCGAGCAGGGACGCGAGTTGGTCAACACACGAAGGGAAGCGTTTGACTCAGCGAATGTCCGCCCAGAAAGGGTGGATTACAGGTCAGCTAATGTCGGACACTCTCATATCAGAACGTATGGGGAACTCGCCGCGTTCGTCCTGCTCACGGTCGCGGGTTTGATTTATATATCCGGCATTCGTAAGAGCCAATCGAGACTCGAAGGGCAGCTTGCACAAGAGCGAGAACAGTTTGCAACTGTGGCCAAAAAAGCACACGTAACGCAGGCCTCGATGGTTGCTTTGACTTTAGTGGCGGATCGATCTCGCGGTGATAGCACTCAGGTTCCCAACCTTGAGATCAAGCCCTCCACTAAACGCATCGTGGTGGAAATTGCTCTCCAAGGTCGTAGTCCGGGTCCCTTCGATGTCATGCTTGAGGCCCAAGGAAAAAACGAGCCCATTTGGGCAGCTCGGCTACTACCGCTCGTATCAGCCTCGGGCGATGCTCGCTTGGTGTTCGACATACCGGCGCAGGGGATCATATCGGACGTCTACTCTTTTATTGTGTCGTCTTCGCTCCCTGAGTCTGGAAGACCGAAGCACTACGATTTTCGGATTACGCTAGCGGAGTAAAGAGTCGGGACCATCGAAGATCCCTTGCATGCTACCTGCGAAAAGAGGCCATCACAGTCAGAACCGCTTGATGAATCTGGAATGGATTCTTCAACAACTGTCGCGGTCTGGTAAATAGCCTGCTAAAATCCGACCGTCTAAACGCTCAGAGAGTTCACGCTGGATTCTGAGGGGGTAGGCGGTGGATCACAATGAAGCAGTGCGAACGCTCGCCACAGAGAGGTATCTGCTCGGAGAAATGTACCCTGACTTGCGCGAAGAATTTGAATTGCACCTCTTCGATTGCGAGCAATGCGCATTCGACCTTTGGGCTGCTGTAACCTTTCTAGTGCACGCCAAACGGATTCTCTCAAAAGAGGCTTGAGGCACTGACGCGGAACGAGATCGCGTCCTCGGTTCCAATCCACCGGTATGTAGTTCACCTCGCCGAAGAGGTGGATGATGTGAGGGAGCGACTCGGCGATGTACGCGCCATGCGTGGTTCTTACGATGCGGGGAAATCGTGCTCCGCGCCGACAGTCCGAGCTGGCCGACGCCTCTCACATCCACGGCACTGGGAGAAACTGGCGGAACTAGTGGGCTTGCTGAACTTCTGAAAACCGAATGGAGCATCGGAATCAAAAAAGCTAGGTGCATCCCGTCACAGCACGTCCTACACTGGCGGGGCCGTATGATGTGATCGTTGTCACAGCCAGAGGTTAAAATATAGGTGATCATTACAGCTTGACATGTCGGGTAAGGCCAAATTCGGAATCGCAGCGGCGTTGATTTTTGTTTCCATGGCGGCAGCTCCGGCCCTAGTATGCCTCAGTTATCTCGCGCAGAATGGAAACACGCATAGCTGCTGTCCGCAGGAGAAACCCCAAAATGCGGTAGTTGCTCGTTGCTGTGTCTGTTCTCCGGCCATCACCGCCCGCAGCGTTGACATTCCAGCGCCAATGAGCGGGGTGGCAACTTTCACACCGATCAATCCCGCAGATTTGACGGCGGATTTCGAACCTGTCGTGATTCCGAATCTCGATACATCCCCACCTAGCTGTAGCTCCATCCTCAGAATCTAGCTGACCTTCCTCAGTGTTCCCTGCAGGCACACCGCCTGTCTCTGAACTCGTCTGCTCCCGGCGCTGTTACGGCGATCGGAATTTGGAGGAAAGGTGAGATCCGCATTCATAGCTGTATTCATTTCCGTACTCTCCATGGCACAAGATCCGCTGTCGCATTCGCCTCGTGCCCAATTCATGACGCTGACGGAGATCGAGCGAGAGGCGGTGGCCAACAATCCTGAAGTCCGTGCCGCTGAGGTCAGCGCCGCTGTCGCGAAAGCACGCACACCTGCAGCTGGCGCGTTGGATGATGCCATGTTCATGTACCGCAACTGGGGAACTCCCCTGGAAAGACCGTGGGATTGGAACCGGGCACAGCACATGCTCATGTATCAACAGACTCTGCCAGGTCCCGGCAAGCGTGCGGCCCGAACTGAGGTAGCGAATCGGCAAGCCGCCGAGAGCGAATTGCAGATCGAGGTGGTGAAGCGAGAGATCGGCGTCATGGTGCGGAAGGCTTACTACGATCTTCTACGCTCAGGCGATGAACACCGGATCCACGATCAGCAAATGGAGTTGTCGAAACAAGCGGTGCAATCGGCGACAGTGAAATACGAAGTGGGACGCGTTCCCCAACAAGATGTTCTTAAGGCGCAGATTGCAATGACGCGTCTCGCGGATCATCTCGTCATGTTGGACGAGGAGGAGGAATCGGCTCGTGCTGAACTCAACACCCTGATGGGTCGAGACCCGGGTGCTCCGCTTGAAGTGATAGGGGAGTACGGAGCGCCGAGAACACTACCGAATCTCGACGCACTGGAACGAATCGCGCTTGAGAATCGCCCTGAACTGAAGGTGATCGCTGCAACAGGAAATGTGGCTGAGGCCCAACTGATCCTTGCACGCAAAGCCTACAGGCCAGATTTCACAGTTGCCGGGGGTTACATGCTGATGCCAGAAGGTTCTTTGTTTCGCAACAACTACATGGCTGAGGTCACCGTGACCCTGCCGTGGCTGAATCGACGCAAGCATGACAGCGAGATCAAAGAAGCAGAATCCGTCGCAGCCGTTGTGCGATCAGAGCGTAACGCACAGGTTAATACAGCCTTTCTTGAGATACAGCAGGCGCTGATCCGGGCTCATGCGGCGGAGCGGAGCCTGAAGCTCTACCGTGACACCTTACGTCCGCAGGCTGCAGCGGCCCTCAAGTCTGCCGCTGCAGCGTATCAGCACGATCGGACCGATTTTCTCAACCTAGTCGACAGCCAAAACATGATGCTCGATGTGGAGAGTTCGTACTTCAAGGCTGCGGCTAATTTCGATGCCCGCATCGCCGAGCTCGAGCGCGCGATCGGAGCCCCTCTACCCGCGTCAGCGGCTACTCCTGTTGCGGAGGTGAAGTGATGATTTCCAGAGATAAAAAGCTTCTCGTAGTTGGGATGCTGGCAGGTGTGTTACTCGCTGGCAGCCTGACGACAATGTTCTTCTTACGACAAGAGAACGCCAATGCGGCTATCCAGAGCCATGCGCAAATGCCCCATAGCTCGGCTAGGGAGAAAAATGACGCTAACTCCCTGGGTACAGAACCTGGCACGGCAGTGCAACTGGATGCTAATGAGATCAACGCTGCGGGCGTGCAGTTGGCTAAGGTAACGATGGCTCGAATCACATCCACTGTGGAAGCTGTGGGACGAGTCGAGCAGCCTGAAGCACAACTGGCAACGGTTCCGGCACGAGTGGGCGGTCGGATCGACAAGCTCTATGTTCAGTTCACCGGAGAAACCATTCGTCCGGGGCAACCCGTTGCTGAAATCTACAGTCCCGATCTCGTCGGCTCAGCCGAAGAGTATCGCCTGGCATTGCAAAACCGTGATCGCATGCGGTCTTCCACGGAGAAGGAAGCTCTGGAAAACGCGGACGACCTCGTCGCGGCCAGTCGCAAGCGGCTGGAGTTGTGGGGAGTGAGCGAAAAACAGATTGAAGCGGCTGCTGCTGGTACCGCAGGGCTCCACGTCACTGTCTATGCGCCGTCGGGCGGTAGCGTCGTTGAGCGAAAGGTAACCCGAGGCCAGTACGTCAATTCCGGAGACCCACTCTTCACAGTCGCGGACCTCGGAACGGTATGGGTCAAGGCTGACGTTTACGAATTCCAACTACCGCAAATAAAACCGGGACAAACGGTGGAGATCACCTCCGAAGCACTGCCCGACAAGGTACTTCGCGGGCGTGTTGACTTCATTGAGCCGGAGGCGAATCCGCAAACGCGGACGATCCCCATTCATGTGCACGTTCCAAATCCTGGGATGCGACTGCGTCCCGGTATGTATATCCGGGCGAAGTTCATTTCTCCAGGTCAACGCGAGGCGGTCGTGGTTCCGCGTTCGGCAGTGCTGGATGCAGGGACTCGCAAACTGGTGTATGTGGCGGCATCGGAGGGTGTATTCGAGGCCCGTGAAATTCAGACTGGCCTGCCATCTGAAGAACGTTACCCCGTACTTGCGGGACTCAAGCCCGGTGAGGTAGTAGTCACGAATGGCAATTTCCTCATCGACTCTCAAACTCGGCTGACTGGCGGGATGACGGGACTCTTCGGCGGATCGAAGGAATATAACGAGAAGTCGCTGACCACTGGTGTCCCTTCCGGCGCGCCGCAGATCTCCCAAAAACCGAGAGGAAAAATCACATTCGCTGTTCAGCCGGACCCTCCCAAGGGGGGTGCCGAGAGCATGTTCCATGTCAGCGTCCTCGACGAAAACGGAAAGGAAGCGCCTGATGCCGAGGTCACAGTGACATTCATCATGCCAGCGATGCCGGCGATGTCCATGCCTGAGATGCGGAGCTCATTCAGGCTAGCGTACGCGCAGGGAATGTACATGGGTAGAGGCAAGCTCGACACGGCCGGTTCCTGGAACGTGGTCGTCGAGGCGAAACGAAACGGCCAGGTCATAGCCTTGTACCGTACGCGCTTGAACGCGGAGTAACGATCATGATCAACAAAGTCATTGAATTTTCGATGCGAAATCGCTGGCTGATCCTGGCGGTCTACGCTGCTTTGGCAGTTTGGGGCTGCTGGGCTGTTCTCCATACTCCGATCGACGCAATTCCCGACCTCAGTGAAAACCAGGTCATCGTGTTCACCGATTGGCCCGGCAGAAGTCCGCAGGAAGTTGAAGATCAGATCACTTATCCATTGACGGTCAACATGCAGGGGCTGCCGAGCATTCGATCCGTTCGCTCGTCTTCTGCGTTTGGCTTCTCGATGGTCAATTTGATTTTCGAAGACGACGTAGACGTCTACTTCGCGCGCACTCGTGTTCTCGAGCGTCTGAGCCTCGCTTCAAGCTTCTTACCATCGGGAGTTACTCCGCTGCTGGGTCCGGACGCAACCGGGGTGGGACAGGTATTCTGGTACACCATCGAGGGTCCATACGATAGTGGGACCTTGCACTCCATCCAGGACTGGTACATCAAGTACCAGCTCAACTCCGTTCCGGGTGTTGCTGAAGTTGCGAGTGTCGGTGGTTTCATCCGGCAATACCAGATCGATGTCGACCCACTGAAGCTGCGTGCCTACAACATCCCAATGAGAGACGTGCTCACGGCAGTGGAGCGCAGTAACAACAATGTTGGGGCAAAGGTCATTGAAGTCAGCAACAGCGAGTACATGGTTCGTGGCCTCGGCTTGATCGAGAAGCTCAAGGATATCGAGGACATCCCAATCACCGCCATGAATGGCACTCCGATGTACCTGCGGAATGTGGCCAGCGTCCAATTGGGACCCGAGTTCCGGCGTGGGGTTCTCGACAAGGACGGCAAAGAAGCGGTGGGTGCCGTGGTTGTAATTCGTTACAGAGCCAATGCCCTTGAGGTCATCAATGCCGTCAAACAGAAGATCGCCGAGATCACCCCTGGTCTTCCGAAAGGCGTTCGCATCGTTCCGTTCTATGATCGCAGCGCGCTGATCTACCACGCGGTGGATACGCTCAAGCACGCACTCATTGAGGAAATTATTCTCGTTACGCTCGCTCACATTCTCTTCCTCTGGCACTTCCGGTCCATTCTTGTAGTAACTCTCCCGCTTCCACTTGCGGTCCTTGGTTCGTTTTCTTTTATGCATGGGGTGGGACTCTCGTCCAACATCATGTCACTCGGGGGGATAGCTATCGCGATTGGCGTGCTCGTCGATGCCGGGATCGTGATGACGGAAAACGTGATTCGGCAGGCGGAGAAGTACTCAGAGGAACACGGAGACTACCGCGATCACATCTGGGACATCACTCTCAATGCGGCCAAGATGGTCGGACGTCCAATCTTCTTCGCTATGGTCATCATCATTCTTGCCTTTATTCCGGTCTTTGCACTCACCGGGATGGAAGGCAAGATGTTTCATCCGTTGGCGTTCACGAAGACTTTCGCGATGGTAGGCTCCACCATTCTCGCCGTTACCCTTGTGCCGGTGCTTTGCACATTCCTGATTCGGGGCAAACTCCACCGCGAGGAAAGCAATCCGGTCATGCGAGCTCTGCAGGCCGTTTACCGGCCGGTATTGCTAACGGCATTGCGGTTCCGAGTCGCAACCTTGAGCGTGGCGTTGATCTTGCTTGGAGTTGCTATTTATACAGCGACAACGATCGGCTCGGAGTTTATGCCGCCACTGGATGAAGAGTCGGCCCTCTTCATGCCGATCACCGATCCGCGTATCTCTCTGACGAAGGCAACCGAGATTATGCGCCAGCAGGATCGAATCATTGCCTCAGATCCTGCGGTTGAGATGGTAGTTGGAAAGATAGGGCGGGCAGAAACGGCTACGGATCCAGCCCCGACGAACATGGGTGAAACAATCGTAATCTTCAAGGGCAAAGATCAGTGGTCCAAGGGAACAACCAAGGACGGCATCATTCAGCGGCTGGACGCGAATCTGCACATACCCGGTGTTTCAAACATCTGGACACAACCGATTCGAAACCGAATCGACATGCTCTCAACTGGTATTCGCACTCAGGTTGGCGTGAAGGTCTTCGGACCGGACCTGAAGGTTATAGAACAGAAGTCAGAAGAGATAGAGAAAGTGGTACGTCAGGTACCCGGTGCCGTTGACTTGTATGCCGAGCGAATCACTGGCGCTCCCTACCTGGAGATCAAGGTGAACCGCGAGTCAGCTGCTCGATACGGAATCAGCGTAGCCGATACGGAAGACGTTATCGAAGCTGCGATCGGCGGCAAGATCATGACCACAACCATTGAAGGACGCCAGCGATTTCCTGTACGAGTACGTTACGCGCGAGATTTCCGCCAAGACCTTGACGAACTCAAGAATGTACTTGTAACAGGCAACACGGGCACACAAGTGCCATTGAAGGAGATCTCGGCCACTCAGATGGTAATGGGCCCGTCAATGATCAGCAGCGAAAACGGCTTGCTGCGCGGTACCGTACTGATGAACGTTCGCGGTCGTGACGTGGGTGGGTTTGTCGAAGAAGCCAGTCGTGCGGTCGCGAACAATGTCGCCATGCCGCAAGGCTATTACGTGCAGTGGAGTGGTCAGTTCGAAAACCAGATCAGCGCGAAGAAGCGACTGGAACTCGTAATACCTGCGGTGCTCCTAATCATTTTCATCTTGCTCTATCGCACGTACAACTCATGGAAGGAAGCCGCACACGTTCTGCTAGCGGTACCATTTGCTCTTACTGGCGGCGTCTTTCTCGTCAAACTACTTGGCTACAACTTCTCGGTTGCGGTGTGGGTCGGTTTCATCGCTTTGTTCGGCACAGCCGTCCAGACCGGCGTGGTCATGGTCATCTACCTGGAGGAAGCGGTGGCAAGACGAATTGCCGCCGAGGGCAAGCTGACGCAAGCAGGATTGCATGCTGCTGTGATCGAAGGAGCCTTGTTGCGGCTGCGGCCCAAGGTAATGACGGTCGCCACAGTTGTCGCCGGCCTACTTCCACTGATGTGGTCAATGCGAACCGGAGCCGAGTTCATGAAACCGCTGGCAGCGCCGGTCCTAGGAGGAATGGTGAGCTCACTGTTGCATGTACTGGTGGTGACGCCGGTAATTTTCACATGGCTGAGAGAACGTCAGCTAATGAAGCCAGCCCAACTTTAGCGGCGAAGCGAAACGAGCGCACAGCCCAACCCAGCCCAACTTGCGCTCTCGCTTTGCTCACTTCAGCTCCACCTCCAGCGCAGCACGAGCACACTCAGGGGGGCGATCTCGAGGCCTCCCTTTCCCTTCTCCCCCTCTTGTATTGACGGATTAGCATAATTGGCATAGATTGCGCACCCCCCACCCTTTGGGCTGCACCCCTTCTTGTGCAATCGCATCCTGCGTGGCTACGTGAGCAGGGCGGAACCGGAACCTGCGGGCGAGCGGGTGGGTTGACCTCGCCAGACGGGCGGAGGGCGGGGTTCAGAGTTCCCAAATTCTCATCGTTGTGTTATATATATAACGAATTGCAATGAGTATATCGACCACAAGGGAAGTTTCGTGGCTGTTGCTTGTCCTCAGTCTCCCGGCAAGAAGTGCAAGTCAGCGGGTACAAGGAGGGCGCAAAATTCAGAGGTACGGAATGCTTCCGCTGCACGGCTCGGGCTATGTCCTTCCAAATACCGCTCAGAGCCGCGAACGAATGGAGTGGCTGGCAACTGCAACCTATAAGGAGCGCGCTTCGGTTGCCCAGGTTCAAAGTTTTGCTGATTTGCCATCGGCCGAATTGAGGGAGCTGGCTTGGACAAGGTGTTGAATGGTTGGGCCATGCAGGACGAGCCCGACGACGAACTGCTGCGACGGGTCATGGGCTTGATTGATGGACTGTACGAGTCCATGGGGTGATGAAGGACATGCGGAAGCGAGGTCCGGATAGCGAATGAATTTCGCAAACTCAGAGTTCGAAGGGAGAGAGTCACAACATGCGCACTAGCGAACGGGTGAGCAATATAGCAGCCAGAGCCAGAAACATCTTCTCGTTTGGACTCGCAATCATCCTCCTCCTTGGCTCTGGACTCTCAGCATGGGGGCAGGGTGCGACCGCAAGTTCGAGTGCCTCGGGCGACTGGAAGCAGGTCGAAGCGGCCATGGGGCGTCCTGGGCAAATGCAGGCCGGGGGTGTAATTCGGTTTGGGATGCCAAGGAAAGACCTTCACATCGTGCTGGACGGAGTCGAAATCAAACCTGGCCTGGCGTTGGGCTCATGGGCAGCATTCAAACGCGATAATAGCGGCGCCCTGGTGATGGGAGACCTGGTTCTAACCGAGGATGAAGTGGAACCAGTCATGATGAAACTTCAAGAAGGTGGTATCCAACAATCCGCTTTGCATAACCACCTGATCCGAGAATCGCCGCATGTCATGTACATGCATATCGCCGGTCACGGCGATGCGGTCGAGATGGCGAAGGCTATTCACGACGCCGTGGCACTCACGAAGACTCCCGGCCCAGAGCCAGCTCCCGCAACTCCGCCCACTACGGAGCTCGGTATTGACCAGAAACCAGTCGAGCAGGCACTTGGACACGCGGGAAAGGTCAACGGTGGCGTCCTGCAAATAGGCGTGCCGCGCGCTGAACCGATCACCGATTCCGGCATGACGGTTCCCTTTTCCATGGGCGTCGGTACGGCCATCAACTTCCAGCCGACTGGAAACGGGAAGGCGGCGATCGCTGGCGACTTCGTACTCCTCGGGAGCGAGGTAAATCCGGTCATCAAGACACTACGCCAAAACGGCATCCAGGTGACAGCCATTCATAGCCACATGCTGATGGAAGAACCGCGCTTGTTTTTTATGCATTTTTGGGCGAATGACGATGCGGTC
>Ga0306920_100002564_pt1 | contig 22947 bp, 16 predicted proteins | sample flu12Cox44000170_FD_204666 | JGI IMG/M metagenome (GOLD analysis project Ga0306920, IMG submission 204666) | Lab enrichment of tropical soil microbial communities from Luquillo Experimental Forest, Puerto Rico - flux4day.12C.oxic.44.000.170 (v2)... | ecosystem: Environmental > Terrestrial >...
GGCTGCGCGCTGGAAGGGGGTCGACCCCAAGCCGACGCGCGAGCAGATCGACAAGGCGGCGATGGTGTTCGAGGCGCGGCGGATCTCCGACCGGCGCCGGCTCAACTCGCTCCTGTCGTACATGAACACGCAGAAGTGCCGCGTGCAGATGCTGCGCAGCTACTTCGGCGAGCCCGAAGGGGAGAAGTGCGGCCTGTGCGACTCGGACGCCGGCCTCGACAGCGAGGTGTTCGATCCCGGGTCGGCCGACGAGCGCCATGGGCTGCACGCGGCTACCGACTTCCACGCCCGCCCCCGCCGACGCCGGCGCGGCCGCGGCGCGGGGCACGAGGCGCCCGCGGCGGGCGCGAATGGGGGCATGGGCGGGGGCCAAGGCGGCGTGGCCGCCCCGCCGCCCGCGCCCGTGTTCGAGACCGAGATCCCGACCGACGTCCTCCCGCCGCTGCCGCCGTTCGAGGTGCCGCCGCCGTCCGAGGCGGAGGCCACCTTTGACGACGGCGGCTGGTCCGACGCAGGCTCGATCGCAGCGTCGCCGCTCGCGGGCGACCCCGTGATCGAGCCGGGCGACGAGTGGGCCGCGGGCGGAGACGCCGCGGCGCCCGAGCCCGGCGCGCCGGACGCGGGCACGGCGCTCGAACCGGGCGCCGACGACTTCGAGGGGCGCTGGGCCTCGGTGCGCGACGCCAACATCCGCCCCTACGTCGACTGGCGGCCGGGGGCGCCGCTGAAGCTCCCGGTGTTCATCGCCCGCCCGAACGGGGGCAGCGGCGGCCAAGGCCAGTCGGCGGGCCCACCCGGGCACCACGGCCAGCACGGGCGTCGTCCCGGCTTGGGTCACAACGGTGGCGGCGGCCCCGAGGGGGGCGGCGGCGGTCGGCGTGGCGGGCGGCGGCGTCGCGGGCGCAACCGCCCGGGGCGCGATCAGCCGCACCGTCACGGGCGCGATCGTGATCGCGGCCCCCGGCTCCCCGGCTTCTACAATCCCGGCGGCGACTAGGGTGTCGCTCCTGATCGTCGGCGGTGCCGGCTACATCGGCAGCCACACCGCCAAGCGAGCCGCGGAGGCGGGCCTCAAGCCCGTCGTCCTCGACAACCTCGTCTACGGTCACCGCTGGGCGGTGAAGTGGGGCCCCCTCGTCGAGGGCGATCTCGGCGATCCGGCGCTCGTCGCGCGCGTCATCCGCGAGCACGGGGTGACGGCCGTGATTCACTTCGCGGCGTACGCCTACGTCGGCGAGTCGGTGACCAACCCGCGCAAGTACTTCCGGAACAACGTCGTCAACACGCTCAACCTGCTCGACGCGATGGTCGACGCGGGCGTCCGCGACATCGTCTTCTCGTCGACCTGCGCCGTCTATGGCGAGCCGCGGGCCGTCCCGCTCGTCGAGGGCCACCCGCGCGATCCGGTGAGCCCGTACGGCGAGTCGAAGCTGGCGGTGGAGAAGGTGCTCAAGTGGTACGCCCGCGCCTACCCGATCCGCTACGCGGCCCTCCGCTACTTCAACGCCGCGGGCGCCGACCCCGGCGGCGAGATCGGCGAGGATCACGACCCCGAGACGCACCTCATCCCGCTGGCGATCGACGCGGCGCTGGGGGGCCGCGGCCTCGACATCTTCGGCACCGACTACCCGACGCCGGACGGCACGGCCATCCGCGACTACATCCACGTCGACGATCTGGCCGACGCGCACCTGGCGGCGCTCGAGCGGCTCGCCGGGGGGACGACCGAGATCGCCGTCAACCTCGGCACCGGCCGCGGGCACTCGGTCCGCTCGGTGATCGCCGCCGTCGAGAAGGTGAGCGGGCGCAAGGTCGCGGCCCGCGAGGTCGGGCGGCGCGCGGGTGATCCGCCCGAGCTCGTCGCCGACGCGCGCAAGGCGGCCGAGCTCCTGGGCTGGAAGCCGCGCTACACCGACCTCGACGCCATCGTCGAGCACGCCTTCCGCTGGCGAACCCGCCAGGAACGTCGATGACCACGTCGTTGACCTCGTCGATGACGTCGTCGATGACCACGTCGTTGACCTCGTCGATGACGTCGTCGATGACCTCGCCGGTGACCACGCCCCGCCCCCGCACCCGCCCCTGCGCATGACCGCGATCCGCGACGCCGGCGCGCTGGTCCAGGAGATCCGCGCCGTCCACGACGCGATTCGCGACGAGGTCGTCGCCGCCTGCGAGCGGCAGTCCACCGAGGAGCTCTCCGCCGTCGTCGGCGACGACGCGGGCGACACGCTGTTCGCGGTCGATCGGTTGACCGAGCCCGTGCTGCTGGCCCGCTTCGGCGAGGTCGCCCGGCGCTGGCCCTGCCTGCTCGTCGCCGAGGGGCTCGGCCACGACGGGCGCCGGATCCTCCCCGACGGCGCCACGCCCGAGCTGGTCATCATCGTCGACCCCATCGACGGCACCCGCGGCCTCATGGTCCAGAAACGTCCGGCCTGGGTGCTGACCGGCGTCGCCCCCTACCGCGGCGGCGGGGAGACGCTGGCCGACATCGGGCTCGCCGTGCAGACGGAGATCCCGCTCGTCAAGCAGCACCTCGCCGATCAGATGTGGGCCATCGCCGGGACGGGCGCCCGGGCCGAGCGCCTCGACCGCACGACCGGCGCGCGCCGGCCGCTCACCCTCCGCCCCTCGCGCGCCACCACGATCCTGCAGGGGTTCGGCGGGCTCTCCCGATTCTTCCCCGGGGCCCGCGCGGAGCTGGGCGCCATCGACGACGAGATCGCCGAGCGGATCCTCGGCCCGCCGCAGCGCGGCCGGGCGCAGGCTTTCGAGGACCAGTACGTCTCGTCGGCCGGGCAGCTCTACGAGCTCGCCGCCGGCCACGACCGCTGGGTCGCCGACCTGCGCCCCGTCGTCGAACCGCTGCTCCGTGCACGCGGGCGCGCGCTCGGCATCTGCAGCCACCCCTACGACCTCTGCACCGAGCTCATCGCCCGGGAGGCCGGCGTCATCGTCACCGATCCCGCGGGGCGGCGGCTGGCGGCGCCGCTCGACGTGTTCGCCGAGGTGGCCTTCGTCGCCTTCGCCAACGACGCGATCCGCGCCGCCGTCGAGCCCGCGCTGCGCGCCGCCCTCGCCGCGCGCGGCCTCGGATAGCGACAGCGACGCCTTCTAAGTTGGCCGCTCCGGAGTCGGCGCTCGCGAGCGCCGCCGAGCCATCGCCGGTGCGCGCGAAGCCGAACTAGAGCACGCAGCTCCCCTGGCCGTCGCAGGTGTGGCCGCCGTCTTGGTTGCAGGTGGTGCCTTGGGCGGAGTTGGTCGTGCTCGGCGCGCCGCCGATGCACATGACGGTGGTGCACTGGTTCGAGTTCACGGGCGTGTCGCTGTCGTCGGCGACGCTGGTGATGCCACCCGAGCCGTCGCAGATCGCGGTCTGACAGTCGCCCGGCGTCTGCGCGACGAGGGCCGTTCCCATCGGGGGCTGGTCGAGGCCGCAGACGCCGTTCGTGCAGGTGCGGGTGTTGCACTCGGTGTCGGGGCCGCCGGGGCAGTCGGCGGCGGTGAGGCACTGGACGCACGCGCCGGTGCCGTCGCACTCACTGCCGCCGGTCTGGTTGCAGGTGGTCGTGGCCGGCTTGGGCGGGTTCGAGGGGACGCCCCCCGTGCAGACGTTCTGCAGGCACTGGTTGGTGCTGGTCGGCAGATCGGTGTCGTCGGCGACGCTGGTCGTGCCGCCCGCGCCGTCGCAGACCAGCTTCTGGCAGTCGCCCGCGGGCTCGATGCTGACGAGCGTCCCCGCGTCCGCGAACGCGAGGCCACAGCTGCCGTTCGCGCAGGTCTTGGTCTGGCAGGTGGTGTCGGGGCCGCCCGGGCAGGTGCCGGCGGCCAGACACTGGACGCACCTGCCGTTGCCGTCGCAGAGCACGCCACCGCCGCCGCTGCAGGCGACGCCGGCCACCTGCGGCGGGTTGGACGGGACGCCGCCCGCGCAGACGTTCTGGAGGCAGGGGTTCGGGTTCTGCGGCAGGTCGGTGTCGTCGACGACGGTGGTGACGCCGCCGCTGCCGTCGCAGACGTCGCGGTGACAGTCGCCGACGGGCGCCACGGTGACGAGCGTGCCGAAGGGGCTGTTGCTGACGCCGCAGGAGCCGCTCACGCAGGTGCGGTGATGGCAGGTGGTGTCCGAGCCCGCGCAGTCGGCGGCTGCGAGGCAGGCGACGCAGGCCCCTGCGCCGTCGCACTTGATGCCGTTGCCCGTCGAGCAGGCAGTGCCGGCGGCCAGCGGCGGGTTGGAGGGCGCGCCGTTGCTGCAAGCGCCGCCGAGGCAGGTGTTGGCGCTGGTCGGGACGTCGGTGTCGTCGACGACGGTGACCACGTTGCCGCTGCCGTCGCAGACGTCCTTGTGGCAGTCGCCGACGGGCGTGTTGGTCACCAGCGTGCCGACGCTCGCGTTGCTGACGCCGCAGGAGCCGCTGGTGCAGGTCCGGTGGCGGCAGGTGCTGTCGGTGCCGGGGCAGTCGTTCGCCGTCACGCAGCCGACGCAGGCGCCGTTGCCGTCGCACATCAGGCTCGGGCCGCAGCTCGTGCCCGAGGCGACCGGCGGGTTCGACGGCGTGCCGGTCGTGCAGAGGTCGGAGGTGCAGACGTTGCCGTCGACCGGCACGTCGGTGTTGTCGACGACGGTGACGATGTTGCCGTTGCCGTCGCAGACGTCCTTGTGGCAGTTGCCGGCGGGGGCGTTGGTCACGAGCGTCCCGTTCGCGACCTGGGTGACGCCGCAGGTGCCGGCCGTGCAGGTGCGCACGTGGCACGCGGTGTCCGGCCCGCCGGGGCAGGTGGTCGCCGTCAGGCACTGGACGCAGGCGCCGGTCGCGTTGCACACCGAGCCGCCGCTCTGCGCGCAGGCGGTCCCCGCCGTCACCGGCGGGTTCGAAGCGACGCCAGCGGTACAGACGTCCGCGGTACAGGTCTTGCCGTCGACCGGCACGTCCGTGTCGTCGATCGCGGCGACGACGCCGCCGCTGCCGTTGCAGACGTTCTTGTGGCAGTCGCCCGCGGTCTGGCTCGTCACCGGCGTGCCGGTGGTGGCGTTGTTGACGCCGCAGGCCCCGGCGATGCAGATGCGCGTGTGGCACTCCGTGTCCGTGCCCGAGCAGTCGCTCGCCTGTAGGCACTGCACGCAGGCGGGCGTGGAGGCGCTGCCGTTGCAGCGCGAGCCGCCGCCCTGCGCGCAGGGGCTGTTGGCGGGCAGCGGCGGGTTGGAGGCCACGCCGGCCGTGCAGAGGTCCTGCGTGCAGACGTTGCCGTCGACGGGGAGGTCGCTGTCGTCGTTGACGGCGATGACGCTCCCGCTGCCGTTGCAGACGTTCTTCCGGCAGTCGCCCGGGGTCTGCGCGGCCACGACCGTCCCGGAGGCGATGTTGTTGACGCCGCAGGCGCCACCGACGCAGGTCCGGACGTGACATTCGGTGTCGGTCCCCGGGCAGTCGGTGGCCTGCAGGCACTGCACGCAGGCGCCGGCGCCGTTGCAGCGGCTCCCGCCGGTCTGAGCACAGCTGAAGCCCGACGCCTGCGGCGGGTTCGAGGGGAGGCCCGCGGCGCAGAGATCCTGCGTGCAGCTGTTGCCGTCCACGGGGAGATCGGTGTCGTCGGCCACGGTGGCGACCTGACCGGCGCCGTCGCACTGCACCTTCTTGCAGTCGCCGGCGGTCTGCGTCGGCAGGAGCGTCCCGGCGGGGACGTTGTTCACGCCGCACTGGCCGCTCGTGCACGTCCGCTGCTGGCAGAAGGTGTCCGAGCCGGGGCAGTCGCTGGCGGTGATGCAGCCGACGCAGGCCCCCTGCCCGTTGCACATCAGGCTCGACCCGCAGGTGGTCCCCGCCGAGACGTTCGGGTTCGACGGCACGCCGTTAGTGCAGACGTCGTTGGTGCAGGCGTTGCCGTCGACCGGCTTGTCGGTGTCGTCGGCCACGGTGACCGCCGACCCGCTGCCATCGCACTGGCTCTTCTTGCAGTCGCCCGCGATCTGGCTGAAGAGCAGGGTGCCCGCCGGCTTGTTGCTGAACCCGCAGGTGTGGTTGGCGCAGGTCCGGGTCTGGCACTCGGTGTCGCTCCCGGGGCAGGTGGAGGCGATGACGCAGCCGACGCAGTCCCCCTGCCCGTCGCAGATCATGTTGACCGCGCAGGTGGTCCCGGCGGTGACGTACGGGTTCGACGGCATCCCCTGCGTGCAGACGTCCTGCGTGCAGGCGTTGCCGTCGACGGGGAGGTCGGTGTCGTCGTTGACGACGGCGATCCCGCCCGCGCCGTCGCACTGGCTCTTCTTGCAGTCCTTCGGCGTCTGGACAGCCAGCGCCGTCCCGGCGGCGGCGTTGCTGATCCCGCAGTGCCCGCCCACGCAGGTGCGGGTGTGGCACTCGGTGTCGGTCCCCGGACAATCGACGGCCGAGATGCACTCGACGCACGCCGAGGCGCCGTCGCACTCGAGCCCGTTCCCGCACGACGTCCCGGCGCTGGTGGGCGTGTGCGACGGCGTGCCCGCGCTGCACACGTCGTTGGTGCAGGGGTTCGTGTCGGTGGGGATGTCGGTATCATCGGTGATGACCTCGAAGTTGCCCACGCCGTCGCAGGCGAGCCCTTTACAGTCGCCGACCGTCGGGTCGGCGAGCTTGGTCCCAGCGGCCACGTACGCGAAGCCGCAGGTGCCGCCGGGGCCGCAGGTCCGCGTCCGGCAGGCGGTGTCCGTCCCCGGGCAGTCGGTGCCGACAGTGCAGCCGATGCACACGCCGCTCGCGTTGCAGGTGTTGGCGCCGCCGCAGCTGGTGCCGGACGGCAGGTTGGTGTGCGATCCCACCCCGGCGGTGCAGATGTCGTTCGTGCAGGGGTTGTTGTCGTTGGGGACATCGGTGTTGTCGTTGACGGCGACCACCGTCCCGTCGGCGGCGCACTGCTGCTGCTTGCAATCACCGACGGTCTGCACGGCCAGCACGGTACCGGCGGGCGACTTCGCCTCCGCGCAGACGCCGGCGGTGCAGGTGCGGTGCTGGCACTCGGTCTCGGCGCCGGGGCAGTCGGTGGCGGCCGCGCAGGCCCCGCAGGTCCCGTCGGCCTTGCAGATCCCGAACTGACAGTCGCCCGCCACCAGGCAGGGCTGGCCGGGGCCGCACTTGCCGCAGTGGCCACCGCAGTCGATCCCGGTCTCGTCGCTGTTCTTGATGCCGTCGGAGCAGGTGGGGACCGCGGCGCCGTCGCTCGCGTCGCCACCGCCGTCGCGCGCGTCGGTCGCCGCGGCGTCGCCCGCGTCCGCGGGCGCGTCGACGCCGGTGTCCTGGGCGCCGTCGCTGCCGCCGTCCACCGCCGGTCCCTTGTCGCTCCCCGTGTCGGGGCGATCGCCGGTCGCGCCGTCCGGATGTTCGGCAGCCGCGTCGCCGGCGTCGGTCTTCGAGCCGGAGCTACCGCCGCAGCCGTAGACCGCGAGCAAACACGCGGTCAGCAACCCAAGGACGCGTACGCGCATCGTTCCCCCTCCTGCGTTCAGCAGGTCCGGACCGTATCACGACCGTTTGCGATTCGTGACGGGAGTCTCGCGTTTACGCGCGGTTTTACGCGCGCAGGCCTAACCCGCCGTCGCAGATCGCCGGAACCAGTCGACGAAACGCCGGATCCCCTCCTCGATCGGGACCTTGGGCGCGTACCCCAGCGCCTGGCCGGAGAGCGTCACGTCGGCCAGCGTCCGGTGCATGTCCCCCGGCTGCTCGGGGCGCCATTCGATGACCGGCTTCTGCCCGAGCGCGTCCGAGATCAGCTCGACCAAGCGGAGGAGGGTCGTCGTGCGCGAGCCGCCGAGGTTATAGACGCGAAAGGCGGGAGCCCCCGGCTGATCGATGGCGGCCACCACCCCGTCGACGATGTCGTCGATGAAGGTGTAGTCGCGCGATGTGTTGCCGTCGCCGTAGAGCTCGATCGGCCGCCCGCCTGCGATGAGCCGCGCGAACTTGTGGATGGCCAGGTCGGGCCGCTGACGCGCCCCGTAGACGGTGAAGAACCGGAGGCAGGTGACGTCCAGCCCATATAGATGATGGGCGGTGAACAGCATGAGCTCGCCCGACCGCTTGGTGGCGGCGTACGGCGACAGCGGCGCCAGACAGGGATCGGACTCGCGGAACGGCGGCTGGCTGTCGCGGCCGTACACCGACGACGACGAGGCGAACACGAACCGCCGCACGCCGTGCGCACGCGCCGCGTCGACGACCCGCTCGGTCCCCGTGACGTTGACGTCCGCGTAGCGCGCCGGCTCGGCCAGCGACGGCCGCACCCCCGCCAGCGCGGCCAGGTGAACCACCACGTCCGGCTGGCCCCCCCCGAACGCCCGCGCCAGCGCCGCCGGATCCCGCACGTCCCCCTCCACGAACGAGAACCGCGGCTGCCGTCCGAGCGCGTCGAGGTTCCGCTCCTTGACGTCCCGCCCGTAGAACGCGTCGAAGTTGTCGAACCCGATGACCTGGTCCCCGCGCGCGCACAGTCGCTCCGCGAGGTGAGACCCGATGAACCCGGCCGCACCGGTGACGAAGATCAGCATGTCGAGCGCCCGCCAGGATAGCGGATTACGGGCCGATAACGCGTAAACTAACGCCGTGGCGCTCAGCTACACCGGTCCCCGGCTCACGGCCGTACTCGCGCTCGCGTGCACATGTGCGGGCCTTGGGGGCTGCCACGACGTCGGCCTCTACCCGCTGCAAGCGAAGGCGACGGACGCGGGCGGCGGCCAGGTCGATGTCGGATCGCCGACGGACGTTCCCGCGGACACCGGGGTTTCGCAGTCGTGCCTCAGCCGCAACGATCCGATCATAGGGTTCGCCACGCTCGGAGCTGCTTCGGACGCCGGCGTCTATAACTCGAGCACCACCGGCGGTGGCCACCAGACTCCGCTGCCGACCGTGAAGACCCTCGGAGATTTCATGGCGGTCATCGCCGACGACACGCCGAGGGTCGTCGTCGTCAGCGGCCTGCTCCAGTTCCCTGCGTTGCCCGACGGCGGAACGAGCCCGCTCATCAAGGTGGGGAGTAACAAGACGATCGTCGGTGTCGGCGACAACTCCGGGCTCGTGGGTGGCGGGTTGGATCTCGGCAACAGCTCGAACGTCATTCTTCGGAACCTGAAGATCAGCCAGGTCTACCACTCGGACGCGATCCACCTTCAGTACACGCTCAACGTCTGGATCGATCACTGCGACCTCTCCTGTGACCCGTTACAGAAGGACGCCTGCGACGACCTCATCGGCATCTCGCACGCCTCTGACATGGTCACGATCTCCTGGACCTACCTCCACGACCACCACGACACGACGCTCATCGGGCACTCGGACAGCGCGACGGCGATGACGGAGGACGCGACCCACCTGAATGTGACCCTGCACCACGATCTCTACGCCAGTATCTCGGGCGGACCGCGGGCGCGGATCGGCTACGTCCACATCTTCAATCTCGACTTCGAGCAGGTCGACGATTACGCGGTCGCCTCGACGACGGGGGCGAGAGTGCTCGTCGAAGGGACCTACTTCAACAACGTCAAGAAGGCCCTCACGACAACCCTGTCGACCAGCCCCGAGGGCTACATCACGGAAGGGATCGGGGACCGGATAAACGTCCTCGCGGGAACCACCCTCCCTTCGACTTACAATACCCAGGTCATCGTCACATCACCGGCCTACCCGATCCCGAACGGGGTTTTCGACCCGGCAACGAGCGTCCCGTTGCTCACCCAGAACTGCGCGGGCACCGGCAAGATCGACCCGTTGGTCAACCTCCCCTAGTCCTGACGGTCGTCGGACCGGCTCCCCGGCGCGCGCAGGTAGAGGAAAAACTCCACGTTCCCCTTGCCGCCGGTGATCGGCGAGACGGTGTCGCCGCGGGCCTCGTAGCCGAGGGCGACGGCGGCGTCGCGTACCTCCGTGAGCGCCCGGACGCGCGCGGCCTCGTCGCGCACGATGCCGCCCTTGCCGACATCGGCGCGCCCGACCTCGAATTGCGGCTTGACCAGGGCGACGACGGGCGCGCCGGGCTTGGCGAGAGGCGGTAGCGCGGGGAGCACGAGACGGAGGGAGATGAAGGAGACGTCGATGACGACGAGGTCGGCGGGCTCGGGGAGGAGGTCGGGCGGCGCGAGGCGGATGTTCACGCGGTCGAGGACGCGCACGCGCGGGTCGGAGGCGATCTTCCAGTCGAGCTGGCCCTGGCCGACGTCGACGCAGTAGACGCGCGCGGCGCCGCGCTGGAGGAGGCAGTCGGTGAACCCGCCGGTCGAGGCGCCGACGTCGAGGGCGACCGCGCCGCGCACGTCGAGGGCGAACGCGTCGAGCGCGTGCGCGAGCTTGAGCCCGCCGCGCGACACGTACGGCATCGGCGCCGAGCGGAGCCGCAGCTCGGCCGCCGGGTCGACGAGATCCCCCGCCTTCTCGACCGGGCGGTCGCCGGCCAGCACCTCGCCCGCGAGGATCAGCGCGCGCGCCTTCTCGCGCGAGGGGGCCAGCCCCTGCTCGACCAGCGCGAGGTCCGCGCGCACGCGCTTGACCTGCGGTTTCTTCTCGCCGGGCGCCCGGGACACGGGCGCGATGATAGCCTGGTGGCGGTCGCCCCCCGCATCACCCCCTGCCCGGCCGGCTGCACCCTGGAATCCCGTCGCCGAGGGCCGCCAAAACCGCGAGGTTGCAAACCCGAGTTCCCTGCGTAGAATGTCGCCCGCGCTCGACGGGAGTCGGGCGCCTTGGGGCTGTAGCTCAGCTGGGAGAGCGCCTGAATCGCACTCAGGAGGCCGACGGTTCGATCCCGTTCAGCTCCACGGTTTCACTCAGGATTTTTTCGCTGCAGGGCGGCGAGAAAACGTTTCAAGAGCAAACGTTTTCTGTTCAGGCGGCGCTTTCGCGATCGTCCTTACCACCCGCGAGCACCGTCAGCACCTTTTGCTGCCGCGCGCTCGCCCCTGCTCCCGCCTTGGCGTAGCTCTGGAGCGTCGTCGTCGCCGACTCGTGCCCGAGGGCTGCCGCCACCGTGTGAGCGCTGAGCCCCGTCTCCACAGCGAGCGTGCCGTGCAGGCCGCGCATGCCGTGCGCCGTGACTCGAGGTACCCCCGCCGCCTTGCAGATACGCGCCACCCATTTCCTCGGCCAGTTCCGATCGTGGTACCCGAAGAGCAGCTCGTTCGACTTCTTCCCCTCTGCGAGCCCGACCAGGTGCTGTCCAAGCATCTCCGGCACCTGGAGCGTTCGCTTCCCCGCCTCCGTCTTCGAGTCCGGGATCCAGAGCAGCTTCCCCCCGTCGTCCAGATCGCGAACGACCCGACTCACCACCTCACCCGCCCGCAGACCCATCACCAGCGTCACGAGCGCGGCCACCGCCCCTGCTTCTCCTTCGTCAGCGAACGCGAGCGCCTTTGCTTGCCACCTGCGCGCCTCGTCGATGCGCAGCTGCGGCTTGCCGTGGCGTCGCTTGCCGGTCCCCTGTACGCCTTCGAGCGGGTTCGCCCGAAGGTAGCCCTTGCCGGCGCACCACTTCAGGAACGTCCTCGCCTCCGCGAGAATGTTCCGATGTGAGTCCACCGCCAGGGGCTTGCCGTACTTCGTCTCGCGAAACCGCAGGGCTTGGTAATAGCTCGCGCACTTGGTCGGCGTGAGCGCAGGCAGGGAGAGTTCCTCGTGGGGGAAGAAGATCCCCAAGCGCCACAGCGTCGCCGTGTAGGAGCGCTCCTTGTTCTGCTTCTCGTCTCGCAAGTACATCTCGTACTCGTCCCTCGCTTCCGCGATCGTCTTCTCGTCGGCTCGCCTGATCTCCCGGTTCAGCGATCGGATGACCTGGATGGCTTCCCCTTCCGTTTCGAAATTCCGAGCAGTTCTGCTGCCTGATCCCTCGACCACGACGATTCGCCATCTGGTTCCACTGATTCGGTACGGACCGAGTACTCTTCGGCCCCTTGCTCTCTGCGCCATGTCCTCATCTCCCTTCCTCGGCGCCGAGAAACGTCAGCGGGAGGAATGCTAGCACCGGCTGGAAGAACCGCCGCGAGCTCATCTGCGAGAAACGCCGCGATCCCCTGGGCGACGCGGCGCAACTGCCCGGACGCGGTGAGCCCGCGAACGGCGTAGGGGGCTGTGGCTGTGACGGCTTTCACGGGAGCCGGTGGCCCGAGGGTCTCCGCGTCGGGCTCGCTGACGTGATAGCCGAGCCGTGTTTGCTCCCCGGTTTCTTCATCCGGGGAGTGCACGATCGCCTCTCATCACGGGTTCACGCGCGGTTCGCGCGGCGCCGGTGGCGGTAGGGAAGGAGGATTGGTGGAGGCCGCTCGGGGAGCGGGCGGTGGCGCCGCCGTCGGCGCGGTCATGGCCGGCGTGCGCTTCTGCTCCTGCCACATCGGATCCCGCCGGAAAAGCTGATGTAGAGCGAAGTCCACTGTTTTGAATCGCGCCTCGCTCGCCGTCATGCCCGAATGTTGTTCGACCCACCGGGTGTAAGCCGCGAGCTCACTGGCAGCGCGCTCGCTGATTTCCAGCGTCACCTTCGTTCGGCCCCGGTCGTCTCCGAGCACGATGGGCCCCGTGCGCGGCGGTGCCTTGGGCCGTCCGACTTTCCTCTTGTCTGTGTCCATGGGTTCTCCTTGGTGGGTGGGTGGGTGGTTTGATCAGGAAGCGATCCCGCGATCGATTTGAACCGAGAGTTTCCCGTTGCGATCGCGAGTGAGGTGCACGGTCCGGCCCTCCAGTGATTGGGTAGCGGGGAGTTTTCGAATGAGCGCGAACTGTCCTGCTCGCTGGTCGACTACCCGCAGGTACTCACGTCCCGACGGTCCATGCCCACAGGCCGGGTGGCGCAGTCCCCGGCGCGAAGGCTGTCCCGATGTTGGGTAGTAGCCGGGTAGTAAAATTCTTCGAAATGCCTGTGGACAACTGGGACGGCTGGACTCGGTCCCCTCCCGTGTTTCCAATCTTCTCGCTTACTTGTGAAGCCTTCCTACCAGCTGCGATGCCGTCGTCGCCAATTCGGGAACGGTTGACAAGGAATTCGAATACCTGCGAATTCCTTCTCATCACCGTCTTTTCGGTTTCTTACTACCCGACCGGACTGGCAGGCTGCTGAAGAACGCCGACTCGCGATCGTGCGACGAGCGTTCGTGGGAGCATCGCTACTGCTAAGCGTTGAGAAAGAGCTCGAGGTGGTCGAGCAAGCGCTTCAGCTCCAGCGCCTCGTCCAACAGCTGTAGCCGCTCCATCTTCCACTCCGGAGGGGTGGTGCGAGGGAATGCGACGTCATTCTGGCCGCCGACCCTCTCAGTTGGCTGGAGTCGCTCCCTCACGATCCTGAGTGCCAATACGACCCTCCGCCGAACCTCGGCAACTCCTGCGGTAGCGTCGTGAACTTCCGAGAGCCTTGTGGCCACCTCGAACTGGTCGCGAAGGACCACTGATGCTCGACCCGCCATCTATCGCTTCCGAGCAGGAAGGCTACCGCATCCATCTCGAACGGCAGGTGCGTTCGACGCGGTCCAGAGATTCGACGAGCGCGACTCGTCCTCGGGTCGGTGCCGGCCCTGGCCGTTTCGGCACGCGGCTGCCGGAACAGCATGCACTTTCCGCGCGGAGCGTGATTGATGGCGCCTCACGACGTCGTCTGAACGCGGATATGCGGCGTCGCCGCGCGACACTCGTCGTAGTCGATGACATCAGCTCGGACAGGTCGACGACCAAACCATGATCGACGCTTCGCAGCCCCGCCACGCACTGCGCTGCATTTCACCGAGCTCACCGGACTGGGCTCTGCCTCGTCGCTCGTGGCGTGCATCTTGCTTGCGGTGCCGGCGTGCCGACGGATGTAGCCAAAGCAATAGTCTCAGCGTCCGGGCGATTGAAAACCGACTTCGAGCTCGTCGCCCGATTGTCGGGCCTCTTGACGGATCTCAGCCGGTTACGCGCGGACTCTGCATCCTCGGAAGCAGACCTTCGTGCTCGACGCTCGGCCGTTGTACGTGCGCGCGCGAGTCTCCGCGCTGACTCACTCGCGTCCGAGGCCGTTCGGAACAACGGCGAGACGGATCGCGTCACGGCCGACATCCTCGATGCGGCCGTCGACGGAGCGAAGCGCGCGGTCGAGTCGGCGACCCACCGGGCGAAGCAAGGGGCGGACTCACTCAGCCCCGCGCTGCTTCGCCTCGGCGAAGAGATTGCCCTGCTCGAGAACGAAGCCGAAGGGCTCCACGGCAGGCTTTCGCCCGCGGCGGCCCGTGCCGTCGACGTGCTCTGGCGGAGAAAGGTGCTGCCGCTCGTCGCTTCAGTAGAAGACCGGGCCTGCGGCGCGTGTCACCTCTGCCTGCCCACCGCCTTGGCGAGCGCCGTGGCGTTGAGCCAAGCGATTCACCGATGCCCCCACTGCAAGCGGATTCTCGTCACGGCGGCCCCGGGCCCGCTGGCGAGTGTGAGTTGAACGGCGCATCGGTCCGAAAGCCGATGTCCGCGTCACCGCTGCGAGGCGAACGAGCGACGACCTCGCCCAACATCCTTTCGTCGGACTTGGAGTTCGACCGCGTATACAAAAAAGAGATCCGGAAGCTGTCGATGCAGCATTGGACCCCCGTTGGTATAGCTGCTCGGGCCGCCGCGCTGCTGACCGAGGCGGGAGCGACGAGGATCCTCGACGTCGGATCCGGCGTGGGCAAGTTCTGCATCGTCGGTGCGCTCACCACCGAGGCCGAGTTCGTCGGCGTGGAGCGCCGCCCTCACCTCGTGGAAATCGCCCGGCGGACCGCCGCCGGGTTCGGTGCGACCCGAGCGACGTTCGTAGAGGGAAACGCCGACGGGTTTTCGTTCGAGGGGTTCGACGGCATTTACCTCTACAACCCCTTCTATGAGCAGATCAGCCAGTTCCTCGTCCAGATTGACGACTCGATAGAGCGGTCCGTCCTCACCTTCAGGCACTTCGTCCGCTCGACGACCTCCAAACTCGCCGCCCTCGCAGCCCCGGTTGCCGTCATGACCTACAACGGGTTTGGCGGAGACTTGTCTCCTGAATACTCTGTGATCGTTAGCGAGCCCGCCGGAAGCGACTGGCTCGAGCTCTGGATCAAGCGCTGACCGTCCGGCCGGTCGGTCAGCGCGGGTCCGGAAAAAGCCAGCGGCGGTTGTCACTCACTCTTGGCGCGGGACTTGCCTCACCTGGTGGAGATGGTGCGCAACGGCCGAGAGGAGCCCCGACGTCGGAACGGAACCCGAACACCCGTTACGGTCATTCGGGGAGATGGAGTCGGACCCGAGGTCATCGACGCGGCGATGGCAGTGGTCGACGCCTGCGGCGTCGGTGTCGCCTGGGACCCTGCAGAGGCGGGAGCAAGCGCCAACATCAGGATGGGCGACGCGCTCCCGGACGACACCATCCACTCGATCCGACGGAACAGAATCTGTCTAAAAGGTCCTCTTGAGGCCCCGGCCACTTCCGGCCTGCGAAGCCTGAGCGCTCGCCTCAAGGAGGAGCTCGACCTTTACGCGAACATCCGTCCGATTCGCTCCTACGCGGGGCAGCCGCCACCCTTCCGTGACGTCGACTTGGCCATCATTTGTGAAAATGCCTTGGGCGTGTACGCCGGCACCGAGCGCTACCTCGATCACGACGGCGACGTAGCCGAGTCGGCATCGACGACGACGCTTGCCGCTTGCCAGCGGATTGTCCGGTACGCTTTCGACTATGCGACGCGTAACCGTCGCCCGAGCGTGACGCTGGTGCACAACGCGAACATGCTCAAGCTAAGCTCCGGGATCTTCGTCCAGGCGGGCCGCGACATGGCCAAGCACTACGGCAAGATCAAGTTCGAGGAGATGATCATCACCGACATGGCCATGCAGCTCGTGATGGACCCGTCTCGGTTCAGCGTGGTCGTCACGTCCGAAGCGCTCGGAGACAGCCTTTCCGCGGTCGCAACCGGTCTTGTCGGGGGGCGCGACGCGACCGCAGCGATGAACGTGGGAACGCACGCGGCGGTGTTCGAGCCCGTCCACGGAATCGCCATGGAAATCGCCGGAAATGGGATCGCGAATCCCACGTCGGCCGTGCTGGCAGGCGCCCTGCTCCTTCGCCATATCGGAGAGACCGAAGCGGCGGATCGGATCGAGGCCGCCATTCGCTTCGTCATCGCGGACCCGAAGCATGTGACAGCCCACTCGGGTGGGCACATGTCCACCGCCGAGTTCGCGGATGCGGTGGCAGGCGTCGTCCGCGGCCTCGAGTCCGGCGCCGTTTCGCTTCGCTAGATGGTCCCGACCGCGAGAAACGGAACCGGCGGCGACCGCGCGGAAACAGCACGGCGTGCCGATCCTGCATGCGCAATCGGCAGGCCCGGCGCCCTTCGCAGGCTCGTCGCAGTCGTGGTCGCTGGGCTCGGAGCCCGACCAGCGGCAGCTTTCTTGCTAAACGGATGAGGCGATGGCGGCGATTCTCCCCAAGACGTCCGACGGGTCGCAGTCGGCCAGGAGCCAGCCGGCCCGCGAAAGAGTTTTTACGAGCGTCGAGAAGCGAACCCTCCAGGGGCTCTGCCTCGCCAGAACGCGCTTCGATCACGTAGACTGGAGCGGGGCTGAACTCGGTCGAGCCGTGTTTGATCAGGTGTCTCTCGTCGGTTGCGATTTCCGTGGCGCTCGCCTGACCGACGTGACCTTTCGCTGCTGCGATCTTCGGGATGCAATCTTCGATCGAGCCACGGTTCTCCTCGGTACTCGGTTCGACGGGAGCAGCCTGCTTGGCGCCAGGGGGCTCAGCCGCTGCGCTCGAGCGCTCGTGCGGCGGACAGGGGGGCTCCTCCTGGCCTGCGAGCTCGCCTGAAGGCCGGTTTTTCGTTGTCGGGTCCTGCCGATTCGGCATACTTGCGCCGAGACCATGCCGAAATCGCGCTCACCGGGCTTTGGACGTCCGTGCTTGATGGTCGGGCGCAGCGCCGACGGCCCGGTCGCTAAGATTCTCCTCGAGGCCGGCTTCGAGGTCGATGCCGTCGCGACCGAGGAAGAGGCGTGGGCAGCCCTCGATCGCAAAGCGTGGACGCTCGTTTTCGTGGCTCAGGCCCTCGGGAAGGCGCAGCTCCAGTCCCTCATCGTCCACGTCGCGCAAAAGCGCTCGGATCTCCCCATCGTCGTGCTCGGGACGGCGGCCACGCTCCAGGAAGCGGTCGACGCCATGCAGCTCGGCGCCGCAGACTTCATCGCTCCGCCCTTCGCAAGCGAGCTGATCCTCTCCCGGCTCAAACGGCTGATCGCGGAGACGTCCAGCGCTGATGCTCACCCGACCGCGGGTCCGACGCTCGAGCCTCTCGGGCTGACAGGGAGGTCGGCGGCGATGGCCAAGGTGTACGCCGCGATTGCACGTATCGGGCGCTACAAGACGAGCGTTCTCGTACTCGGCGAGAGCGGCTCTGGCAAGGAGCTCATCGCGCGAGCGCTGCATGCGACCGGGCCGAGGAAGAACCACCTCTTCGTCCCCCTCAACTGCGCGACGCTGGGGCGAGAAATCCTCGAGAACGAGCTGTTCGGACACGAGCGCGGTGCCTTCACTGGGGCGAACGATCGGAAGAAGGGCCTGTTCGAGCTCGCCGACGGCGGCACGCTGTTCCTCGACGAGATCGGTGAGCTCGATCCCTCCACTCAAGCCAAGCTCCTGCGCGTCATCGAGCGGAACGAGTTTCGGAGGGTGGGCGGTACCGCGAAGATCAAAGTCGATCTCAGCCTGATCGCGGCGACCAACCGGAATCTGGAGGAGGCTATCGCCGCCAAGCGATTCCGCGAGGATCTCTACTACAGGCTCAAGGTCGTCACGATCCGGGTCCCGTCGCTCAGGGAACGGCGCGAGGACATCCCCGCGCTGATCCACGCCTTCATCGAGGACTTCAACCGGCGAAACGACGGCAAGATCAAAGGGATCTCCTCGGAGGCACTGCGGCGGTTGGCCGAGCACCCCTGGCCAGGGAATGTTCGCGAGCTGAAGAACGCGGTCGAGAGCGCCGCGATCATGGCGACCGGGGAAACGATCGGGATGGGAGACTTCGAGACGGTCCAGTTGGGCGAGTTAGGGCCTCGGGCCCTAGCCTCTGTCTACGGAGCAACAGGGCTGGACGCGATTGCCATCCCCGCACGATCGACCCTGGCGGAGGCCGAGCGCATGCTCATCGCCGAGCACCTCGCCCGAGCAAAGACGAAGACCGAGGCGGCCCGGACGCTCGGCATCGGCCTGCGAACCCTGTACACGAAGATTCAAGGGCTCCGCATTCCCGACGCGGAGCCCAAGGCGGCCTCGGCGCGGGGCTGACTGTCGTTTTCGGCGTCAGCCCGCTCCACACTGCCCACGGTCGGCCGAGGTCTTAGCGCCTGGCACGGCACGTGCCTACTCCTGCGGGGACCGCAGGGGCGCGCTTGACCATGAATCGACTCAAGTCGGGGGACAAGACCGAGGCGACTGGGCAGCCGCCTTCGCTCCTTGTTCTCGCGCAGCCTTCCGCGGAGACGGACGATCTTCTCGAGACACTCGTGAGACGTTCGGATCTCGTTCTCTTGCGGGTGGCCAACCTGAGCGCCGCGGAGATAGCGTTACGCGACGTTGCCGTGAGCTTGGTTTTGGTCTGTGCCGAGACCGAGGCCGAATCGGTCACGGCAGTCCTCGAGAGGACCGAGCAGCTCCGTCCCGGTACGCCGGTGCTCGCGCTCCGCCCGCGGGGCGGGGAACCGTTGGCCGTCTGGAAGGGACGAACCATCGGGATTCTGCAGTCTCCGATCCTGCCGGACGTGCTCAGCCGGACCGTGGACGTCGCGCTCGGGCTCGGGAAGCTTCCGCGAGCGACGCTCAGGCGCAAATAGAGCTGCCTGGGAGGCGCCGACTACTGGCACGAAACATGCCTTTGTCACGGCCGGACGATTCCGCATGAAGCTCAGCGTTCGCCAAGTGGCCCGGCTGCTCTCGGTCTCCGAGAGCGAGGTGTATCGGTGGGTGGATGCCGGCGAGATCCCTTGCGTGGTGGTCAAGAACCAGCCCCTCTTCGGTCGAGCGGAGCTGCTGGAATGGGCGACTGCGCGGCGCCTGCCGGTGTCCTTGGAGCTATTCGAAAATGCCGACGAGGGAGGGACCCACCTTCGGCTCTCCGAGGCTCTCGAGCGGGGTGGTGTTCATCAGGATGTCCCCGGGGGCGAGCGTGGCGCGGTGTTGCGCGCGATCGTCGAGCGACTTCCACTCACGGAGGACGATGACCGGGACCTCCTGCTCCAGATCCTTCTCGCCCGAGAGTCTATGGGATCGAGCGGGATAGGCGACGGGATCGCGATCCCACACGTCCGCAGCCCTCTCGTATTCCCGGGGACGGCCGGCATCGTCACTCTGAGCTATCTGGCGTTGCCCGTGCCGTTCGACGCTTTCGACGGCAAGCCGGTGCACACGGTGTTCACGCTCATCAGCCCAACGATCCGCGCCCACCTGCAGTTGCTCGCGCGGCTGTCGGCCGTCCTCCTCGATTCGAGTTTCAAAGAAGCGCTGCTTCGTCGCGCGGGCCGCGAAGCGATCGTCGCCGAAGCACGCAGGGTCGAGGCGGCTCTCGCGCACCAACACGCTCCCGCCGCTTCGCCATTGCCGATCCAGGGATCCGACGCCGAATGACCCTCGTCACGGCGGCACTGGCGGTCCTCGTGGGGACCGGCGTTCTCGCGCTCGTCATCAGCCGCTGGCCGCGCGCGGCGGCTGGTGCAGCGGCGAGCGGGACTGTTCTCGCGGCGCTCCTCGGCCTTGCCCCGACGCTCGATGCTCTCCGGACGGGCGCGAGCGCCACCGCGATCGTCCCTTGGGCGTTGCCTACGGGCGCCGTCCAACTCGGCATCGACCCTTTGACGGCGTTCTTCCTTCTGCCGCTCCTCGTAATGGGAGCTCTATGCGGCGTGTACGGCTACTTCTACATGCAACCGTACTGGACCCGGCGATCCGCAGGCGCCCCTGCGTTCTTCTTCAACGTGATGCTGGCGTCGATGGTGCTCGTCCTCCTCGCGCGGGGCGCCGTGATCTTGCTGGTCGCCTGGGAAATGATGACCCTCACGTCGTACGTGCTCGTGGCGTTCGAGCACGGGGAAGCGGAGGTCCGGCGCGCAGGATGGGTCTACCTGATCGCTGGCCACGTCGGCGTCGCGTTCCTGATAGGCTTCTTCCTAGTCGCGGGGCGCCACGCCGGAGCCCTGGGCTTCGCCGAGCTCGAGGCCGCGCGGTCACAAGGGAGCCTGGGCGCGGCGGTGTTCCTTCTCGCGCTCGTCGGCTTCGGAGTCAAGGCGGGCATCGTTCCTCTTCATGTGTGGCTGCCGGAGGCGCATGCCGCGGCGCCGTCGCATGTCTCGGCTTTGATGTCCGGCGTCCTCATCAAGCTGGGCCTCTATGGCGTCCTTCGCGCGCTGACCTTCCTCACGCCGGCAGGATGGCCGGGGTCGCTTCTCCTGATCCTCGGGATCCTAGGTGGGCTCTTGGGGATATCGCTGGCGCTGTACCAGCGTGATCTCAAGCGCGCCCTAGCCTACTCGAGCATCGAGAACGTCGGCGTCATGCTGATCGGGTTCGGGCTTGGCATCTGGGCGGCACGGAATGGGCATTCGCGGATCGCGGCCCTCGGTTTCTGCGGCGGCCTCCTCCACCTCTGGAATCACGCCCTGATGAAGGGGCTCATGTTCCTCGGCGCCGGGAGCGTGCTTCATGGGGCGGGAAGCAAAGACCTCGAAGAACTCGGGGGTCTCCTTCGCCGGATGCCCACGACTGGATCAGCCATGATCGTCGGAGCGGTCGGGATCGCGGGCTTGCCGCCTATGAACGGTTTCGCGAGCGAATGGCTCGTGTACCTCGGACTCCTCGGCGCCGGAATCGCGATCGGTCCCGGGAGCGGCCTGACGTTCTTCTTCGCAACGGCCGCCTTGGCGACGATCGGGGTTCTCGCCACCTTGTGCTTCGTTCGCCTCATCGGGATCGCGCTACTCGGCCAGGCGCGGAGTGAACGGGCGTCCGGGGCGCACGAGTCGCCATTCGGCATGGTCCTGCCCCTGGTCCTGCTGACACTCGGATGCGTCGCGATGGCCCTTCTCGCCATAGTCCTCGCGCCGATCTTGGGCAGAGTCGCTTCGCAGGTTCTCGGCACTGCCGTCGACATCGCTCCGGTCGCCAGCGGTCTTTGGGGTGTCGCGAAGATCGCAGTCGTAATTTGGGTCAGCGTGCTGGCCGCCGCGGCGCTGCTCGCGCTGCGCCTCCGCCGTCACCGTGCCATCGACGAGACCTGGGGTTGCGGCTACGCCGCACCGACGCCCCGGATGCAGTACACGGGCCGGTCCTTTGCCGAGATCATGGCCGAGCATCTCGTGCCGCCGATGCTGAGAACGCGCGTGACGGGTAGAGCACCACGGGCCCTGTTCGCAGAGCCCTCGCGGCTCTCTTCGGACTCGACGGATCCCCTGACCCGTTCGGTCTACGAGCCCTTCTTGGACAAGTGGGCGAAGCGGTTCGCTCGACTGAGGTGGCTCCAGCAAGGGTCGCTGCACATCTATCTGCTCTACATTCTGGCGGCCGTCACCTCCGTGCTCGCGTGGACGTCACTGCGTCAGTGGTGGAGAAGCGGATGAACGAGTGGTTGGTCGTCGGAGGAATTGCGGTCGCGGCGTTGAGTGGCGTTCCAGGCCTATTCATCGCGCGCCAAAAGGCGACCGGCGAACGGATCGCCTTGGCACTGCTCGCGATCGCGACTCTGGCCGGCGCTTCGGGCGCCGCGCATGCTCTCGTCGCCTCGCCGCACGGCTCGGGGCTGGCATTCAGGTGGCCGGTGCCGGGTGGAGCCTTCCGGATCTACGTCGACACCCTCTCGGCGATGTTCCTGCTCCAGATCTTCGTCGTGTCGTTTCTCGGTGCGGTGTACGGGCTGGCTTACTGGAAGCAGTCGGAGCACCTCGACAACGGCCGGAAGCTGCGGCTTTTCTACGGGGTGTTGACGGCGGCGATGGCGCTGCTCGTGAGCGCCCGAAACGCGCTCCTCTTCCTGGCCGGGTGGGAGATCATGGCGCTCGCGGCGTTCCTCCTCATCACCACCGTCGATCAGGAAAAGGAGGTCCGGGAGGTCGGCTACATCTACCTCGTAGCGACGCGCATCGGGACACTCTGCTTGTTCGCGATGTTCGCTGCGCTCTTCGCGCTCCGTGGCGACTGGAACTTGGAGGGGCCGCTCGACGCCCACCATTCCCTCGCCGTGGCCGTCTTCCTGCTCGGCTTCGTCGGGTTCGGCCTCAAGGCCGGGGTGATGCCCCTTCACGTCTGGCTCCCTGGGGCTCACGCCAATGCGCCGAGCCACATCTCGGCCGTGATGTCGGGTGTCCTCATCAAGACCGGCATCTACGGGCTCGTGCGGATCACTTCGCTCTTCCCCTCGCCACCGATGTGGTGGGGCGGCATGGTGCTCGGGTTCGGCGTCGCTTCGGGCGTGCTGGGAGTAGCCTTCGCGATCGGTCAGCACGACATCAAGCGCTTGCTCGCCTACCACAGCGTCGAGAACATCGGCATCATCTGCATCGGGCTCGGGCTCGCTCTGCTCGGTCGCGCGCTGTGGCGCCCGGAGCTCGTCGTCCTCGGGCTGGGCGGCGCGCTCTTGCACGTCTGGAACCATGGGCTATTCAAGAGCCTGCTCTTTCTCGCGGCGGGTTCCGTCATCCACGCGACCGGTACGCGCGAGATCGATCTGCTCGGCGGTCTCCTCAAGCCGATGCCGAGGACCGGGCTCGCCTTCCTCGTCGGCGCCACCGCGATATCGGGCTTGCCGCCTTTGAACGGGTTCATCAGCGAGCTTCTCATCTATGTCGGCCTCTTCCGCGCCACGACTCACGGCCCGGGGATGCTGTGGATGGCAGCAGCGCTGTCGGCGGCGGGCCTCGCGCTCATCGGGGCACTCGCCGTGGCGTGCTTCGTCAAGGTCTTCGGCGCCGTGTTTCTGGGGGT
>Ga0306920_100002565_pt1 | contig 22945 bp, 21 predicted proteins | sample flu12Cox44000170_FD_204666 | JGI IMG/M metagenome (GOLD analysis project Ga0306920, IMG submission 204666) | Lab enrichment of tropical soil microbial communities from Luquillo Experimental Forest, Puerto Rico - flux4day.12C.oxic.44.000.170 (v2)... | ecosystem: Environmental > Terrestrial >...
GCTGGCGTTCTTTCCGCTGCCTTTACTGATGTGGTGGCTGTGGCCGCCGCACCATGAGCAACGTCAGAATTTGGTCGTCCCGTTTTTCGAACGGCTTGTTCTCCAAAGCGGCATACACCCAGGCCGTGGCACGTTGGCCATGCGCGACGGTTGGGTGCGGCGCATTGGCCTGATTCTACTTTGGAGTTGCGCTCTGCTGGCGGTCGCTCGTCCACAAATTATCGAACCGCCGGTAACCAAAGAGATTCCCGTGCGAGACTTGCTATTGGCAGTGGATCTTTCTGGTTCAATGGACACTAAAGATTTTAAAAATGCCCAGGGCCAAACTGTCGATCGGCTCACGGCTGTCAAAGAGGTTCTTGACGATTTCCTGTCTCGACGCAAGGGAGACCGGATCGGTTTGATCTTTTTTGGCACCGCACCATTTGTGCAGGCACCTTTCACTGAGGATGTGAACGTCTGCCGGCAACTATTGTCGGAAGCCCAAGTGAAAATGGCCGGGCCGCAAACTGCTTTTGGGGATGCATTGGGATTGGCGATTTACGTGTTCGACCGTAGCCCGGTGAAGGAACGGGTTTTGATTGCGCTGACTGACGGAAACGATACCGCGAGCCAGATGCCGCCTGCCAAGGCAGCCCAAATTGCGAAGGACAAAAACATCGTGATCCACACCGTCGCGGTGGGGGATTCCCGGGCCGCTGGCGAGGATGCTTTGGATGTGGATTCCTTGAAGGAGATTGCGGCTGCCACAGGAGGTCTGTATTCCCAGGCGAACGATCGAGACCAACTCGAGGAGATCTATCGCAAGCTTGACCAGCTGGAAACCAGCAAAGCACAAACCATATCACACCGACCTCGACGTGATGTATATTGGTGGGTTCTAGGAGCCGGACTGGTTGTGTCCATGTTACAGCAGGGACTTCAACTGGCTTTATTTGGGTGGCGATCTCGGCGCTTGCGGTCTGCTAATGCGCAGACCGGATACGGCAATAGCGCCAGAACAGTATATGAGGAACAAAGAATTGCCGCATGACTGGGAGTTTCCATTTTATTCGACCGTGGTGGTTGGTCGCGCTTGTGCCAGCGGGCCAACTGTGGTGGCTGACGCGGCGGACCGCGGATGCCAGACAACCCTGGCACGGCATCATCGCTCCCCATTTGCTTCCGCATTTGCTCAGTGGAAGAGAAAAACGCTCGCGAGTTGACGCGCTGGAGCTGATTGCGGTCGGTTGGCTGCTTTCTACGCTGGCTGTCGCCGGCCCAACGTGGCAACGCGAACCAGCGCCCTTTGCCAACGAAACCACCACGCTTGCGATTGTGATCAAGGTATCTCCGTCCATGAAAACTCAGGACGTGCAGCCGGACCGCCTGGCGCGCGCGACTGAAAAAATACACGATCTACTGGGGAAACGTGCTGGAGGGAAGACCTCTTTGATCGCTTACGCCGGTAGCGCTCACCTTGTCATGCCGGCGACCACGGACGGTGGGATTATCGATACATTTGCCCAGGCCCTGGATCCGAAAATCATGCCGGAAGACGGCGATGCTGCCAGTGCCGCGTTGCAGCTTGCGGACCAGACCCTTAAAGACTCCGGCTCCGGTTTGATTTTGTGGATCACTGACAGCATCGCGCCAGAGCAGGAACGGTCGCTGGCTGAGTGGCGAAAAGCTTCGAGCACTCCGGTACGTTTGCTAGCGCCGCTGCTGTCTGGCCAGGAACTGAATGCGGTGACTCACGCTTCTCGCACAGTAGAAGCCGCGCAGGTGCCGCTCACAGCCGACGATAGCGATATGCGCGCGTTGGCCCAATCGGCCAAGTTTTCGACTGGGTCCACAACGAACTCTACCAGTCAATGGAAGGAAAGCGGCTACTGGCTGACCCCGGCTATAGCGGCCTTTATGTTGCCCTTCTTCCGTCGGGGCTGGATGGTTCAAACTGCTGCAAAGGGATAAGCATGACTCCGCTTGTGCATTATTCCTCGCCGTCCACCGGCAACGGTATGGCGCTCGTGAAGGGGTTCGTGATTTTGGCGATGTGCGCCTTCCTGGCCGTGCTGGTATTCGGTACGTTAAACGATCGATATTTCTGGCGAACGCCCGATCAGCAAGGAGACGTTCTATTCCGGAATAAGAAATTCGCCGCAGCCGCCAAGGTGTACACCGATCCTTTGCGCATTGGTATCGCTCAGTATCGCAACGGCGATTTCGAAACGGCGGCGGAGACCTTCGGCCGCGTACCCGGTGCCGTTGGCGCGTTCGACCAGGGAAACGCCTGGTTAATGCGCGGGAAGTACGACGCCGCAATTGTCAGCTATCAACGCGCGCTTGATTTCCGCCCAAACTGGCAGGAAGCGCAAGACAACCAGGCGCTCGCCCTCGCGAGGAAAAAGCTCTTGGAAGATTCGGGAAAAGACGAGAGCAAAGAATCCGCGCAAGCGTACGACCCGGACAAGATTGTTTTTGACCAAAAGGGCAACGACAAGAAGGGCGAACCCACCGACTTGAATGAAGGGAAAATGTCTGACGAAGAATTGCGGGCGACATGGTTGCGGCGCGTGCAAACAACCCCAGGCGATTTCCTGCGCGCCAAGTTTGCCTACCAGGCAGCGCTCAAATCAACAGCGGGTGCAGGGGGGAGCAAAGGAGATTAAGGAATGACTAATCCGCTTCCCCTGCGTGTGCTTGCGTGCGTTGGCTTTATGGCCGGCCTGGTTTGCTGCGATGCGGCCGACCCTCAGCCAAAGATTCGGACTAGCCTCGCTACTAACGAAACCATCTGGGTTGGCCAGAAAGTAAACCTCGTAGTTGAACTGCTGACGCCGGGATATTTCGCCAGCGCTACTTCCTTTGATTTGCCCGATCCGCCTGGACTGCTGCTGCTGCCAGCGGCTGAGAGGCCGGTGCTGGGCAGTAAGCAAATCGGAGGCGTGAGCTACACCGTGCAGCGTCATGAGCTTTCCCTGGTTGCCGAACGCGCCGGCCCGCAAGTCGTCCCCCCTTTGACGGCCCGGTTTATGTTCAAGCGCGCGCCCCTCGACACCAATGAAGTGGCGGCTGCGCTTAAGACTGATCCAATGACTTTTATTTCTGTGCTTCCTGCAGGGGCCGAGGGTTTGGGAACGGTGATTAGTTCGCGCGATCTCGACGTTAAGGAAAAATTGGAGCCTGAGCCTGGAAAGAGCGCGACCAAAGTTGGCGACGCGCTAAAACGAACGATCCTTTTCTCTGCTTCCGATGTGCCCGCCATGTTATTCCCCGAATTCAAAGCAGCTAAAATTGACGGCCTCGGGGTCTACACAAAGTCCGAAGTGCATAGCAGGACAGAACGTGGTCAATCGCTTCAGGAACGCCGCGACACCATCACCTACCTGTGTGAACGTGCCGGAAAATATACGATCCCGGCAGCACGTGTCAGTTGGTGGGATTTCGAAACCAAGCAACTTCGGATAATGGATTTCCCAGCCTGCAACTTTGATGTGGCGCCAAACCCGGCCATGGTGGTCGGCAACCAATCTGGGAATGAAAATATGAAGACAATGATAATCCTGAGCTGGCGCGTGGTTGGGGTCGTGATTATGCTTGTCGTTGCCTTTGTTTGGGGGATGCTACTACTACGTCGCTATTGGGACCGCTGGGTCGCACCGTTCCGAGCTGTGCATTTAGCACCGCTCAACCCTACTGGAGAGGAGGCGGTGCGATGATGGGATCCCGCTTAATTTATCGGGATGCAAGTAACGAAGGGCCATGAAAATGAAGTGGGAAAGTGAGTTACATTGCCGAAAGCGTTGGTTCCTGACCCTTTTGTCAGCTCTAACCATCCTATTTTCCGCGCTCGATACTCGGGCCGGAGCCGCGAGCGCGGCGGCCAACGATCCGTTGCCATCATGGAATAACACGGGGCCTAAGCAAGCGATCATCTCCTTCGTCGAAAAGGTGACCAAGGAAGGTGCCTCGGATTTTATTCCTGTCGGTGAACGTATTGCGACGTTCGACAACGACGGAACCCTCTGGGCCGAACAACCGATTTACTTCCAACTTCGATTTGCATTGGATCGGGTGAAGGCCCTAGCCCCGCAACACCCGGAATGGAAGGACAAATCTCCGTTCAACAAACTTCTCAGTACTTCACGAGAGCAGATGGTGGCAGTGAATGAGCATGAGCTCATGGAAATCATCATAGTGGCCCACTCCGGCATTACCACCGACGAGTTTGAGCAAATTGTAAAAGACTGGCTGGCTAAGGCTAAACACCCTAAGACCGGCCGGCGCTATACCGAAATGGTGTACCAACCAATGTTGGAACTGCTCACTTATATGCGCGCGAATGGGTTCAAGACTTTCATTGTGTCCGGAGGTGGCGTGGAGTTCATGCGGGTCTTCGCCGAAGAGGTTTACGGTGTGCCGAGGGAACAAGTGCTGGGCAGCCAGGGCAAGCTTAAGTTCGAGGTGCGCGATGGCAAGCCCGTCTTGATCAAGCTCCCCGAGGTTCAATTCGTTGACGACAAAGAAGGAAAGCCCGTGGGCATCCAGACGTTTATCGGTCGGCGACCAGTCGCCGCTTTTGGCAACTCCGACGGGGATCTTCAGATGTTGCAGTGGACTACGGCGGGGACAGGGCCACGGTTCGGATTGATCGTGCATCACACCGATGCCGAGCGGGAGTGGGCTTACGACCGCCAGTCGCAGGTTGGCACACTTGACAAGGCGTTAGACGCTGCTCCTGTTAATCATTGGGTTGTCGTGAGCATGAAGGATGATTGGAAGTATATTTTTCCGTTTGAATCCAAGTGACGAAATTGATGCCGATGAAATCAAATCCAACCAGAAGACAAAAAGGGCGGTTCGGTTTTCCATTCAGCGGCCATTTGCGGGCTGTTGCGGATAAATACAGCCGCAAGGCGTGGCTTTTGGACAGCAAGCAACTGAGTGCCTCGGCCCGGAGGAGAACCGGCCTTGAAGATTTCGGCGAACCGCCCATCGAACCTGCTTTGACGGTGTTAGCCTCCAGTTTGGAATCCGAGGCCGACCTCCATCCCTTGGGACGGTTCCTGATGCGCGCGCACTTGAGCGGCCTCCTGGAGACTCGATTGCAATTAGCCAGGCTATGGAGCCGACCGGAAAAAGCTGCCAACGCGCCAGCCATCGTGCAGCCGATTTTTATTACGGGTATGCCCAGAAGCGGGTCAACCTTTCTTCACGAGTTGCTGGTCCAGGAGCCCGCGCTCCGCGCGCCGCGAGTTTGGGAAGTGATGTTTCCTGCCTCCGCCCCTCAAGCGGACCGGGGATGGCGTGATTTGCGGGTATGGAAAGCAGCTGCCTGTTTGTGGCTATTCCGTCGCCTGGTGCCGAAGGCAGACGCCGTGTACCCGGTGCGCGCCCGCACGCCCCATGAGTGCGTAGCCATTCAAAGTTATGCCCTGCTTTCGGAAGAGTTTGTCGCCACCTGCCACATTCCCGCTTACGAAGCCTTCTTGCGTTCCGTGGATTTACGCGCTGCGTACCGATGGGAGAAGCGCCTGCTGCAACATTTGCAAGGCGATCACTCATTCACCCGATGGCTATTGAAGTCTCCGGATCACGTGCATGGGCTGGAAGAGCTCTTTTCGGTGTTCCCCGATGCGCTGGTCGTTCAAACACATCGCAATCCCCTCGAATCACTGCGGTCCCTGATTCAGCTGACCGGTGTGCTTCAGGGATTGTATGGAAAGCCCAGAGACCTGGATGAATCGGCCGAACGTGAAACGCGGAACCTGGCCGCCGCCATGGATCGTTTCATCAGATTTCGTGACAGCCATCCTGAACTCGCCGACCGGTTCGTCGACGTGAACTATTCTGATCTGATAGCCGATCCGCTGCTCGTCGTGAGACGGATCTTCGGGCGCTTCGGAATGCCGCTGCCGGAGCAAACAGTTGCGAGAATGCAGAGCCTGGCAATGCGACGCGCTGCTTACAAAGGGCGCCAGACTGCCCCGACTCTGCGCCAGGCCGGGCTGCATGCCCCTGGGCGGCTGAGCTTGTTCAATGATTATTGTCGTCGATTTGGGATCCCGTTTGGCAATGCGGGTCTGAGCTGAGCGGCACATGAAAAGAGCAAATCAACTTGGGAAATTGTCATTCTCAATTAAATGAGTCTTTCACCACACGATTATGAATGCATCAAAAGCCTGTCTATGCTGGATGCTTTTGGCAGTCGCGGGCGTGACCGCCAGTTTAGGGCAAACACCTGATTCGGCGACTGCGAATCCCTCGGCGCCACCCTCAGCGCCACCCCAAAGGAGTGAAGCGGATCTTGAAAAGCTGGTTGCCCCCATCGCGCTCTACCCTGATCCACTTCTGGCGACCTTGCTCCCGGCCTCGGCCTATCCCATCGAGATCGTTCAGGCGGCCCGCTTCATCAAAGATACGAATAATATCTCAAAGGTGGACTCGCAATCCTGGGACGCCAATGTTAAGGCGCTCTGCCACTTCCCCGATGTAGTTGCGAAGCTTAATGAGGACATCTCCTGGACGAGCGACTTGGGCGAAGCCTTCGTCCAAGATCAAAAAGGGGTTATGGATGCCGTCCAGGCAATGCGTGCAAAGGCGCAGCAGGCCGGCAATCTCAAAACGACTCCCCAGCAGGTCGTGGTGGTTACTAACACCGTCGTTGAAAAAACCGTGGAGCAGCAAGTCGTGGTAGTCACCAATACTGTCGTTGAGATCCAACCGGCCCAACCGCAAGTCATTTATGTCCCGACGTACAACCCGGCTGTGGTTTACGCGCCGCCACCCGCCGGGGCTGTCGCCGCTGCGTCAATTATCAGTTTCGGTGTTGGCATGGCAGTGGGGGCGGTCATCGCCAACAATTGCAATTGGCATTCTGGCGGTGTTTATGTCGGACCTCGTGGCGGAGTAGCTTGGGCAGGCGGCTACCACGGCGACGTCAATGTCAACGTTAATCGTAACGTCAACGTCAACCGGAATGTGAACGTTAACCAAAATGTAAACCAGAACTTCAACCGGAACGTCAGCCAGAACGCTAACGTTGGGGCCAACCGTGCCTCCAATCAACAGTGGCATCCCGACACTACCCGCCGGACTTCCACGCCGGCCTCATCCCCGCAGTCCCGAGGTTATGGGGGCGAGAGTTCGTCCTCATCGGGAGCAAATCGCGGTGCCTCCAATGCCGGCGCCTCTTCCCATAGCGCGTTCAACAACTATGGGGGCGCTGCGCAAACCCATCAGGCGAGCACTCGCGGGGCCTCGAGTTATGGCGGGGCTCGGGGCGGCGGCGGTCGTCGCCGGTGAGAATCGCCGATTCGGATATGCAATAACCACACATGCATTTTGGCCTATGAAACCATTCCATTTTCTCTCCGTATTGTTTGCGCCCTGCCCGATGCCATTTGTAGCCGCGGCCGTGCTGGGGCTGACAATGCCCATGCAGATTAGAGCCGCGGGCGCTGGCAAGACCTTTTCCTCGCCAGAAGACGCAGCACGCGCTCTGGGCGCCGCAGCAAACAGCGGCGACATGAACGCAATCGCGGACATCTTTGGTCCTGGGTTCCAGGATCTTAAATCGCCTGACCCCGTTAAAGCCAAGCAGGAATTGGAGCAGTTTGTACAACGCTTCAACGCGTCGAACCATGTGGAACACGTCACTGACAACCAATGCACTTTGGAAATTGGCGAAGACCGATGGCCCTTTGCCATTCCGATCCTGCGCACCAACGGATCGTGGTCATTTTCGCTTGAGGCGGGCAAGCAGGAGGTTCTGAACCGGCGGATCGGAAGCGATGAAATCCAGGCTTTAAAAGCGATCCGTGGCGCGGCCGACGCGCAACGTCAATATGCCTCCGCGGACCGTGACGGAGACGAAGTGCTGGAATATGCGCAAAAGATTATCAGCACCCCGGGCACCAAAGACGGCTTGTATTGGCCACAGGACCTGGATGGTGAATTGAGTCCTCTGGGGCCTGCCATCGTGGAAGCGCAAGGCGTTGGTTATTTCAAGGAAGGCGTCAAAGAAGACGACCAGGGCTTCCACGGGTACCATTTCAAGATTCTCACCCGCCAGGGCAAACACGCTCCCGGCGGGGCCTACGATTACATCATCAACGGGAACATGATTGGCGGTTTTGCCTTCGTTGCCTGGCCGGCAAAATACCGGGAAACGGGAGTAATGACCTTCATCATTAACCAGCAAGGCAAGGTCTACCAGAAGGACCTCGGTCCCGACACGGAGTCGGTCGCTAAAAACATGAAGGTGTACGACCCCGACGCCAGCTGGACGCTCTCCCCTGATTAAAATCAAAGCACCCAAACAACAAACCGAGGTTAACCATGCCAATTGAACTACAAGTCATTCGAGCCAGTGAATTCATACGCCTTGACGCCCGCGCACGCTTGGACCTTGACCAGAGTCAGAAAGTGTTGCGGGCGATCGTGCACGCCTGCCGAAAACGAGGATTGGACAAGGCCATGCTGGACTTGCGGTCCGTGCCGTTGGCGCCCAGACCGCTCTTCACGCCGACCGAACTCGCGACGCTGGTTTCGACCTTTCGCGAGGCCGGTTTCACCCGCCAGCAACGCCTGGCGATCCTGTATCATAGTGACATTTATGGAGGCGTCAGAACCTTCGCTTTCATTAGCAGAATGCGAGGACTGCGCGTGCAGGCCTTCACAGACTTTGAACGAGCTTTGCAATGGCTCTCGGAGGATCAAGAAACCCGGATTGAGGGTGAGGTCCCTATTCCGGTGATTCAACGACAAAACGAGGCGCAAAGGTTTCCCGTTCGCGCCGCTGCTGTCAGGCACCGGGTTACCACGACCGGAACCGCCCGGCGAGCCTTGCACCACAAATGATCTGTGCGTCGACGCATGTCCGGTGGGGCGAGGCTCCTGCCGAGCCCAAATCTTTTCGAGGACTGGTATGCTTTCGGTTGCGCTGTTCCGCAAAAAAGATCAGGGCTCGGCAGGAGCCTCGCCCCACCGAGATGCGGACGTGGTGGGTAACGTGCCAATCGAGGAGGCGTCGGCCCGCTGAAAGGCGATGTTCTCGGGCATGAGAGCAGTAACTGTTTGAATCGACGAGGTACGCTGCTTGTACAAACTGAAAAAGGGGCTGTTGAAACAAGCTAAGCCAACTACAAGAACTACTTCGCTGCTTTCAGTTCTCGCCCTATGCGCAGTTGATGGCTCAAGCGACGCGCAGGACAACACGAACTCTCCAGTGCCTTCCTCTCAGCAGGCGGCCGGTATTCTTCCTGTTCCAGATTACTCGGGCGATTGGTGGTCCCGGAACTATCTCACTGGTGACTGGGGCGGCGTGCGCACCGACCTCGCCAACAAAGGCGTTCAGTTCGGTGTGCTGTGGGATCAATACTTTCAAGGCGTTGTGGATGGGGGCCGTGATAATGTGGGCAAGTACGGTGGCACCGTCGACTACACGGCAACAATTGACCTCATGCGCATGGGCGTGCTGCCAGGAGCGCTCGTTAAATTTCGCGCGGAATCCCGTTATGGGAACTCAGTCAATGGCGCCGCTGGTGCTATCCTGCCAGTCAATACCGACGCTTTTTTTCCGCTCACTTCGTCGCTCGATAAGGACGTCGCCTTCACTATCACCGACCTTAATTATACACAGTTCCTTTCTCAGCATCTCGGCGTGTTCTTTGGCAAACTCGACACCCTCGATGGCGATCCGAATGAGTTTTCCTCCGGTCGCGGAACGGGCCAGTTCATGAATGCGAACCTCATCTTTAACCCTGCCCTGGCACTGCGGCTGCCCTACAGCACCCTCGGAGCTGGTTTGGTTTGGATGCCTCTTCCACCAGGCCCGAACGGGGGCCTCACCGTCGCCAGCTCGGTTATGAACACGGCCGACGCTTCCACTACCACTGGATTCGAGGATTTCGGCAAAGGCGTTTCCTGGAACACTGAGGCAGATTTTCAGTACCGGCTTGGGCATTTGCCCGGCGGCATGAACATCGGCGGTCTCTTCTCATTCGATCAGCATTTTGACGAACTTAACAGCCGGATTGTTATCCAGCCTGGTACTGGACTTACCATTCCCAATAAGAACAGCACGTGGGCTGTCTACTGGAGCGCCTGGCAATACGTGTTCACGCCCGAACCCGAAGAAGGCCCCATCGATCTTCTAAACCGGAAAGCGGATACGCAAGGCATTGGGCTCTTCTCACGCGTTGGTTTTGCCGACAAAGAAACCAACCCGGTTCAATGGGCGGTCAGTGGCGGCGTCGGCGGACGCGGCATGATCCCTTCGCGCGACAATGACACTTTTGGTCTCGGTTACTATTACAATAGCATCCAGAGCACACGCCTTTTCTCAATATTGGGAGTGGAAAACTCGGCTCAAGGTTTCGAGGCCTATTACAATATCGCCATTACGCCCGCGGTCCACACCAGTCTGGACTTGCAAGTCGTGAACTCTTTGAACCATGGCGTCCACACCGCGACTATTCTTGGTTTGCGCGCCGCGGTGGACTTTTGAGGAAAAAAGGGCGACCTTACAATTCAAACCGCAGATTTTGTGTTGATTGCCACCACGCAAGGAACCAATTAACAAATAACCAAAGGAGAGATGATGAGAAAGACGATCCCTAAAATAGCAATGGCGGTTTCAGTAGCCGTGTTTTCCGCATTCACTGTTCAGGCCGAAGAGGATCTGCAAGCCAACGCGCAACAGGCCATGGCTGACATCCAGAAGGCTGACTCGACGTTGCAAACGTTCATGGCAAATTCGGCGGGCTACGCCATCTTTCCAGACGTCGGCAAGGGGGGATTCATCGTGGGTGGGGCCCACGGTAAGGGACTGGTATACGAGAAGACAAAACTTATCGGCCAAGCAACATTGACTCAGGCAAGCGTTGGCGCCCAGGTGGGTGGGCAAACGTTTGCCGAGGTCATTTTCTTCGAAACACCTGCCGCTCTCGAGGACTTCAAGTCCGGCAAATTCGAGATGAGCGCTGACGTCGGCGCCGTGGCAGTTAAGGAAGGCGCATCAAAGACTGCCGATTACAAAAAGGGAGTGGCGGTCTTCACATTGCCGAAAAAAGGGCTAATGGTCCAAGCCTCTATTGGCGGGCAGAAATTCTCATTCGACCCTGAGATTCCTCAGCCAACCGGCCGAAGCAAATAACAAACGGAACCTATTATAAAAGCAGGTCAGATACTGCAACGAAGGGGAGGGGCGTGACTTGAGGCATTCGGCCAAAAGTAACCTCCTCTTCGCCACGGTAGCATGGCGTCCCAGTGGGACGCCTCTTTTTATCACCGTGGCGCCGGTCCACTTATTTATCAGTAAACTGTTTCAACAGCTTTTCCCGCCGGGTAAAGCCGTTGAAACGCCTGATGGTTTTCGGCGAACTACTCTACGGTGCTAATGCACCAAAGGGCACCCTACATTGCACTAAAGGGCAATTCACAGCGGGCGCCCCGCAAAGCATTATCAATACAACAATCCCGGCATTATGACAGTTCTAGGAGTCGGGTTTGACCGACGTTAATCCGGCATTGAAAACTGTCTGACCTCTCACTTTTGTTCTTCCAAAATGATGAACACTCGTGAAGACAGGGCTCGCAATCCCTTAAGAGCTGTGGTGCACACGCGAGTGCACGGTAAACAACAACCCAAATCACATCAACGAAAGGAAACATCGTATGAAAAGAACCCACTCATTCGTTACACTGACCCTCGCTGTGTGGGCCTTTGCCCTGGCTTCGGTTCAGGCCGCCGAGGATACGCCAATAGTGACCGGCGAGGCGGTCCTGACCTCAGTGACCGCGAAAGTACAGGCCATTGACCTGGATAAGCGAGAAATCACACTCAAAGGACCGGAAGGCAAAGTCGTGACACTTACGGTCGACAAGAGCGTGAAGCGCCTTGACGAGGTCAAAGTGGGCGACGACGTCCAGGCTGACTATTACGTTGCCTTGGCCGCCGAGGTGCGGGAACCGACAGCTGAGGAAAAGGCCACGCCGCTAACGGTGTTGGAGTCCAAGGCCAAGGCCCCGCCGGGCACCGATCCGGCTGCAGGCGGTCTGCGTGTTATCAAGGCCGTGACAACTGTTGAGGGTCTGGACCGGCCGACACAGTCGTTAACTGTTAAAGGTCCGCGGGGTAATTACGCGACCGTCCGTGTGAAGGATCCTTCGAAGCTGGAAAAATTACGTCTGGGGGACACGATCATCGTGACTTATGCGGAGGCTTTGGCCGTTTCGTTGGAGAAACGGCCGGCGAAGAAATCAGAATGATGGCCGGTTGAGTGCATTGAACCGCTACACGAGAGGAACGGTCAAGCGGATGATGAGTCGAGCGGAACCGGGCGGTAAAGATAATCCGCGTGCAACATTTTCTCGCAGATTGCGAGCGTACCGGTTTATATAAGCGCAATGCGCACCTTCTGCGGTCGCCCTGAATCTGTGGGGCCATTCACTGGAGAGCGCTCGATCAATACTTGCCTGCTTTGCCGCACCAGGGCCGGATCAAATTCGATCGCCGTGTCCAGGATGCGCAGCCCCTTCCCAAAGCCTCACCGAGTGGGCGTGGGATTTTTTTCACTGCTTTTAGCCAGTATAGGAATATTGCTGGCTGGCGGCTGTGCCCACCCGGTTTCCGCTCGCAAGGGTTCGTTCCATCAAGCTTACGAAGCCGCCAACACCAGTGTCCTGACCAGCGGGTCTTACAGCGACGCCACACGACTTGTGCTGCATCGATTTGATCTCCTGGATCGTTTCGATAAGGACCCCGATAAGACGTTGCGCGAATTGCATGAGATTGCTTGTCGAGATGAACGGCGTGACCTGTTGTTTGCGCTGGCCGAGTTGAACTATTACCACGGGCAAAACCTGGTGCGAAACAGATTGCTCAAACCTTGGGTGCCCAAGCCCGCTCGAGACTACTTTCTTTGCTCGGCGATTTATGCATACCAGTATCTGTTCGGGGAAGCCACGAACCAGCCCGATGCGTTTGAGCCCCAGGTTCATTTCGCGTGTGACATTTACAACGTCGCTCTGGCCAGAGCTTTTATCGTCGATGGTAATACGAATGGTTTGATGGAATTTCGTTCGGAAACCCGATCCTTGAACCCTGGCAGTGTTCGGTTGGATGTGAGCCAACCCGGATTTCCGTGGGACCTGAATTCTTTCGATGCCTTTTCGTCCGCGGATCAATATATCGTTCACGGGTTGACCGTGCACAACGTGCACGGAGCATTAGGTGCGACACTCATCGCTCCACTCAAGACAACAAACTCGGTCAACATTGCCCCAAATTTTCCGACTACGCTGATTCTCCGGGTTAGCGGGGGGATAAAGCAGTGGAGTGCAGGACAGACTGAAGCGTCTTTGGAGCTCTACGCTGGGTGGGAACGGCGAATCATCGATATCGGAGGCCGACAAATCCCTCTCCGCACCGACACCACTACTCCAATGGCTGTCACGCTGAATAACAGTTCGGTCTGGAAAATTGGACGGCAACAGTTTTTTTCGTCCGCGGAATTGCTTCGCAGCGACGTTTATCAGACCCAACCATATGAACGGGGGCGGGTGCCGGTTGTATTTGTGCACGGCACTTTTAGCAGCCCGGTTTGGTGGGCCGAAATGGTCAATACTTTGAGAGCCGACCCGGTCGTCGGTGCGCGCTGCCAATTCTGGTACTATATATACAATAGCGGCAACCCCATCCTGTTTACGGCCGCAAATTTTCGCCAGGCAATCACCAACATGGTCCACCGCCTGGACCCCGATGGAACCGATCCTGCACTTCGTCAGATGGTGGTCATCGGCCATAGCCAGGGCGGACTCGTTGCCAAATTGGCTGCTATTGATCCGGGAAACGAAATTTGGAATGCCGTTTCGCATCGTTCGTTCAGCGACTTGGAGCTGAAACCGAAACAAAAGGAGGAACTCGGACGCAGCCTTTTCTTCAAGCCGGTGCCCTGGGTTAGGCGCCTTGTTTTTATCTCCACCCCGCATCGAGGAAGCTTTTTGGCGACGAAATTCATCCGGAACTTGGCCGCAAAGTTTATGTCGCTGCCAGTCGAAATCGTTCAGGCACGCAAACAGCTGCAGAGCCTCTTTTCCAATTCTCAATTGCCTGCGGAGCTTCGGGCGATACCCAGTAGTCTTAATGGGATGTCGCCAAGCAATCCTGTGTTGCTCAGGATTGCGGAGATACCGCCAGCGCCGGGGGTTGTGGCTCACTCGATAATTGCAGTTAAGGGAAACGGCGACCCAACCCAGGGAGACGACGGCGTGGTGGAGTATACCAGCGCGCACGTCCCGTATGTGGAATCAGAACTCGTAGTGCGCAGTTCGCATAGCTGCCAGGGTAAACCCGCCACCATCGAGGAAGTGAGGCGGATTTTACTCGAGAATTTGAAACCGAGCGGCAAGCGCTAAGCGTTTTTACCCTTTTTTAATTCCGTTAGCCAAGCGAGGTCGTCCTTCTGAACAGCTCGTTGGCGGGGAGGCGCGGATCCAATGCTTTTCTAGCCGTCTCAATTCCAACCACCGGCAGTTTGGCAGCGCTCAGTAATCCCAGTTGTACCAGCACCGAGGCCTGGTCCCAATAAATGTGTTCATGCTCCAGCTTGCCATCCCGAAAACGAACAATAGCAACGAGTGGAACCTCCACGCGCTTCCCTGTCGGTTCGATCCCCGGAAGCATCCAGTCCATTCGGATCGTGTGCGTGAACTTGAAGACCATTTCGTCCACGAGTTGGTCCGTTCCGATCGTTCGAGAAACCGGAACCATCTCGGTATCCGGTGGCAGCTGAGGAATAAAATGTTTTGAGTAAAAAGTGCGCAACTGTTCCCGGCCTACTCCGCCCGTCATGACTGGGATGTGGTTGACATAGGCGTCCTCCACCATGGTCTGCAGTGTATCCTCAGTGTTATGCGTTGCGAACTCGTGCTTCACATGCTCTTCCCACAGGGCACGAAGTCTTTCCTGGGCTAAAGTCAATGGTTCGGGCGAGGGTGGCAATGATTTGCTCATAAAGAATCTTTCGTCAGTACTGGCTCTGCGCTTTCATGTGGTGGACCCCTAACTCTAGGCCCAACCGAAGGTCGATTCAACCGCACTCGCCTTCCATTGACTTTGGCTCAAGGCGCTAACAAAATCGAATTATGCCAATTCGATTGTCACGCGGCCTCATGTTTTTGCTTTTGTCCTGCGTGGCATCACCTCGAGACATGCAGGCCGAAGAACTAAGCCGGCCTGCGTCAGAGCCGCCTCGGAAATCCATTCAACAACAGCTTGATGATCTTAGAGAAGGCCAGGAACAGCTGCGTCAGGAACTGGGTGAAATTAAGAGGCTTTTGCAGCAAAGGGGGGCGCGCACAAACTCTGCAGCCGGATCAACGCCAGTGCCCGAGGTGAAGTCTGTCAATGTGCGCGGCGAACCTTTTCGCGGTTCCAATACTGCCCATGTTGCGATCGTCGAATATTCCGATTTCGGTTGTTCGTACTGCGGCAGGTATGCGCGCGAGATTTTTCCCCATCTTGACGAGGATTACATCAGGCCGGGCAAGGTCCGTTATTATTTCCGCGATTTACCCGAGCCAAAGGAAACCAACTCGTGGTTCAAAGCGCGCGCTGCTAGGTGCGCTGGCGATCAGGGCAAATTCTGGGAACTGCACGACCTGTTATTCAACGCTCAATCGGCCTCAGACAAAGAAGTCATTTCTTTCGCCCAGACACTCGGCCTGAATGCCCAGGAATTCAATGGATGCCTATCCAGCGAAAAGTACCTGGTAAATATTCAAAGAAGCGTCGCCGGAGCGAAACGAATGGGACTCTATGGAACCCCCGCCTTTCTCATCGGCACAATCAGCGAGGATGGCGATTTTGTATGGGTGAAAAAGGTGCAAGTAGGTGCCCAAACCTACCAGATTCTTAAAGGCATCCTCGATCAGCTGCTTGCGGCCACTCCAAAAAACTAGGTCGTGCTATACGTCGCAGAGAACCACTATCAATGTTGGTGCATGAGGAAACCCCTGCTCCTTGGAGCCTCTGTGACTTTTTGTGGCAAATGGTTATGGACCTAAGTGCCTTTTCGCCTTCGAATTTAAGCCTTAAGATCTTGGTTTCTAATAGGCCAGAGCGCAATAGCCGCTCGCCGCATTGACCCAGTTTTGCTGGATCAAAAAGTCGCGAGAGCCGAGCTTCATATTGGCTTGGGACCCATTTGCCACCGTATAAGTGTTGCCAAAAGTCCAGGCGCACTTATCGGCATTTTCCTGTCCTCGACTGTCGAACCAGGCGTTGAGATCCGGATCGGTCACCGCCTCCTCCAATTCATGAGCGATAATCGAAACCATGCCGTCCGCTCCCGCGTTCCCGTTAGGGGACTTAGTCTGCGCGGCACACGCGCTTGGGCACCGGTCCGGGTTGCCAACGAAAGCATACTTAATGTCGCTACCACTAATAGTCGCGTGAGTGTGCCAGCCGCAATACTGCGTGCAGAAACCTGAGTTGGCTGTCACATCCGCAGAGGTCAGTACGAAGTACACTCCGTTAACATCTTTAGGCAGCCTGTTGCTGCTTATTGCACTGCTGACTACGGTTTGGATTTGTGCGTCGCTCAGTGAAGTGCCTTGGGAATAGTGGTCAGTCGTGGCACCTTGGTAGTAGTGCACTGCGTTTTGAACCGTGCCGCTCCCACTGTAGTAAGTGCTATTGATGTTGAAATAGGCCGAGCCGCCTTCGGCCGACAAAAAATCAGGGATAATATTTGTAGCGGTATTGCCATTCCAGTTGCCGTACCAAATCACGTAGACATTGACTCCATTCAAGATTACCGGACCACCATGGTAGGAAATGCCTGAGCCGCGTGATGGCCTGTTGGCGTGCAGCTTGCCAAAATCCGGATTGGTTTCGTGCACGACTTTGCCGTGCTCTTTGACGCCATCTTCATCGTCCTCCGCGTCATGTTTATTGACTGCGCCGTGATCGGAAGCGAACAGGGCAGTGACGGTTGCCAGTGAAAAAGACAAGGACAACAAAAGCGATTTTTTCATTAAACGTGAGGGCGGGGTTTGAATCAGGAATGAATGATATACAGCGGCTTGCGTCTGAGCAGACGAAAGTAAGACTTTTTCATTCAAGGTTTTATTTTAACGAATGATCGTTCAATGTCAATCCGTACTAACCGATAGGGGACACTATGATTTGTACGGTAAGGCGCTGCGAGGTAACCGACTGCAAGGCTGCAGAAGGAATGCTTGTGGGTGTGCTAGCCTGCATCGTGCGTTGCGCCGCGGTGCCGTCCCGACCTTCTCCCACAACGCTTCTTTGCAAAACAGGATGGTTCCGCTAGGTTGCTCGTTACAGTGGCAGCAAAAGCAAAAACCATATCCTCCAGCCCGTCTCGATTTATCAATCGCGAGTTGAGTTGGCTCGAGTTTAACCAGCGGGTCCTGGAGGAGGCGCTGGATTTGCAAAATCCGCTGCTCGAACGAGTCAAATTTTTTTGCATCGTTAGCTCCAATCTCGATGAATTCTTCGAGGTGCGCGTCGCAGGACTGAAGCAGCAGATCGAGAGTGACGTAGTGGAACGAAGCCTTGATGGGTTGACAGCCTCCGAGGCGTTTCGAGCGATCAATCGGCGCGTGCGGGAGATGGTCAACGATCTCTACGCCTGCTGGCGAGACCAGTTAATGCCCGCCTTATTCAAAAATGGAATACGCATCCTGGAAATGGCTGAGCTGGCTCCCGCTGATCTGCACTGGATTCAGGAATATTATCGCGCCGAAGTCAGGCCGGTCTTGACTCCTTTGGCCATCGACCCGGCCCACCCTTTCCCGCAGCTCCTCAACAAGTCGCTTAATTTAATCGTTCGCCTGGAGATGCCACGCGGGCAGGAAATGCTCAAGCACCTCGCCGTGGTGCAGATTCCGCGCATCCTGCCGCGCATGGTTCGGCTGCCGAATCGAGAGAGCGGTCTTGATTTTGTTTATCTGGGCCGGTTGATCGGGCACTTGTTGGGCGATTTGTTTCCAGGCACAAAAATCCTCGGGTATTGGGCCTTCCGTGTCACGCGCAACAGTGAGCTCTACATTGACGAAGAGGAAACCGCCAATCTTCTTAAGGCAGTGGAAAACGAGCTGCACAATCGGCGCAAAGGCGATGCGGTTCGGCTCGAGGTCGATTACGAATGTCCTCCGTTTATTCTGGAAGCCTTGCTCAAAACCTTGCGCCTGACGGAAGACGATCTGTACTTGATTAATGGGCCGCTGAATCCAACACGGCTTATGGCACTATACCAGGGTGACCATTCCCCGGAATTGCGCGACCCGCCGTTTGTCGCTCCAGTCTCCGCACAAGTGCGTGGCCGCACGGACCTGTTCGCCGCCATCCGCGAGCGTGATATCCTTTTACACCATCCCTACGAGAACTTTAGCAGTGTGGTGGATTTCCTCGAACAAGCGGCGGCTGACCCTGACGTGTTGGCGATCAAGCAAACTTTGTATCGTACCGGCGGCGATCCGCGGATCATTGGTGCGCTGGAAAATGCGGTGCGCAATGGCAAGCAGGTCACCGCCGTGGTTGAACTCCGCGCGCGTTTTGACGAGTTCAACAACATCCAGTGGGCGCGGCATCTGGAAGAGTCCGGCGTACACGTGGTTTATGGCCTGGTTGGGTACAAAATCCACGCTAAAAGCTGCCTGGTCGTGCGGCGTGAAGGCCATCAGATCCGGCGCTACGTTCACTTGGCCACAGGCAATTACAACCCCACGACAGCCAAACTCTACACCGATATAGGACTCCTCACTTGCCGAGCCGATTTTGGCGAAGATGCCACGACCTTCTTCAACCTGCTAACAGGCATTTGCCAGTTCCAGGCCATGCGCAAGCTGATCGTCTCTCCCTTCGAGTTGCACGACCGCATCCTGCAGCTTATTGCGCGTGAGAAGGAGAACGCTCAGCGTGGGTTGCCGGCCCGCATTCTCGCAAAAATCAATTCTTTGGCCGACCGGCAGGTGATTGAGGCCTTGTACGAGGCCTCACAAGCTGGGGTCGAAATTGATTTGATTGTTCGCGGCCTGTGCTGTCTCCGGCCCGGGGTTAAGGGACTTAGTAACAATATCCGTGTTAGCAGCATTGTGGACCGCTTCCTCGAACACAGCCGAGTTTATTACTTTGAGAATGCTTGCCAGCCACAGGTCTTTATTGCCAGCGCAGATTGGCTGCCACGCAACTTTTACCGTCGGATCGAGCTCGCGTTCCCGATTGAGGATGGGGTGCTGCGCGAACGGATCATCAATGAAATCCTTGCAGTATCTTTCAAGGATAATATCAAGGCCCGGTTCCTTCACCCGGATGGTAAATACAAGAAGGCGAAGCTGGCTCCCAACGCCTCCAGTCACAGAAGCCAATTCGAATTTGTCGCCCGTGCCGGAGCCGGACAAGCTGCAGCCGACAAGCCGATCGATGGACAGCCCAAGTATCCGCAGGTGAAACTGGCTGGCTCACCGTTCGATTCGGGTGCGAAGCAGCCGGTTGGGAACTGATCTTGACATTAAGTGGTGCAGCGCCAAGATTCGCCCACCCGTTTATGAAATGTACCCGCATTCCCTTTGTTCTCGCTCGCTGCTTCCTTACTCTATGCCTCGTCGACTTGATTGCCTGCTCTGGCAGAGCAGCCGAAGCTGCCGGCGAAAATCCTGGCACGGAAGGCGACGGTGAATACCAGGTTGGACCGGAGTACAAAATCGATCCCGATCTCACGGATCGAGGGAATCCGAAGGGCAAGTCCTTCGATTTCTCCATGGCGCTCGCCGACAGCAAAACCTTCAAAGGGGACGATTCAACTCTTCAGCCGGAAAAGAAGCCAGTGCGCAAAGATCGGATGATTTATGTTTATGTCCCCGCCGCGTATAAAGATGGCACAAAGGCGCCCATTCTGATCATCCACGACGGGCCCGGACAATTGAACCTGGTGCGCAATGCGCTTGATAATCTTACTATTTCAAAAGACCCAAACCGCAAGCTACCGGCGTTCATTGCAATTGCAGTTCAAAACGGGGGCAACGATGGAAAGAAAAGCGAACGCGGCCTTGAGTACGACACTATGTCTGATCGGCTTGCGCGGTTTATCAATGATGAAGTCTTGCCCGCGGTTTTGAACAACTCGGCGATCAAAGCCGCTTACCCGCACATTGCTTTTACGGACAATCCGTGGGGTCATGCTGTCATGGGTTGCAGTTCCGGGGGTGCCGCGGCATTGAGCATGGGCTGGTTCCGGCCCGACTTGTTTCGGCGCCTCGTCGCTTATTCCGGCACCTTTGTCGCCCAGCAGGACGAGGATGCGCCCGACGCAAGCAAGTTCCCCATGGGAGCTTGGGAATACCATTCCGGCATGAAACTTATCGAGAACACCGAGAAAAAACCGTTGCGTATTTTTACACACGTTTCCGAAAACGACCTGCGTCCCAAAGATCCGGAGGAAACCCATCACAACTGGGTTATGGCTGGCCAGCGCACGGCCGCCGCGCTAAAAGCCAAAGGCTATCATCAACGATTCGTTTTCAGCCTTGGCACAAACCATTGTGACCACCGTGTCTTCGAGCAAACCCTTGCCGACACTCTGGTTTGGCTATGGCGCGGATATCAACCCGATTGAGCGGGATTTGGTTACAGTGGCAAGCGAGTTCTTTGGCAGCGCCAAGCATGAGATGACGGCGAGGCGCCCTGGCCAATTGCATTAGCGTTGGCAACCCTGACTGGCGTCGCGGTGTTGGTGCCGCTCGTGAGCGAAGTGTTCGTCGAATCCGTTCAGAAGGCCGCGGAAGCTTTTGGAATGACCCCGGCCTTTGTCGGGTTCATTGTAATGGCACTGGTGGGCGCGGCCGCGGAGATGGCTTCAGCTTTTTCCGGTGCGAGAAAGGATCGTCTGGACTTGAGCCTCGGCCTCGCCTTGGGTAGCGCTTCGCAAATCGCTTTGTTTATGGCGCCGGTGCTGGTCCTGCTCAGTTACGCGATCGGTCCCAATGCCTTGGATTTTAGATTTTGGCCGGGGGCCGTGGTGATGATGCTTATCGCCACCAACACTGTTTCCCTGTGACCAACAGCGGAAGAGGAGCGTGGTTTGTCGGTGTGACCCTACTGGCAGGTTACTTTATCTTCGCCATGACTCTTTATTTATTGCCGCCCATGCCTAAGTTGTGAGATTGCACCTCCGAATCCCTCTGCCACTACGGCAAACGTCAACCAAATCTGTCGTCTTTGGAGTGACTTCCACCTCGTGGCGAAGCGTGGCTGTCCTATTAATTACCTTTTGGGTCCCCACCACAAATGCGGGCGACAGCTCGCAGGAGACGTCGACCACCAACACTACTACCTCAGCCCAGGAACTGGCGAAACAGAAACACAACCCGTTCGCGGACCAAATCACACTTCCTCTGCAGATTTCAAGCGAGCTGGAGGTTGGGCCGGGCAACGGCACTACCGCCGGACTGGAATTCGAACCCGCCATACCCATATCGCTTGGCCCAAATTGGAAGGTCATCGCGCGGCCTGATCTCAGCGTCCTGGACTCCGAGCCGCCACATCGAAAGTTCGGGCTTGGCGATATTGAGCTGGAGACCTACCTGACCCCAGGTTTGTTCGATAAATGGGTTTGGGGGGTCGGTCCGGCTTTGCAGGCGCCGACCGCAACGGCTTCTGAATTGGGAACCGGCAAGTGGTCAGCCGGGCCTGCCGTGGGCTTGATCTATATCAGCGGACCCTGGGTGAATGGTATTTTGGCGCATCACCTCTGGTCATTCGCCGGCCAGCGTGATCGCGCTGAGGTCAACCAATCCACCATCGAACCCTTTATCAGCTACAATTTCGAAAGCGGCTGGTTCCTGGGGTTTGATTCGACCATGACTGCTGATTGGAATGCCGACCCTGACAAGCGATGGACTGTCCCGATCGGCCTGGATGTGGGCAAGACATTCCAGATGGGCAAGCAATCCCTGAGCTTGCAGTTCGGCACATACAACAACGTTTTGCGCGCCGAGGGCGTCGGCAGATGGCTGGTTCGCGTGCAAGTGACTCTCACCTTGCCAAGGCACTCAGCTGACACAGAAGAGAAGTGATCGCAAAGTGCTGTATTGGAAAATGCAAAATTGGACGATGACGATTAACAGAATGAAGCAGCGGGCAGAACTGTTAGACCGTTCAGCAATTAAGGTTGAGACAAGAGGTCTGGCAGAGCTCAGGTAATGTGCTTTATGCTGAGATTGCCCCAGCGGCGTTGGAGGTACTCGACCACCAGGCGACGGTGGCAGTGGTGAGGCTTGTCTTCGCTGCAAAGCAAACACCCGCCGTCCAGCAAGGCAGGTTCTATCTTTTCCTCTATCTGCCGCTCCTCCATTAATCGAACGAAATCGCGTTCATAGTCTTCCCATGGGCCTTTGTTCTTCTTGAAAGCGTCAAGCAGTTCCTGGGTCGGCGCAAGCAATGGGGCTTCGACGTAATCCACGCCAAGGATCTGTTTCAAAAAATATTGAAGGTCGTTGCGCTTGGCAAAGCCGGCCAGTTGCGAGACGTTATTCAAACGGACGTCCACAACTCGTTTGATGCCCGCGTCGCGCAGCTTCTCAAAAAATTCACCAGCCGTCTTCCTTGTAAAGCCGATGGTGAAAACGGGGATCGCGTTAGTCGTCGCTGACATTGATTAGGCCGGCGGCACGGTCTCGGCAGACTCGTGGTAGGCGGTTCGGCCGCCACGCTGATCATAAGCACGGGCAAGCAACTCTTCTGGGGAGGCGAAAAAATCGTCAGTTGGAATTCCCTCCTCGGTCATGAGGCGCGTTTCGGCATCCCGTTGTGATTCAAGCGAGCCGTCGGTGCGGATGTGCAGGATTTGAGCAACTTCGCGCAGGTGGCGGCAGACCAGAATCGTACGGTGACACTCGAGCGGGTCTTTCTCGGCACACATAAGGGCGGACC
>Ga0306920_100002566_pt1 | contig 22934 bp, 21 predicted proteins | sample flu12Cox44000170_FD_204666 | JGI IMG/M metagenome (GOLD analysis project Ga0306920, IMG submission 204666) | Lab enrichment of tropical soil microbial communities from Luquillo Experimental Forest, Puerto Rico - flux4day.12C.oxic.44.000.170 (v2)... | ecosystem: Environmental > Terrestrial >...
CAGATGCAGATCCTGTCCCGGCTGAACGTGGCCGAGGCCTTCGAGATGTTCCTGCAGACCAAGTTCGTCGGCCAGCGCCGGTTCTCCCTGGAAGGCGCCGAGTCCCTGATCCCGCTGCTCGACGCGGTGCTCACCGAGGCCGCGGATGCCTCGCTGGACGAGGCTGTGATCGGGATGGCGCACCGCGGCAGGCTGAACGTGCTCGCGAACATCGTCGGCAAGTCCTACGCGCAGATCTTCGGCGAGTTCGAGGGCAATCTGGACCCGCGGACCACCCACGGGTCCGGCGACGTCAAGTACCACCTCGGCGCCGAGGGCGTGTTCCACGCCAGCGACGGCACGTCGATCGCGACCTCACTGGTCGCCAACCCCAGCCACCTCGAGGCGGTCGACCCGGTCCTCGAGGGCGTGGTCCGGGCCAAGCAGGACGTGCTCGACATGGGCGAGCCCGGGTTCACGGTGCTCGCGGTCCTCGTCCACGGCGACGCGGCGTTCGCGGGCCAGGGTGTCGTGGCCGAGACCCTGAACCTGTCCCAGCTCCGCGGGTACCGCACCGGCGGGACCGTGCACATCGTGGTCAACAACCAGGTCGGGTTCACCACCGCGCCAGAGTACTCGCGGTCCAGCGTGTACAGCACGGACGTCGCGCGGATGATCCAGGCGCCGATCTTCCACGTCAACGGCGACGACCCCGAGGCGGTTGTCCGGGTGGGCAGGCTGGCCTTCGCCTACCGCCAGGCGTTCGGCAAGGACGTCGTCATCGACATGATCTGCTACCGGCGCCGCGGCCACAACGAGGCGGACAACCCGTCCTTCACCCAGCCGCTGATGTATGACCTCATCGACGCCAAGCGGTCCACGCGCAAGCTCTACACCGAGGCCCTCATCGGCCGCGGCGACATCACGATGGAAGAGGCCGAGCAGGCGCTGCGGCACTACCAGCAGCAACTCGAGCGTGCCTTCACCGAGACCAGGGAGGCAGCCAGCCAGCTCGCCGTTCAGGGCGCGGTCATCCGGCCTGCCCCGGCCGAGCCGGAGGCGATCGATCACGCCGCCGTGCACACCGCGACCACGGACGAGGCGATCAAGCAGATCATCGACAGCCAGCTGACCTTGCCCGAGGGGTTCACCGTCCATCCGCGGCTGCTGCCGCTGCTGCAGCGCCGCGCCGCGATGGTGGCCGACGATGCGATCGACTGGGCCACCGGCGAGCTGCTCGCTTTCGGCGCGGTGCTGATGGACGGGCACACGGTGCGGCTCGTCGGCCAGGACACCCGTCGCGGCACGTTCGGGCAGCGGCACGCCGTGCTGGTGGACCGGCACACCGCGGCTGAGTACACCCCGCTGCGCCGGTTCAACTCGGCCAGCGCGAAGTTCCACGCCTACGACTCGCTGCTGTCGGAGTTCGCGGCGGTGGGCTTCGAGTATGGGTACTCGGTGGCCCGCCCGGGCGCGCTGGTGTGCTGGGAGGCGCAGTTCGGCGACTTCGTCGACGGCGCGCAGACGATCATGGACGAGTTCATCAGCTCCGGCGAGCAGAAGTGGGGCCAGCGCTCAAGCGTGGTGCTGCTGCTGCCGCACGGATACGAGGGCCAGGGCCCCGATCACTCCTCGGCACGGGTGGAGCGGTTCCTGAGCCTCTGCGCGCAGGACAACATGACGGTGGGAATGCCGACCACGCCGGCCAACTACTTCCACCTGCTCCGCTGGCAGGCGCTGTCCGGCCGCCGCAAGCCGATGATCGTCTTCACGCCCAAGTCGATGCTCCGGCTGAAGGCGGCCACGTCCACCGTGGCCGACTTCACCAGGGGATCGTTCCAGCCCGTGCTCGCCGACCCCCGGCCGGCCGACCCGGCGGGCGTGCGGACCGTGGTGCTGTGCGCCGGCAAGATCTACTACGACCTCGCCAGCAGGCGGGCCGCCGAAGACCGCGATGACATCGCGCTGATCCGGGTGGAGCGGCTCTACCCGCTGCCGCTCGGGGAAATACTCACCGAACTCGACCGTTACCCCGACGCGGCCGAGATCGCCTGGGTGCAGGAGGAGCCGGCCAACATGGGCGCCTGGCCGACCATGGCGCTGTGGCTGCCCGACCTGCTGGAGCGGAAGATACGGCTGGTCGCGCCGCCGGCCAGTTCGGCGCCGGCGCTGGGCTCGTCCGCCGCGCACGCCGCCGACCACAAGGCGGTCATCGAGCGCGCGCTGAGCCGGGGCTAGCGAATGTACTTCACCGACCGGGGTATCGAGGAGCTTGCCGAGCGGCGGGGCGCCGAGGAGGTCAGCGTGGGCTGGCTCGCCGAGCGGCTGAGGGAGTTCGTCGACACCGCGCCGGAGTTCGAGGTGGCGGTCGACCGGCTCGCGACCTGGCTGGCCCGGCTCGACGACGAAGACTGACCCGCGATCGGCCCGCACGCGGCATAGTTAGGCATACCGGGAGTGCGTACTTCGTCACGCTCCCACTCGCGATGCATCTTGACTTTCCCGAAACGAGATATATCGTGTTAGGGACAGCTTGGTTGAACGCCTAAACACCGCGGAGAGGGGACGGCCATGAGCCCAGTGTTCCGCCACGGCAGGCTGCGCCTCTACCTGCTCAAACTGCTCGATGAGGCACCGCGGCACGGCTACGAGGTCATCCGGCTCCTGCAGGACCGGTTCATGGGCATCTATGCGCCCTCGCCGGGGACCATCTACCCGCGGCTGGCCCGGCTCGAGGAAGAGGGCCTGGTAACCCACGACGAGGCCGACGGCAGGAAGGTCTACCGCATCACCGAGAAGGGACGCGAGGAACTGCGGGCCCGCCTCGACGACCTTGCGGAGCTTGAAGAAGAGATCACGGCCTCGGTCCGCGACATCGCCCGCGAGGTCACCGAGGACGTCAGGGACACGGTGCGCACGCTGCGCGAGGAGCTGTCCTGGGCGGCGCGGGAGTTCCACACCAGGGCGCACCAGGCGGGCGGCGCCGACCCGGGCGGGGACGTAAGGCACGCCAGCACCGACGAGGCGCGGGCCAGGGCCGCGGCGGCGCGGACGCGGGAAGCCGCGGCCAAGGAGCAGGTGGCCCAGGCCATGGCGGACGCTGCGGAGGCCATGTCCGGCGCGAAGCAGGCGGCGGACGAGGCGCGGCGCGCCGCGGAAGCGGAGCAGCCGGCCGGGGAAGGCGCGCCGCACGAGGAGCAGCAGCCCGGTTCCCCCCCCGGCGGCACGCACGACCGGGACCGCCCGGGGCACGACTGGCATGAGGACGCCGGCGACTGGTCCGGCCGCCGCCGGGGTGAGCGGGAGTGGGGCGAGTGGGCCGGCTGGACCGGCTGGGGCGGCTGGCCGGGTGCGGCCGGCCAGCACGGCTGGGCGGACCCGGACACCTACCGTGACCTGGAACGGCTGGCCAAGCAGTTCAGCCGGGACCTGCGCTCCGCGGCCTGGCACGCCCAGGCGGTCAGCGAGGATGCACTGCGCGACCTGCGGGGAATCCTGGACGAGACGATCGACCGGATCAAGGACGAGGTCTTCAAGGGCAAGACCCCGCCCGGCGATCCCGGAGACGACACCCCGCCGGCCGGCTGATGATCCTCACCGGGCTGACCCCGCGGCCCCGGCCGTCCGTGCTCGCGGTGGGGCGGTCAGCGGGTGAACACGACCTTGCCGAACAGGTCACCGGAAACCATCGCGGCGAACCCGTCGCGGGCCTGCACAAGCGGCAGGCTGCGGTCGATGCGCGGCCGCACGCCGGTCTGCTCGAGGAAGGTCGCCAGCCGCGCCAGCTGGTCCCGGCTGCCCATGGTGGACCCGACTACCGAGAGCTGAAGGAAGAAGACCCGGTTCAGCTCGGCGGGCGGCGCGGCACCGCTGGTGGCCCCGGAGACCACGATCCTGCCGCCCGGCCGCAGCGCCCGCAGCGAATGCGCCCACGTCGCCTGGCCGACGGTCTCAAAGACCGCGTCCACCCGCTCCGGCAGCCTGCTGCCTGAGGCGAACGCCTGGTCGGCGCCGAGTTCCAGGGCCCGGGCACGCTTTTCCTCGCTCCGGCTGGTCACCCACACCCGGTATCCCCCGGCCCGGCCCAGCAGGATCAGGGCCGTGGCCACGCCACCGCCCGCCCCTTGCACGAGCACCGTGGCACCCGGCTCCAGGCCGGACTTGGCGAACAGCATCCGGTAGGCGGTCAGGTAGGCCGTGGGCAGGCAGGCGGCCTCCTCGAAGGAGAGGCCGACCGGTTTGGGCACACAGTTGCCCCGGGGCACGGCCACCTTGTCGGCGAACGTGCCGTCGTAGCGCTCCGACAGCAGCGACCTGCGTGGGTCGAGGGTCTCGTCGCCGCCATGGCCCGCCCCGTCCCCGATCACCGCGTGCACGATGACCTCGTTGCCGTCCTCGTCGACCCCGGCCGCATCGCAGCCGAGGACGATCGGCAGCCGGTCTTCTGATATGCCGACGCCGCGCAGGGTCCACACGTCATGATGGTTCAGCGACGCGGCCTTGACGGTGACGGTCACCCAGCCATCCGGCGGGGCCGGGTCAGGATGATCGCCGAGGCGCAGGGCGGCCAGCGGATCCTCGGGGCTGGCCTTGGCAGCGGTGACAGCAAACATGCCCGAAACGATAACGGTCACAGCTTCCCGCCGAACCACGGGCCACCCTGGGCGGACTGTGCCATACTCAACTCCGGAGTGTGCTCCGGGGGCCTCTCCATGCCTTCCCCTTGCTCGCCTCCCCCGGCGCGTTGCCAGCAGCCAAAGGACCGGAGTGGATCTCAACTCTTACGCGGACCTAGCCGTGCGCTTGGTGAACAGCACCACTCTGGGCCGCGACAGCGGCGACGCGCTGGCGACCGCGGAGAGCTACCGGGTACTCGTGGCGGACCGGCCGCATCTGGCCGGCCGGGTGACCGCGGCCGACCTCGGCGCGCTGCGGCTGCTGCGCGCGGAACTGCGTCTGATCTTCGCGGCGGCGGACCGTGGCGAGACGGCCCAGGTTGCCGAACGGCTCAACGCGCTGCTCACCCGGCACCCGATTCACCAGGAACTCGTCAGCCACGACAGTAAGCAGTGGCACATCCACCTGGTGGAGAGCGGGTCGGCCGCCGACAGGCACGCGGCGGGCGCCATTGCCGGGCTGACCAGCCTGGTCACCGCGTACGGCACCGACCGGTTCGGGATTTGCGAGGCGGACGGCTGCGGGCGGGCGTTTATCGGCTCCGCTACTTCGGCGGGAAAGCGCTACTGCTCCGACGAGTGCAAGCCCAAGGCAAAAGTGCGGCCCCTGCGGGCCACCGGCAGCGGCCAGGGGCCGCCGTCCACCGCCGCGAGTTGAAGGCGACCGGCGTGAACTACGCGCCGTAAGCGACGGCCCCGCAGGTCGGCGGGGTGCCAAGCAGGCCGCGTTACCGAAATGAATCCATGTGCCTGCTTCCTATGGTCCTTGACGATCATTACCATGAGCCCTACTCACGCACGGGCATAACCGCCCCCGACATGCGGACCCGGGAAGAAGGTTCGAACATGGCAACAGTTACCGAGACCAGACCGGCAGACGTCGGCCTCAAGCGGGAGATGGGCCTGATCGGCGCCACCTGGGCCTCAGAGACCTCGATCATCGGCTCTGGCTGGCTGTATGCCCCGCTCACCGCCGCGTTGCTGATAGGCGGGGGCGCCGTCGTCGACTGGATCGTCGCCGGGATCGTGGTGATCCTCCTGGCGCTCTGCCACGCCGAACTAGGCGCGATGTACCCGGTCTCCGGCGGGACCGCCAGGTTCCCGCACTTCGCGTTCGGCAGCCTGGCGGGGATCGGGTTCGGCTTCTTCGCGTATCTGCAGGCGGTCACGATCGCGCCGATCGAGTGCTACGCGTTCGTCACGTACGCCTCCTACTACTGGCCCAGCCTCTTCAACGCGCAGACGGGAAAGATCACCGGGGCCGGCCTGTTCGTGACCGTCGGCCTGATGGCGGTCTTCACCGCGGTCAACTTCCTGGCCATGCGGCTGTTCAACCGCGTCAACATCGTCATCACCTGGTGGAAGGTCGCGATCCCGGTCCTCGCCATCATCGTGCTGCTGTTCAAGTTCCACCCCGCCAACTTCACCGCGGGCGGGGCCGGCTTCTTCCCCGGCGGGATCCGTGGCCTGACCGCGGCGCTACCGGTGGCCGGCATCATCTTCGCCTACTCGGGCTTCGAGCAGTGCGACCAGCTGGCCGGCGAGATCAAGGACCCGGGGCGCAACCTGCCGCGGGCGATCATCATCTCGGTGCTGATCGGCGCCGCGATCTACACCATGCTGCAGGTCGCGTTCATCGGCGCGCTGCCCCAAAGCGTGGTAGGCAAGGGGCTCCTGCACATCACCAACCCCCTCGTCATCGCGGGGCCGTTCGCCGCCGTCGCGGCCCTGTCCGGGTTCGTCTGGCTGGGGCACCTCCTGCGGATCGACGCGTTCGTCTCCCCGTCCGGCACCGGCCTCATCTACACGACCGGAACCTCGCGGATCAGCTACGGCCTGGCAAGAAACCGGTACTACCCGCAGATCTTCGGCAGGGTCGACGCCCGGGGCGTCCCGTGGGTGGGGCTGATCTTCGCGTTCCTGTTCGGGTTGGTCTTCCTGTTGCCGTTCCCGAGCTGGCGCTCGCTGGTCGTCCTGATCACCGCCGCGAGCGTGCTGATGTACGCGGGTGCGCCGCTGTCCCTGGCCGCGTTCCGCGGGCAGGTGCCGGACGCGAGCCGGCCGTACCGGATGCCGGGCGCCGTGTGGCTCGCCCCGGTTGCGTTCGTCATCGCCAACCTGCTCATCTACTGGTCGGGCTTCGAGACGATCTGGAAGCTCGGCATCGTGCTGGTCATCGGGTACGTGCTGATCGGCATCTCGATGGCGCTGGACAAGGACCGGCCGCCGCTGGACTGGAAGTCGGCGGTATGGCTGCCGGTGTGGCTGATCGGCATGGGCATCATCTCCTGGCTGGGCCAGTACTCCGGCGGCGCGGTCGCCGCGCCGGTCAACACCAACACCATCCCGTTCTGGTGGGATATGGTCGTCGTCGCCGCGTGGAGCCTGGTCATCTTCTACTGGGCCATGGCCACCAAGCTGCCCAGGGAGGAAATGATGAACCTGGTCAACAGGCAGGCATCGGAGAACCCCGAGGATGACCTCCCGCCGGCTCCTCGTCACTGAGCCCGGACAGGCCCGCACCGCCGACCGCTTGCCGGAGGCCCTTCCCCAGCAGGGAAGGGCCTCCGGGCGTTTCAGGGACGGCCGCCAAGGCCACGGCGGTAGCGCCACAGCAGCCGGCCCTCGATCAGCGACGGGGGCACTACGCCGAACGCACGGCTGTCCACGGCGCCCGCCGCCGGGTTGTCCGATGTCAGCCACCAGCCATCACGCTCTCGTCTCGCCGCGCGCTTGACGATCAGCATGTCCGGGCGCTCCGGGTGACGGGCCACCACGACCTGGCCCGGCCGGACGCGCAACGGCCGGCCCCGGATGATCGTTCGGTAAACAAATAGCCAGTCACCGGGGTGCAGCGCCGGCTCCATGGACCGCTCGGCCACCGCGACGCGCCAAAGTGGCCAGCGCATGTATCCCCTCCAAGTTCGGGCCGGGCCGGGTTGGGTAGTGTCGGACTCCGGTATCTCATGATCCGACAGAGAAAGGGAGATCGATGAGGCTGCTCGCCCGTCTCCTGGAACCGAAGGCCACCGCCTACGCGCACTGCGACCTCCCCTGCGGGGTCTACGACCCGGCGCAGGCACGCATCGAGGCCGAGTCCGTCAAGGCCATCTGCCAGAAGTACCAGGACAGCAACGACCCCGCGTTCCAGACCCGCGCATTGATCATCAAGGAACAGCGGTCCGAACTGGTCAAGCACCACCTGTGGGTGCTGTGGACCGACTACTTCAAGCCGCCGCACTTCGAAAAGTACCCGCAGCTCCACGCGCTGTTCAACGAGGCCACCAAGCTCGCGGGCGCCTCCGGCACCAAGGGCAGCGCGGACGTGGCCAAGGCGGACGAGCTTCTCGCCAAGATCGAGGAGATCAACAAGATCTTCTGGGAGACGAAGCAGGGCTGAGCCGGCCCGCATCCCAGCATTGGCAGGAGGCCGCGCGGTTGCCGCGCGGCCTCCTGCTTGGCGCTGACCGGCGGATCGGCGCTGGCCAGCGGCAACAGCCGGTCAGGCATCATGGTCATTTGGGCGAGGCGATACGTCATGAGCACCCGGTGTGGGCGGTAGGTTGCAGACAAGAGCCGGCGGCCATCACTTCGGCAGAAGTGCGGTCGCCGCCAGTGGAGAGGGCAGAAGTGACCGGAGAGACGAGCGGACGGGGGGCCGCGGCCCCGCCGACAGCCGTACTGGCTGAGGGCGATCTCCCGCCTCGCGAACAGGTCCAGGACCAGGTGACGATCCAGATGCCCGCCGAGGGCGCGTACCTGTCGGTGCTGCGCACAGCGACCGCGGGCCTTGCCGCCCGCCTGGATTTCACCCTGGACGAGATCGAGGACCTGCGCATCGCGGTGGACGAGGCATGCGGGATGCTGCTCGGCCAGGCGGCGCCGGGGGCGAACCTCGAATGCGACTTCACGCTGGGACCGGACCGGATCAGCATCGCCGTGTCGGCGCTGAGCCTGCAGCCGCGCCCGCCGTCGCGTGACACGTTCGCCTGGACGGTGCTCTCCGCGCTGGCGGGCAACGCCGACGCCTGGGTGGGCCCGGGCGACAAGGTCACGGTCCTGCTCCGCAAGGTCCGCGAGTCATCGGGGTCCGGGTGACCGGCGAAACCGAGACCCAGGTGACCGGAGAGGCCGGCGCACAGGTGGCTGAGGAGATCGGCATCGGCGTTCCTGACGACTTCGAAGCTCAGGCCGCCGACTCTGTCACGCCCGCGCCGAAGCTTCAGCACACCGTGCCGGACCGCGGCCGGGCCAGGGATCTGTTCGAGCAGCTGTGCGCCCTGCCCGCCGGTGACTCCGAGCGGCTGCGCATCCGCGCCGAGCTTGTCGAGCTGCACCTGCCGCTGGTGGAGTACCTGGCCCGGCGGTTCCGCAACCGGGGGGAATGGCTGGACGACCTTACCCAGGTCGCCACTATCGGGCTGATCAAGTCCATCGACCGGTTCGACCTGGCCCGGGGGGTGGAGTTCTCCACCTATGCCACGCCCACGATCGTGGGCGAGATCAAGCGCCACTTCCGTGACAAGGGCTGGGCGGTCCGGGTACCCCGGCGCCTGCAGGAGCTGAAGCTGGCGCTGACCAAGGCCATCAGCGACCTGGCGCAGCGGGAGGGCCGGGCGCCGACCGTGGCGGAGATCGCCGCGCACCTCCAGATGAGCGAGGAAGAGGTGCTGGAGGGCCTGGAGTCCGCCAACGCCTACTCGACCGTCTCGCTGGACGCCCCGGACTCCGGGGACGACGACGCGCCCGCGGTCGCCGAGTCCCTGGGCATGCTGGACGAGGCGCTGGAGGGTGTGGAGTACCGGGAGTCGCTCAAGCCGCTGCTCGAGCAGCTGCCGTCCCGGGAGAAGCGGATCCTGCTGCTGCGGTTCTTCGGCAACATGACACAGTCGCAGATCGCCAGCGAACTCGGCATCTCGCAGATGCACGTGTCCCGGCTGCTGGCCAGGACGCTTGCCCAGTTGCGGGAGGGCCTCACCGCCGACGAGTAAGGGCGCGGGCGAGGTCAGTGGGGCTGGTCCGGGGGCCGGCTGGTGAGCGCGCGCATGCTGGGCGGCGACAGCAGCATGGCGAAGCCGAGAACAGCCAGCACCAGCAGTGCCAGGCCCCAGTCCAGCCGGTGGCCCCGGAGCAGGTAGATGCCCACGATGCCGGCGAACAGCTGGGTGAGCAGCGCCGGCGTCCGGCTCCACCGGCGCGCCCGGGCGAGCCCGGCCGCCACCAAGCCGAGCGCGGCGACGGCGGCCACGCCGATAACCGTCAGCGCGATACCGCTGCTCACGTGGTAGGACTGGCCTGCCGCGGCGTCCACGCCCGCCAGCACGGTCGCGGCCAGGATGAGGGCCGACTCAACGGCCTGCACCACCGCGGCCACGCGCAACGTGGGGGGGCTCTGTGGCATTTCCTGCTACCTCCTAGCCTGAGGGCGTGCGCGCGCTGCTCATCGTCAACCCGTACGCGACCTCCACCACACCGGTCCGGCGGGAGGTCATCACGCACGCCCTGGCTTCGGAACTCGACCTGGATGTTGTGCAGACACGCTACCGGGGACACGCCGCCCACGTCGCGGAGGGAGCCGCCCGCGAGGGTTTCGGGCTCGTGCTCACCCTGGGCGGCGACGGCACGGTGAACGAGGTGGTCAACGGGATACTCCGGGCCCGCCCGCCCGGCGCAGACGGGGCGCCGCTGCTCGCCGCCCTGCCGGGCGGGAGCGCCAACGTGTTCATCCGGGCCCTGGGGCTGCCCGTGGACCCGGTGGACGCGACCGGGCGGATTCTCCGCTCGCTGCCCGCGGGCCGGATCAGGACCATCGGGCTCGGGCTCGCCGACGGCAGCCGCTATTTCTGCTTCAATGCGGGCCTCGGCATCGACGCGGAGGTCGTGCGGGTGGTGGAGGGCCTGCGCGCCCGGGGCCGGGGCGCGTCCGCGGCGCTGTACGTGCGCACGACCGTCCGCCAGTTCACCACGGTCACCAACCGCCGCGAGCCCGCGCTCACCCTGGAGCGGGACGGCCAGCCCGCCATGGACGGGCTGTTCCTCGGCATCGTGTCCAACGCCTCACCCTGGACCTACCTTGGCCAGCGGCCGGTCAACGCCAGCCCTCGGGCGGGCTTCGACACCGGCCTGGACCTGTTCGCGATGCGCAGGCTCGGCACGTTGCGCACGCTCAACGTGGTGCGGCAGATGCTGGGCGACGGCGGCCCCGCCGGGCGCCATGTCGTCAGCCTGCACGACCAGGATGCGCTGACCTTCCGTGCGGCCCGGCCGGTGGCATTCCAGGTGGACGGGGAATACGTGGGCGAACGGGAACAGGTCATGCTCCGCTCCATTCCGAACGCCCTGCGGGTCCTCGTCTGATTACGCCCCGGATGGTTTCCGTGGCAGTCCGGAGCGTCATCGCCCGGCCGGGGAGCGGCCCCGGTCACAACCGTCCGGGCGGCCCTCTCGTAATGCACCGGTTGACCCCCAAATGTGACCCATCTGACACCACGAACAGCCAAAACCACGAGCCCAGCCTCTTGCGATTGATCCACGAGATTGAGAGGCTTGATCTGGTTCGAGTGAGCCACGCGCATCCCGCACGTTGCCGCCATGCAACCGGGTTGTTCCCGGGCGCAGGCCTCGGCCACGAGCCAAGTGCCGGGGGCTTGAGGCTCATGACCCAAGTGAAATATGCAGTGCCTGGGACCGCTCGCGGTCCTTATCATATAGCCTAGCTCGTGAAACAATTCACAAGCTCGCGGGCCAGCGGATTCCGGGCGGTCAGCCCGGCTGTGAGGAGGAGTGGACCAGATGGACTGGCGCCACCACGCCGCCTGTCGTGAGGTGGATCCGGAGCTGTTCTTCCCTATCGGCAACACAGGCCCAGCGCTGTTCCAGATCGAAGAAGCCAAAGGCGTCTGCCGCCGGTGCCCGGTGGTCGAGAGCTGCCTGCAGTGGGCGGTGGAGAGCGGGCAGGACGCGGGCGTGTGGGGCGGCATGAGCGAAGACGAAAGGCGCGCCTACAAGCGGCGCATCGGCCGGATCCGGGCCCGCGCCCACGCCTGAGGCGCACCGGGCCGGCGCGCTCCGGTCAGCCAGCGTGAGCGCATGTCCCCGATGGCACGTGAATTTCTGACCAGCCATTCAGTAATGGCAGGGCTTCGAATCCGTTTTCACCCCGTCGCTGCCTTCCCGGCCGCGGCGGGGTTTTCGCTTGCGCCCGAATCTCTCGCGGAATCGGCGTCCCCCGGTTTCGGCTGACCGGATGGCACGGCAATGGCCTTGACGGGCAGGCTGACCCTGACCGAGGTGCCCCCGCCGGGGCGGGGCCTGATGGCGAGCTGGCCACCGAGTTCCGACTCGACCAGGGTCCGCACGATCTGCAGCCCGAGACTGGCATGAGCGTCGAGGCTGAACCCCTCGGGCAGCCCCGCCCCGTTGTCCTCCACGCGGACCTTGAGCTCCCCCGGGCCCCGCGCCGCCTCAACAAGCACGGACCCGGCCGGCGCCGGGCCCGGCCCGGTGACCAGGCCGTGCTGGAGAGCGTTCTGCAGCAGTTCGGTCAGCACCAGGGCGAGCGGCGTGGCGATGGCGCCGGGAAGCAGGCCGAACCGCCCGGCGACCACCGGGCTGACCTGGGCTTCCGGTGCCGAGACCTCCCCGGCCATCGCCGCCACCCGCTGAGCGATGTCATCGAAATCGACGAGCTCTTCCGGGGTGTGCGACAGCGTCTCGTGGACGATCGCGATGGACCCGACCCGGCGGACCGCTTCCTCCAGCGCCTCCGTTGCCTCCGGCGCACGGGTCCGGCGAGCCTGCAGCCGCAGCAGTGCGGCCACCGTCTGCAGGTTGTTCTTCACCCGGTGGTGGATCTCACGGATCGTCGCGTCCTTGGTCATCAGCTCGCGCTCGCGGTGCCGCAACTCGGTGACGTCGCGGACCAGCACCAGGGCGCCCGTCCGCATGCCGTTCACGACCAGCGGCAGGGATCTGAGCTGGACCACCGAGCCGTTGCTCTCGATCTCGGTCTCGCGGGGGGACCGCCCGCTCGCGGTCACCATGAGCGAGTCGTCGGCGGGCAGGCCGGACGAGCAGAGCTTGGTCGTCAGCGGCCCCAGTTCGGCGCCCACCAGGTCGGCGGTCAGGCCGAGCCTGCGATAGGCGGACAGGGCGTTCGGGCTGGCGTACCCCACCCGTCCCGACCGGCCGAGCCGGAGCAGGCCGTCTCCGACCCGGGGCGACCTGACCAGGGCCGGCTCCTGGCCCGGGTAGGGGAAGGTACCCGCCGCCACCATCTGCGCAAGGTCGTCGGCCCCCTTCAGGTAGGTCAGCTCCAGGCGGCTGGGCGTCCGCGCGGAGCTCAGGTTCGTGCTGCGCTCGATCACCGCGATGACCGCGCCCTCGCGGACCACGGGGATCGACTCGCGCCGGACGGGGATCCCGCCGGTCCACTCCGGATCCCCCTCACGGCAGATCCGCTTCTCGTGGTAGGCGGTGTAGACGAACGGCCGGCCGGCGAGGCCCGCGCAGGTGCCCACCACGTCATCGAGGAACGTGGTCGGCCCGGTGGTCGGGCGCATCTGGGCCAGCGCCACCCAGCCCGAGCCATCCCGCAATGGCGCCCACAGCACCAGGTCGGCGAAGGACAGGTCGGCGAGCAGCTGCCAGTCGGAGACAAGGGCGTGGAGCCAGTCGATGTCGGGCTCGGTCAGCGGGGTGAGCCGACGGCCGAGGTCGCTCAGGGTCGCCACGCCTCATCATCGCATCCGCCCCGCCCTGATCCGTCCCGGTGCCCTCCGAAGCCGGGGCCCCGGCGTGTGCCGGGACGGGCCGGCTGGCAGTATTCCGGCATGTCGCAGGTACCTCGGCTGGCCGACCTGACCGGGGCGGATTTCGCGGCTGCGGCCCAGGCACCGGCCGCCGTGGGGGAATATGTCCCAACGGCTACGCCAGTGGGAAGGAAGTGACTGTGACCGCCTCTCCCGCGTCCGGCGACGCCGATATTCACCCGCTGCCGCCCGGTGACCCCGGCGCCAGGATTCCCAAGTACTACCAGGTGAAGCGGCAATTGCTCGACCTGACCAGGGCAATGGCGCCCGGCACGCCGGTCCCGCCGGAGCGCGAGCTTGCCCAGCGCTACGCCACCTCGCGCACGACCGTGCGCCAGGCCCTGGCGGAACTCGTGATCGAGGGCAGGCTGCTGCGGATGCAGGGCAAGGGCACGTTCGTCGCCATGCCCAAGGTCGCCCAGATGCTGGAGCTTTCCAGCTACACCGAGGGAATGCGCGCGCAAGGGCTGCACCCGCAGACCACCATCCTGGACACCACCTACATCGGCGCCGACGACGAACTGGCCGCCCTGCTCGCCGTCCGGGAGGGCAGCAGGGTCCTGCGCATCCACCGGCTGCGGCTGGCGGACGGCGAGCCGATGTCGGTGGACGCCTCGCACCTGTCCGCCCGCCGCTTCCCCGGGCTGCGCCGCAGCCTGGAACGGCATCCGTCGCTGTATGAGGCGCTGCTCACCGACTACGGCGTGGAGATCGCCGAGGCACAGGAGACCATCGAGACCGGGCTGGCCGACCCCAGGGACGCCCGCCTGCTCGGCGTGGACGTCGGCATGCCGCTGCTGCTGCTGTCCCGGCACTCGTTCGACTCCGACGGCATGCCGGTCGAATGGGCCCAGTCGCGCTACCGCGGCGACCGCTACAAGCTGGTGACCCGGCTGCACCGCGGCACGCACATGCCCGGCCGCGGCACGCACCCGCCCAGCAGCGGGGAGTAAGCATCACACGCCCGGCCGGAGGAGCCCACATGAGCCACGACATCCTTGATGAGGCGCGAAGCCAGGTCCTGCACGAGGGCAGGGGCCTGGACGCCGGCCAGGTCACCAGGTGCCTGAACCTGCCCGAGGACCGCCTCGGCGAGGCGCTCTCGCTGGCTCACGAGGTGCGGATGCGCTGGTGCGGGCCCGAGGTGGAGGTCGAGGGGATCGTCTCGGTGAAGACCGGCGGCTGCCCCGAGGACTGCCACTTCTGCTCCCAGTCCGGGCAGTTCTCCTCACCGGTCAGGGCGGTGTGGCTGGACATCGCCGAACTGGTCGGGGCCGCCAGGGCGACGGCGGCCACCGGGGCCACCGAGTTCTGCATCGTGGCCGCGGTCCGCGGGCCCGACCGGCGGCTGATGTCGCAGATGGCCACGGCGGTGCGGGCGATCACCGAGGAGGTGGGCATCCACGTCGCCTGCTCGCTGGGGATCCTCACCCCGGCGCAGGCGGACGAGCTGGCCGGCTTCGGCGTGCACCGGTACAACCACAACCTGGAGGCCGCGCGGTCCTTCTTCGGCCAGATCGTGACCACGCACACCTGGGAGGAGCGCGCCGCCACCTGCGCGCTGGTCAAGGCGGCCGGCATGGAGCTCTGCTGCGGCGGCATCATCGGCATGGGCGAGAGCATCGGCCAGCGCGCCGAGCTTGCCACCCAGCTCGCCGGCCTGCGCCCGGACGAGGTGCCGCTGAACTTCCTCAACCCGCGGCCGGGCACCCCGCTGGCGGGATGGCCGCTGGTCGCCGCGGCCGACGCGCTGCGAACGATCGCAGCGTTCCGGCTGGCCCTGCCGCGCACCGTGCTGCGTTACGCGGGCGGGCGCGAGCTCACCCTCGGCGATCTGGGGACCGAGGCGGGCATGCTGGGCGGCATCAACGCGATCATCGTCGGCAACTACCTGACCACGCTCGGCCGCCCCGCAGGGGCCGATCTGGACATGCTCAGCCGGCTGAAGATGCCGATCAAGGCGCTGTCGGCCACCCTCTGACCGCCTCACTGGCCTGACCTGGGCCGTGTGCCGTCCGCCCGTGCGGAGCTTGCGGGTAGCTCTGCCGGGGACGACGGCGCGGCGGTGCAACCCGTGCCGGTGACCACGGCCGCCGCGGGAACCGGCTCGCCAGCTGGCCGGCCGGCGGCTGACCGGCGGTCCCGACTGGCCGGCTGACCAACTGGCCGACCGGCCGGCTGGTTTGGCCCGTTTTACCGACTGGTAACGTGCCGGCATGGCGGAGGAGAAGGAACCGGCACATCACGGCGGAGCGCACGCGGTGGCTGCCGCGCGCCTGCACGGCGTGAGCACGATGTTCACCCTGTCCGGTGGGCATGTGTTCCCGCTCTACGACGGCGCGGTGAAAGCCGATCCGCCGATGCGCATGGTCGACGTGCGGCACGAACAGACGGCGGTGTTCGCCGCCGAGGCCACCGCACGGCTCACCCGGAACCCGGGGCTGGCCGTGGTCACCGCCGGCCCCGGCGTCACAAACACGGTCAGCGCCATCACCACGGCCTGGTTCAACGGCTCGCCGGTGGTCGTGCTCGGCGGCCGGGCGCCGGACTACCGGTGGGGATCTGGTGGCCTGCAGGAGATCGACCACCCGCCGCTGCTGGCCCCGGTCACCAAGCGAGCCTGGACCGAGCACCAGGCGAGCGCGGTCGGTGCCGCGGTGGACGAGGCGTTCCGGCTGGCCACCGCCCCGCACCGGGGGCCGGTCTTTCTCGACTTCGCCATGGAGGCACTGTTCGGCGACGGCGGCCCCGGCCTGCCCGCCACGGCACCCGGCGGCGCGGAACCGGCGGCCGGCCCGGATCCGGCCGACGTCGAAGCGATCGCCGGCCTGCTCGCCCGGGCCAGCCGCCCGGTCCTGGTGCTCGGCTCGGACGTGTGGCTGACCGGGGCCGAGGCGGCGGCACGGGAGGCCGCCTGCGAGCTGCGCCTGCCGGTCATCGCCAACGGCCAGGGACGCGGGATTCTCCCCGCTGGCCACGAACTGCTCGTCACCAGGGCCCGCTCGGCAGCATTCGGCGACGCGGACCTGGTGCTGGTGGCGGGCACCCCGCTGGACTTCAGGCTCGGTTACGGCGAGTTCGGCGGGCGGGACGGCAACGCCCCCGCCCAGGTGGTCCACGTGGCCGACAGCCCCGGCCACCTTGCCACCCACTGCCCGCTCGCCGCCTCCGCCGCCGGGGACCTCACCGGGTTCTTCACGGCGCTGGCCGCCGCCGTGCCCAAGGCGCTGGGCCAGGCGGGCGCCACGGCACCGCCCTGGGCGGACACCTGGCTGCCGCGGTTGTCCGCGGCGGCCCGCGGCGCGATCGCGGCCGACCAGGCCCTGATGACCAGCGACGCCGACCCGGTGCACCCGATGCGCGTGTACGGCGAACTGGCCCGGGTGCTCGAAGACGACGCCGTGGTGATCGGGGACGGCGGTGACTTCGTCTCCTACGCAGGCAAGTACCTCGAGCCGCAGCGGCCCGGCGGATGGCTGGACCCGGGGCCCTACGGCTGCCTGGGCACCGGCCTGGGGTACGCGATCGCGGCGCGCATCGCCCGGCCGTCGTCGCAGGTGGTGCTGCTGCTCGGGGACGGCGCGGCCGGGTTCTCCCTGATGGACGTGGACACGCTGGTGCGGCACCGGCTGCCGGTCGTGATGATCTGCGGCAACAACGGCATCTGGGCGCTGGAGAAGTACCCCATGCAGGCGCTGTACGGCTACGACGTGCTCGCCGACCTGCAACCGGGCTGCCGCTACGACGAGGTGGTACGCGCGCTCGGCGGCGCCGGGGAGACCGTGACCACGCCGGACGCGATCGGCCCGGCGCTGCGGCGGGCCTTCGACTCAGGGCTGCCTTACCTGGTCAACGTGATCACCGATCCGGCGGTCGCCTACCCGCGGTCCACTACCGGGGTCTAAGGCCCGGCCTAGGTCAGCCTGGCGGGAGCCCCGGGTCAGCCCGGCCGGCCACAGTCACCCCGGCCGGAGTCCGGTCAGCCCGGCCGGCCACGGTCAGCCCGGCCGGAGTCCGGTCAGCCCGGCCGGAGCGCGGCGCGGGCGAGGAACTTCTCCCTGTCCACCACGATCCGCTCCACCGAGCCCGCGCCCGCCACGAGCTCCTCGTCGTGGTCGGGATCCCGGCCGGCGACGAGCGGCCCCACGTGACGCGCGATGAAGGCGAACACGAGCTTGCGCCCGGCCAGCTCGGTCAGCTCCGCCTCGACCTCGATCTCGGCCCCGATCGGGCTGGGCCGCCGGTGCTCAAGCGCCACCCCGGTGCCCACCGAGGTCATCCCCGGATCGAGGTGCGGTTCGAGTGCGGCGACGCAGGCCGCCTCGGCCAGCGCCAGCAGCCTAGGGGTGCCGAGCACAGGGACATCCCCGCTGCCGGCCTGGATGGCGGTATCCGCCTCGGTCACCACGTGCCGCACGGTCGCGCGCAGCCCCACCGCCAATCCCATGGGCATAACCCTAAGGTTCCTGCCGCGCTGTTGCCGCCTCGTATGTCGTCGTTGCCACAACCACGACATTCTTGTGTCGCCGCTGTCACAACGACGACAAATGGTTTCCGCTCCGACCGCGGAATGCCGGAACGTTGCGGGGTCTGATGTGGTCCGGTCCAGGGTGTCCCGGCGGCGTAGGCTGTGCGCCGATGAGCGAGCCGGAACCATCTGCGGACGCCCGCGGGTATTGCGATCACTGCGGGCGGCAGCGTGCCGCTGGCGGCGGGCACGACTCCTGCCGGGCCGCGAGGAATCTGGACCCACCCCGGTACTGCGCCCGCTGCGGCCGCCGGACGGTGGTGAAGGTGACCCCGGACGGCTGGTCCAGCCGCTGCACCCGGCACGGCCTGGTGACCGACGCTGGCTGATCGTAGGCCAGCACCCGCGCCCCGCCGGCTCACTCGATAATGGCGATCAGGTCGCCTTCCTGCACGACATCGCCCTCGGCGACGTGCAGCCGGGTCAGCGTGCCTGAGCCCTCGGCGAGCACGGGGATCTCCATCTTCATGGATTCGAGGATGACCAGGGTGTCGCCATCCGAGACCTGGGCCCCCTCCGCGGCCACCACCTTCCACACATTCGCCACCATCTCGGCGCGGACCTCGGCCACCCGCGGCTCCTCTCCCTTGTCCCGGGCGGCGGGCCCGGCCGCACTCCGGCCCGGCGCCGCCCGCCACTATTGTGCTCGCGGCGCGGTCAGGGCCGCAGCCTGCTGACGATGGACGTGTCGTAGTCCCCGCTGCGGAACTCCTCGCTGGCCAGCAGGTCGGCGTGGAAGGGCAGGTTGGTGCGCAGCCCGTCGATGCCGAACGCCGCCACCGCGTCCCTGGCCCGGGCCAGCGCTTCGTCCCTGTCCTGCCCGTGCACGCACAGCTTGGCGAGCAGCGGATCGTAGAACGGGGTCACCTTGTTCCCCGCGGTGTACCCGGCATCCACCCGGACGCCGGCACCGGCGGGCTCCTCCCACCGCGTGATGGTCCCCGGGCTCGGCAGGAAGCGCACCGGGTCCTCGGCGTAGATCCGCAGTTCCAGCGCGTGCCCTTGGGGCCGCACCTGGTCGGGGGCGAAACTCACGTCTTCGCCGGCGGCGATGCGGAACTGCTGCTCCACCAGGTCGATGCCGGTGACCAGTTCGGTAACCGGGTGCTCGACCTGGAGCCTGGTGTTCATCTCCAGGAACACGAAATCACCGGCGGCCGTGTCCACCAGGCATTCCACCGTTCCGGCGCCCCGGTAGCCGACCGCCTGCCCGGCTTTGACGGCGGCGGCCAGCATGCGGGCGCGAAGCTCATCCCCCACCCCCGGCGAAGGTGTCTCCTCGGCGACCTTCTGGTGCCGCCGCTGTACCGAGCAGTCGCGTTCCCCGAGCGCGATCACGCGGCCGTCGGCGAGCCCGAGGATCTGCACCTCGACGTGCCTGGCGCGTTCGATGTAGCGCTCCAGCAGGATCGCGGGATCGCCGAAGAATCGTTCCGCTCGGGTGCGCGCGGTCTCAAAGGCCGCGGCCAAGCCGGCCGGGTCGGACACCGCGCTCATGCCGATTCCGCCGCCGCCCGCGGCGGCCTTCACCATCACCGGGTAACCGATCCTCGCAGCCTCCGCCGTGGCAGCGGCGGCGCTGGTCACCGGCTCGGCGCTGCCCGCGGAGACCGGCACTCCCGCCGCGGCCATCAGGTTCCTGGCATTGATCTTGTCGCCCATCTGCTCGATGGCCTCGGGCGGCGGGCCCACCCAGATCAGGCCCTCGGCCAGCACCTGGCGCGCGAAGGCCGGGTTCTCGGCGAGGAACCCGTACCCGGGGTGGACGGCCTCCGCGCCGGCCTGCCGCGCGGCCGCCAGCACGGCGGCGGAGTCGAGATAACTCTGGCCGGGCGGCGGCGGGCCGATCGGCACCGCCTCGTCGGCCTCGGCGACGTACGGCAGGTCCGCGTCCGCCTCCGAGTAGACCGCCACGCCCCTGATGCCCAGCCGGCGGGCCGAGGCAAGGACCCGCCGGGCAATCTCCCCGCGATTGGCCACCAGCACTGATTTCAGCACCCGGGCAGCCTAGGCCATCGCGCGTAGATCATCCAGCTTGGCCGCAGGTCGCTCCCCCCGGCTAGCGCCGCCGCCGCCCGGCGACCTTGGCCAGCGCCTCGACCACCTGGGGGTCGTACTCGGTCGCGGTGTCCAGGCGCAGCCATTCAAGCGCCGCCATCGTCCTGCTGGCCTCGGCCGAGGAGCCGACCAGGTCGTCGAAGGCGTTGGCGGCGCGGATGATCCGGCTGCCCACCGGTGGCTCACGATCCTGGCCCCGCCAGGGCCAGCTCTGGTACCGCACGATCTCCGCAACCCGGTCCAGCACCCCGGCCTGGTCGATGACGCCGGCCCCCAGCTCGGCGATGCGCCGTTGCTGCTCGAGGGAGGCCAGCACGGTGGCGCCGCCGGGGATCGGGTCGCGCAGCGAAAGCTGCCCGATGTCGTGCATGAGCGCGGCGTACTCAAGTTCGAGCAGTTCCGGTTCGCTCATGCCCAGTTCGCGGCCGACGACCACGGCCAGGTGGCCGACCCGGCGGGCATGCCCGTCCTCGACGTAACCGCCGACCTCGGTCACCCGGGCCAGCGCGCGGACCGTCTCCAGGTAGGTCGCCCGGATGCCGGCATAGCGGCGGAACGCCATCTGCGTGACGAGCAGCGGGGCAATGAACACCCCGAGCGCCACCAGGCCCATCATGTCCGCGGCGAACGCGATCAGGATCGCGGTGGCGGCGACGGCAAAGCCGAGCGGGAGCTGGACCCGCATCTCGTCCCACAGCGCCACGCGGAACCTGGCCCGCAGCGCGTCGGCACTGATCAGGGCCCTGATCAGGCACTCGGCCAGCCAGCCGGCCACCAGCGCGGCCGCCATGGCGGCGAGCGCGAGCCCCCAGTCCCTGGGCCGGGTGATCGTCACGATCGTGCTCAGCGGGCGGAACAGCGCGGCCACCACGGCGACCGCGATCAGCCGGGACGCCAGCCCGGCCAGGCCGGCGGGCCGGCCCGCCGCCAGGTGCGGCAGCGCGCCAAGCACCATGCCGCCCGCGGCGACCGCGATGACCTGGAGCGCCGACTGGGTGGCAGGCTGGCCGCCGACGGTCAGCACTACCGCGTAGGAGAACGCACCGGCGCTGCCGATCGGCGCCGCCTCCCTGCCGCCTTCCAGTGACAGCCGGAGCACCTCGCCGAAGCAGATCAGCGCGCCGAACGCCAGCGCATAGCGCGGCTGGACCAGGCCCACCGCCGCGGTCTGCGCCACCGCGGCCACGATCAGCATGCCGGCCGCGGCGACGAGCAGCAGTTCACCCGAGTCCATGGCCTGCCGCCAGGATTCGGTCTGCTCGGGACCCTCGCCGAGCGCGGTGGTCGCCGGCCTCACCGGCTCTCCACCACCCGCAACGGCGCCGTCGGGTCGTCGTGATCCTGCGCGGCCATGCTGTCAGCGGGCGGCATGGCGGCGGGCTGTGGCTGCTCCCAGCCCTCCCGCCGCAACGCGGCCACGAACGCGTCGACAAGCGCCGGGTCGAACTGGGTTCCCGACCACTTGCGCAGGTCCGCGATGGCTTCCTCGATGGAGCGCGCGCCGCGGTAGGAGCGGTTCGAGGTCATCGCGTCGAAGGCGTCGGCGACCGCGATGACCCGTGCGAACTCGGGTATCTCGTCGCCGGCCAGCCCCATCGGATAGCCGCGGCCGTCCATCCGCTCGTGGTGGTGCATGATGCCGGCCAGCGCCTCGTCGAGGAACCCGATCTCACGCACGATGGCCAGCCCGCGCATCGGGTGCAACTGGATCGCGGCGTACTCCTCCTCGGACAGCGCACCGTTCTTCTGCAGCACCGTCGTGGGCACGCCAAGCTTGCCCACATCGTGGAGCATGCCGGCGTAGCGGATCGCCTCCACGCGGCGGCCACGCATGCCCACCTCGCGGGCGATCATGGCCGAGCCGCGGGAGACCCGCTCACTGTGGCCCCTGGTGTAACAGTCCTTGGTCTCCACGGCCTGGCACAGCGCGGCCATCGTGGCGGCGTAGGCACGTTCCTGAGCGGCGAACTGGCCGATCGCCCAGCGCGCCACGAACAGCGGGACCAGGACGAGAATCGCCGCGAACGCTCCGCCGACGCTCCACAGCGCGGCGATGAGCAGGCCGAGGGTCGCGTAGCCGAGATCGGAGAAGAACAGCATCGGCAGGTGCCGCTGCAGCGCCCCGGCGGGCTGCCCGGGCTCGGCCGGCGGCACCAGCATGAGCATCCCCCACAGCAGCCCGTGGTTGAGGGACACCTGGACCACGGCCGCGACGGCGAACGGCCCGATGATGCCGGGGAACGACTGGTGGCTGGGGTGGCCGACCTGGCCGCCGAGCGCGAGGTAGGCCTCGCCCGCGGCCCAGGCGGACAGGCCGTACATGGACGCGTTGAACACCCGCTGGGTGAGGTCGAGGCCACGCCGCACGGACAGCAGTGAGCTCGCGCCGACCACGAGCGCGCCCACCGGCCCGACGAGCACCACGGCGGCCAGGGTCGCCGAGGAACTCGGTGACCAGGCGGACTGCCGGGAGGCCAGGGTCGTCGGCGCGGAGTCGCAGATCAGGAACAGCAGCGCGAGCACGGCCATGACCCACGCCTGGTGTACCGGGCCGTCCAGGTCGGGGTCGGCGTCCAGGGCCTGGCCGAGTACGGCGACCGCCGCCACCACCACGGCGGCCACGTACAGCCAGGCAGCGGGCGAGAGCTTCGAGGTGCGTCCGCCGCGCGATTGGTGCCCGGTTCCGGTCAGCATGCTGGCGGGATCACCGTCGGCGGGGTGCTCACGGGCATGGGTGGATAGGCGGCAGCCGGGAACTCAGCCGGGTGCCGCATCGGTCACCTCCGCTGCCGGGGGCGGGGCCAGTCCGAGGGCATGCCGGGGGCGGGGCCTCGGACCAGCCAAACAGGCCCATCAATCGCCGCCAGCACAAAGGTTAACGTG
>Ga0306920_100002567_pt1 | contig 22929 bp, 17 predicted proteins | sample flu12Cox44000170_FD_204666 | JGI IMG/M metagenome (GOLD analysis project Ga0306920, IMG submission 204666) | Lab enrichment of tropical soil microbial communities from Luquillo Experimental Forest, Puerto Rico - flux4day.12C.oxic.44.000.170 (v2)... | ecosystem: Environmental > Terrestrial >...
GCTGCTCTATGACAAGCAAGGCAAGTACGCCGCGGCCGAGCCGCTCTACCAGCGCGCGCTGAAGATTGATGAAAAGGCGCTGGGGCCTGACCACCCCAAGGTGGGTACGCTTGCCGAGAAATTGGCGCATATCCTTGGTAAGCTTGGCCGCGACGCAGAGGCCAAGGTGTATGAGCAGCAGGCCGCAAGGATTCGAGCCAAGACAAGCCGGTAGTCTGGTATCGGGAGTGTGAACCCGAATGACGAACGGAACCCCTAAGAAGGCCGGAGCTAACCCGCCGCTTTCGGCTCAAACTTACGCCATCATCTCACTCGCGGGTCTCATTATCGGCATTGGGTTGCTGTTCTTCTACGTTTATGAGGTTCCGCGGCTGGTTGAGAGCGGCGTTCAGAACCAAGTCCTGTATCTTTTGCTGATTCCGTGGGCGCTGGCGTCCGCCGCGTTCCTTTTCGGTGCCATGCGCAGCTATGCCCGGTTCACCCACAGGCATCTTGGCAGTGTCCTGGAGCTTGGTGGGCCAGTGGTCCTCTTTTGCCTCGTGGTCGTGGGGGGGTTCAAGTTAGTGCCGCAACCTGCGGAGTCTTTCGATTTGACTGTGCGGGCGCACAGCGCTGACGGCAGGGTTCCAATCATCACCTCAGGGAAGATCACGCTTGAACTTGAAAACACGCGGCGCACTGAGGACATCGGTCCTGGTGGCGAAGCTAACTTCAAAGGCATTCCCGCCAAATTCAAGGGCACGACGGTTAGGCTTCTACCCGAGGCGGACGCTTACAAACTGGCGTGGCAGCAGCGCAAGCTGCTAAGCAACACGCTGGACCTAGCGCTGGAAAAAGCGGATCAGCCGGTCACTCACCTGATTGGATCAATAGTGCCGCCACCAGACGACTGGAAGAAGATCCGACTGACTGTAGATGGCCAGTCGAGTGAAGGCAAGGTGGACGAGCTTGGAAGGTTCGACTTTCCAGTGAACGGGAGGTCTAGCGACCGCATCCGGCTGAAGATCTATGCTGGCAGCAAGCTACTGTACGACGATTTCCAGACCCTGCCCGGCCCTGTGAATCTTACGCTGCACTGAAATCCCGGTGAGAAAACGCCCTTTATGAGAGGAGACGACCCCATGCCCTGCCGCCTTCGCCAGTCTTGCTCGACGGGGCATACCGCTCCTAGTCGGTTTTCGATACAAGCAGTCTGCCAGGACTCATGGTCGCCATTGGAACGCGCCTCCTTCCTGCTGCATGACGTGTTCGATCTGGAATTTGACGAAGTGGCCGATGCGCTCGGCCGTAGCCCCGCCTCATGCCGCCAACTCGCGAAGCGTGCACGCGCCGCGGTGCGTGCCTCGCGTCCGCGCTTCCGTCCGTCACAGCAGGAATGCGAGCGGCTGGTGGCGGCGTTCGCTGCGGCTGCGCAGAGCGGCGACACCCAGACGCTGGCGGAACTACTGGCTGAGGAAGTGATCTTCTACTCCGACGCGGGCGGGAGAGTGCCTGGCGCCCTGCGGCCAGTGGCTGGACGCGACAAGGTGGTCCGTCTGATAAGCGGCCTCACGAAGAAAGGGATGGCGGGAATCCGCGTCGTACGTGTCGTCCAAATCAACGGCTCGCCCGGCTTCATAATCGAGCGCGAATCCGGCGATATCTTTACCTTGGCGTTCGATTTTCGCGACGGCCTGATCGCAAGCATTTACCTGGTAATCAACCCCGACAAGCTGCGCCATCTGCAGCCCCGGCCGCAAAGCTGAATCGGGTCTCGTAAGGAAATTCGGTAAACAAAGAAGAAAAGGAGATTGGCCGATGAAGTTTTACATATTCATGGGCTCGCCACGCGCGTTCAAGGTTATAGCAGTAGCCAACCATCTTGGGCTCGACTACAAGCTTCAACAACTAGACCCAACCAAAGGCGAGCATCTGAGTCAGGCATATGCGGCTCTGAACCCGAACAAACGGATACCGACAATGGAGGATGACGGCTTCATTCTGTGGGAGTCGAACGCCATCACACAGTATCTCGCGTCGAAGAGGCCGGAGGCCGGACTGTTGCCGCCGGATGGGCGAGCGCGCGCACAGGTGAATCAGTGGCAATTCTGGGATATGTCGAGTTGGGATCCAGCATGTGCGACCATCGTATTCGAACGCCTGGTAAAGAAGATGTTAGGGATGGGAGAGCCGGATCCGGCTAAGGTTCAAGAAGGCGAGCAAAACTTCCATCGCTACGCGCAAATCCTGAATGACAACCTCAAGGGGAAGAAGTTTGTGACCGGCAGCGCTCTGACCCTAGCGGATTTCTCGCTGGGCGCGTGGCTGAACATGGCCCAACCGGCACAGTTTCCACTGGGACCGTTCGACGAAATCAAGCGGTGGCATGCGTCGCTAATGGAATTGCCGGCATGGCGAAAGGCGTTGGCGCCAACATCTCGGTGAATAATCAATACGGCGCGTGGGCCTCGCCCCGGCGGAGGTGCTGAGGCAATCCACCCTTCACTGCGTTGGTGAGAGGATAAGCACCCATTTGCGGCGTCGTGGGAACCCAACTCTAGTCTGCTTTTGAGGAGGGAATGGCGTTGAACGATGCGACAAACACAAGACGGCGATGGCCTCGCGACCTCCTGGTGTTCGCAGCACTCTGCACCCTGTGGTCCGTGTTCCTGATATTTCGCTTGGTGATTCGCGATCCTATGAGCTCGCAAGGTTTTCCCTTCCAAGATGTTTTCCTGGGTGTCAAGTTCTACGGCCGCGCGGCACACCTCACGATGACGATACAGGCTATATCCTTTGCCGCGTTTGGTATCGGCATTCTGTTGCACCAGCGATGGGGATTGATCCTGGCGCTACTTTACTATGCGGAGGTCGTGCTGAGTCACATAATTTTCTTTGCGACCAGTTTCAATGTGCCATCGCAGACCGTTCATGTGAAGATTACGGCCATGGAGACACCGATTGTGTTTGGGATCCTGCTCTATCTGTGGATTCGTAGCAGACCGCTTCTTGTCCACACGTTGGCCTGAAGCAATGGGCGGTCAGACACTCCCTATACGGTGGTGATGAGGGTTCTGTCTCCCGGGAGCACGTGGGCATCGCATGCCGGAGATCACTCGCGAGGAATTCGAACGTCTTCCGCTGCGCGTCCACGCGTTTCTCGCAGGCGTTCCACTACACGACGCGTGGGCCGTGGATCTGCCGCGCACGCGTGGCGGAATCACACTCGCCGAGTTTCTCGGGCGCGCCGGGAACCTCTTTCAGCGGCCCTCGGCTACGGTCCGAGCGCTGCTGTGCGTGCGCTTTTTCGTGGGCGGCGTGTTCGGCTGGGACCGCGCCACGCCGGGCTCCGCCGCGCCAAGCTTCGCAGAGCGACTCACCGATGAGGACCGGGCGCGTTCGCTCGTGCCAGCGGGGACGCCGGACGGACTCTTTCGAATCGTCTACCGCTTCGAGAACGAGCAACTGGACGAGGTCGTCAATCGCACCGTGCACGCCGCAGCGCTCAGCGCGCTCGTCGAGGGTGCTGCCGGCTACCGCTTCTACTTTGCCGTCTACGTGCGCGAGGTCAGCCCGTTTACTCCGCTCTATATGGCCGCGATCGATCCGTTCCGGAAACTGATCGTTTACCCGGAACTGCTGCGCGGTGTCTCCGCACAGTGGAGCGCAGCGTTCGGACTAGACGGACCGTTCGTATGAGCGGGACCAGGCGCTCCGAAGGTATAGTCCGCGATCTGCTGTAATATCCTGATATGGGGAGCTCGATGACTAAAACGTTCACGTACGCGTATGACGTGCTGCCGAGTAATCCGATAAAAGATCGAGGACCGGTAAGCGCTGCTTTTCTTACAAGCCGCTGGCATCAGCATTTATGGGGCAATGCTGCACCAACGAAATTTGGTCGAGTTCGATCTCGACAAGCTTTGGCGGATTCGAGAGGAATGCATCGCCGCTTTGAGCCCCATTTGAAGACCAGCGTGAAGTGCTCGGCCTCCAGTTCGCTTTCTCCGTGCACGAGACGCTACTATCCAGCGCGTCAATGCTACATTCGATCGCAGACGATCTGTGGGTAGCAGAGCAGCCGTTGCGCTACCTCGGAGTCGCGCTTACCACGCGCATGACGATCGTCCGCCTTGCGGACGGCATGCTGATGGTCCATTCGCCGATCCGGCTTACAGATGAATTGAGATCCGCTGCCGCGAGAGCCGGCCGTGTGCGCTTCATCGTCGCGCCGAACCGATTCCATCATCTGTTTGTCGCCGATTGGCAGAAAGCGTATCCCGAGGCGCAAACGTTCTGCGCGCCCGGGCTCGACACCAAGCGCGCCGACCTGAAGTTCACGGGAATTCTCGGCGATTATCCGGCGCCCGGGTGGGCCGACGAAATGGATCAGGCATTCGTGCGCGCGCTACCGCCTCTCAACGAAATCGTGTTCTTCCATCGCAAATCGCGCACGGTGATTTTCACCGATCTGCTGTTCAATATCGCGCGTCATGATTCCGCGTATGCACGATTTTTGCTGCGCCTCGATGGAGCGTTCTGCGGTCCTGCGATACCTCGCTCATTCAGGCTGCTGCTGCGCCGCAGGCGCGGCGACTGTGTCACATTCCTCGATCGGCTTCACTCATGGGATTTCGATCGGGCGATCCTCGCTCACGGCGAGATCCTCCACAGCGGCGCCAAGGCCGCGGTCAAACGTGCATGGCGGTTCGCTCAAACAGCCTTGGGTAAAACGAAGCCGGTATCGTAAGCGACACTGGACTTAAGGACAAGGTCGTTCTCATCACCGACCAAATCGCGGGAATCGGCGCCGCGACGGCGCTCGCGCTCGCGGCGTAGGGCAGGAAAATCTTCATCGCATACCTTGGCGAGCCGCCGCCGGTGCGCTGGTCCGGGAAATCGAACGCCCGTCGAGGTGTCCGCATTCGAATGTGATCTGGCGGACCCTTCGGCCTCAGGGCATTTGATCGATCGCACGGAGGGGACATTTGGCGGCGTCGATATCTTGATCAACGATGCCGCACGCAGCATCGGCGATACGTTTATTCCATCTCAGTTTGTTTAATAATCTGTAGGCTCAAATGGTTATGACAACATGCGGACTAAAAGAGAGAGACTCCACGATCAAATAAATACGCCAAGGAGGCCCCAAAATCAGTTGGACGCCTCCGAGAGAATCGACAAGGAGATCGCAGACCTCGGTGACTGGAGAGGCCAGAGGCTCGCGGAAATCCGCCAGCTCATCCACGAGGTCGACCCCGCGGTGGTCGAAGAATGGAAGTGGATGGGTACCCCGGTCTGGTCCCATGAAGGGATGTACGCTTTAGCGAACGCCCACAAGCACAAGGTGAAGCTCACCTTCTTCCACGGAGCTAAGCTTCCAGACCCCAAGAAGCTCTTTAACGCAAGCGTGGATGGGAACAAGTGGCGCGCTATAGATTTCGGCGAGGGGGACAAGATCGACAAGGCCGCACTAAAGGCCTTGCTGCGGGCCGCGGTAACCTACAACGAGCACCACGCTGTGCCGAAGAGCAAAGGGTCACGTTTGTAGCGCAAAATCAGCAAAAACAGGCGACATCAGGTAAGCATTCATGCGGCCTTTAGCACGCGCAAGGGTTTCTACATCGGAACTAGCTATATCCGATTCGCGCGCTTACGAAGCCACGACGAGTTAGTGCCCCTTTCAGCCATGATCGTTAGCACAGCATGTCCGAGTAGCACACGTGCCTTAGCATAGGATTACTCCGTCGCCCCTTCATCATTGCTGCCGTAGCTCCGCGATTCAGTGCGAACCGACTGCACAGTGCCGTCAGGTCCGTAAGTGAGGTGATATATAGTGAGCTGCTCTTCAGCGTGATGGATGCGGGCCTGGTGCACGACGGTCGCGATCCCATGGGTGAACACCCCAGCGGCGATATTGCGTGGGTAGATTTTTGGTTTTACAAATTTCGAGCCATCAGGATTGAACTCGTAAACGTCCTCTTCCTGTCCGCCTTGGCTGTCGATTTGGTTCGGAGTTCCGAACGCCGCGATAATCTTGCTCCGTGGCACGCCTGCTTGGAGCAGACTCGGATCTTCGTGTACGGACGTATCTTTCATGGTCGCGTTCTGCTCGAATGCGGTCGGACTTAGCCGTTGTTCCGGATCGAACCGCGACCAGGCTGAATCGGTTCCTTGGGATTGCATAGACTGGATTCTTGAGGCCAAGCACCCGGCCAGCGCGATCATCGGCAATGCGAACAGTAATCTCATTCGGCGGAACCCCAACTTCTCAGAAATTCCCGACAACCCGGCTTTGCTACCATGGCCTTCATGATGGAAGGAAAGAGAGAGCGACGGCGACACGCCGGAAGACAGGAGGAGAGGCGCGAATTCCGACGACCAGGTTGGGGCGGCGGCGATTTCTCAGCCGCGCCGGACCCAGTCTATCCGGATGCGTAGCCGCGCCTCCCGCATTGCCAGGACTATCGCAAGATCTGCATCAGGCCGCTTGGGCTGCCGTATTTAACCCCGTTCATGTAGTCTTGGGGCACGTTCTGGTTAATTAACATACCGCCGTGCTTCCAGTCCGGATGTCCGTGATCAGACCAGACCGTCTGGTGGGAATTCTCGACGTCCCACGCCACCGCCTCCGGGATGGACTTCCACTGGTGGCCCATGTTGGGTACGTCACCAACTTCGTTCCCATACCAAAAGAACTTCCACAGCTTATGGGCGGTATCGTACCCCTCAACCCAGTCGGCGAGCCACATGGCACGCTCTACGTACATGATCCGGCTTGAGTAGCAATAGCCGGCGGCTTCGCTGGGAATGCGATGAGCGTCGATGACTGCAGAGTGGCGCAGTTCCCATTTGCCCCACGAAGGCTTTGGGAAGGCCAACGGCATATCCCAGCCTTCCGGGAACCTACCTCCCTGGGTATCGTCCCACACTGTGAGGTTCAAGATCCTGCGGTCGCCCAGATAGTCTGCCGTATAGATCGCCGTACTGCCGTTGAAGCCGTTGAATTTGGCGTCGTCGTTGGTCCAGTCAAAGCCCAACACCGGAGAGCATCGGGACGCGGCCGACAATCTGAGCGAGCGCCGCAGTGCTGGAACAAAGACGTAGACGTCGGGAAACGGATGGGATTCCTGGTCGGTGAAGAAGAGGTCAATTACAGCAGTGTAGCGCGCCTGCTCCGGGGTCTCCTGCATTATCCATTCGGTGTACCACGTCCCCGGAGCATAGTTGTACGTGTGCTGAAATCCGGGGTCGGTGATGTAATCGCTCATCCGGTAGACGTAGTCGAGACTCGACGCCGAGATGTTGCCGAAGCGGTCCTGTGCCCAGACCGTGCCCCAATTATTATTTTGCGGGTTTTGGTTAATTATCGCAGGGGTATATCCCCAGAAGGCGTTCGCTAGGATCTTCCATCCCTTGTGCGGTTCCTCCGGCTTCGGGAAGGGTGTGCCGCCGTAATAGTTCTTCAGCACATAGTGGCCATTGGGCAGGACCTCGACCGTAGTCTGCGAGCCGTATTTTTCGGTCGCTTCCACCCAGCTCTTCGGCAAATTGCCCTCTTCGTGGCTGGGGCCGATCTCCATTTCGACGTCCGCCGGCATTTTCCAGTAGTACCGTCCCTCGAAAAAAACGATCATGCCGAAGGGCATGAACTCCTTGTACTGCTGCCAGTTCGACATTGTGATTTTGGTGCCGATTGGGAGTTCTCCTTGATGCTCAGTCGCCTTCAACCATCCATCGAATTCGCTACGACTGGTTCCTGCCTGGGCGAATGCGAACGACGGTAACGCTAAAAACAACACAGTTGCTGCGATGCGAGTCAACGTCTTCATGCCAATCTTGCTCCCTATTGGGTTTGAGAAGACTCGAATCCTTCCCTGCGCCGTGCGAATTCAAATGCAGGCTCGACTGCATGCGCACGTCGCAGTCTCTTTCTGCTCGGGTCCGCTTCACTTTGCCTGGTGCCTAGTCGAGATGATATATCCGGGCGGCGTTGCCACCCGCGATCTTGGCTTTCTCCATCTCAGAGCAGTCTGCCAGGATTTCATCCAGTATCTGCCGAGTTCTCGGGAAAGTTGATTCCGGATGGGGGTAGTCAGAGCCCCACTGGAGATTATCTACTCCGATAATCTTCCGCTCCTTTATCCCGAGAGCATCTTCCTGAAAGCCCAGGAATACGTTGCGATGAAAATAGTCACTGGGCAGCATGTCTCCCGTATAGCGGTCCCAATAGCCCTTCTTGAATAAGTCACGGGCGCGTTGCTTATAGTTGTAGTCGAGACGGTCCAAAAAATGCGGTGCCCACGACAATTCCATTTCGACCGAGCCCACCTGCAGTTTCGGATAGCGCTCGAACACCCCGCTGTAGATTATCTGTGCCAGCGACATCCGCACCCAATGGTCGGCGTTGCAGACAAAGGCTGCAGTAAGCTCACCAATCCCTGCTGCGAATTCCTGGCCCGGGCCCGGGCGGTTGGTGCCGATGTGGAGCCCGAGGGGCATGCCCAAATCCTGCGCTGCTGCCCACAGAGGTTCGTATTCCGGTGATTCGTAGGGTCTACCTTCTGGCGGATAGCAGGTAATCATGGCGCCGGCGAGCCCTAGCTTGGAGCAGCGTTCCAACTCATTTACCCCCGCCTGGACGTCGTCGATGTTGAGCATCGCGATGCCCTTGAGCTGGCGAGGGAAAGGCTTGCAGAATTCAGCCAGCCAGTCGTTGTAGCCGTGAAAAATCGCGCTCAGGAGCTCGCTATCCGGCACGCCGAACATCAATAGGCCAGCGGTGGGATAGATGACCGCAGCATCGACACCGTCAGCCTGCATGTCTTTGACGTGCGCTTCCGGCAAATAGCCGCCCGGGCGAACATTTTCGAACCGATCTTTGCGGCTGAGTTGTTCCGGCGCCTCAAACCGTCTGCCGGCTTGTGCCCCGGCGAACGCCCCCATTATCTTGTGGCCATCGCAGAACCACCAATCGCCCTCGTCTTCCAGGCGGACCACGCGCGGTGCGCGGTCTCTAAACCTGGCTTCGACTCGGGAGGTCCACACGTCGGGGGGTTCGTAGATGTGATTGTCGGACGAAATTATTTTGTAGTTACTCATATTTGACCCTCGTCCGTTCTATGCGTCGCTTCTTTTTCGGATGGACAAGCAGGCATTATAGCCTGCCGCCAAAGTTGGCCGTCCCTCGCCCGCACAATCGCGGCCGAGGGACGGAGTGAGGATTTGCGGTGCGGATCCTCCCTCTGGGCAGTAATATCAGGCGAAAGCGCGCCCGTTGCGGAGCAGCTTACCAGGCGTCGCGCCGGTGCACTCGCCGTCTTCAAAGATGGGCTGGCCGTTGACGATGATCCACCGGTAACCCTCGCAACGCCGGACCCGGCGCCATTCGTTGGCCGGAATATCGTGCAGGATTTCCTCCGGCAGCGCTTTGAGCCGGTTCAAGTCGTAAACCACGACGTCGGCTGCCATTCCCTCGCGCAGGGTTCCGCGATCCTTAAAGCCGGCCGCCCATGCTGGCAAACCGCTCAGGCGGAAATGCGCCTCTTCGAGCGTCATTGCGCCCACATCACGAGTGAGCCACGCGAGCACCTCGGTCGGGAAAATGCCCGGCGTGATGAACTTGATATGAGCGCCACCATCGGAGACACCTGGGATCATGTATTCAGGCTGCAATACCTCGCTATATAGATCGGCGCGGGTGTTTCTGGCCGGGGCCGCCCACTCGGTGCGCAGGTCGTCTTCGACCGTCAGGTCAAGCATCGCATCGATCACGTGCTTATGGTCGCGCACGGCGATCTGGTCGATAGACAGTCCCTCATATTTCTCCTTGAGGTCCGGCCGATGGACCTTGCGGGCGATCCACTTCGGCAGCTCGCCGAAAATGAAAGCGAGCGTCTCCATGCCGCCCTTGTCGTACTCTTCGCGCATCGACCCGCGGATCTCCGGCCGGCGCAGCTTCATCTTGCGCTCCTCAGTGGTGCCGATGGTCGCTTCGCGCCAGGCAGGCACGCTATCAAACAGATTCCAGTCCTCCAGTGTCATCCGCACCGGTGCGCGTCCGGTGACACTCTGACCGAAGATGCGCAAGCCCCTCGCATTGGCATCGCGTAGCCAATTGAGCTGGGCTCTATGCGAGTCGGGATATTTGTCGTTAATCGCGACCGCGTTGTAGAGGAGAGGGCGCCCGCTTTCTCGGGCCAATTGTTCAAGGAAGCGAAAGTCGTCATCGATGCCAAATTGCGCCTTGTTGGCTCCCGACTGGGTGAATTGGATGCAACCGTCGTCCTTCTCGCCCAACGACTTGGCCAGCTCGATATAAAAATCGTCGGGCAGGATATCGGTGATCATCGGGGTGCCGTCGTAGTCACGTTGGACCGAAGCCCGACTCTCCGGCACCAGGCGCTGCGCTGACCAGCCAAAGGCGCCGGCATCCATGGCCTGATGCAGAATACGCTTGAGCTGGAACATCTCGCGCTCACCGGGAAATTGTTTCTTGGCCTCGTCGAAGCCACCCATCACGTAAGCCACCGCCGGCGCGGTCGGCAGCAAATGCCCCAGGTTGATCCCTAGCGGCATTTTCGACAGCCGATCCATGTACTGGGGGAAAGTCTCCCAGTCCACCTTCATCGAGACCCTCATCGGCTCGAGCGGAATCGACTCGTTGCGCGAAAGCGCCAGCATCGAGCGCTCGACATCCTTGGCCTTGACCGGCGCAAAACCAAAGCCACAGTTGCCTACAGTTACCGAAGTCACGCCATGCCAGCTTCCCATCGTGCAGTACGGATCCCAGTGGATCTGGGCGTCGTAGTGCGTATGCAGGTCGATGTACCCAGGCGCCACGATATGCCCCGACGCATCAAGTACTCTGTCGGCATCGCTGGTTCTGAGACGCCCGATCTGGGCGATTTTGCCATCCTTGATCCCGACGTCCGCCTGATAGCGGGGGACTCGCGTGCCGTCGATAATCAACCCGTCTTTGATAATGGTGTTGAACTCAGCCATGACTCACACCTCCTGCGGTCAGCTATGGACCGCTTCCAAAGAAGAAGGCGTCGGCCCGTCAACATTAGTAGAACTGCATCTGGTTCGAAGGCCAACTAATTTCTTTCCTAAACCCTTCGGCCCATCGTCGTCAATCGAAACGATCGTCAATGGAAGCGACAGGCGAGTTTCAGCCATCTGTCAGTATCGCGGCGACGGTTGCCACAGCAATAACAAGTGCCGGATAATCGACGGCTTCGCGTCGATCGCGTGATGCCGAAAAGCGGGGACTAAAGCTGAGCGTTTGCGCGATAAAATTAAGTAGTCAGAAAAAGAGCCTCTCGCGTGGCGTAAACGCCAGCGAGATAGAGAGAGAGGGGGGGCGTCGTCTGAATTCATCTCTGCTTTCGCGGGCGCCCGCGTATGGAGCGCACTTGGCAACTGCGCTAGGACATGGTGATGGTTCCTTTCAGGTGGCCTCGGGCACCGGAACCCATGCTGCCTGATTTTCGGGTTGAGACGTCCTAGTGCCGGTCTCGCGTGGCTAATAAGGAGGTCCTCCAAGTGGGTTCTAAGGCGAAGAGGGTAAAGCCAACTGCAAAGAGACTTAAGAAGCGCGCACAAGCGATACCGCGGCGTACTGCTGCAGAGCTCAAGCGGCGCGTTGCATCCGGCGCGGGCGGACCCAACCAGAAAGCGAGCGGACTCGCCCAGGTCACTGCACAGCTACGTCGAGAGATTGCCGAACATCAGCGAACTGAGGTCGCACTGCGCCGGACGGAAGCACGCTTCCAGCACATTGCCGCCAATATGCCGGAAGGCATGATCTTCCAGTTCTTGCTCCACCCAGATGGCTCGGCTGCAATCCCGTACATAGGTCCGAGCTGCCGTGAAATCTATGGCCTCGAGGCAGAAGAGATTCAGCGCAATCCCGCCCTGATTATGGATATGACGCATCCCGATGATCGAGCGGCCCTGGATGAGTCAATCGCGGCCTCGGCGCGGGCACTCACGCCGTGGCGGTGGGAAGGGCGGGTGGTCGTCAAGCCGGGGACAATCAAGTGGCTGCGCGGTGCCTCACGTCCCGAGCGGCAAGCCAAAGGCGATATTCTTTGGGACGGCCTGTTGATGGACGTGACCGCACGCAAGCAAGCAGAGGAGGACCGGAACCGTTTTTTTACTCTTTCGCTCGATATGCTGTGTATTGCCGGGTTCGACGGCTACTTCAAGGACATTAACCCGGCGTGGGAAAGGACGCTCGGCTTGGGGCGGGAAGAACTCCTGGCGAAGCCGTTTTTGGAATTCGTTCATCCCGAAGACCGGGAGGAGACTGTCGCCGCTGCGGATAGACTATTTGCCGGTACGGAGGTCGTCTCTTTCGAGAATCGGTATCTCTGTAAGGACGGCTCATACAAGTGGCTCGCCTGGGACTCCGCACCATTCGCCGAACAGCAACTAATTTACGCGCTCGCTCGCGATATCACCGTGCAGAAGCGGGCCGAAGCGCATCTGGCGGCGCAGTTCTTGACCACGCGCGCTTTAGTGGAATGTGCGACGTTGAGCGAAGCCACCCCAATAATTCTCAAGGCCATCTGCGAAACGTTGGGGTGGGAGCACGGCCTGGTCTGGAGCATTGATTCGGCCGCAGGCGTGTTGAGCTGCGTTGGAACCTGGCGCACGCTCGCCGCTCAGTCCTCCGAGTTCGAGGCGGTCAGCCGGCAGAGAACCTTCTCATATGGTATCGGCTTGCCGGGCCGAGTCTGGAGTACGGCTATGCCCTGCTGGATTCCCGACGTTCAGCACGACCCCAACTTCCCTCGTGCGCAAGCTGCAGCCGAGGAGGGGTTGCATGCGGCAGTTGGGTTCCCAATCGTGCTGGCCCGCGAGATCCTGGGCGTCATGGAGTTCTTTAGCCACGAGATTCGGCAGCCCGACGACGAGTTGCTGAAGCTGATGGCTACTATTGGAAGCCAAATAGGATATTTCATCAGGCGCAAGCGAGCAGAAGAACAACTGCAGCGCTACTCTCGCGAGCTCGAAGTTGCCAAAAGCCGAGCGGAGGCGGCAACCCGGGCGAAGGGCGAGTTCCTGGCCAATATGAGCCATGAGATCCGCACACCGATGAATGGCATTATCGGAATGACGGGACTCGCGCTCGACACGGAACTGACTCACGAGCAGCGCGAGTATCTGACGACGGTCCGGGATTCGGCCGAGTCCTTACTGCGCTTAATGAACGATATCCTGGATTTCTCGAAGATCGAGGTCGGCAAGCTTGAGCTGGAGTCGATAGACTTTGCTCTGCGAGAGAGCCTGGAGAGCACTATCAAAACACTTGCCGCTCGGGCCCACAAAAAAGGTTTAGAACTCGCCTGCCAGATCCCGCCTGACGTGCCCAACGCGTTGATAGGTGACCCGGGTCGTTTGTGCCAAATCGTAATCAACCTGATCGGCAATGCAATCAAGTTCACCCAACGAGGAGAGGTCGTGGTGCGGGTCGAGGCGCAGTCGTGTACGCAGCAAGAGGCTTTGCTGCGCTTTTCAGTGACCGATACGGGTATCGGTATCCCGCCGGAAAAGCAGCAGGTTATTTTTGAAGCCTTCACTCAAGCGGACAGCTCCACCACGCGCCACTTCGGTGGCACCGGACTGGGTCTGTCGATCTCATCGCAATTGGTGGCGCTGATGGGCGGACAGATTTGGGTTGAGAGCGAGCTCGGCAAAGGCAGCACTTTTCATTTCACTGCGCGCCTCGGGCGGCAAATCAAGGCGGCGCCCGAGCACGAGCTCGAGCCGGTGGATGTTAAAGGACTCCGGGTGCTGGTGGTGGACGACAACGCGACCAACCGGCGCATTCTGGAGGAAATGCTCAAGAATTGGGGAATGCAAGCAATTGCGGTCGACAGCGGACAGGCTGCGCTGGCTGAGATGGAACGTGCAGCGCGCGTCGCGCAGCCATTCACGTTGGCGCTGCTGGACGCGTTGATGCCGGAGATGGACGGTTTCGAACTCGCAGAGCGGATAAAGCATCGGGCTCACTTGGCTGGCGCGACGGTCTTAATGCTGTCGTCTGGACAGCAGGCCAATGCTGCGCGTCGCCGTGAGCTAGGGATTGCGGCATGTCTGACGAAACCGATCAAGCAGTCCGACCTGCTGGACACGATTCTTACAGTTCTAGGCCGCGCGACCGCGGCGCCCCGCGAAACTACTGCCCCGGTGCGGGAGTCGCTGCCGGCAGATAACCGACGCCTGCACATCCTCCTTGCCGAGGACAACGCGGTCAATCAGCGGCTCGCGTTAAAGCTCCTCGAGAAGCGCGGGCATACCGCCGTGGTGGTAGCAAACGGCAAGGAGGCACTTGCGGCCTACGCGGCAGAAAGATTCGATCTCATCTTGATTGACGTGCAGATGCCGGAAATGGACGGCTTCGCAGCGACCAGGGCAATTCGCGACCACGAGGCGCGCGCTTCTTCCGCCCCCGACCAGCGCGCCGCAGCCGGGTCCCACATTCCGATCGTCGCGATGACGGCTCACGCCATGAAAGGCGATCGTGAACGCTGCCTCGAGGCGGGCATGGATTCCTACATCTCGAAGCCGCTCAACCCGCAGCAACTTTACGAAATCATCGAGAGTGTAATCACACCAGGCGCCGCAGCGAAGAATGTCGCGGTGGCGGCTGAGGCGGCCGAACCCGTGTTCGACCGCGCGGCCCTTTTAGCGCGGGTGGAGAATGATCAAGAGCTGCTGCGAGAAATCGTAGGGCTGTTCCTCGCCGAGGCGCCTGAGTTACTGCAGACAGTCCGACACTCCATCGAATGTCGTGATACCGCTCTATTGGAGCACAGCGCGCATGCGTTGAAGGGATCCGTGGGCAACTTCGGCGCCAAAGGCGCCTACGAGGTGGCGCTTAAATTGGAGACCATGGGACGCGCCGGCGATCTGAGTGGTGCGCCAGAGACGTTAACGGAACTCGAAGCGAAAATTAGCCGGCTTGAAAGTGCACTGGCGGCACTCAGAGGCGACATTTCGGAAGGCTCCTGACGATCTTGACAAAATAGTCGCGAGTGAAAACATCCGCAATGTCCTGTCTCGCGTGCTGGCTGCCCGACTGGGGTAGCGATGTTGGTGATACTCGCAAAAGAAAGTATCACGAGAGATGCGGATTGCCTTCGGCCTTCTTCTCTTAGGTCCGGAGGAGAGAATGAGTGAAACAGACGTGGCCCGTGCCCGCTCGGCAACCGAGCGCCTGCGTACTTTCCTCGTCGGCAAGGCGAAGGATCCGCTCGCCCCGGACATCTTCCACAAGGTTTCCCTGATCGCATTCCTGGCCTGGATCGGGCTGGGGGCGGACGGACTGTCGTCCTCGTCGTACGGTCCGGATGAGGCATTCCGCGCACTCGGCCAGCACACGTATCTGGCCGTCGCTCTAGCCTTGGCGACCGCCTTCACCGTCTTTATCATCTCTTACGCTTACTCGAGGATCATCGAACACTTTCCTTCCGGCGGGGGCGGTTACGTCGTGGCGACCAAACTGCTCGGCGCCGAGTTTGGTGTGATCTCCGGCTCTGCCCTACTGGTTGACTACGTGCTGACGATTTCGGTGTCGGTTGCAGCCGCCGCCGATGCCTCATTCAGCTTTCTGCCAGCCGGCTGGGTGGCATGGAAGGTGCCGATCGAGCTCGCCACGATCGGCCTGTTCATGGTGATGAATCTGCGCGGGGTTAAAGAGTCGGTGACCGCGATGACCCCGATCTTTTTGGTCTTCGTTGCCACGCATGCGTTGTTGATTGTCGGAACGATCGTGGTGAGCAGCCAGGCGGGCGGTCGGCTCGTGCACGAGGTGGAAGCGGGATTTCGCGGCGGCTTGGCCACACTGGGATGGGGCGGGATGGCCGCGCTTTTCCTGCGCGCCTACACTCGCGGCGCCGGCACCTATACCGGGATCGAAGCCGTATCAAACGGACTGCAGATTATGCGCCAGCCGCGGGTCGAGACCGCCCGCCGGACGATGGTCTATATGTCGGTGTCCCTCGCAGTTACCGCGGGGGGCATCCTCCTTTGTTACCTGTTGGTCCATGCGATACCAGTGGAGGGCAAGACCCTCAACGCGGTCTTGGTCGAACGGTTCGGCGGCGACTTCACCTGGGCCGGCTTCCCACTCGGGCGCTGGTTCGTGATCATTACGTTGGCTTCGGAGACCGCGCTCCTGGCGGTTGCCGCACAGACCGGCTTCATCGATGGACCCCGTGTGATGGCCAACATGGCGGCGGATTCGTGGCTGCCGCATCGTTTTAGTCACCTCTCCGACCGGCTGACGATGCAGAATGGGGTGACGCTCATCTCGGGCGCGGCGATCTTGACGCTCATTTATACGTGGGGCGAGACCGGAACGCTGGTGCTGATGTACTCGATAAACGTGTTCCTTACTTTCTCGCTGTCGCAACTGGGTATGGCACGCTTTTGGCTGAACAACCGGCTCAAATACCCGGACTGGTCGCGCCATATCATTATCCACATCATCGGGCTGGTGCTGTGCTTCTCGATCCTGGTGGTAAGCATCATCGAAAAATTTACCGAGGGCGCCTGGGTGACGGTGGTGTTCACCACAGCGTTGATAGGATTCTGCCTCTACATTCGCCATCATTACCGTAAGACCCAGCGAGGGCTGCACCGGTTCGACGAACTGATGCTGGAATTACCTGAGACGGGCGATTCGGTGCCGCGAACTGCGCTCGATACCGACGCGCCGACCGCCGCCTGTTTCGTCAAGGAGTATAACGGACTCGGGATTCAGTCGGTCCTAGCAGTACCCCTGCTGTTCGGGACACAGTTTGAAAACTTCGTCTTCATAGGAGCCGGCGTCATCGATTCGAGCCGCTTCAAGGGGGTGGAAGAGATTGAGAACTTGCGCGAGCACACCGAGCGGGAGCTGAAGAAGTACGTAGGGCTCCTAAATCGGCGCGGTTATGCTGCTGAGTATTGCTACGCCCTTGGTACTGACCCGATCGACGAGCTGGAGCAGCTAGCACATCAAGTGAGCAAGCGTTTCCCGCGTGTGGTGTTTTTCGCTTCGAAGCTCATATTTCAAGAGGAGCATTTTTGGCACAAAGTGCTGCACAATCAGGCCGCTTTCACGCTTGAGCGGCGCCTTCAGTTTGCCGGCCTCCAGACCGTGGTGCTGGCCGTGGCTGGCGACGACGCCAGCGCTCACAAGGCTTGACAGGGTGCGAGGCGGCTCGCGCGCTTCACGGAGTTAGGCAATATGAAGGTGCTAATCGCCGAAGACGAAGTGGTCTCGCGGCGGCTGCTGGAGAGTCACCTGCAGCGCTGGGGACATGAGGTCGTCGCCGCGCAAAATGGCGCGGAGGCGTGGACGCTGTTTCAGGCGGGCGAATTTCCGATCGTCATCAGCGACTGGATGATGCCGGAGATGGACGGGCTGGATTTGATTCGCCACATCCGGGCCTGCCGCCGCCCCGGCTACGTCTACGCGATCCTGCTGACTTCGCGGTCGCATAAAGAGGATCTGGTCGAAGGTATGGAGTCGGGTGCTGACGATTTCCTGACCAAACCATTTGACCGGGATGAGCTGCGTGTTCGCCTGCGGGCCGGCCTCCGCGTGATCGAACTCGAAACCGCGCTTCTGAAGTCGTTGGAAGATCTGGCCGACGCGCGCAAGCGCGAGGTCGAAATCGGCGCCAGGATTCAACAGACGCTGCTGCTTGGTCAACCGCCCCACAATCTTCCCGGGATACGGGTCGCAGCCCTTACGATCCCGTCGCAGAAGATTGATGGCGATTTCTACGATTTTTTCTCGCATCAGGGCCGGCTACTCGACGTCCTCGTCGGCGATGTCATGGGCAAAGGTGTTCCCGCAGCGCTGCTGGGCGCTGCCATCAAGAGCCAGTTCCTGCACGCCCTTGGGCATCTCGTTTCGCAAACGGGTGGCACTAAATTTCCCCAACCTGAAGAAGTTGTCGGCATGGTTCATGGGGGCGTAACCAAGCAGTTCATCGGCCTCGATTTTTTTGCAACGCTGTGCTACGCGCGCTTCGACCCGTCAACTCGCCGAGTCGATTTTGTTGATTGCGGGCATACCAAGACGATTCACTACAGCCCACGCACCCAAGAGTGCGGGATGTTGCAGGGTGAGAATGTGCCGCTGGGAGTCAGCGAGCGCGAAGTTTATCAGCAGATTTCGGAGCCGTTTGAGACCGGCGATGTGTTCTTCTTTTACTCCGACGGACTGACCGAAGCGCAGAATGAAACCGGCGAATTTTTTGGCACGGACCGACTTGCTGAATTGATAACCACCAGTGCCGAGCTCGAGCCGGAGGCACTGCTGGCGCGGGTTCAAGCGGCGGCCATGGAGTTCACGCACGCGGAAACGTTCGCCGATGATCTCACCTGCGTTGCCGTCAGGATTGAAACCGACGCCCCTGCGGCTCCTCCCCTCGCGCACGCGGAGCTCGAAGTTTCGAGCGCGCTCAGCCAGCTGGGGCTCGTACGGGAGTTTGCAGAGCGCTTCTGCCGCGCTCTTCCTTCGCCCGCGCTCACCGAGGACAGCATCGCTCAACTGCAGCTAGCGGTCACTGAAGCCACGAGCAATATCGTCCGACATGCGTATCGCGGACAAGCCGGGCAACCGATCCAACTCGAAGCCGATGCGTTCGCCGACCGCATTGTTCTACGGCTGTATCATACCGGCGAAAGCTTTGACCCCAGGCAGGTCCCCGCGCCCGCATTCGACGGATCGCGCGAAGGCGGCTTCGGCGTCTACATCATCGCGCAGTCGGTTGACGAGGTAAGTTATTTTCCTGATGAGCGCGGGAGAAACTGTATCCGCTTGATCATGTACCGGCAGCGCGGGAAGGAGGGACATTCCGATGGAAATAACGGTTGAAAAGCAAGAAGGGGTCACGATCGTTCGACTGCCGGGAGAGCAGCTCGATGCGAGCAATGCGAAGGATTTCAAGCGCGACATCGCCTCAATTCTAGCCCCGGCTTCAAAGGTTGTTTTTGACCTGAGCCAATTGCGCTTCGTTGACAGCTCCGGGTTAGGTGCCATGCTATCCTGCCTCCGACAGGTGAATTCCGCCGGCGGGGAATTGAAGTTGTGTGGGCTGTCAAAGCCGGTCCGCGCGCTCTTCGAGCTGGTCCGGATGCACCGGATATTCGACATCTGCGACACGAAGGACGACGCCGTCCGCGTTCTGCAAACGTAGGGGCTTCCGTCCGGCCGCCCGCCGGCTCCAGTCCCCCCAACTGCAGCGGCCGCAAACAGAGCCGCAGCCGCAGAGAAACGCCATGGCAGAGAACAACTCCACCGTCGTCAAGCCGCTCTGCGAGGACATCACAACCCTCGACGCGCTCACAGAGAGCCCGCAACCGCCCGTGCCTCTTCTGCGGCGCGCGCAGGATCCATGCGTCTTTGTCATCTTCGGCGCGAGCGGCGACCTGACGGGCCGCAAGCTGATACCTGGGCTCTACAACCTCGCTTGCCAGGAGCTGCTGCCATCGCGATTCTCGGTGGTCGGCTACGCAATTACTCCGCTCGACGGCCACGGTTTTCGCCAGCAGATGCGGGAGCGGGTCAGGCGCTCGCCGGATGTGCTAGCCTTCCGCGATCGGCTTTGGGAGGACTTTGCCCCGGCCCTTCACTACGTCAGCGGCGATTTCGAAAATCCGGAGGACTATCGGCGGCTCGCGACATTCCTGGCAGAGATCGACGCCCAGCATGGCAGTGGCGGGAACCGTCTCTTCTATCTCGCGACGCCGCCCAGCTGCTACGGTTCTATCGTCCACAATCTGGCCGAGCACCGCCTGGTCCACCGCAGTGGCGATTCCGGCGGATGGACGCGCGTAATCGTCGAGAAGCCGTTTGGACGGGACCTCGAGAGCGCGCGGCGGCTCAATGCCCTTATCCATCAAGCGTTCGAAGAGGACCAGATCTATCGGATTGATCACTACCTCGGTAAGGAGACCGTGCAGAACATCCTCGCCTTTCGCTTCGCCAACTCGATTATTGAGCCGATCTGGAACCGCAATTACATCGACCATGTGCAGATTACCGCAGCCGAGACCTTGGGCGTCGAGCACCGCGCCCGCTATTACGAGGAGGCAGGGTGTCTGCGCGATATGTTTCAAAACCACCTTATGCAGCTGCTGGCTTTGATCGCGATGGAGCCGCCGGTGCGCTATGACCGTCAGTCGGTGCGCGATCGCAAGGCGGACGTCTTCCGCGCCATCTTTCCGATTCGCATGGAGCAGCTCGACCAGCTCGCCGTGCGCGGCCAATACGGGGCGGGTCAGGTGGATGGCGTCGCTGCACCTGCCTACCGCGCTGAGCCGGACGTTGCGCTGGACTCCGGCACTGAAACCTTCGCTGCGCTTAAGATGACGATGGACAACTGGCGCTGGGCTGGCGTTCCCTTCTATCTACGCTCGGGCAAGCGACTGGCGCGCAAGTTGACGATGGTCTCGATCGAGTTCAAACGCGTTCCGCACTTGTTTTTCGCGCACACCGCGCATGACCAGATCGAGCCGAACGTACTGACTATTCGCCTGCAGCCCGACGAGGGCATCTCCTTGAAGCTCGGCGCAAAGGCGCCCGGACCAGAGATGCACATACGCCAGATGCAGATGGACTTCTCTTATGCCGACGCGTTCGGCGAGTTTCCGGCGACGGCATATGAAACCCTTCTACTCGACGCGTTGCAAGGCGACCCCACGCTCTTCAACCGCAATGACGCGGTCGAGCTCTCATGGCGGATACTGCAACCGGTGCTTGAGACCTGGCAAGCCTCGCGTGCGGCCGCCCCGTTTCCCAACTATTCGGCCGGAGGGTGGGGGCCCGCTGCTGCGGATGAGCTTCTCATCCGTGACGGGCGCGTATGGAGAAACACTGCTGCTTTGCCCAGATTCTATCTGACCGACGTAAACAAATAACCCGCGGGAATGCTCACCCGTCTGGTCAGTGTTGGCGGGAGGTGACAGCAAATGAGCGCTGCGGCAAACCAACCTTCGACGAACTTCCCTTTCATTCTTCAGGACTTGATTAACTACCATATTAGATACTCACTGGGGAAGGAACGACGCGACCTGCGACCACGTGACATGTTTCAGGCGGTTGCCTTGGCCGTCAGAGATCAGCTCGTGGACAAAATGTTGGAGACCGAGCAAAGGTACGAGCGCGCCGACGCCAAGCGGTTGTACTATCTTTCGATTGAGTTTCTAATGGGACGCTCGCTGGGTAGCAACTTGCATAACCTCGGCATCTATGATTATTGCCGCGAAATGCTACTCGGGATGGGGGTCGATCTGGACGAGGTAGAGGAAAGCGAAGATGATGCTGCGCTCGGCAACGGCGGACTCGGCCGCCTGGCAGCCTGTTTCCTGGATTCCCTCGCTACTCTGGGCATGCCCGGATACGGCGTTGGGATCAACTACGAGTATGGCCTCTTTAAACAGGAAATGGATGATGGGTACCAGAGGGAGAAGCCGGACAACTGGCTTGCTTATGGGACTCCCTGGGAGATTGAGCGCCCCGACGAAGCGCACATCATTCCCATCTACGGCCGCATCGAACACAGTGTCGACCGCAACGGCCAATACAATCCGATGTGGCTCGATTGGAGGGTGCTTATTGGTGTTCCTTACGATATGCCAATCGTCGGCTACCGGGGAGAAACGGTTAATTTTCTCCGGCTCTATTCCGCGCGGTCTTCCCATGACTTTGACATCCAGATTTTCAATGCGGGCGACTATTTCAGAGCTGTAGAACAAAAGATGGCCTCGGAGACGGTCTCCAAGGTCCTCTACCCGCTGGATTCCATCGAGGCCGGTCAGGAACTTCGCCTGCTGCAGGAGTACTTCCTGGTGGCCTGTGCGATGCGCGATATCGTTAACAGGTATCTGAAGAATCACGCTACACTCGATCAGTTTCCCTCCAAGGTCGCAATCCAGCTCAATGACACCCACCCAGCGTTGGCGGTGGCTGAATTGATGCGAATCCTCATCGATGAAAGAGATTTGCCCTGGGAAACGGCATGGGATATCACACAAGCGACTTTCGGCTATACGAATCATACGCTGCTGCCCGAGTCTCTCGAGAAATGGCCGGTCGCCCTGGTCGAGCACGTCGTGCCGCGCCATCTGCAGATTATTTATGAGATAAATCAGCGTTTTCTCGGACGCGTCGCGTCTGCCTGGCCCGAAGACGATGATCGCGCGCGCCGAATGTCGATTATCGACGAGGGTCCTCCAAAACAGGTACGCATGGCGCATCTGGCGATCGTCGGTAGCCACTCAATCAACGGCGTGGCCGAGCTTCACTCAGAAATGGTCCGAACCAGGCTGGTGCCCGATTTTTATCATCTCATGCCGGAGAGATTTAACAACAAGACTAATGGTGTGACTCAACGGCGCTGGCTGCTCAAGGCTAATCCGCCGTTGGCGCGCCTAATCAGCGCAACAATCGGGGACGGTTGGCTCACCGAACTTGACCGGCTCAAGGAACTTGAGAGCTACGCCGAGGATGAGGGGTTCCGCGACGAGTTCCGCAAGATCAAGCGAGCTAATAAGGATAGACTGGCCAGAGTCATCAAGGAGGCGACCCGGCTGACCGTGGACCCCGGCTCGCTGTTCGATATCCAGATCAAACGGATTCACGAATACAAGCGGCAACTCCTCAATGTCATGCATATTGTCCACGAGTATTTCTGCCTGGTCGAAGACAATAATGAGTTTGCCGTGCCGCGGACCTACGTCTTTGCGGGGAAGGCGGCCCCGGGTTATTGGGCGGCCAAGAATATAATCAAGCTGATTAACAGCGTTGCCAACTTAATCAACGAAAACCCCAAAGTCAGAGGACTGATGAAGGTGGTTTTCGTTCCAGATTACAAAGTCTCCCTTGCCGAAAAGATTATTCCTGCAGCCGACCTCAGCGAACAGATCTCCACCGCGGGC
>Ga0306920_100002568_pt1 | contig 22929 bp, 21 predicted proteins | sample flu12Cox44000170_FD_204666 | JGI IMG/M metagenome (GOLD analysis project Ga0306920, IMG submission 204666) | Lab enrichment of tropical soil microbial communities from Luquillo Experimental Forest, Puerto Rico - flux4day.12C.oxic.44.000.170 (v2)... | ecosystem: Environmental > Terrestrial >...
GCGACGGCGTCACCGCGAGCGACCTCGAGACGCTCCACCTCAAGCATAGGCTTTGCCGAGATACGCGCGGACCACGTCCGGATCACGCATCACCTGACGCGGGAGGCCCTCGGCGATGACCCGGCCCCCGCTCAGCACGACCACGCGATCGGCGAGGTCCAGGACCGCACGCATGATGTGCTCGACGAAGACGACGGTGGTGCCGCGCTCGCGGATGCGCCGAACGAGGCCGAGCGCGTCGGTCATCTGCGCCGGCGTCAGGCCGGAGAGCACCTCGTCCAGGAGCACCAGCCGCGGCTCCGAGGCGAGCGCGCGCGCGAGATCGAGAAATTTTCGCTCGAGCAGGTTGAGCTCGCCAGGCAGCGCGCCGGCCTTGGCCTCGAGGCCGGTGAAGGCGAGCCAGGCGCGCGCCAGGCTCCGCCCGGCGGCGAGGCGGTGCCCGCCGCCGAACATCGCCGCGAGCGCGACGTTGTCGGCGACGGTGAGCCGGCCGAACGAGCGCGGGATCTGGTAGGTGCGCGCGACGCCGAGCCCCGCGATGCGGTGGGCTCGCACGCGGGCGATGTCGAGCCCGTCCAGCACGACCCGCCCGCCGTCCGCCCTGTCGTAGCCGCTGACCACGTTGATCAGGGTCGACTTGCCCGAGCCGTTGGGACCGATGAGGCCGAGGATCTCGCCCGCGCGGACCTCGAGCGTGACCCCGGCGAGCGCCTGCAGGCCGCGGAACGCCTTCGTGACGTCGGTACAGGCGAGCAGCGGTCCCGTCGCCGCGCGCGCGGGCGGCGCGGCGCCCGCCGGCGCGGTCTCGATCGCCGGCGCCGAGGCCGACATCGCCCGCGCGCGTCGCGCGCGGCTCAAGCCGCCGGCGACACCGTCGGGCAGGAACACGATGACCGCGATCAGGATCGCACCGATGAGGGCCCGGTTCAGGACCGCGCTCTCCCCGCCGGTGAGCGACTGGGTGAGCGCGGTGACGATGACGGCGCCGAGCGCCGGGCCGTACCAGAACCGGGTGCCGCCCAGGGCCGCCATCATGATCGCGTCCACCGCGAGCCCGACCGCGAACGTCTCGGCGACGGTCACGTACGTGACGAACATCGCGTGGATGCCGCCGATGAGCCCGGCGATGAAGCAGCTCAGCGCAAAGGCGGTGAGCTTGTAGCGATAGGTGGGCACGCCGAGCACCTCGGCCACGTCCTCGTCGTCGCGGATCGCGAAGAGCCCCATGCCCCAGCGCGACCGGTAGATCGCGAGCGCCGCGAAGGTCGAGAGAAAGGCGACGGCGAGCGCCAGATGGTAGAGGGTCGTCGCCGGCGCGCCGAAGAGCGTCGGCACGGGGACCGCGGCCAGGAAGACGCCGGGCCCGCCGTCGAGCCGCGTGTTGAGCGCGATCGTGGACAGGACGAACGTGACGGCCAGGGTCAGGAGCCCGAAGAGCTCGCCGCGCACGCCGCGGACCCGGAAGACGATCGCGGCGATCACGGTGCCGAGCACGGCGGCGACCAGGCCGGCCGCCGGCAAGGTCCAGAGAAACGGCACGTCGAGGGCGGTCGCGAGCGTCGCCGTCGTGTAGACCCCGGCGCCGAAGAACGCGGCGTGACCGAAGCTGAAGTAGCCGGCGTAGCCGCTCAAGATGTTCCAGCTCGTGGCCAGCGAGATCCAGAAGAACACCAGATACAGGAACGATTCGTAGAAGGCCGGAAGCCTCAGCGCGGGAACCAGGGCCAGGAGCAGGGCCCCGACGACGAGCACGACGACCGGGTGGACCCGCGTCACGCTCGGAGCTCGGGCCGCAACATGAGAATAACGATCAGGAGCGTGAACGACACGAGCGGCGCCCAGCCCGGCGCCGTGACCGCCATGGTCACCGCCTCGCTGGCGGCGATGAAGATCGACGCGGCCAGCAGGCCGAGCGCGTTGCCGAGCCGGCCGATGATGACCGCGGCGAACACGACGCCGATCCACGAGTAGATCTGCGACGGCGCCAGCGTGTGGTTGAGGGCGATGAAGAGCCCGGCGACCGCGGCGTACGCCGAGCTGAGCCCGGCGAGCAAGAGCGCGAGCCGGCGCCGATTGACGCCGAACGCGCTCGCCATCGGCCCGTCCTGCGCGCTCGCGCGCGCGGCCTTGCCGAGGTAGCTCCAGCGAAGCCACGCCCACGTGGCGAAGGTCAGCGCCGCCGCCGCGACGAACGCCAGGAGCCCGCCGAGCCCGATGTAGAAGGTGCCCAGCTTGAGCGACGTGCGCATGTACGGCGACTCGAGACGGCGAAAATCGGCGGTCCAGATCCACTGGATCAGGCTCTCGAGGATGACCGTGAGCCCGAAGGTCACGATCAAGGACGTGAGCTCGTCGATCTGGAGCCGCAGGAATCCCGCCTCGAGCGCGATCCCGACCACGAAAAACGCCGGCACGATCACCGCGAGCGTGAGGATCGGGTCGAGCCGCAGCGCGGTCGCGAGCTGGTAGGTGAGGTACGCCCCGAGAAACGCCAGCGCGAAGTTGGCCAGGTTGATGACGCGGAGCAGGCCCCACGTCAGGCTGAGTCCGAGGCCGAGCAGCGCGTAGAGGCCGCCCGTGAACAGTCCGGCGAGCAGCGACTGGCCGATCAGGTTGAGGCTGGGCAGCGCGCGGCTCTCAGGCGGAGTAGAGCGGCAGGCGCTGGCCGGGCGGCAGATTGGCGATGGCGTCCTCGAGCGTGCGCGCCTGGCGCCACTCGCTCGCCGGCCGCACGTAGCCGTTCGTGCCGACCTGATCGATGCCCCAGTAGACCTCGAGGCTGTTGCCGTCGGGGTCCTGGAACTCGACGGCGACCTGACAGCCGGCGCGTCGGCGCCCTTCGAAGACGATGGGGACGCCGTGCTTGCGCAGCCACGCCCGCGCGCGGAACACCTCGTCGAGCGTTGCCACCTCGAACGCGAAGTGGTTCAGGCTGCTGGATTCGCTACCGCGCGCGCCGCCGACCAGCGCGACGCCATGGTGGTCGGCATTGCACCGCATGAAGACCATGCCGCCCGGCACCATGCTGTCCGGATACCGGTCGCTGATCGCCAGGCCGAGCACCTCGGTGTAGAAGCGCACGGACCGCTCGAGATCGGTCACGTTGAGCACGACGTGGCCGAGCTTGCGCAGCTGGAACTGAAGCGGGGCCTCCGACGCGTCGGACATGTGTGTTCTCCTCGATGGCAATGCGCCTCGGCCGGCGCGGCGACGGCCTGCGGCGCGCATCACAGTCAGCTATTCGGTCGCCAGGCCGCCGCCGCTCGCGCTGGTAGTCGGACAGCTTCAGGTTGGCCGACGCGATCGTCTGAGCCTCCGCCGCGACGCGCGCGACGTCCTTGCCCGGGATCATCACGTAGAGTTCGTCCTCGCCCACGTCGGTGTAGACGCGATTGCCCACGCAGCCCGTGCTCGCGATGACACCCTGAGCGAGCGACGCCGGCAGCGCCATGCACGTGGGACGGCCGAGGAGTGGGGCCGGCGCCGCGATGCCGGCGCGCAGCGCCGCTTCGTGCAAGAGCATCACGCGCCGGGCCGGCCGGCGACCAGCACGACGTCCGGATCGACCGGCGAGTCACCGAGCGGCGCGTAGATCACGACACCGGGCGACTCGGGCAGGCGTGGAATACCGGGGACTTCCTCCATCTTGAGGTAGCCGAGCTCGGCCATGAGCGAGAGCGTCTGCGGAAGCTCGGAGGCGCGCTCGGCCGGCAACGGAATGTTGTGTGTGTAGCTGCCGATCGGGCAGTTGTGATGATCGGCCGGCACCGTGTAGAACGTCCGCTCGGCGGCGGCGAGCCGCCAGAAGCTGCGGCCCGAGGGCTCGGTCCCGCCGAACTTCGAGACTCCCGGCGGCGCGGACGATCGGAACGCGACGGCGACGGGTCGGCGCGTCAGGCTCAGGGCTCCGGTGAGCTGCTGCTCGACGGCGCGATAGTCGGGCATCGTCGACCTCTGATCCTAGAACGGGGTTTTGACGACTCGTCCGCTCGCTTCCACGTACCACTTCTCGCTCGGAAACGACTTGCCGGCGAGCGCCGCGGCCATCCAGTCGGCGGCGAGGATCGGCGGAAACGGGCCGAGGTTCGCGGCCGGCACGTTGCCGACCGAATGGCGCGAGTCCTGATAGACAACCAGGCGCTTGGGTCCCTGAAGCAACTTCATCAGGCGCTCGGTGTGCTCGAGCGGCGAGAGCTCGTCGAATTCGCCCGCGACGCAGAGGTACGGCGCGCGGATCCGCTCGGCGTGGCCCTCCCACGTCATGCTCCGGCGAAATTCGTCGAAGCGCGCCTCGTCGGTGATCCCGGACATGTACATGAAGCGCATCTTGAAGGTCGGCGACGCCTCCTCGAAGATCGTGTGGAATCCGGGCTCGTGGCAGACGGCCGAGACCGCGACGGCGCCGATGCGAGGCTCGTGCGCGGCCGCGATGGTGCCGAAGAACGAGCCGAAGCTGTTGCCGGCCAGGCCGATACGGCCCGGATCGACCTCGGCGCGGGCCGAGAGCCAGTCGACGGCCGCCGTCCCCGTCGCGATCCACGCGGGCATGCTGAAGTAGATGTCGAGCAGAGGGCACTCGTACTGACCCGGCCCGTCCAGCGCGAGCACGGCCATCCCGCGCGAGAGCCACCGGTCGCCGTACATCGCGACGCTCATCTCCTTGAAGCTGTCCATGCCCGGCAGCGACACGACCACCGGGATCCGCCCACCGTTGTAGCCAGGCGGCAGGTGAAACCAGGCCGGCAGCGCGGGGCCGCCCGGCAGCGGGACCCAGGCCGCCTCGACCCGATGGTCGGCGAGCCTGGCGTACTTCGTGTAGCACTCGCGCTTCTTGCCGTTGTAGAGGCGGTTCTGCGCGTTGTTCTCGTCGATCGGCCACTGCGCGGCGCCCCAGTGAATGCTCGCCATGAAGTAGTTCTCGCGCGCCGTGACGAAATCCTGGCTCTCTTCGGCGGCGCGGGCCTTGACCTCGCGACGTTTGGCGACCGCCTCGAACGCCGGGGACGCGTCGGCGAGCTTCGTGACGCGCTGGCGGATGGCGGCGAAATCGGCGTTGGCCTCGGGACCGCACGGCGCGGAAAGATAAATGGACCGTGGCTGGTCCCAGTCTATTCCGACCGAGCGGATCGTGTTGTCGAGCAGCCAGCGTTGCTCGGTCCAGCGCCGTGTCAGGGGCCCGGCGTGAGCGGAGGGGGAGGCCTTCGCGTCGTTGACCAGCCCACGAGCACCGTCGGACATGACCTCACCCCCTCACAGATAGTGGCCGGACACCGCGCACTATACTGCGCCCCCCTCGCTCAAGCCAGGGAGGGTGACGGACGGAGAGGGCCTTCGACGGGCCCCCTCCGCTCTGGATCGATGAAGCTATCCGGCGTGCGGCGGCATGGGCGGCGCCGGCGGCGTCGTCCCGCTCGGGATCCACACCCAGTAATACGGAGTCGCACCGCCGTCGCCGTAGAGCTGCCAGCGGCCCTCTCGGAACGTATACGTCCGATCCGAGCCGGAAACCACCGCCGTGCCGCTCGGCCTCGACGGAGGCGTCGGCGCGGTCGCCAGCGTCGATCCGGTCGGAATCCAGACCCAGTAGTAGGGCATCGTGCGTCCGTCACCGTAGAGCTGCCAGCGCCCTTCGGGGTACACGACGCGATCCGAAGGAACCGCTGCGGTCGCTGAAGGTGTTGCCGGCGGGACTACGACCGTCGCCGGAGGCGGCGTCGGTGCCGGTGTCATGACCACCGGGCCGGGAGTCGACGTCTGAACCTCTTTGCTCTCCTGTACACACAGCCTCCCAGCGCGGCCAGCAGTACGGGTGTCACCAACATCGCGTGAACGACGCGAGTGTTCATCTCTCTTCCTCCATGCTCTTGGGCGATACGCCCTCGGGGCGATGCTCGCCTGGTGTCAACCGCGGCATCATCCCTGCCACGTGCGAGCTTCGCGACGTGTGGGGGGGGAACGCGACGCGATTGCGTGGGCTTGGAGGAAGCGGCCGCGCGGGTGAGCGAAGGCTCGCCCGCGACCGCGTAAGAAGTGCACGCGCATTCTTGCGCGCTCCGATGCGCGGATGCCGCGCCGCCGCGCGGTTGCTTTAGTCCGACGCGCGTCGCCCGCTTCGCGTTACCATTCGCCAGACCGTCGATGCGGTGCCGACCACTGAGGAGGACTCGATGCTGGCGATCTGGGTGAAGGTGCGCGTGAAGCCGGACCAGAAGAAGCGGTTCCTCGAGGCGATCGAGATCGACGCGCTCGGCTCCGAGCGCGATGAGCCGGGCTGCCTGCGGTTCAATGTCCTGCAGGACGAGCAGGACGAGAACATCTACTACTTCTACGAGGTCTACAAGGACATGGCCGCGCTCGAGGCTCACCGCGCCGCGCCGCACTATCAGACCTGGCGCGCCGCGGCCGACACCCTGGACGGCCCGACCGCGCCGACCCGGTGCAAGACGGTGTTCCCGGCGGAGCGCAAATACTGGGGGAAGATGTAGCCGCCGACGCATCGTGGCGGTGATGGCGTCCGACGTTCGCCCGCTGTCCGCCATGCGTCGCTGCTGTCATCGCCCGATCACCGGTGCTCCACGCCGCGCAACGCGCCGGCGTGTCGAATCACGCAGTTCGAGGAGGCGCCGCGCGTGGCGCGGGGATTGCTAGTCGTGGCGACGATGCTATCAGACCGTCTATTCGGGCTCTTCTCGTCAGACCTGGCGATCGACCTCGGCACCGCCAATACCCTCGTGTTCGTGCAGGGCCGGGGCATCGTCCTCAACGAGCCCTCGATCATCGCGATCCGCCGCACCGACAACGAGGTGATCGGGGTCGGCCACGAGGCCAAGGCGATGCTCGGGCGCACGCCCGAGAACATCCGGGTGCTGCGGCCGCTGAAGGACGGCGTCATCGCGGACTTCGACGTGACCGAGCGGATGCTGCAGTACTTCATCGAGCGCGCCCGGCAGATCTCGTCCGGTCGCACGCGCGCCTGGGTCATCGACCGGCCCCGCGTGGTCGTCGGCGTGCCCTCGGGCATCACCCAGGTCGAGAAGCGGGCCGTACGCGATGCGGCGCTGCAGGCCGGCGCGCGCGCCGTCTATCTGATCGAGGAGCCGACGGCCGCCGCCATCGGCGCGGGCCTGCCGATCCACGAGCCCGGCGGCCACCTGATCGTCGACATCGGCGGCGGGACCACCGAGGTGGCCGTCATCTCGATGACCGGCACGGTGTACTGCAACTCGGTCAGGATCGCCGGCGACGAGATGGACGAGGCGATCATCCAGCACATCCGCAAGCACTACCGCCTGCTGGTGGGCGAACGCCGCGCCGAGGAGATCAAGATCGCGCTCGGCTCGGCCCATCCCGAGGCGCTCGAGCGATGCTCGATCGAGGTCAAGGGGCGCGACCTCGTCGACGGCGTGCCAAAGACGCTCGTGATCACCGACGAGGAGATTCGCGAAGCGCTGCGCGAGCCCGTGATGACGATCGTCGAGACGGTCCGCACGTGCCTCGAGCGCACCCCGCCCGAGCTGGCCGCCGACATCATCGAGAAGGGCGTGGTGCTGACGGGCGGCGGCGCGCTCCTGCGCGGGATGGATTGGCTCCTGCAGCACGTGACGCGGCTGCCCGTACGAGTCGCCGACGACCCGCTGAGCTGCGCCGTGCGCGGCGCGGGCCGCGCGCTCGACGACGTCGAGCTCCTGAAGAAAGTCGCGATTCCCGCCTGACCGGCTCCTAGTCCACGCCGAAGTCGTACACGCGGCCGGACGCGCCGGCGGCCATTCCGTACGTGAGCACGAAGCCGTATTCGCCCGGCTTCAGCGGCTCCTTGGGCGTGAGCTTGAACAGGCCGCGCGCGTCCTTCTCCGAGGCCTCCATGTCCACCTTGTCCTCGCTGCGCACGCCGTACTTCACCGAGCCGCCGAACGGCGCGAACGAGCCGCTCGAGATCTTGAGGTTGCGGTCGTCGTGGTCGCTGCCCGGCTTGAGCCGCACCAGCGGCGCGTCGTTCGCGGACCACGTGCTGTAGAACACCGGCTTCTTGTCCGCGATCCGGTACCTGGCCTTGCGGCCCTGGAGGACCAGCTCGCTCTTGGAGTCGAAGAACCCGGTGCTGAACTCCATCGAGGCGTTCGCGGGGACCAGCTCGACGGCCTTGCCGGCGACCAGGTGGACGATGCTTTCCCGCGAAGCCGCCGGCGCCGCCGCCGCGGCGGGCGCCGCGGGCGCGGCCGCGGCCGGTGCGGCCGGCGCGGGCGCCGCGCCGGCGTTGACGACGGCCTCGATCACCTGATCCGACAGACCCGCGTTCTTCAGGCCGATCAGCCCCTGGGTGCTCGCGTCGAACTTCGTCTGGCTCGACTTGATCTTCGAGATGATGATCGAGTCCGAGAGCCCGGCCTTCTTCATCGAGATGAGCGATTGGTTCGTGAGCACTTCCTGCGCGGTGAGCGACGTCGCGCTGAAGAGCGCCAGCGCCGCGAGCACGAGCGTGAGTCGGAGTCTGAGCGATCCGATCATGGGGCGATCCTCCCGATCGACGGTGAACCTGAAGCGGGTCTCATCGACAGAGCTGCCTTCATCGCGCGTTTTCGTCGGGAGGTGTTATAGGGCGGCGTCTCGCTTGCTGTCAAGCCGGCCGCGCCGGCGCGTCGCGCAGGTGTGCGAGGGCGAGCCCGGCGGCCACCGACGCCAGGCCGAGCGCGGCCAGCGGCGAGACGGGCTCGCCGAGGAGCCGGGCGCCGAGCGCAGCCGCCGTGACGGGGCTCAGCGCCAGGAACGCGGTGACCCGCGTCGGCGTCGCATGATTCAGCGCCCACAGCCAGAGGTAGTATCCGACTCCGCTGCCGATGCCGATGAAGACCACCGCCATCCAGCCGACCGGCGTCAAGCCGGGTCGACCGGCGAAGAAGCCCTCGCCAGCGGCCAGCGGCACGAGGAAGACTACCGAGGCGAGCATCGCGAACGCGCTCACCGGGAGCGTCGGATATTTCTGGAGATACGGCCGGTAGAGGACGCTGCAGAGGGCGCCGCTCACGGCGCTCGCGAAGACCGCCAGCTCGCCGACCCACGCCTCGCCCGCGGCCCCGCGCTGGAGCGACTTGTCGCCGAGCGCCAGACCGACGCCGAGCATCGTGAGCAGGACGCCGCCGAGCTTCGGGAACGTCAGCCGCTCGCGGCCCAGCGCCGCGGCGATGAGCGAGGTGAGCAGCGGGAACGTCGCGAAGATCAGCGCCGCGCGCGCCGACGGCACGGAGCGGAGCCCGTAGTTGAGCAGCGCGATCAGGATTCCGAACTGGGTGATGCCGAGGAGCGCGAGCGGCAGCAGGTCGCGCGCGGCGAAGCGCGCTCGCGATCCGCTCAGGAGGATCGCCGGCACCAGACACGCGACGCCGAGCGCGTAGCGCAGGAGCGCGAGGGACGCCGGCCCGGCCTGGTCGACGACCATCCGCGTGGCCACCATCGCCGAGCCGACCTGGATGCCGGCGGCGGCCGCTGCGGCGGCGGGCCAGACGCGGCGCGTCACAGAGCGAGCTCCCAGGTCTCGCCGACGAGCTCGCGGCCGAAGCTCCGGTGCTTCTCGCGATGGACGCGCCGGAACCCGGCGGCCTGATAGATCCGCCGGGCCGAGCGCAGCACGCTGTTGGTCCACAGGGTGAGCGTCCGGTACCCCGCCTGTCGGGCGAAGCGGACGCATTCGGCGACCAGCCGCTCGCCGATCCCGAGGCCACGCGCCTTGGGCTCCACCAGCAACAGCCGCAGCTGGGCCACCGAGCGCGAGCGGCGGACCACGAACGCCGAGCCGACGATCTCGCCGTCCTTCTCGGCGATCCAGCACCGCTCCCGTTTGGGATCGTAGCGCTCGACGAACTTCGCGACGACCCCGGCGACGAGCGCCTCGAATCGCTCGTCGAAGCCATACTCCTGGGCGTAGAGCGCGCCGTGGCGGTGGACGACCCAGCCCATGTCGCCGGGCTGGTGGGGACGCAGGACGTACGGGGTCTTCCGCTCGGGTTCGCCGCCCAGGATGCTCTCCACGGTCCGGATCGCGTCGATCAGCCGGCGCTGCTCGTCCGCGGCGAGCCGCGCCAGCATCGCGGCGATGTCCTCGCGCGAGCGCCGGTCGAGCGGCGCGAACGCCGCCCGGCCCCGGGCGGTCAGCGCGAGATGACTCTGACGCCCGTCCGACCTGGACCGGGTCCGCGTGAGGAGCCGGCGGCGCTCGAAGCCGTGGAGGATCCGGCTCAGGTAGCCCTGGTCGAGCGCCAGCTCGCGCGCCAGCTCCGTCGCCGACGGCCGCTCGCGGTGGGCCAGCTCGTACAGCACCCGCGCCTCGGTCAGCGAGAACGGGGTCGCCAGATAGCCCTCGCCCAGGAGACCGATCTGCTTGGTGTAGAAGCGATTGAAGCGCCGAACGGTCGCGATCCGCTGCTCGCCTTCGGTCTGAGCCACCGCGCCACCTCCGTTCGCCTAAGTTGCCATAGTCAAGTATCAGATTGATTCTGTCAATCGAGCCGCGTGCCTTGACCGCGAGCCCCGGCGCGTGGTACCCCGTGCTCCACCAGAGGAGGACGGCGATGCTCGATCTCGTGATTCGCGGAGGCGACGTGGTGACGCCGCAGGGCGTCGGCCGGTGGGACGTGGCCATCGAGGGGGATCGCATCGTCGCCCTCGGGTTGCCCGAGCACGGGCTCCAGGCCGGGCGCGTCATCGACGCCAGCGGCAAGATCGTCGTGCCGGGCGGCATCGAGCCCCACACGCACCTGGCGCACTTCATCTCGATGCAGCCGGAGGAGAACCTCCACACCCTCGGGCCCGAGGAGGACACGCGGGGGATGGTCTTCGGTGGTACGACCACCCACGTCGACTTCTGCTTCGTGCGGCCGGGGACGGACGTCCAGCAGGTGATCGAGACGCGTGCGGCGCGCTGGAAGGGCAACTCGTACGCGGACTATTCCTTCCACGTGGCGCTCCAGGGGGCGTTGCCCATCAAGCTCTTCGATCAGCTGCCCGAGGCGGTGCAGGCGGGCTTTCCGAGCTTCAAGGTGTTCACCGTCGACGTGCTGCCCCCGCATCCCAAGCGCCACACCTACCGGCTCGACTACGGGCGGATCCAGCTGGCGATGGAGAAGATCGCGCCGCACGACGGCATCATGGTCGTCCACGCCGAGGACCACGACATCGTGCAGTTCATGTACGAGAAGTTCCGCGAGGAGAAGCAGACGGACGGCTGGCTCCTGCCGCTCGTGCACAACAAGCTCTCCGAGAAGCTCGCGTTCCGCCGCACGATCCAGCTCGCCGCTCACACCGGCGCCGGCGTCTACTTCGTGCACACCTCGGCCCGTGAGGGCGTGGACGCCGTGGCGGAGGCGCGCGCCGGCGGCTATCCGATCTACGCCGAGACCTTGCATCACTACGCGTGCTTCACCGCCGAGGACTACAAGAGCCCGCGCGGCTTCTGCTACCACACCTATCCCTCGCTCAAGTACCCCGAGGACCAGGCCGCGCTCTGGAACGGGCTGGTGCGCGACGGTGTGTCGACGACGGCGACCGACGAGTTCCCGACCTCGCTCGAGCTGAAGCTGCGCGGTCAGGATCTCGAGAACGTCACCGGCGGCAATCTCGGCGCTGAGGCGCGCATGGGCATCGTGTACTCCGAGGGCGTCGTGAAGCGGAAGATGTCGCTCGAGCGGTTCGCCGACGTCACGGCGACGAACGCGGCGAAGATCCTGGGTCTCTACCCGAAGAAGGGCGTCATCGCTCCGGGCAGCGACGCGGACATCGCGATCATCGATCCGACGATCCGCAAGACGCTCGCGCGCGAGGATTTCCACGTCAGCGACTACAGCCCCTGGGAAGGCTGGGCGATCCAGGGCTGGCCGGTGACCACGGTCCTGCGCGGCCGCGTCGTCGTCGAGAACCGCCGGCTGGTCTCCGACAGCCGCGCCGGCAAGCTCGTCGCGCGCAAGATCGCGCCCGAGGTGCTGCGGCGCCCGGGCTGCTGAGGGCCCGGCACCAGGGCCGCGCTCCGTGAGCGACCTGACGAGCGAGCAGGTGGGCGCCCTCGCGGCGGCCCTCGGGCTGCCGGTCACGCCCGACGACCTCACCGAGGTCACGCACCGGCTCAACGCGCTGATCGAGGTGCTGTCCCCGCTGGCCGAGCTGCCGCTCGAGACGGTCGAGCCCATCCCGGGCCTCGGCGATCCCCCGGCCTCGTGAGCGGCGCCGGCGCCGACCTCGCGTTTCTCGGCGCGCGCCGGCTCGCCGCGCTCGTGCGCGAGCGCACGGTGTCGCCGGTCGAGCTCACGCAGCTCTATCTCGCGCGGATCGACCGCCTCGACCCGCGCCTGCACGCCTACATCACCGTGCTGCCGGACGCCGCGCTCGCGACGGCGCGGCGCGCGGAGGCGGCCGTGATGCGCGGCGCGGCGCTCGGCCCGCTCCACGGCGTGCCCTATGCGGTGAAGGATCAGTTCGACACCGCCGGCGTGCGCACGACCTCCGGGTCGCGCCTCATGGCGGAGCACGTTCCCGCCGAGGACGCCACGACGATCGCGCGCCTCGACGCAGCCGGCGGGATCCTGCTCGGCAAGCTGAACCTCACGGAATTCGCCCTCGGCGGCACCCAGCACTTTCCGTTCGGCCAGCCGCGCAATCCGTGGAACCTCGAGCACGATCCCGGCGGATCGTCGTCGGGCTCCGGCATCGCGGTCGCGGCGGCGCTCTGCGGCGCGTCGCTCGGCGAGGATACCGGAGGCTCGGTGCGCTCGCCCGCCTCGTTCTGCGGCGTCGTCGGGCTGCGGCCGACCTGGAGCCGCGTGTCGCGCCACGGCTCGTTTCCGCTGAGCTGGTCGATGGACACGCCGGGGCCGCTGGGCCGCACGGTCGAGGACGCGGCGTGGCTCCTGCAGGCGATCGCCGGGTTCGACCCGAAGGATCCGCTCTCGAGCCGGGAGCCGGTGCCGGACTACGCGCGCACCCTGGCCGACGGTGTTCGGGGCCTTCGCATCGGGATCGTCCGCGAGCTGACCTTCGGACCCGAGACCGATGCCGAGGTGCGCGACGCCGTGGTCGAGGCGGCGCGGACCCTCGAGCGGCTCGGCGCCGCCACCGAGGAGATCTCGCTCCGCCTCGTGCCGCTCGCGGGCGCGATCTTCATGGCGCTCGCCGACTCCGACGGCGCCGGCGTGCACTTCCGCTGGCTCCGCACGCGCGGGGCGGAGTACGACCAGGGCACGCGCCGGCGTCTCTTGACGGCGAGCCTGATTCCGGCGGCGATCCAGCAGCGAGCCGCGCGGGCGCGCGCGCTCCTGCGTCTGGAGATGCGGGAGGCGCTCACGCGCCACGACCTGCTCCTGTCCCCGACCGCGCACCAGGCGGCGCCGCCGATCGCGGCCTCGCGTGGAGTGATCACGAGCCGGCACGAGGTCGCGGGGCGATTCTTCACGCGCCGATCCTACGTCACGCCGGCGGCGCTGGCCGGGCTCCCGGCCATCGCCGTGCCTTGCGGATTCACGCGCGCGGAGCTGCCGATCGGGCTGCAGCTGATCGCGCGGCACTTCGACGAGGCCACCCTGCTTCGTGCGGCGTACGCGTACGAGCGAGAGTCCGCGTGGTCGAAGCGCCGGCCGCCCGGCATGGACTGACGGGCCGGCGGCGAGTCAGGCGCGGAGGGCGACGTCCGGGTCGCGCTCGCGCGGCGAGGCGTGCAGCGGGACGAGACGGCGGATGGCGTCGACGTCGAACGGCTTGCTCAAGCTCACGGCGCCGGTCCGATCGAGGAACTGCTTGGTCACCGGATTCAGCGTGTCCCCGGTGACGAACACGATGCGGTGCTCGATGCCCGGCCACCGCAGCGCCACCTGCTCGTAGAGCTCCACGCCGCTCATCTCCGGCATTCTCATGTCGCTGAACACGAGGTCGTAGCCCTGCGCGGCGAGCCGGGTGAGCGCGTCGGCGGCGCTGTTCGCGGTGTCGACACGATGCCCGTCGAGCACGAGGGCTTCGGCGAGGAGGTCGGCGACGTCGGGCTCGTCGTCCACCACCAGGATCCGCTTGCCCGGCGCGGGCGCGAGCCCCGTCTCGGCCTGCTCCGCGTCGCCGGCCCCCGCGGGTGTCCCGGCCGGAAGCTCGATGACGAACGTGGCGCCGCCGCCCGGCGTCGGCTGGTGGCGGAAAGTCCCGTCGTGGCCGTCGATGATTCCGCGGCAGAGCGAGAGCCCGAGCCCCGTGCCCTGTCCGGGCGCCTTCGTCGTGAAGAACGGCTCGAAAATCCGGTCGACGATGTCCGCCGGGACGCCGGGCCCGCTGTCCGCGATCTCGAGCACGACGCGGTCGCCGGCGCGCTCGTACCGCGTCGTCACGGCCAGCCGGCGCCGCGTCGAGACCGCGCGCAGCGCCTGGTGCGCATTGGTCAGCACGTTCACGATGACCTGCTGGAGCTGGTGCGGGTCGGCCCAGAGCTGGGGCAGATCGGGCGCGAGCCGCCGGATCACCTCGACGTTGTCGATCCGGAGCGAGTACGCCAGGAGCTCGACCGCGTCGTCGACCAGCTGGTTGAGCCGCGTGAGCTGGCGCTCGGGCGGGTACTGGCGGGCCAGCGCGAGGAAGTTCGTCACGATCCGTGTGCACCGCGCCGCGGATTTGGCGATCTTCTCGAGGTGGTCGGCCATCGGCCCGGTCCGCACCCGCAAGAGCAGGAGCTGCGTGTAGCCGACGATCGTCGACAGGGGATTGTTCAGCTCGTGCGACACGCCGGCGAGGAGCTGGCCCATCGCTGCGACCTTCTCGGCCTGGAACAGCGCCTCGCGCTGGGTCTCGAGCTCCCGTGTTCGCACCACCACCTGCGTCTCGAGATCGGCGGCGTGGGCCTGGAGCGCTTCCTCCCGCACCTGCCGGCCGTACACCTGCCGCACGAGCGGGAACAGCACGAGGTACAGGATCACGGTGCCCGCGAGCGAGAGCGTCCAGATCACGATATGCGCGCGCTGGATCGTCGCGAGCAGCCGGAATGGATTCTTGTAGACCTCGACGACGCCGATCACCTGCCCGGTCTTCTTCGAAAAGATCGGCACGTACACCTCGGCGAGCGTCGTGTAGCTCGGGCGCTCGTACGTGTTCTCGCGCCCCTCCAGCGTCTTGATGTCGACGGTGACCTCGCCCGCCAGCGCCTCCTTGAGCTCGTCGTCGTCCGAGAAGCGCTGGCCGATCAGCCGCGGCTCGTCCGACCAGACGACGGTGGCGTCGCGGTCCCACACCTTGATCCGCACGATCTCCGGGAGGCCCTGCATGAGGCGCGAGAACTCGTGCCGCGCCCGCTCGTCGAGTGCGGTGCGGCGCGGCATTTCCAGGAATGTGTCGATCCCGCGCAGCTCGGCTTCACGCCGGGCGAAGGCGGCGGTGTTCTCCAGCTCCCACTCCTGCACGGCACGCGTGAGGAGCGACGAGAGGGCGAAGCCCATCGTCAGCGCGAAGAGCATGATGCAGAGGAAGCTGAGGACGGCGAACTTGGCTCCGGATGCGAGCCTCACCGGCTGGCCTCAGGTAGCCGCGGGCAGCTCGACGATGAAGGCCGCCCCGCCTTCGGGACGGTTGACGGCCCGCAGTGATCCCTGGTGCTGCTCGACGATCGAGTAGGAGACCCAGAGGCCGAGGCCGGTGCCTTCGCCGGGCGCCTTCGTCGTGGTGAACGCCTCGAAGATGCGCGGGAGCACGTTGGGATGGATACCGGGCCCGGAGTCGAGGACTTCGAGGCGCACGTTCGGACCGCCGGGCTCGGACAGGCGTACGGTGATCACGCGCTCGCCCCGGTGCTTGGCCATGGCCTGGTGCGCGTTCTGGACGAGGTTGAGCAGGACCTGCTGGATCTGGCCTTCGTCGGCCATCACCGGCCGCACCTTGGCGAAGTCGGTGACCACCCTGACATTGTCGCGGCGCAGCTGATGGGTCTTGAGCTCGACCACCCACTGGATCTGATCCTCGAGGCGGCACGGGTGGCGCTCGGCCGCGTGCCCGCTGGTGAACCGCAGGAGATTCTGGAGCATCTGCGCCGCGCGCGACGTCTCCTGGATGATCGTGTGCAGCCGCTCGCGGCTCTTGGCCGGACCGTCCGATCCCATCAAGAGGAGCTCGGCCTGCCCGAGGATCGCCGTCAGGCGGTTGCGCGTCTCGTGCGCGAGGCCCGCCGCCAGCTTGCCGACCGTCGAGAGCTTGTCGCCCTCGATCAGCTGCGCCTCGGCCGACTTGAGATCCTCGAGCTGGCGCCGCGTCGCCGAGTAGAGCTGCGCGTTCTGCAGCGCCAGCCCGATCTGGTTGGCGCAGGCCTCCACGAGCGCGATCTCGGACTCGCTGAACGCCTCGCGCGTGCGGCGGCCGAGCGACAGGGCGCCGAGGATCCGGCCCCGGCTCTGGATCGGCACGCAGACGAAGGCGTGGATCCCCTCCTGGGTGACCGCCGCGCGCGCCGCCGGCAGGAGGTCGGCGGAGTCGCTCACGTGCGCCCAGTGCAGCGTCTTGCCGGTGGCCGCCACACCGCCGATGAGCCCCTGGCCGATCGGGAGGACCCGGTTGATCTCGCGCAGCCGCGGCCGCAGGCCCCGGTCGCCGCGCAGCTGCAGGCTCGCGCCATCGGCCGAAAGCAGGTGGAGGCTCGAGATCTCGTGGCCGGTGACGTGTGTGAGCGCGTCGAGCGCGATGCGCAGCACCTCGTCGACGTCGAGGGTGGCGCTGATCGCCTCGCCGATGCGGTGCAGGATTCGCACGTGCGATTCCGCGTCGACCGTGGGCGCGCCCACCGAGCGCCGGACCAGCTCGTGCAGCTCGGCGAGTCGCTCGTCGTCGTGATTCTTGAAGGCGAACGCGTAGCCCTCGTCATCGGCACGTACGAGGATCGACGGGACCTCGACCTGCGTGTCGCTCTCCGGCAGGGTGATCGAGAGCGTCGCGATGCCGGCGGCGCGGCGCGATCCGTTGCCGCGCACCTTGATGCCGGAGGTGCTGAGGTTGACGGACGTCGATTCCCATTCGACGCCGCCCTGCTCGCGGATCCGCACCGGCAGCGCCAGGACCGCCCGCGGCGCGCGACGCCGCTCGGGCTCGTCGGCAGAGGCGCTGTCATTACCGCTGGTGCACTTGCTCTTTCGCGGCTTCATGGCGGGCGTCTCGAAGCACGCCAGCGCCTCTTGCAAGCGTCGCAGCGCGACCGGCTTGCCCATGAAGTCGAAGGCCCCGGCGCGCATCGCCTCCTGGGCCTGACTCTCGGTGGCGCGCCCTGAGACCACGAGGATCGGGACGTGCAGGCCGCGGACCGCCTCCTGCTTCATGAAGTCGAGCCCGCTCATACCCGGCAGGCACACGTCGAGGAGGACCGCATCGGGACGCTCCACGCGCAGCCGGTCGAGCGCCGTTTCGGCCGTGTGCGTGATGACGGGCTCGTGCCCGATCTCGTGGAGGAACTCCCCGAAGACCTCGCAGACCGCCTGATCGTCGTCGATAACCAGGATGCGCATTTCGTGTTCGCCGGTGAAAGGCTATCCCTTCTTCCAGCAATCGGCATACCACGGGGGTCTGATACGTAAATGGGTATGCAATAAGGTTATTCCGGAAATAAACGGACTCGTGGAATGGATGATCCAGGCTCAGGTCTGGGAGATTCCTGGCCACGGGCCGGCCGGAGGATTCCGAGCGTCGAGCGCGAATCGGAACAGCGCGAATCAGAACGAGGTCGGACGAAGCCCCATGGGCAGCGCGATCTTGTAGTACGAGGCGAGGAAGCCTTCCCACCACGCCTGGCGCTCGCCGCCGCGCGCCACCTCGGAGAACAGCCGCAGGCTCTCGTCCTGCCACTGCTGGAGTGTGTCGAGATTGCCGGGGTCGTCCTCGATCAGCGCCTTGACGAGCGCGCGCCCGTAACTGATGTGGCGGGTCTCGTCGCGGATGCGCGCGCGATGGTTGACCGCGGACAGGACGTCGCCGCGCGCCTCGGCGCCGTCGGCCAGCACGGTGAAGGTGCCGGGTCCGGCGGCGCCCTCGGCGACGAAGTTGCCCTTGACCAGGATCTCGATCGAGTCGTCGAGCTCGAGCAGGTGGCGGAAGAAGCGGCACGTCGTGCCCGGCGCCTCCCACGCGCGGAGCCAGTCGCCCTCGGGGATGCCGGCGCGTTCGAAGACCTCGCGGTCCATTTCGAGGTGCCGCTGCTCGTCGGCCAGCTGGAACAGCGCCGACTTCTTCAGCTCGTCGAACGGTGCATTGGCGGCAGCGGTCGCGACGTAGTGCGTGGCCGAGAGCTCGGAGTAATAGTTGTTGGCGAACTGGTCGACCGCGTTCTGCAGGTAGCGCGGGCTGACGCTCCGGTAGTTGAGCGCGTCGTCGGAGATCGTCGCGCGCTCGGCGAGATACCGCTCGCGCTCGCGCGCCTGCATCGTGACGTAGCGCTCCCAGCTGAGATTCGCCGGGTCGACGAACAGCGCCGTGTTCTTGAGGACGAGTCGCTTACGCGCCATGGAAACGGGCTAGGCGCCGGGCCCGCGCTCCATCGAATAAGGCTGCCAACGCACGAGCTTGCTCTTCTCGAGCACCGACGGATTCACGCAGCTGCGCGGCCAGCGTCCGCCCAGCACGAGCGCGATCTCCTGACCCACCCGCCGCTTGCGGACCGGATCGAACCGCGCGGAGGCCGAGGCGACGTGCGGCGTCAGGATGACGTTGTTCATCTTGAGCAGGGGGTTGTTGGCGTCGGGCGGCTCCTGCTCGAGCACGTCGAGCCCGGCGGCGGCGATCCAGCCTTCCTTGAGCGCCTTGATGAGCGCGGACTCTTCGGTCGTGGGGCCGCGGCCGGTACTGATGAAGAGGGCCTCCGGCTTCATGAGCCGGAAGTGGTGCTCGGTCATCATGTGGTGCGCGTCGGCGGTGGCCGGTGCGTGCATCGAGACGATGTCCGAGCGCTGGAGCAGCTCGGTGAGGTTCACCGGCTCGACGCCGTACTGGCTCACCACCAGCTCCTCGACATACGGGTCGTAGGCCAGGATGTGGAACCCGAAGGCCCGGGCCCGCACCGCGACAGCGCGCGCCACGTGACCGAAGGCGATGAGGCCGAGGGTCTGGCCCATCAGGCGCGGGAACTGGGACAGGAGCGGCCGGCCTTCCGACCAGCGCCCGTCGCGGACCATGCGGTCCATCGTGGTGACCCGGCGGTAGGTCGCCAGGATCAGCATCATCGCGTGGTCGGCGACTTCCTCGATGAACGTGTCGGGGACATTGGTGACCGGAATGCCGCGCGCGGTGGCCGCGTCGACGTCGACCGAATCGACGCCCACGCTGCCGAGCGAGATCACCTTGCAGCGCTCCATCCCGTCGATGATGCGCTTGGTGACGCGGCGGCTCTTCGCGTAGAGCGCGTCGGCGTCGCGCGCCTCCTTGACGAAATCGTCATCGGTCTTGCCCGCGATCTCGACGATCTCGGCGTCGATCGGGGCGAGCGCCTCCATCTCGAGCTTGTAGCCCACGCCAGGAACCGAAAAGCCTGCGCCGCTCGGGGTGACCACCTTGAACTTCGCCACGCTCGTGTCCTCCTCAGTCGTCCTCGGTATGACGGGCCGTGCCGCGCGCGCATTGTCGCACAGGAGGTGCCCGTCCTTCCATCGGTGCTCCGGGGGCCGGCGGGGGCCTTGCGCGGTTTCCGAATCTTGCCCTAGTATCTCGCCATTGGTCGAATCCTCCGGAGGAGTACCCCATGATCAAGCGCGTCATTGCGATCGCCGCGGCCGCTCTCGCCCTCGGCGTCACCACGGCGCGGGCGCAGGAAGTGAAGGTCGGCGTCGCGCTTCCTTATACCGGCATCGGCGCGGAGTTCGCCCAGCTGGTCGACCGCGGCATGGAGCTCTACCTCAAGCTCAACCCGGACAAGGTGAAGCCCTACAAGTTCACCCTGATCCGCCGCGACGTGAAGGATCCGAGCGGCGCCAACGCGAAGATCGCAGTGCAGGAGCTCCTGACCCAGGACAACGTCGACGTCCTGGCCGGCTGGATCTATTCGCCCAATGCGATCGCATCGGCGCCGATCGTCAGCGCGGGCAAGAAGCTGGCGGTCATCATGAACGCCGGCACGGCGCACATCACGAACCTCTCGCCGTACTACGTCCGGACGTCGTTCAGCATGTGGCACGCCGGCTACGCGCTCGGCGAGGCCTCGGCGAAGGTCCTCAACGCGAAGACCGCCGTCGTCGGCTACACCGATTTCCCGCCGGGCAAGGACAGCCTTGCCGCGTTCAAGCGGAGCTTCGAGGCCAACGGCGGCAAGGTGATCGACGAGATTCCCATGGGCGGCGCCGGCGCGGTGCCGGACTTCACGCCGTTCTTCCAGCGCGCCAAGGACAAGAAGCCGGATCTCTTCTTCGTCTTCGTCCCGGCCGGCGATCACGCCGCCGCTGTCGTGAAGACCTACGCCGCGCTGGGCATGCGCGATGCGGGCATCAAGCTGATCGGCCCGGGTGACATCACGCAGGACACGAAGCTCCAGGCGATGGGCTCGGCCGCGGTCGGCCTGATCACCATGCACCACTACCACGCGGACCTCGACAACCCGGAGAACAAGCGCTTCGTCGAGGCGTGGAAGAAGGAGTACGGCCCGAACACGACGCCCGACTTCATGGCGGTCGGCGGCTACGACGGCATGGCGGCGATCGTCCACGTGGCGCAGGTGCTCAAGGGTAAGATCGAGATCGAGCCCGCGCTGGACGCGCTCAAGGGTTGGAAGTTCGCGAGCCCGCGCGGCCCGATCATGATCGATCCCGTCACGCGCGACATCGTGATGAACGAGTACCTGTCCGAGGCCGTGATGAAGGACGGGCGCGTCTACCAGAAGGTCATCGGCAAGATCGACGGGGTCAAGGACGCGTGCAAGGAGCAGAAGATCGGGCCGTGCGCTCCGCCCGCCAAGTAGTGGTGCGCGCCGCAGGCCGTCGCGGGCTGGGGGCCCGCCGGCCGAGGCGCGCTTCTCATTGACGTGAGCTCCGCGCCTCGAACTCGTTCGTGATCTTCGGCGTCGACGTCGCCAGCATGCTCCTGGGCGGCGTGGCCGCCGGCATGGTGCTGTTCATCGTGTCGGTCGGCCTCTCGGTCACGATGGGCCTCATGGGCTTCGTCAACCTCGCCCACGGGGGCTTCGCGATGCTCGGCGGCTACGTGATCGCGCTGACGATGAAGTACTGGGGCCTCGGCTTCGTGCCGGCGCTCCTCGTCGGGTTCGTCGCCATCGCCGCCCTCAGCGCCGTGCTGGAGCGCCTGCTCTACTCCCGGCTCTATCGCGCGGCGGAGCTCGACCAGGTGCTGTTCACGATCGGCCTGGTCCTCATGATGATCGCGTCGGTCACCGTGCTGGTCGGTCCCGAGAACCAGCCGCTCGCGCTGCCCGCGTTCCTGCGGGGCCAGATCAACCTCGGGATCGTCCAGTACCGCACCTACAGCGTCGCGCTGATCGTGGTCGGCATCCTGATCGTGACCGGTCTCTGGCTCGCCTTCGACCGCACCCGCACGGGTGCCCAGATCCGCGCCGCCGTCGACAATCGACGGATGGCCGAGTCGCTCGGCATCAACATCGGCCGGCTGTTCACCCTGACCTTCGCCTTCGGCAGCGGCATGGCGGCGCTCGGCGGCGGGCTCGGCGCCGAGTTTCTCGGCCTCGATCCCCAGTACGCCCTGAAGTACCTCGTCTACTTCCTGATCGTGGTCGCGGTCGGCGGGCTCGGCCGCGTGACCGGCGTGTTCTATGCGGCGCTGCTGATCGGCGTGCTCGACTTCACACTCAAGAAGTACCTGCCGCAGGGCGGCACCGCCTTCATCTACGCGCTCACGATCCTGCTCCTGCTCTGGCGGCCTCACGGCCTCTTCGGCGCCAAGACCACGTGACGCCCACGGAATCTCCTTGGGCGGACCATCCGGCGGCGGTCGCGCTGGCCGGGCGCCACCGATTGCGCGCGTGGGAGCCAATCCCATGGATCCTGGCGCTCGCATTCTACTTCGTCTTTCCCAAATACCTCGGCTTCGGCACCGAGCTCCTGATCACGATCCTCTTCGCGGTGTCGCTCGACCTCGTGCTCGGCTACGCCGGCATCGTCACCCTCGGCCAGGCCGCCTTCTTCGGCGCCGGCGCCTACACGGTCGGCATCCTGGCCAAGCGCGGTATCTGGAACGAGCCGATCACGGGCCTGGTCCTCGCGGCGGCGGTGGCGGCGGCGATCGGGCTCGGGTCGGGGCTCGTGCTCTTGCGCACCGGCGGGCTGACCCTGCTCATGCTGACCCTGTGCACGATGGCGCTGCTCGAGGAGGCCGCCAACCTGGCGCACGACTACACCGGCGGCTTCGACGGCCTCGACAGCCTGCCGATCGCGCCGCTGCTCGGCCGGTTCGAGTTCAATCCGCTCTATCCGACGACGCAGTACCTCTACGTCCTCGCCGTGCTCTTCGTCTGCTTCGTATTCGTGCGCACGCTCGTCTACTCGCCGTTCGGCCAGAGCCTGACGGGGATTCGCGAGAACACCTTGCGCATGCACGCGGTCGGCGCGCCGGTGCGCGGCCGGCTCGTCCTCTGCTACGCGCTCTCCGCGGCGATCGCCGGCGTGGCCGGCGGCATCTGGGCGCAGGCCAACGCCTACGTGAATCTCGGTACGCTGGGGCTCGACCGCGCGGCCACCGTGCTGATCATCCTCGTGCTGGGAGGCTACGGCCGGCTCTACGGCGCCTTCGTCGGCGCGATCGCCTACATGGCGCTCTCGCACTTCCTCTCGAAGCTGTATCCGACCGCCTGGCAGCTCGGCCTCGGTCTGCTGCTGGTCGTCATCGCGCTCTTCGCCCGCAACGGCATCCTGGGGATCGCCGAGCTCGGGGTCCGCTGGCTCCGGCGGCCACGCCCGATGCCATGACCGCGCCCCTGCTCGAGACGCTGGCGCT
>Ga0306920_100002569_pt1 | contig 22924 bp, 19 predicted proteins | sample flu12Cox44000170_FD_204666 | JGI IMG/M metagenome (GOLD analysis project Ga0306920, IMG submission 204666) | Lab enrichment of tropical soil microbial communities from Luquillo Experimental Forest, Puerto Rico - flux4day.12C.oxic.44.000.170 (v2)... | ecosystem: Environmental > Terrestrial >...
TCCGCCCATGGGGCTGCCCCCCCGGCGGCCAGTCCCCCTCTGCCCGCCGCCGAACCACATTGCCATTTGTGCCAGGAAAGTAATGGCGGATGCGAGGGTCGCGGCAACCGAACTGATCAGAATATCCCTGTTCTTGACGTGCCCTAATTCGTGTGCCAGCACCGCAGCTAGTTCGTCATCGTTCATCAATTCGAGGATTCCCGATGTTACCGCTACCGAAGCGTGGTTCGGGTTCCGCCCTGTAGCGAAAGCGTTGGGAGACTGATCCGGTGTCACCCAAAGCTTCGGCATGGGAATCCCCATCCGCTGAGCCAACGTTCGGACTATGGGCGCGAGTCGCCCGTAAATCTCAGGATTGTCCGTCTCACTCACGCGTTGTGCGCGGGCAGACATGAGCGCTATCTTTTCTGAAAAAAAGTAGCTAGAGAAGTTCATGGCTACCGCCAGAACCAAACCGTAAACAAGCCCCCGCTCTCCGGCAAGGGCACCACCACCGATAATCAGAAGCCCGCTCAGCAAACCTAGCAGTAAGGCAGTTTTCATCGCATTCATAGCGATCTTCTCATTGATGAAGATTCCTTTTTTAGGCGCCCGATTCACTAATCCTCCGCCCAGATCACTCCCAGCGACCGGTTCCAGTCTGCAGGTTGGGTGGTCCACCCCGTCGTGGACGGTCAGATCAAGCTGAGGCTAGAACAAGTGAAATGACGGGTGACTCCTTTGTTTCTTAGTCGCAGCAGAAGGCCCACTGATCGAGCCGTTTATCTCGCTAGCGGCAATCGAATCTTACTATCCACATTCTCATAACGCAGTTCCCAAGCTGCATTCTTCCGTGCCGGTCTCGGGAAATATAGATAACCAGCTACCGGATGCGCGGTCCTACCATCGGGTAGGGACTTCTCCCAGAGGTCTTGCGCAATGGCGTCGGCAGTTTGGTGATCACAGCCGTATGCCGGGCAAGGCTGAGGCGCCCTACCGCCAATCCCTACTGCTACGTCTGTTTCCGTTCTGGGTCCGCCCCCTCCGTGCCCCACACCGACGGAAGTATTGGCCGGGAGGGGACTGGGGAGGCGCGGCTGCTGATGAGATCTGTTAACCACCCCTTCCGTAATAGTGTCTGCGGAAACGGACCGCAGCGCTACATCTTTATCGCCTACTACATAGGGTGTAAAATCGCCCGGAGAAAGATCAACATCCTTGCCCGGAGCTGGGAAAACACCGACTTCGATTACGACATAACCAGCGTGGCTAAGGTCCAGTTTGAACATCTTCTTAACGCGATCGGGCGGGATCAAGGCGGCCCCGATCGAAAAATCCCCCTGCTCCACATGCGTGGTGTAGCTGTTGGCATCCGTTCTTGGCCGCAACCCTGGCGCTGCCACGAGTGCGAGCGTTGATAGCAGAAGATAAAAAAGGGGTCTTTTCATTGCTGGGGACTCCCCGGTGTGTTGTACGTTCGTTCTTTCGTAAAGGTTTCGTTAACAGATTATTGCTGCGCTTATCGGCCACTCGCTGGCGATCTAGCGTCTTTGTTATGGTTTGCGGCGGGTGAACATTCCTCCCCAATCGGAAGGCTGATGTTGCGATCGGCTGGCCTATGGCCGCGGTGGCGATCATATTTGATCGTGAGTGGCTGAAGCAGAGTAGCTCGGTATTACAGTCGTAATCGGGGTCCTCCGAAGGTGATCCCTACGAGCACATCGACCTGGTCCTGCGGCGAGACTGCAAACTAGCCGTGCGGCTGCTGGATATTTAGCGCGGGCTGGTTCCAATGGATATAGCGGATCTCTGGCACGATATGCAGCGGCCCGGCCCGCTTTTCGATTCCCCTTCGACCACGACCCCATGCGTAGTGTCCCAAGATCCAGGAAGGAAATACTCCTGGTACACCACTGCCGGCGGAAAGGGACTCTGGGCCGAAATCAAGTGCGCCCGCCCGCTAATGACCCGTGGCACGTATCCGATGCCAGCGTAGAGGCCGTGCCAGAGCGTTCGGCGCACCAGCACGGGAACTCCCACGAGTTTCCCCGATCGCCTTCGACCACCGTGCCGATGAGACTCCGGAACCCGACGCGGCGATAGAGAGCATCGAACTCCATGCGGAGGCCTAAAGGCAGCCTTGCTGTAAGCATGGCGCCGACAACGTACCGCTTGGATTCCGACGTGCCCATGGTGCCCCCCAATCGTCTGTCAGGCCTACTCCTCCTTTGACGCCGATATTGAGGGGCTGAGCCCCAGCAGCCCGGAATAGAAGAGGATCAGAGCATATTTCATCTTGTTCAAGGACTTTTTTGGTGGCATTCCAACTACAAAGGGCGATGCCGACGCGGGGCGCCCAGCCAAAAGCGCGAAAGGAGCACGCCGTTACCTCACTAACATTATGGTCAATTCCACCTGGTTCGCTCTAGATCGGAGTTCTGGTCGATACGGGCATCTCGGAAACTTGACCGCGTGGCTTCCATCGGGGGTCAATCGACGGTATCCCCACTTGAACCCAGCCCTATCGGGTGGGGTATTCTTCCAAAGATGACCGCGGCTGGTCTTGATCTCGATCCGGCGACCTTTAACCGGGAGGCCAACGGTCCCGTGTGGGGCACGATTTTCTTTCAAAATAGACCAGCAGTCCGCCGACAATTCCGATTCACGACGATGAAGCCCAGAAAAATGCGGGTTTGGCGGAAGGGAAGTATGTGCTTGGAACCGCGCGTCGTGCAGATGCAAGACCGGGGCTCTGGTCGAAAGACGCGTGTTGCGAAAAGTAGCCTCCCTTCAACTACAGCCCTCCACCAATGCAGTCGCCGCGAGCGTCCCAGTTCGGAACGACGTTACCTTCACACCGTCGGTCTCAAAAACGGCCCCGTATTTCCGTTCAACTCCGGTCACTGGTGAGAAATTCAGATAGTGTCCTTCACGGTCGTAATGGTGTGGTTCGATAGAGATGTGCCCGGAATAGAGCTGCTTGATCCGGGCCTCAGTGTCGCCCACTTCTGCGCCGCTTGCGGTCTTGATCCCGGCCTTGAAAACGTCAATCCGCACAACACGGCCACCCGCAAACATAAACCCGAGGCCATCTGGAATGCTTTTGCTGTCCAGATAAGCGCATTTGTTCAAGGGGACTTCAGGGGTGTTTCCCTCCAATCGAGCCGACGGATCTCGCAAGACGCGCTGAACTTGCGCCAATGACATGCCAATTCGTACCGGTCCGGCGCGGCGCAGATAGACGGTCCAATCCGCCGCTGCGCTGATCGGCGGCATCAGGACGATTGCGATTAAAGCTCGGCTGGCCCGTAGATTCGATCTCATCGGAAACGCCGATATCACGCAGCGCATCAGTCGTTGAATGCGTAGTTCCTGGTATACGGGGGATTTCGGAAACTGGACTGCCAGTCCAAGATGCGGCAGAGACCTCGTTTCATTTGACTCTATCTTCGCTTTCCTGGCAGCGCTCCGCGTTTTCTTTCGCAGTCGGAGTGATATCGCGCTGGATCTCCTTGCCCTCAGGCAGCAGGTCGCGGCGCTGAAACGCTTCCTACGGGGCCGCTTATGCGCGTCGTGGCGTCTCTTTGATCATACGATCCAGCACGTTCTTCGTAATCCGCTGGATGCGCGAATCCACGCCGAACGGTCCGGCAAATGTGCGCGCCGGGATGTGACCGGGCGGCGCCGACAGCCCTTCGGACCACCAGATGGTTCCTGCATTGAAAACCCAATTGCCCTTGCGGCCGGGATACACTACCGCCGAATGAACCTTGGGTTGTTCCACGTCGTCTTTTGCCGCTGGAGGGAAAAGGGGGCAGCTTGCCACGACTTCCAGTCCCTTGATATCGGCGAAAGGCGCCCCGTGATGCTCCCAACCGATGACGCCTGGGATACTGTCGCCCGCGTTCAGGCCGGTGCCTTGGTAAATCCAGTGCTCCGGCTTGGTTACTACCCAATCTCCATATCCGGGGCCATAAGAGGAAGATCCCATCAGCGTTTGCTCATCCGGGAACACTACCTTCCGCGCCATCGCACGGCAGGGTGCGCCCGTCAACGAGCTGTTATAGAAAATGATTTCCCCCGAAACGGCGTTGCCGGAGAGGAATGCGATGCTCAGGCCCTCATCGCGGGCTGCGATCGCGTTTTCAAGCATTCGGCGCGACCAGTACTCGTCGTGCCCCACCGATAGAAGCGCCTGCGGCATGCGCAGGATGCCGGGGTCGAGATCGAGGTCGACATTCGAGCAATAGGTCACATCGTAACCATGCTGCTCCAGCCAGAAGGACAGCGGGTGTTCCCATAGCAGAAAACTGCCCGAGCCGGCCGATAGGGGAGCGTCCACCACCTGGCAATATTTGGCATAGGGGCGCTCAAAGCTCACCCGGACGTTCGGACCCGTATACCACACCTCGGGCGTGCCGTCATCGTACATGGAATCCTTGCCGGGCCACTTGTTGTAGGCCTGCCAGGTGAGGTCGGCCGATTGGAAGAGCAAGTCGCACCCGCGGTGTTCCTTCACTATGAAGACGATGTAGCTCTGCGGCCCCCAGTTCTCATCGCGCGTGAGCTTACCCAGGTAAACGCCGCTCGGCCAATCCTTGGGAATGGTGAAAGAGGTGGTCTTCTCCCAAGCGCACTCACGCAGTCGCTCCATGGTCATCATCGGCACTGGCTGCGGCGTGGTCTTGAACGGCCCCAGCGTGGCCATATGCCGGCCGCCGGTGCCGCCGTAATATCCCATGCGGTAGAAGTCGATGAGGCAGCTGCCGGGTTGGCGCATGCTGACCATGAAGTCGACGGACTCGCCGGGTAGCGCGCTCGTTTTCGAGACATACCCCTCGATGGCCGAAGACCGCAGCTGCCGGTTCAACGGGTATGAGGCCAAGGTGACCGGATCGTCGAATTCAGTCCGCCGCAATAGCCACGCATTCGTCCCCGGTTTGCTGTTTTCCTGAACAATCGGATTATCGCGTTTGGCTGCCGGGCTGGCGGGTTCCGCCCCTCTGACAGCCAGCGAAGTTCCGACACCAGCCCCGATCTTTAAGAACTGCCGGCGTCCAAAGTTATGGTCGCGCATTGGTGCCCTCTCAAGCCTCCTGCAAATCGTCGCCCAGCGGAGTGCCGCGTGGGACCAGGCGAGTGCAACTGCTGTCAATCATTCAGATAGGTCCGGCTGGTCTCGCTCATACTGGAGCGATCGCATCAAGGGTTTGCGCCGGTGATGGCAGCGTGTACTACCAATGACGTGGGCGGGCCGTGTCCAGTTCCCAGAACGGCGTGTCCCGGCCGCGCTCCTGGCACAGCTGTGGTTCTGGGAAACTCGATCTACGAGCGGTCGGCTGCACCGTTGGGTTCCTCTGGACGATGGGAAAGTAGATCTCGATCTTGGTTAAGCCGACGGGCATTGGATGCAGAGCGTCAGGCGAGGATGCTGGCTTGGGGGGACGATCCGCCGTATGACCATCAATCTTTTCAGCAACTTAGCGATACGATTGCAACCGCGCCCCGAATTTGCCAAGGTACAGTCCGAGGTATGAATCCCGCCCACCTCTCCCAACAACTCCAATGCCGCTTCGATGTCCTCATTAGCTTTCGCGAATACCAAATCCGTCGTCCCTCCCTTGCGGTATCACTACCGTGGATTAACTGCTGGGCGGCGGATTTCCGCGCGGCGCAGTCAGCGAGATCAGCGGGAACCAATCCAGCAACCGGACGGCCTTCACTCTTACTACCCAGGGCAGAGCACAGTAATTTTCTTTGGCCGAGAATTGGCTGAGGACAGCGGTAATCTTTCGACCGGCGCTCCGGGCACGTATTCTGCTCCTGCACGACGTCGATGAAACATTAAGACCGATCGCGAATATGGTCAGCGGACCGGCCGGCTCGCGACACTCCAACAACTGCATGTTTCGTAGAAGTACCTATGCCCTTGTGATCGCCGATATTGGCGCCGCGAGGCGGGCAGGATAGCCGCGGCGAATACGCTCTAAGGCTGCCAGCGAGACAAAACTTCGCTACATTTTGAACATCAATCGCAAACCATTTTGGACACCTCGATTGTCGGAAAACCATAAGTGTACGTTAAGCAAGGAGCTGTGGTACGCCCGAGTGGATTCGAACCACCGACCTTTTGCTCCGGAGGCAAACGCTCTATCCAGCTGAGCTACGGGCGCATAATGATGTACTTCGATTGTAAAACAAACCGGCGCCGACGGTTGTGCTACGATTCAAGCAGACCGTTTCGTTCCTCACCGGAGAGGTGGCTGAGTGGTCGAAAGCAGCGGTTTGCTAAACCGTCGTAGGGTCTAAAGCTCTACCGGGGGTTCGAATCCCCCCCTCTCCGCCAGAATCACTTAGGCAACGTTTTTCTGGATAGCTGCCTGGCGCTCGCAGCACCTCAAAACTGCCGGTTGCAAACATTCTGCAAACGGCGGCATTAGCCTTTAAAGACGAAGAGGAGCGGAAGCATTGTCGCAGTTCTTTCGGCCCAATGGGATCGACGCCGTGGCCTTTCGGTCCACTGGAATGTAGTCGGACCCATCACCCGGGTGCGCGCCGAAATAGCTTCAATGGGGCCGTGACCTTTTCGATCACGGGAATGAAAGTTCTTCGGCGGCGTCGCGGGAGCGGTGTAGGCGCGCATGTCTTGAGCGAGTCTGGGGGCCAAAGGGTGCCTGTCGTGTCTCCAGACGCTGGCACGGTCGCAACCGCATCTGTCAACCCTTTCCGAGACTTCCGTTCAGCCACTGGAAACGACATTTAAACAATGGGTAGCACATCGTTTCCGGGCCTAGAGTCCCGTGGCTGAAACACGCATCGCGGCCCGGCTCTCGGCGCTCGTTTCAAGGTCTGGGGTGGGCACCAATTCGGGCGCACCGAACTCCCCCGACCTTCTGGTTCGTAGTTGGAAGGTATCGTGTACGCGGGAGTCCGCCCCGTAGTGTTTTGTTCCATCTACGGCGCCGGAGCCGTCCGTTTTCTGTTGAATTATTCGCGGATTTCCTTGCTGGTAGCTGTCACGGTAGCTGTCAGCCCCTCAGACAATGAATTCGACTGCCGGCCTCAGAAATCCGTTACCGGAGGCCGTTTTCCGCAATCTCCCGCAACCGGACTTCAGGCCCGTGTCGCCGTAATCCCAGCGTTGTACGTGGTGCGTGACTCGCTCCGAGCTGCGGCGACGCCGTCGTGGCAGATGTACGATACGGCTTCTCGCTCAGGTGACTTTCGTGGAGGGCGTATAGCCGGAGCGATTTCCCGCAAACCGATTCCCGGCCCGCCTGCTCGCGTAATCTACTTCCCAGCCGGCGTGAGCCCGAGCATCATTCCTTGCCGTAGAAGCCGTTCCGCTCATTTCGTCGCGAGTGCCGGGCGCTGCCACGCGGGCGTTTACCCGACTTGTCAGTTAAATTTAGAAGATTATGAAACCCTGCCTTCTGCTTTTCGCGTGTTCGTTGGGAGCTACCGCGCAGACACGCAGCGTGGTCAAGTATCACGCATCGATCGGCGATGTGAAGTATGCCTACGGTCCAGCATCACCGGTTGCGCACGTGAAGCCCGGGGACACGATCGAAACGAACACACTCGATGCCTTCGGCAACGCGATCAAGCGGCCCGGCGACAAACTAAGTGCTGTCAAAGGAGACAACCCGCTTACCGGCCCTTTTTACGTGGAGGGTGCCCAACCGGGTGACACGCTGGCGGTGAAGATCCTTGATCTGCAGGTAGACGGGAGTCAGGGCGTGGGGGCATTCGCCCCTGGGTTCGGGGCGCTAAACCAAACGAGCTATACTCCGATGCTTCACTCGCCTCTGCCGGAAAAGATCTGGTTCTACCCGATCGATAAGGCGAGCAATACGGCGACCTTCAAAGCCCTCGACTCCGCCTTTTCTGTGAGAATTCCCCTGCATCCGTTTTTCGGCTGCATTGGAGTTGCACCCGCTGGCGGCGAGGCACGCAGTTCGGTCGTGCCGGCTGAGTTCGGCGGCAATATGGACGCTCCCGAAGCTAGCGCGGGTAACACTCTGTACCTTCCGGTCAACGTTCCTGGGGCGCTCCTTTACATGGGGGACGGGCACGCCGCTATGGGCGACGGCGAAGTGGCAGGGACCGCCATCGAGGTGCCCTTATTTGCCCGTGTACAGGTCAACCTCATCAAGGGGAAAAGGATTGGTTGGCCACGATTTGAGAACGACACCTCGATCATGGCTGTAGGTGCCTATCGTCCATTGGATGATGCGCTTAGAATTGCGTTCACAGAGTTAATTGCGTGGATTCACAGAGACTACGGGCTGTCTAATCTCGATGCATACGAACTGCTTTCGAAAGTTGCGAAGATCCACCTGGACGAGATGGTGGATCCCAACTACGTTATTGTGGCCTCAATTGACAAGAGGTTCCTGCCGCCCAGGAAGAAGTGAGGTGCTAACAATAACCAGAAAAGTCTGAACCTCGGGCCATCTTGAGAGCCTCCTGTGAACGCAAGCGCCTGTTCCAGGACACGACACGGTGCGGTTGAAGGCGCGATACACCGCGCCCATTTCCGCCCTTGCCGATTGGCACGGTGACGTCGTAAATTACCGATGTGGTCGCCATTGCTGAGGGACATTGGGATTCAGTCTACCTCAGCAATTTATCTGGAAAGCGGCTTCTCGGAGGTGACTTCCGAAAATCCTCGGCACGTCATCTGACCGTATAACGCGCTAGCTGGCGTTTTACCGTTACGCGCGCGGCCAAGGCTCCTGGGCGAGTCTAAGCGTAACCCTTCTTCATCCTCCGCGTCTCTTATCCATGTTGCTTAGCAACCTGCGCTACCCGGTCCGGACACTGCGCAAAACCCCGGTTTTCACGACCGCGGCGGTCCTGACCATGACCCTGACCATAGGAGCCAACACCGCGATTTTCAGTGTTGTCAACGCCGTGCTGATTCGGCCGCTCCCCTTCGCTTCGCCGAATCGACTGATGCAGGTGGCCGAGAGGAACGATAAGCTCCAACTCCCGTCTTTTGGCGCCTCTGTCCTCAACTACCTCTCGTGGAAAGAGCAGCAACACAGCTTCGAGGACCTCGCCGCCATCGGATCCGTCAGCCTTGCCCTGACCGGTCATGGCGACCCCGAGCAGTTCCAGGGCAACACGATCAGCCCCTCTCTGATATCGGCTCTCGGCATCCAACCTGTCGTCGGACGAAACTTCCGGGAAGGCGAAGACCGGCCAGGTGCCGAGCCTGTCGCCATCATCAGCGAAGCGATCTGGAAGCGCCGCTTCGGTGGGGACCCAGCCATCATCGGCTCTCATATCGTTCTCAATGGCATTAGCCGCGCCGTAATCGGCGTTGCTCCACCCCCGCTCGTGTTCCTGACTAACAGTGACATCTGGATTCCGCTCACCATCAACCCCGGCCAGGAAATCCGTCTGAACCACGTGATTACCGTTGTTGGCCGCCTCCGCCCTGGTGTCACTCAGCGCCAAGCCCAAGCTGAGATGGACGTAATCGCCTCCCGAGTTGGTAAGCAATTTCCAGAGGTCAAAGATTGGGGAATCAAGCTCATCGACTTCCAGAGCTGGATTGTTTCCGATAACCTGCGCACCACCCTTCTCGAATTGCTCGGCGCCGTCGGCTTTGTGCTTCTTATCGCCTGCGCTAACGTAGCCAATCTGCTGCTTTCCCGCGCCGCCTCGCGGCAGAAGGAAATCGCGGTCCGCACCGCGCTTGGCGCGAGCCGCGCCAGCGTACTGAGGCAGCTTCTCGCCGAAAGCCTCCTGCTTTCTACCGCCGGCGGTCTGGCCGGCCTGCTGGCCGCCCTCTGGTCCGTAAAGCTCATAAATGGTTCTCTTCCGCAGGGTCTGTTGCCGGTCACTGAGGTATCCGTTGATCCCACTGTACTGCTCTTCGCGTTCTCAGTCACACTTGTTACAGGCCTGCTTTTCGGGTTCGCGCCCGCCTGGCACGCCACCCGCGCTGATATCAATGCGGTGCTGAAACAGGCCAGCCGCGGTGCCGGAGGGGGACCGCGGCTGCTGGTCCGAAATGGCCTCGTCGCGGCCGAGTTCGGACTCGCGACCGTTTTGCTGATCGGTGCCGGGCTCCTTATGCAATCGCTAGCGCGACTCCAAAGCGTACAGATCGGTTTCCAGCCGGAAGGTTTGCTCACTTTTCAGATTGCGCCGCCGCCCGCCAAGTACCCTGGCCAAGCAAGGCATTGGTCGCTGTACAGCCAAGTTCTTCACGATCTGACTACCCTGCCGGGCGTTCGCGGCGCCGCGCTTTCCAGCGGGCTCCCAATGGGCGCGGGCGCGCAAACTCACTCGCCGTTTATTCCTTCCGGACGGAGTGTGCTGCCAGCCGGCGAAGCTGCGGCTGTGGATTGGCGCACGGTCAGCTCGGGCTTTTTTTACACCATGGGAATTCCGTTCATCCGTGGCCGGGACTTTACTGAGCAGGATAGCCCCGGAGCGCCCGAGGTCATCATCCTCAGCCGCCGCGCCGCCAAAATATACTGGGGCGACGAGGACCCTATCGGGAAATCCCTACACCGACCAAATACCAGCGTCAACTACACCGTAGTCGGCGTAGTCGGTGACGTGCGCAACGCCGCGCTGAACCAGGAGTCGCCCACACTTTACTTCGCATCCACCGCTCGCGTCTGGCCGTCCATGGACGTAGCGGTGCGCACTGAGGGCAAACCCGATGCCGCGCTTTCCGCCGTGCGCCGGAAGGTTCACGACGTCGATCCCGAGCTTCCCCTTTCCAACGTCCGCACCATGGATGATTGGGTCTCGAGCAGTTCAGCCCAGCCTCGTCTCAACGCCGCGCTACTGGGTATCTTCGCTTGTGTCGCGTTGCTGATCGCGGCCATCGGAATATACGGCGTGCTCGCATACTCCGTAAATCAGCGCTCTTGCGAGATCGGGCTGCGCATAGCTCTGGGCGCCCAGCAATCCGGCGTTGTCCGTTGGATCGTCGGCCAGGGCATGCTGGTGGCTGCGACCGGTATCGCGATTGGCCTTGCCGGCGGTTTTGCTCTCAGCCGACTGCTCGCCACGCTACTCTTTGGCGTCGAGCCGCGTGATCCGATCACTTTCTCTGCGGTCGCGGTTCTCCTCTTCACAGTTGCGTTTGCCGCGTGCCTTATACCCGGCCGTCGTGCCTCGCGGGTTGACCCGATGGTCGCGCTCCGCAACGAGTAGTGCGTCCAGAGCCTTGGCGCCGCACAGAGGCTGGAGGCAGCGGCAACTTGACGAGAAACGCGCTATCGTTCGAAGTGCCCGCGCCAAAACTTCGAGCGGATGGTCGGCCACTCGTACATTGGCCGCAAACTCGTTCTGGGAGATCAGTACTGGTAAAGTCTTCCATCCATTCAATGGTCGCAGTTAAGCCTTTTTTGACAAGCCAAAATTAGCTTGAATCAGTCAAGGGCTCGCTAACGGGAATCGAAGGCGTTTGACGGTGGTATAGCTTGTGATGACGGCTGTTATCCTGTTGATTCTAGGCCCTCCTGATTTCCGCAGTGTCATCGTGTTTTGTCCTGTGTTTGCGTGACGTGACATGGCCGTGACATGGGCGAGAGCTAAGCGCGGCGCCTCGGAGGATCTTCTGATTCGCCATGGGCTTCCGAATACCCTCGTCGATTTCAATATAGGATCAAGAAACCGTTGTCCGAGGCGGCAACAGCCGCGGCAAAACTCCACGTTGGAATGCCGGGGAAGTGCTTGGCCTCGCCAATAGGCCTGCCTGCCCGGTTGTAAATTTGGTAAGCGAACGAGCCGCCTTTTTGCCACCCGCTGCCTTCGGTCCATACCAGCAGAACCTCGCCTTTGCCGTTTACCGCGAGACGAGGATGCTTTCGACCGTTCCCCTCCCCAGGAGCTCCGATTGGATCGCTTGTATCTCTTCCGATGATGCGAGTCCAGTAAACCTGGCCTCCGGTTTCCCAAGCCGCAGCGATCATGTTTGCGCCTTCGGCAAAATCCATGCTGCTCATCGGACAGGCGTTGGTGTTCCATTTGTGGAGCAGCCGGCCCTGAAAAGTCCTGCCGTGGTCATTTGAGGAGAGAAGATAAATGTCGCGGTGCACCGATTCTGTTGCAGAGCGATACAGCACGAAGACGTGACCCTTTCGGTCGACGAAAGTCTTCATCCCACAGCAACCGCAGGCTCCTGTCTCCTGCGCCCATCCTTTAGCTTCGGTCGAAAAGGCTTTGCCGTCTTCTTCGGATTTCGTTACCCAAACGCGCCGTCGGGCTTCTCCTTCCTTACCGGTGCCCTTCGCTTCCGATTCTGCTATCCCGTGCCATGTGACGTAGACAATTCCATGCTTGTCGGCGCCGATCGAGCCGCCACCATCCAGTCCAAAGGAATGAAGCATCAGATTGCGCTGTGGCTCGAACATACTCCCCGCGTCATCCAACCGGGTGTATAGCATGGGCGCGCCCGGCTTTCCCGAATCAGGATTCAGAGACCCTTCATCGTTTGAACCGTTCCAGGCCACGTGCACGCGGCCCGCTTTCCCGAGCGCGAGTTGCGCGCCGCGGATTGTTCCAGCGGCGATGGCGCTACCGCCTTCGTTGACACGCACAGGGGACGAGAAACTACCGCCGCCATCGCTGGAACGGGCATAAAACAGATCCCCGTGGTGCGCATCGCCTGTATAGTAAACGAGGTGCAGCGTGCCCATGTCATCGACTGCGACCTGCGGTTGGATGCCACCATTTGGCACCCGGCACATGCGTACGCGACTTTCCGAGTCCTGCTCTTCCGCAAAACTGGTGAGCGCGGCGCCAAATACGAGAGCCGCCTGTCTTCTTGAGAGCATGACCTTCATTTGGCCTGATTTTATCGCACGAGCGTCTAGGTCAGATGAGTCAATTACGTCCGCGCCCCTGGAAGCCACGCTTTCCGGCACCTCTTTTGTCACTGAATGGCTGCCGCCACGGTCGGCTGGACCAGTGTATGAAACAACGCATTGACCTCCTTCGCGGCATCGGATTCCGATTCTCGACTCGCCAGTTCAGCCCAAAATGAAAGGCGACGCCACGTACGGACGAGTAGATCGGGCGAAGCCTGGCCGGCAGCCCTTCGACGCCACTGAATATGTTTCCTCCTCATCGGCGACATGACGCTGCACAACGTCGAAGTCGTGTCACCTGACAAGTTAGGCAAGCAAAATCGAAATAAGCCTTGGCACCGTTACGCGCGGGACGGCCTCATCGCGACTCAAGCTTTACTCTCCGCAGGCGCAGGGCGTTACCCACTACGGAAACCGAGCTAAAGCTCATCGCCGCAGCGGCAATCATGGGACTCAGCAGCAGACCAAAGACAGGGTAGAGGACGCCGGCTGCAATCGGAACGCCCAGCACGTTATAGACGAAGGCGAAAAAAAGATTCTGCTTGATATTCCTCATCGTTGCCCGACTCAGGAGCCGCGCCCGGACGATTCCCCGAAGATCCCCCTGAACGAGCGTGACCCCGGCGCTTTGCATGGCTACGTCTGTGCCCGTACCCATGGCAATGCCGATCTGCGCCTGCGCCAGGGCCGGAGCGTCGTTGATTCCATCGCCCGCCATGGCGACGAAACATCCCTGTTCTTGCAGCCGCTTCACATGCTGGCCCTTATCCTGTGGCAGGACTTCCGCGACCACGCCGTCGGTGCCGAGCTCACGCGCGACGGCCTCCGCAGTGGTCCGGCTGTCACCAGTGAGCATTATGATTCGGACGTTTTCCGCGTGCAGTTGGCGGATAGCCTCTCTTGTCGTGGACTTGATGGGATCGGCCACGCCGATGATTCCAGCCGCCCTTCCGCTGACAGCTATGAATATGACGGTCTGACCTTCGGTCCGCCCTGACTCGGCGGCATCCAACAACGATGCGAACTCGATCCCGGCCTCCTCCATCAAAGTCCGATTGCCCAGGAGGACCGTTGCGCCATCGACGTGCGCTTTGACGCCTTTGCCCGTAAGAGACTCGAACTGTTCGGCAGAGGCTAAGGGAACGCCTCGCGACGCGGCTCCCGCCAAAATCGCAGCGGCCAAGGGGTGTTCACTTGCCCGCTCCAGGCTGGCCGCGAAACGAAGAAGGGCCGTCTCGTCGAATCCCTCTGCCGGACGCAGACTCACGAGCTTTGGTTTCCCCTCGGTAAGCGTGCCGGTCTTGTCAACGACAAGCGTGTCGACTTTGCGCATGAACTCGATCGCTTCCGCATTCTTGAAGAGCACTCCGGCCGTCGCCCCCTTACCCATGGCCACCATGATCGACATCGGCGTTGCAAGGCCGAGAGCACAAGGACAGGCGATGATAACAACGGCCACGGCGTTGACCAAGGCGTGGGAGAGGCGAGGAGCCGGACCAACCGTCGCCCAGACCGCAAAAGTCAAGATGGCAACCCCGATGACCGCAGGCACGAAGTAACCGGCAACGATGTCTGCAATCTTCTGAATAGGAGCGCGGCTGCGCTGCGCTTCCGAGACCATGCGTACTATCTGAGCCAGCAAAGTATCGGACCCGACATGTTCGGCGCGAATCACGAGCGAACCGGTCGTGTTCACCGTGGCTCCGGTGACGCGATCACCCGGTTGCTTCTCGACCGGTATCGGCTCGCCGGAAATCATGGACTCGTCGATGCTGGTAACTCCTTCGAGCACAACGCCATCCACGGGCACTTTCTCGCCGGGCCGCACACGCAGCCTGAAGCCAACTTGTATCCGATCGAGCGCCAATTCTGTTTCCGTGCCGTTCTCATCAATGACGCGGGCCGTCTTGGGCGCGAGACCGAGTAAAGCCCGGATCGCAGCTCCGGTCTGGCTTCGCGCGCGCAGCTCAAAAACCTGCCCCAGCAGCACGAGAGTAGTAATCACGGCGGCAGCCTCAAAGTACACGGGGACTCCGCCGTTTTGATCATGAAACGGTGGAGGAAAGACGCCCGGCCACAAGGCGGCCACCAAGCTGTACATGTAGGCAACGGCCACACCCAGTCCGATCAGCGTGAACATATTCAGACTGCGGTTTACGACGGACTGCCAGGCCCGCACGAAAAACGGCCACCCACCCCACAAAACGACAGGTGTAGCCAAGACTAGTTCCAACCAGGTCCAGAAGGAAGCTGGCGCAAGCCGATGAAGCGGATCGCCGGGCAGGTACTCCGACATCCCCGCGAGCAGAACGGGAATCGTAAGACCCAAGCTCACCGAGAAGCGGCGCGTCATGTCTCGCAGTTCAGGATTCTCTTCCTCGACTGCTGAGATTTCCCGAGGCTCAAGAGCCATGCCGCAGATGGGACAATTTCCAGGCTCGTCGCGCACGATCTCCGGATGCATGGGGCATACATACTGAACGCGGGATGCCCGAGCAACGACCGGCTCCAGCGCCATACCACACTTGGGGCAGGCGCCGGGACCCGGCTGGCGCATTTCGGGATGCATTGGGCAGGTGTATTCGCCTGCCTGGTTCGCCGACGAACCTGCGGGAGCGTCGGCACGCGGCGGCTGGAGGTACCTGGCCGGATCAGCCTCAAACTTTTGCCTGCAGGCCAGACCACAGAAATAATAGGACGCGCCGTGGTGGCTGACGCTACCCGCGGCGGACTTCTCGTCCACTTTCATGCCGCAAACGGGATCGACATGCCCCGATCCTTTCACCGGAGTTCCTCCAAATCACTCATTCTCTGATTTTCCCCTCGCTCGAAACCAGCCGTTTTCATCGAGGGCACTTGCAATCCGAGCGCCGCTTCGAATTGAAAGCGCAAGGTCTCACCTTAGGGTGACTGCGCCCAGCGCCTGCGTAGATTGAGCCAAGTCGCCCATGCCACTGCAAGCCTAAGTTGCTAACTCCAACTGGATTGTGGGTTTGCAAATGGCACGGAACGTGCCCTTTTTCCAGGCAGGACGGCACAGAGAATGCGCGCCCGGCTTAGCAGATTGGCACTTGCACTCCTCGCCGTGAGCGTTATGCACGCTGGTATTGTCGGGTGTTGCGGCAATACGTACAACCTGAATCCGGGAATGCGTCAACATTCCCCTCAGGACCCCTTTGAACCGCGGCCCTGTTGCTCGCCCAGCTTCGCGGTCCAGGTTGTCGCTCCGCAACCTCTCATCCGTTGGGAGCGGCCTCCCTTGGTTGATCTGGGTGTGGCCGCTAGGTCAACATCGGGTCAGAATATTCGGATCTTGGTTGTGCGCTGTACGGCTCCCGCGAATCGCCACAATGCCGTTCCACGGGTTCCGGAGGATTTCCTCGCCCGCATCCAGGTCTTCCTTATCTAAGGGCGTCTCATCTCTTCCAATTGAGCGTTTTTCCGCCCAAGCTGGCTTTTTGGCAGCTGGGCGTTAACTCATCAACTTTGGATTTGTGGATAAAGGGAGAAAGAGTATGAAAACCTTCGCAGCAGTTGGGACATTCATCTTGTTTGGTATGGGAACTTGGGCGGCTCAACCGGCCTTTTCCCAAAACGGGCCGAACAACCTCATGTCGCCGACCTACCGTGCGCCGGTTGCGCAAGCGGCTGTGCCCCAGGAACTCAGCCGAAAGCAGGTCAAGAGATTGGCTGCCACCGCGGAGTCGGCGGCAGACCATTTGAAGCTCGCCAACTACTTTCGAGCCGAGGCGAACTCCCTGGAGGCAAGGGCCACCGCCTATGAGAAGGCTGCGACAAATTTGCGAAACGGGCCTATGGTCAAAAATCTGACGGCTCCGAGCACACCGGGACGCTACGAGTTCACCGCGAAGGGATTCCGCGATGAAGCGCGGTTAGATCGTTCCCAGGCAGCCGTGCACGAGGAAATGGCGAGGGAAGTCGCCAGCCTGTAAGTCTCAACCACTGAGGTCTCCTGACCACGCGCCGGGGATGGCGGCCAATCGTCATTCCCGACCCACTAAGTCTTCAAGCCCGCGACAGAAAGGAGAATTGAGACGCAAGAGGGATTTCGCATACCGTGGTCGCTAGGCTTCTGTGTCCTCGCGGCCATTGCGGCATTCTTCCTGTGGGAGGAGCATAGGGCGCACATCCTCGGTGCGCTTCCCTACCTCCTGCTTCTACTCTGCCCGCTTATGCATTTCCTGATGCACCGAGGCCACGGTGGCCATGGCTCAGGACATGGCGCGGACAAGAACGGGGGTTAGTCATGAACCATGCACAAGACATACCCGCGTATGGGCTGTGGTCACTGGTCGTCATCAACTCGGCTGTGTTCATCATCTTCGCATTCAGCTTTTTCAAGCCCAGAACCAAGCGCGATTGGCGCTCCTTCGGCGGCTTCTCAGCCTTCATCGTTGCGCTCTTCGTCGAGATGTACGGATTCCCACTGACGATCTACCTGGCATCGGGATGGATCGCGCAAAGATTCCCCGGCATAGATCCGTTCAGTCACGACGCGGGCCATCTCTGGTATACGTTATTGGGCTTCAAAGGTAACCCCCTTGAACCCGATCCACATTGCGAGCAATCTTTTCATCCTCGCGGGATTCCTGCTTCTTTCAGCCTCCTGGAAGGTGCTTTTCAACGCGCAGCGTGACGGACGGCTCGCAACCACCAGACCCTATTCCTGGGTCCGGCATCCGCAATACGCAGGGTTCATCGCGATCATGACCGGCTTTCTGCTCCAGTGGCCGACAGTGATCACTTTGATCATGTTCCCAATTCTCGTTACGGCTTACCTCCGCCTTGCGCGCCGTGAAGAAGCCGGGGTGCGGGCCGTGTTCGGGCAGGCATGGGACGACTACGCCGCGCGAACGCCCGCATTTGTTCCACGGTTTCATCGGCCGGGTACAGACAGTCTTGGAGCGGAACGCAGAGCACAGACATAGAAGATCATTGCGCTGCCAGGCGAAAACGAAGGGCCGGCACGCGCTCCGCCCTCCGAAGTCTTAAAGCCCAGAGAAGGTCGGGTAAAATCGGACCCCATTCTGGAAGACATAGAACAACTCGCCATCGCCCATCGTTATGAGAACGTGTCTCACTTGGCCAGCCTCGCGGTTTGCACTCTTCCGTTGGCCGAATTTCCCCAGGCGATCCAGGTATCTTTGCCGGTCTGCAAGAGTCGCGGATAACCGATGCTCTGCGTGGACCCTTCGGCGACTGGGGCCGCGGGGCCAGCAACACCAGCCGGTGAAACAAACCGTACGAGAACACGGGACGATTTCTCGCCTTCCTCTATCCAAGAAACGAAGGCGCCGCCATCATCGGTCAATACGGTTGAGGCGTGGCCCAGGGCATCGCCCGTGTTAACGATAATTGGTTTGCCGAAACTGGCGCCGCCGTCCGCCGAGAAGACGAGTTGAACGCGCGGTTTATCGCCGCCTTCCGTGTACCAGGCAATGGCTACGCGATTGTCCTTCCCCGCCGCAGAACCGCCATTGACGGGACATGCGTTGATCTCCCAGTTGTCGGGATTGAGGTTCTTCGCAGGCAACCACTTGCCGTTCTCAAATCGTTTGACGCCGATGTCGCGAATATTCTTCGGCGTATGGCCGCGATAAGCCACGAGAAGCCCGCGCGCCGTCCTCACGATGGAAGTCGGACAGCACGTGCAAACGTCGGGTTCCAGAATTTCCTCCTTCAAGACCTTGCCGGCGCTGCTAACCAGCGTGCGCTTCAGGCGCGACGGCTCATCCTCACCCTTCAAGGCTTCCAGCCAAACCAGTGACGCTTCCTGATCGCCGCTCGCGACTATGGACACGAGGGCATGCTGAACCGGGCTGCGGTCCTGGTTCGCCATAACGGGTTTCGTCCACTGCACTCCGTCCCTTGATGCTGAAACGAAGATGTACTCGGCTTCGCTAGCGGATTCAGACACTTCGACCCATTCGGCCAGCAACGCCCCGCCAGCGAAGGACACCACCGAGGGGGACTCCGCGGGCTGCCGGAAAAAGTGTCGGTTCGCGACGATTGTGCGCGGCTCGGACCATTGCGCGCTGTGCCGAACCGCGTAGCGCAAGGCGAAAGAACCGCCATTCGTCGGCTCGATCCAACTGAGTAGCGGACTACCGTCGGACGCCGAACCCCAATGCGCTTCTACGCTCCCTTGCGGAGCAGGATTGGCAACCGGCTCCACTTTTACCGCTTGTCCGAAGGCCACTGCGCTCGCTACTACGAGCCCAATAGGTAGGACATGTCGAAAGTCACCAAAACGTTTCATCGCGGTTTCCTCCTAATCGCCCGTCGCTGCTTCTATCGACACAACTCTTATCGTGTTGGTCTTCGGGTCAAGCGTGCCAGTCACCTTCACCTTTTGCGCGGCAAACTTGGCCGTGGTTTTCTGATCGCTGAGTTTGAGGACGTTCTGGCCATCGAATAACGCATATTGACCGGACGCCTTCGCGCACATCTTCACGCAGTCCGCGTCAGAGTGCCCCCTCATGTTGTGCTGAGCGCCGCAGAGCGTGTCTGTAATCACGCCCGTATAGGTTTGTGGAACAGCTCCCAAGAGTGCGCCAACAAGCGAGATCGTAAGCATAAGTTGTTTCATATATGGTTCCTTCTCTTCAAAAATTAGGCCGGCGAAGCCGGAAGCGGATAAAGATATTGCCGCCGACGGGATGGTTGCCGTAATATGGCTTGATCGCATTCGGTAGCGAGTAAGCTGTGAAATTCTCGCCGATTCCGATCTCGACACTCCGGAACAGATCAATGTCACGCGTGTAGCCGCACGTACAGGCGCCGACCCGGAACGTGCTGCCATACAGCAAGTCGAGATGTTGCTGCAGAGTAGGGTCGTCCGCGAACAGGTCTTCTTTGTCCACCAGCTCGAAGCGCCCGGTGATGAAATTCCCGCGAGTCAGCGGCAAGACAGACTCCGCCAAATATGAATTGGAATTGCGCAACGTTGCCGTGCCGTGAACGCGGCCCCAGGACAGCGTGGATGCCCAACTGCCTCCGGGCATCGGCCGCGTGTACTCCACCGAAGCCGTTACGCGCGTCTGGTCGCCGGCTTCAATGGCTTCTGCATGAGTGAGCCGGCCGAAGGACACCTGGGCAGCCCAGTACTTCGTTGGAAAAAACCAGAGCCGGCCGGACCAGGAATCGATCGGGCCTTGCTGGATCATCCAGCGGTTCTCGCCGGGCTCGGCCCGGTGGAAGCCGCTCGCTTCGAGCTTGAATTTCCGATACTGCAACCCGACGGTGACGACATCGTCGGAGATCTGCGTCGAGTCCTGCCAATGATGGGAAATTGTCGCCTCCGGCAGTTCCATGGCCGAGGCGCGATGAGGATAAGCGGTCGGTCCGAGTGCTGGATCGCCGACCGGCGCGAGGTACAGCTCCAATGTCGTGTCCTCGCCAAGTTCGCGAGCATAGTGGAGGCCAGTGCCCATGATCAAGTTGTGTGGATGTTGCGCATCGACGAGCGACCTTCCGTAAGGGGTTTCGCCGGTCTGAAACAGCAGAGGGTAACTTTCGTCCGTGATCGTCGGCGGATCAAGACTCAGCATGAGATCTAACTGGAATCCGCCCACCTTCCCGAGTCTGTGTTCGGCCGCAGCCATGAACCAGTTCGGCGAGTAAAGTTTGTCGCCGCCCCGCGGCCCCGATTGCTGGGTGTCAACGACGAATCCGACGCCCATAAACATCGTGTTCCAGGACCCGACGTGCGTCATGATCATTGGCATCGGCCAGGAGGCCGGATTCACGAAGGTCCCGGACGCAATGTTCATGAGGTACATGCTGGCCGGTGTCATGTCGACCATGTCCATCTCCCCCGCTGCCTGTTCATGCTCGTGCGGCTGTTCTTGCGGAGCGCCGGTTCCGTCTCCCGTTTGCGCAACCAGCGGCGTCGCAAGAAACACGACGGCGACCACCGCAGGCAATCGGTGTTTACACGCGGCAATCTTGCGGCGCGATGGGAATGCGCTCCCCAAAACCATGAAATCCTACTATGGCCGCTGAAGGACGGCCCATCAATCTACGCAAAATTGCGAAGGATCGGTCGGAAAGATTCTAGATCCTGAGGATCACGGACGATAGGACGGAAAGGCCGGGCGGCGAGGGAACATCGAACGGCGGTACTTCTGCCGAGATGGAGAAAGACGGGAGGGGCATTACGACCGCAAAGTCAATCACCGCGTTGCCGATCGGCGGAAGTGCTGTGAAGGTTTTCGGGATATCTGCTTGCAAAGTCTGGTGTGGACACGGCGATGGCGGGGCCTGATTGCCCGGCGATTCACGATGTTGATGGCATGGCCGCCCGCTTGGCTGCGCTGATCGTGAACCCTCGGCGCACGGTTCAAGGGCGCAGGCCAAAGCACACTGTGGCGCGCTCCACACCAACAACACCACGAGCGAGAAGGGCTTGAGCTTTGGGACCATTACTACTCACGCCGATCATAACATGTCCATCTGTTGTGTTAAATCAGCCCCTCCCTAGCGGCCCAACAGCGACGTGCCATGTCCGGCACACCGCTTTTTGGTCCTTTGAACCCCGGATTCGCGGCAGGCTGCATTTCCCTTTCACGCATTCTCGTGTGGTTCGTGTACCGATACGCCGGCAGTGGAGCTGCTTTTTCTGCGCGGCCATCAGGCGGCAGTCGTATCAAAACGCGCAGGGATGGAAACAGACCGCCTGAGACTGCGTCCATTCAGATCAGATGATGTGAGGGACGCACTTGATTGGTTTGGCGATCCCTTGGTCATGCGGTTCACTCCGAGTGGACCAGACACCAGCGTCGAACAGACTGCTGCGCGGATCGCCCACTACCAACATGGCCCATCCACAGTCACAAACCCTTACGTTCGCGGCTCTCGGCGATGCTGCCGGTGGCCGCGTTGGTGCTAGGAATGCTAGGAAGCTCCATCCACCGGGCGGGGATCGCCGCTAGCAAACGAGACGGCCGCGCCCCAGATGCGGCACAGTGCTGCTATTTGGGTACCTTACTGGATTGCGACGCCACTGTTTCCACTTCCCGCTTTGTTTCAGAAATATATCTGTCCAAACATATTTTCCACTCGTGTCTTTGCCGTTGTCGGCGCTTTTTTCGGTATCGCTTCCAGTCACAATGGCGGTATTGCCGAAAACACGAACATTCACAGGGCCCATTTCAAAGCTGTCCAATGAGTTGCCGGGCGCTTTCAAACCTGCCTGGTCCTGCATCTTCCTCACCGCCACACCGTACCAGCGCATTTCCACCCAGTCATTCGCAAGAATGTCCCCCAGTCTGTCCGCATTCTTCGTCTTTACAGCTTCCACCCAATTGTTCTCGATCTGTTTGAGCTCGGCGGCAGCCGCATCCGCCGACGATGGCGTCTTCGCGGCGGGCGTTACGGTTTGGCCCTGTCCGAACATCATGGTGACGCTGAGCACTACGACAGACATCAAAAGTTGTCCCGCCATTCGTTTCATTGGAAACTCGCCCGCATCCGGCCCAGCCACAACAAAGCGCGGCCGCCCAGGCCTGCACTCTCTCCCTGGATTCCGAGGTTCATTGTCTGAACTCAAGTCTCGTATGTCTCGCCGCCAAAACTCTAAAACGCCATGTACAATCAGCCCCAGTGTCACATTTCTGTCCAAGCTGAGCGCAGCCGCCAGCACAGAGCAGCCCGGTGATTCGGCGGGCGCCAATCGAGGGCGCGACTGGGTCTCCGGTTGGGCCGGGAAAGCACGGCCGCCTGTCCGGAGTCCAACTGCTAACTCCCTGTGTTTAAAGGACAGATGACTCCAACACGAGTTGGAGCCCGCCAGAAAAGTTCGAAAGGCATCCACGGTGGCCTGCCAGGTTCTCCAATGGTTCGAGGATGTTGTCAGTCCCTGGTGGGAGGATCTGCTGGAACGCTGGCCTACCCACGCTCGAGCCACTGCAGGGGGCCCAATCCCGCCACGTTGGCAGGCTTCACCAACACACTGCCGGAGCCAAGAAAGAACGCCGAACGCATCGGGGCCATCAAAAAACAATCCGCGCCACGAAAGACTAGGTGTTGCGGGGGGGCGTGCGCTCAGCTTAGTGGCCATACTGGCGACACTGGGTGCCCCA
>Ga0306920_100002572_pt1 | contig 22916 bp, 24 predicted proteins | sample flu12Cox44000170_FD_204666 | JGI IMG/M metagenome (GOLD analysis project Ga0306920, IMG submission 204666) | Lab enrichment of tropical soil microbial communities from Luquillo Experimental Forest, Puerto Rico - flux4day.12C.oxic.44.000.170 (v2)... | ecosystem: Environmental > Terrestrial >...
CCGCCTGACGCGTAACTCATCTTGCCGGGATTGGCGCGAATGAGGTCGACGAGCTCGCTCACCGTTTGCGCCGGCACGGCAGGGTTGACCGACAAGACGGCGGTCGAGGCGACCGCCAAGGTGACCGCCGCGAAATCCTTGACGGGATCGTAGGAAAGCTTCTCGAACAGCGTCGCGTTCACAACATGGGTGCTGAAGGCAAACAGGAGGGTGTATCCGTCGGGCGCCGCGCGCGCCGCCTGCGCGGTGCCGATATTGCCGCTGGCGCCGGCGATGTTGTCGATGAAGAACTGCTTGCCCAGCTGCTCGCTCAGCTTCTGCGCCACGAAGCGGGCAAAAATGTCGGTGGCGCCGCCGGGCGCGAACGGAACAATCACGCGCACCGGCCGCGTCGGATAGGCCTGCGCTCGCGCCACCGGCGCAAGGGCGGCAAACGCGGCCGCCGCTCCTGAAAGTTTGAGAAACCGGCGCCGGCGAAGTTTGATGATGCTCATTGTCTCACACGCAAGCGCGTCGCAACTCATTCCGCCTTGATGTTCGCGGCCTTGATGATCGGCCACCATTTTTCGATTTCGGCTTGTTGATATGCGGCAAGCGCTTCCGGACTCTGCTGCTCGCGCATAGGAATTTCCAAGCCCTGATCGACAAGCGTTCGCCGCGCGGCCGCATCGGCCAATGCATTTACCGCAGCAGCATTGAGCGTCGCGATGATAGTCTTCGGCGTGCCGCGCGGGGCAAACAGCCCCGCCCAGAGCGAGAAGTAAAAGCCAGGCAATCCCGCCTCGTCCATCGTCGGAATCTCGGGCGCCACAGCCAGGCGCTGCTTTGCGGTCACCGCAAACGCCTTGACGCTGCCGGCACGAACATGAACCAGTGCCGTCGCCGGATTGCTGAACATCGCGTCGATCTGCCCGGCGACCACATCCTGCATGGCCGGATTGGCGCCACGATAGGGTATCTGCCCGAAGCGCGTGCCGGTTTCCTTCTGCAGCAACAGGCCGAGCAGATGGCCCGGGCTGCCTGCGCCCACCGTACTCATGGATATCTTGTCCGGGTTTGCCCTGAGCCAGGCGACGAATTCCCTCAAATCATTCGCCGGCACAGCCTTACTGGCCACCAGGAACAACGGAGCGTCAGCCAGCAGCACGATCGGCTCGAAATCGTTCACGACATCGTAGGAGAGCGCATACATGGCGCCGTTGGCGACGTGCGTATTCCAGATGCCGAGCCCGATCGTGTAGCCATCGGGGGCCGCACGCGCCACGCGGCCGGTGCCGATGCTGCCCGTGGCCCCGCCGACATTCTCGATAATCACGGGTTGGCCAAGGAAAACGCGCATGCCATCAATCAGCACGCGCCCGATCACGTCCGCCAGCCCGCCCGGCGGGAACGGCACGATCATGCTGATCGGCCGCGACGGATAGGCTTCGACAGCTTCGCTGCGGAGAGGGACGGGAAAAGCTGCGGCGCCCGCCATCAACTGCAAAAACAATCGCCGCGGGATGCTCACGAAGCTTGCTCCCTGAAGCCTTCAATGGGAGAGGCTATTCTCCCTTGATGTTCGCCGCCTTGACGATCGGCCACCATTTCTCGATTTCGGCCTTGTGAAAGGCGGCGAGGGCCTGGGGCGTCTGCTGCTCACGCACGGGGATTTCCTGGCCCTGGTCCGCGAAGCGTTGCCGCACCGTGGAGTCGGCAAGGGTCTCGACCACCGCGGCATTGAGCCTGGCGACGATATCGGTTGGCGTGCCTTTAGGCACCCAGAACGCCTGCCAGAACGAGAAATGGAATCCGGGCAGTCCCGCCTCATCCACGGTCGCAATCTCGGGCGCCGAGTCCAGGCGACGCGGCGCGGTGACCGCATAAGCCTTGATCGCGTGGGCGCGCTCGTGCGGCAGGGAATTGGTCGGCGTATCGATCATAAAGTCGATTTGATTGGCGATGAGGTCCTGCATGGCGGGACCGGTGCCGCGGTAAGGCACGAATTGAAAATGCGTGCCGGTCTCGCGCTGGAGGAACACGCCCATCACATGCGCCGCGGTGCCGGCACCTGGCGTTCCCTGCGCCGCCACGTCGGGATTGGCCTTCAGCCAGCCGATGAATTCCGAAAGATTTTTTGCCGGCATCGTGCCTCGCGCGACGATCAGCAGCGGCTGCGATGACAGCAGCGCGACCGGCTCGAAGTCCTGCAGCAGATCGTATGGCAGCGTGTAGATCGCACCGTTGAACACGTGCGAGCTCGAATTGCCGATGCTGATGGTGTAGCCGTCGGGCGGTGCGCGCACGGCGCGGCCCACGCCGATGCTGCCACCGGCGCCGCCGACGTTCTCGATGATCACGGGCTGGCCGAGGGGGAGCTTCATGCGTTCGGCCATGACGCGCGCAATGGTGTCGGTCGGCCCGCCCGGCGCGAATGGCACGATGATGGTGATTGGGCGCGAGGGGTAAGTTTCCGCCCACGCGAGCGCGCTGGCTGCGAGCGTGAGCGCGAAAGCAAAAAGCAGAGACCGTAGGGTGGGCAAAGGCGCGATGCTCCGTCTCGCCACGTGGGCAAAATCGCGTGCGCGCCGTGCCCATGCGATAGTGCGCGCAATTTTGCCCACCCTACGCCGGCTCTCGCAATCGTTCATGCTCACGTCCTTTTCGGCACCGCCTCCAGCAAGCGCGCGAGCGCCGCGGCAAAGGCGCGTTCACCCGGTGCCGCCCCCTTATAATGTCCCAGGCGCGCCACCACGAGGTCATGCGACGGAATGACCAGGGTCCACTGTCCGCCGGATCCCGACATGTAATACGCCTCCTTCGGCACGGGGAAGCGGCCGTCGCCGTTGATCCAGAAGAACGCGCCATAGATCGGGCGTTTGTCGGCCTGCCAGGCGGGGGCGAGCGTGCTTACGAATTTGGCATAGCCCTCGGGAAGAATCCGTTCGCCGTTCCAGACCCCGTCCTGCAGATAAAGATTGCCGAGCCGCGCCCAATCGCGTCCGCAGGCGAGCTCGTAGCCCTGCGTGAGGAAATTGCCGTATGGATCGGTGTCCATCACCATCGTGCGAATGCCGATTTTGTCGAACAGTGCGCGATGCGGGAACGAAAAGTACTCTTCGCCGCGCTTCTCGACGGCGAGACGAATGAGATAATTGATCAACACCGGATCGGTGTTGCGATAGCGGCCGACCGTATTGGGCGGCCACTGCAGCGGCCGCGTGGCCGCATAGCGGAAGGAATCGACGCCGCCGGTGTAGAGATAGACATGATCGGGATAAGCCCCGGCGGGATCATAATCGGGATCCTGCGGCGCGCGGGTGCGCAGCCCGCTCGACATATGCATGATATCGCCGATGTGAATTTTTGCGCGCGGGTCGCCGGCGTTTTGCCATTCCGGAATCGGCGCCGGCTGCCAGATGTCGTAGACGCCCTGCTTGATGAGGATACCCATCAACGTCGCGGTCAGGCTTTTGCCCATCGACCAGCCTTCGAGCGGCGTGCGCCCGGTGATGGCGTCGCCGTAGCGTTCGGCAATGAGGCGTCCGCGCCAGGTCACCACGAAAGCGGCGGTCATTGCGGCCGGCAGATCGAACGCTGCGTCGACCGCCCGCTTGAGTTTCTCTGCGTCGATCACCGCCGGAAGCTGATCATTGGGCAGCACGTCACCCATCGGCCACGGCTGCGTCGAAGGATCTGGCAACCGGCTTGTCACGTTTACCGGCGTGAAATTGACCGACTTCGTGCCGGGCGACAGCGTCACGCAGCCTTGGCTGCCTAGATATTTCGCGGTGCGCGTGACGCCGTTCGGCAGGCGTACGTGGACCGCCTTCTCCGCGCGATCGATTACCGGCTTGCCGAGCTTGCCACGCACCTCATAGGGCGCGGTGAAATAGCCGACGTTCTCGGCAGCGAAATCGGGATCGAGCCCGGTGACGAACACCGCCGAGCACATGATCTTGGCAAAACCAGCCGCGTGATGCTCGAGCGGATCGCCCGGCGGCGGCACGTAGCGCGTGTCGAGCTCGAGCGATTTTGCCCGCGCGATCAGGGTATCGCGAACCGATTGAGCGAGGACTGCAGACGGCCACATCAGGATCGTGCTGGCTGCCGGCGTCGAGCCGGTAATGACCTCGCGCCGGGAAAGTTTTCGGTTTCGCATCGGGTTTGCCCCATGCCATCAATCCGGCTTGGCGCCGGAGAACTTGACGACCTTCGCCCACTTCTCGGTTTCATCGGCGACGAGCTTCCCGAAATCGGCAGCCGATCCCGCCAGCAAGGTGGCGCCGAGATCGGCAAAGCGCGCCAGCGTCTTGGGATCCGCGAGCACTGCGTTGGTTGCCTCGTTGAGCCTTTCGATCACATCGGGCGGCGTGCCGGTCGGCACGCCGAGGCCGTACCACGCGCTCGCCTCGTAGCCCGGCACGTAATCGCTCACCGTTGGGACGTCCGGCAACAGGTGCGAGCGCTCCGTGCTGGTGACCGCCAGCCCGCGCAGCTTGCCGGCCCTGATGTATTCGATCGAGGTTGGCAGGTTGTCGAACATCACGTGCACCTGTCCGCTGATCAAATCGGTCAAGGCAGGCGCGCCACCGCGGTACGGCACGTGCACCATCTTGATGCCGGTCAGCATCTTGAACAGCTCGCCGGAGACGTGGATGGTCGAGCCGTTGCCGGACGACGCCATATTGAGTTTTCCGGGATTGGCTTTGGCGTAGGCGATCAATTCCGGGATCGTCTTCACCGGAACCGACGGGTTGACCACCACGACATTGGGAAAGCGGATCAGGCCGGCGACCGGCGCCATGTCGCGGATGAAATTGTAATTGAGCTTGTCGTAAAGCGAGGCGTTGATCGCATTCGCGGGAGCAACGAGCAGAAGCGTGTAACCGTCGGGCGGCGCGCGCACGACCGCCTCGGTGGCGATGTTGGTGCCGCCGCCCGGCCGGCTTTCGATGACGACCGTCTGACCGAGCCGCTCGGAGAGCCATTGTGCCATCAACCGCGCCGTCATGTCAGCCGAGCCGCCGGGCGGATAGCCGATGATCATATGCAGCGGCCGCGTCGGATAGCCTTGCGCCCGTGCGATGGTCGATAGCGCAGGAAACGCAGCAGTGGCGGCTGCCAAGCGCAGAAAACGACGGCGAGGGAGTTTCATTTGGCTGCCTCCTGAATTTGTTGATTGCGACAGCGGTCCAAGCGCTCAATCGGGTTTTGCGCCGGAGAATTTGACCACCTTCGCCCACTTCTCGGTTTCATCAACGATGAATTGGCCGAATTGCGCGGCGGAACCCATGAGCGGCATGGCGCCGAGATCGGCGAGCCGTGCCTTGAGCTTGGCATCGGCGAGGCCGGCATTGATCTCGCCGTTGAGCCGCTCGATGATTTCCGCAGGCGTCCCGCGCGGCGCGCCAATGCCGTACCACGAGCTCGCCTCGTAGCCGGCCACGAAGTCGCCCACGCTCGGCAGGTGCGGCAGCGCCTGCGAACGCTCCGCGGTGGTCACCGCCAGCGGGCGCAACTTGCCGGCGCGGATGTACTCGATCGAGGACGGCATGGGGTCGAATGCGACCTGCACCTGCCCGCCGATCAGATCGATGAGCATCGGCGCGGCACCGCGGTAGGGAACGTGCACCATATCGAGGCCGGCCATCAGCTTGAACAGTTCACCGGAAACGTGGAGCGTGGTGCCGTTGCCGCCCGATCCCATGTTGATCCTACCCGGGTTCGCCTTGGTGTAGGCGATGAATTCCGGAACAGTCTTCGCGGGAACAGACGGATGCACTTCCATCACCAGCGGCACGCGGACCAGTCCGGAAACCGGGGCGATGTCGCGGATGAAGTTGAAAGTGAGCTTCTCGTACAGCGTCGCGTTGATCGCGTTGGTCGCACCAACGATGAGCAGCGTGTAACCGTCCGGCGGCGCATTCACCACCGCCTCGGCGGCGATGTTGCTGCCGGCGCCGGGACGATTCTCGATGATGCACTGCTGACCGAGGCGCTCCGATAACCACTGGCCGATCAACCGCGCAGTGATGTCGGTCGGACCGCCGGCGGCAAATCCGACGACGAGACGGATGGGCCGGCTTGGATAGCTTTGCGCAGCCGCGAAGCGCGCGAGCGACACGGTAGCGGCCGCGGCGGCGAGTTGCAGAAATCGCCGACGCGCAGGATGCAAGGTATTCCTCAAGTTAAGCGCTGTCCTTGAGCTCGCCGTGGATTCCCACTCACTCCTCTTTAGCACAACATCCGCCGGTGGTAGCGTTGGTCGATCGCGTCAGGGCAGTCGGCCGACGCCCTGCACCGCCTTGCGGAAAACGGCCGGAGGAAGCTTCCATGAAGGATCTCATCAAGCAGTATCTGGACCACGGCTTGTCGCGCCGGCAGCTGATGACCGGCTTGAGCGCGCTCGGCATGAGCGCGGTCGCGGTCAGGTCGGTGGCGCAGTCGCTCGACACCTTCGGCCAGGGAAGTCCACCGGCTTCCGCGATGCGCGAAATGAAAGGCACCGGCGGCGCACTGTTCGTGCAGCAGCTCAAAGCCGCGGGCGTCGAGCACATTTTCTTCAATCCGTCGACCGGCGATTATCCGATCTTCGATGCGCTGGTCGATGAACCGGCGATCCATCTGATCAAGGGCATCCAGGAAGGGGCCGTGGTCGCCATGGCCGATGGTTACGCCCGCGCTTCCGGCAAGACCGGGGTCGTCATCGTCGCCAATATCGGCCTGCCCAATGCGATGACGCAGATGGTCAACAGCTGGAAGGATCAGATTCCGATTCTGGTCGCCGTCGCGTCGGTCGAGCAGGACGCGCTCGGCCGCGACCTGTTCCAGGAGAGCGACCATTGCGAAGTGATGACCCAGCCGATCACCAAATGGTACTGGGCGGCGAAAACCACCGGCTCGATTCCCGAGACGCTACGCCGCGGCATGAAGTTCGCGTCGACCGCGCCGTGCGGCCCGGTGTTCCTGTCGCTGCCGACCAACACACTGCGCGAGCAGGCAACCGCCAACATCTATGATCAAGCGAAGTTCGACGTCCCCATGCGCATTCGTCCGGACAAGGACGACATAGACAAAGCGGCGCGCATGCTCATTCAAGCGAAGAATCCGCTGATAAGCGTGGGCGACGAGGCCACCTGGTGCCGCGCCGGCAAGGAGCTGCTCGAGCTCGCGGAGCTGCTCGGATTGCCCGTGACCGGGCAAGCCGGCTCGCTCGGCTTCTGGTCGCGGCCGTTCCCAACGCAGCATCCACTGTTCGTCGGACCGCAGCTGCGCGACATGCGCTATCCCGGCAAGCCGGACCTGCTGCTCAATCTGGGCAACCGCTACGGCGAGCGTGCCGCGCCGGGCACGCAACTGATCTCGGTCCGGCTCGATCCCGCCTCGCTCGCGCGCGGCGCGCCGGTCGATCTGGCGATGGTCGCCGATATCAGACTGGCCACGGCCGATCTCATCGCCGCGATCAAGAGCCTCGCGCCCGCGAGCCGGCTCAAGGAGATTGCCGAGGAGCGCGCCGCGCGCACCCGCGCCTACACCGCGGAAATGCGCGCGTTCCGCCAGAAGATCGCGCGCGAGAACGCCGAGCGCGTGCCGGTCAGCCTCGAGCGCATCGGGCTCGAGCTTGAAGCGAGCCTCGACAAGGACACCTGCTACGTCTGCGACGTGGATTCCGGCAAGACCATGGACCCGCTCATGTCGTTCGGCGGCGCCGACAAGCAATATATCGGCACCGGCCCGAACGTGCTGGGCTGGGGCCTCGCGGCGGCGTTCGGCGCCAAGCTCGCGCGCCCGGATGTGCCGGTGGTCTCGGTGGTCGGGGACGGCAGCTTCTGCTTCTCCGGTCCGCAACCGTTGTGGACGCAAGCGCGCTATCACGCGCCGGTGATGAACATCGTGCTCAACAACCACAGCTACAACAACGAGCGCAATCGCATCTGGCATTACGGCGGCCGGCAGTTCAAAACCGGGCGCGACATGACCTGCTATCTCGGCAGCCCCGACATCGATTACGCCAAGGCGGCGGACGCGTTCGGCGTCGAAGGCGAGGTGGTCCAGGAGCCGGACAAGCTCAAGGGCGCGCTCGATCGCGCCAAGCGCGCGATTGCCGAGGGCCGGCCCTATCTGCTCGATATCCACACCAGCCGCGATGGCATCGGCGCCGCCTCTACCTGGCATCCGTCCTATTCGGTCGCGGATTTGCGCTCGCGGAGGGTGTGATGACTCGGTCGCTGCTGGCGAGTGTGCTCGCGGCGCTCGCGCTGGCGGCGAGCACGCCGCTTCGCGCGCAAAGCGCACTCCCCGCCGGTGAGGGCCGCGATCTCGTCGCCACCGCCTGCTCGCAGTGCCACACGCTGAGCGTGATCATGGCAGGCCGCGACGGGCCGGTCGGCTGGAAGCGCCACGTCTACAATATGGTCCTGCGCGGCGCGCAGCTCACCCCGCGCGAGGCCGACACGGTCATTCAATATCTGGTCGCGAACCTCGGGCCGGGCGCACCCTCCCCCGGTTCGGTCGCGCTGCCCAACGCGCCGGGCAAGGATCTGGTCGAGACGCGCTGCGCGGTTTGCCACGATCTCGAGCGGGTCACCATCGTCAAGCGGCAAAAGCGCGACTGGGAGACGATCGTCGGCAACATGTACGACCGCTGGGGCGTCTCCGCGCCGGACGAGGCGAAGGCAATCGCCGCGTATCTCGTGACTCAGTTCGGGCGTTGACCGCCGCGACGCTCAGTCGAGCTTTAGCCCGATCGCCTTAACGACCGGCGTCCAGCGAGTAATCTCGTCCTCTAGCAAGCGCCGGAATTTTTCCGGGGTGGAATCGAGATCGGGCTCGAAGCCGGATTCGATCAGCGTCTGCCGGTAGCCCGGCTCGGCGAGCGCGGTACGCGTAACCTGTCCGATCTGCGCGATGATCGGCTTCGGCGTTCCCGCGGGACCGAACAGGCCGATCGACTGCTGCGAGATCATGCCGGGCACGCCGGCTTCCACTGCGGTCGGAATGTCGGGCGTGGCGATCAGGCGCGCGGGGCTGGTCACGGCGAGAATGCGCAGCTTGCCGGTGCGATGAAATTCGAGCAGCGGGGCGGTGACCGCCGGAGTCACCATGGCCACCTGCCCGCTCAGCGCGTCAGCGGTCGCAGGGCCGGAGCCGCGATACGGCACGTGCACGATGTCCGTTCCGCTCAGCGATTTCAGCAACTCGCCAGTGAGATGGTTGAGCGAGCCGACGCCGGCATGGCCGTAGGACAGCTTGCCCGGATTGGCCTTGGCATAGTCGATGAACTCGCGCAGCGTGCGTGCCGGCACGGCGGGATGGATCGCCAGCGCAAAGGCCGCCATTACCACGTTACGGATCGGGTCGAGGTCCTTGAGCGGATCGTAGAGCGGCCGGCTCTTGAGGATCGCCTCGGTGATGTGGGTGCTCGAGCCGCCGAGCAGGATCGTGTAGCCGTCGGCGCGGGCGCGGGCGACCGCGGCGGCGCCGAGCGAGCTGCCGCCGCCGCCTTGGTTCTCCACCACCACCGTGCCGAGCAGCGGCTTCATCTTCTCCGCCCAGGGGCGGCCGACCGCGTCGTAACCGCCGCCCGGCGGAAACGGAATCACCAACCGGATCGGACGATCGGGATATTTCGACTCGGCGGCGGCGCGACGCGGCGTCAGCACGTGAGCCGCGGCCGCAGCAAAAGCAATCGTGATCAAATCACGACGCGTTGAAAGATTTCGCCGCTCATTCCCGCGCAAGCGGAAATCCAGAGCGGGTTCACATCGACTCTGGGTCGCCGCTTGCGCGGGGACGAGCGGCAGTCGGCGCATCACGCCGGCCGCTGCTCGCCTTTGACTTGCGTGCGGTGCATGATGCGTCGGCCGTTCGGATCGAACGCGTCGCGCCGGTGCATGGTGCAGCGATTGTCCCAGAGCACAAGATCGCCCACCCGCCAAGCGTGCTCCCAGACGAGTTCCGGGTGGTCGACGAAGCTCCACAATTCGTCGAGCAGAGCCTCGGACTCCGCAAGATCAAGCCCGACCAGGTACGCGTTGCGGCGCCGGCCCAGATAGAGCATGCGTCGGCCGCTGGCGGGATGCGTGCACACCAGGGGATGCACGGCGCCCGGTGAGGTGCGCGGATCGTCGGTCGGCGTGACGCCCTGGCGCACATAGCCGCCGCTGTTGTAGGTGCCGTCGTGCTTGATCTTGAGCGCGGCAATGCGCTCCTTGAGTTTTGCCGGCAGCGCCTCGTAGATGCCGTACATGGTGCAGAACGAGGTGTTGCCGCCGGCGGGCGGCACTTCCAGCGCGTAGAGCAGGCTCGCCTTGGGCGGCATCTCCAGGTACGACATGTCCGTGTGCCACGTCGCCTCGCCGTCACCCAAGCTGCCGATCGGTTCGCCGTTCACCTTGACGTTGGAGACGATATAGATCTCGGGCAGCCCCTCGACGAAGCGGCGGCCGGTCTCCTGGATCGGCGCCCAGTCGAGATCGCCGAGGCGGCGGCTGAACGCGATCAGCTCGTGATCGTTCAGTGTTTGGCCCCGGAACAGCAGCACCGAATGCTCGTGCCACGCGTCGATCAAGTGTGCGAACGCCACATCGTCAAGCGCCCGGAGATCGACGCCGCGCACCTCGGCGGCAAGCGCCGCTCCGGTCGGGATGACCTCCGGCGCGGGTATGACGACATGGCGTTGCGGCGTCGTTTGCGCGCTGAGACTCATTGCTTGCTCCTAAGAAACGAAGCTGGGATTCGCGTTATTTCCGCGCCTGATTGAAATAGCGCAAATCGGGCGGGGGCTGGTCCTTCTTCGCGGGCATCAGATAGCCGTCCGCGCTCATCATGTAGTTCTCCTTGCCGATGCGCAGGTGCGGATTGGCCTCCATGCAAACCGCCTCGACCCAATGGGGATTGCGGCTGCGCCGGTAGTTCTTCATCACCGTCCAGGGCCGCGTCAACGCGTGATCGATCGTCGTGATTTCGTCGTGCAGGATGTCGGGGTTGGCTTTGTCGAGATAGATGCGCTCCTTGACCACAGTCTGATTGTCGCTGTGCAGCGGAATGCCACTCGGGTCGAAGGCGCGCGGGCCTTTCATGTTGCGCGTCTCGACTTCGAGCAGGTTGTACCGGCCGGCACCGCCCTCATCGACCCATTTGCCGATCGAGTAGCCCATGAACGCTGGCTCCGGATCTTTCGGCCAGTCGCGGCCGTCGGTGTAGATGCGCCGCAGCATGCTCAGATATTCGATCATGATGTACGTGGTCTTCGGCGTGACGACAACCTCCATCGGGAAGACCACGTTCATGGCGCGCGGCATGCCGTCGGGAATGCAAATATAGGTGGGATCGGTGCCCTGCCCGCCCGCCGCCTGGTCCGCCAAGTTGGCCTCGAAGATCGCCTGATATTCCGGCGTGAGCGGCGCTTCCTGTCCGCGACCTGGTGGCTTGCTCGGATCCCATTTGGTGGGCGGCCCCAAGCGCCACTCGCCGGACCAGTCCGGATATTTCGATTCATCGAACGCCCGTGTGCTGGTAGCTCCCGCGCACAAGGCCGCCAGCGCGACTGCGACCACCAAACTTCGCATCACTGTTCTCCCTTCCGGCAGCAGGCCGAATTTGTCGGACTACGCTAGTGCCGCGAACCCGAAGTTCGCACGGGCGGGCGGAAAGGGTGTTTGCGAACTTCGGGTTCAAAAGCGGCACTAGAATCATAACGTTGCTAGTGTCCCTTTGATTCCGAAGTTCGCATCGAGACTGCCGCGAGCGCGTGCGAACTTCGGAATCGGGACACTAGGGAGTTACCCGGAGCGGTCGCCCGTCCTTGAATTTGGGGATGCTGGTGTTCCAGGACCCGCCCGGCGCGCCGCTGCGCAACGGCTGCACGGTTATGATGATCTCGTCGCCAGGCCTAAGCGTCCCGCTCGACCATCCGTCCCTGGCCATCAGGCTCGGCGCCCGACCTTCGAGATTCCAAACCGTCGTGCTGCCGTCCGGACCCTTGACCTCCAACAGCAGATAAGAGTGCGGATTGGTGTACTTGAACTCCTGGACGGTACCGACGAGCTCGATTGGGTTTTCCTGATCGAACATGGCAAACGAGTGGTGCGCCATGGGAGTGCCGCTCATCGTTATGAACGCACCGCTCGCGACGAATGCGGCCAGTTGCCGTCTCATTCGATCCTCCCTGTTGATGTTGTTGAACCCGCGGTGCTCAGGCCCGCGAGTCGAGCGCGCATTCTGCGCATTCCAAAGATACGCGTATCGAACGGACCGGCAATTAAAAGCGTGTCGGTCGATCAGGAATGTGCCTGCCGATGGCATGCTGGCTGCCCGTTGCGCACCAGGATCTCGGCCTATCCCGCCTCGACGACAGCTCGGTACAAATTACGCCATCCGCTGTGCTTGAGAAAGAGGTCTGCTAGGATGCACATGGCCGCCCGCGCGCAGGCGGAGCGCGCCTTGCCAGGGGCAAATGCAATGCGTGTGCTCACCAGCGCGGCCGCAGCGACGTTGCTCGCAACGGTATCCGGTTCAGCGATAGCTCAGGACTATCCGAGCCATCCGATTCGCATGATCGTGCCGCTCACTGCCGGTTCGGGCGCCGATATCGCCGGCCGCATCGTCGGCAAATACCTGAGCGAGGCCTGGCACCAGCCGGTGGTGGTCGAGAACCGTCCTGGCGCGGGCGGTCAGATCGGCACGCAGGCGGTGACCAAGGCCGAAGCGGACGGCTACACGCTCCTGGTGCAGTCGGCTTCACACGCCGCCAACTCGGCGATCTACAAGAATCTGCCGTACGACCCGCTCAAGGACCTCGTGGATGTCGCCCTGCTCGGGATCACGCCTTACGTCATGGTCACCGCGCCGAACGGCCCATACAAATCGCTCCACGCGTTGATCGCGGCGGCCAAGGCCAATCCCGGCACCATTCCATTCGCCTCCGCCGGCGTGGGAAGCTCGACCCATCTCGCGGCCGAGTACGTGGTCGACGTCGCGGGAATCAAGATGCTGCACGTGCCCTACCGCGGCTCGCCGGAAGCAATCCAGGACACGATCGCCGGCCGCACCGCCTTCTACATGGCGCCGATCAACACCGCGGTCGGATTGGTGCACGAAGGCCGGCTCGTGGCGCTCGGCGTGTCGACGCGCCGCCGCGCCGAGGTGCTGCCCGAGGTCCCCTCGATCGCCGAGCAGGGGCTTGCGGATTACAACGTCTCGCTCTGGTTCGGCATGTGGGCGCCTGCGGGCACGCCGGCGACCGTGGTACAGAAGCTCAATGGCGAAGTGGCGGCGACCCTGCAGAACGCTGATGTGCGGGAGCAATTCGGCAAGCTCGGCATCACCCCGTTGCCGATGACTCCGCAGGAGTTCGCCCAGCACGTGCGCAACGAGATCGCGGTCTACCAGCGCATCGTCAAACGGGCCGCCATCCCGCTGCAGTAAAGCCCATGTAACTTCCCGTCGTCCCGGCCGAGCGAGCGCAGCGAGCGAGAACCGGGACCCATGCGCCGTGCGCCTTCGATAGGACACGGAGTATGGGTCCCCGCTTTCGCGTGGACGACGCAACCTTACTCAAGCGTGCGGCGCCCGGTTCATCACCGGGCGCCGCAGCCGCAGGTTCAGATCGCGATTAGTTCGCAGCCAGGGCGGCTGTGATGTCCGCCTGTTTGGCGGTCGTGCCGTGTCCGCCCGCGATCGTTGCGTTCGTGATGCCGGCCTTGCGCAAGGCATCGCCCACCGCGACGGTTGCGGGCGAGCGGCCGATCGGACCGCGCGGCGAGATCAGGTCGGTGACATAGACCACGTTGGGGCCGACCACATGCGCGATGATCATTCCGTCAACATGCGGGTTCGGGATGTTGTAAAGATTGACCGTGACCGTCTCGTCCTTGAGCGCCATCGCGTCTTTGACGTCCACGATCTTGGCCGGCTTCGGCTGCTTCGCCAGTGCGTCGGGCTGGAGCTTGTGCTCGGCCTGGAACATCTTTTCGAAGAACGGCCGCGCCTGCGCCGGCATAACGATCTCCGCGCCTTCCGCCACATAGGCGCGGGTGCCGCCGGTATGGTCCATATGATGGTGCGTGAGCACCAGCTGCTTGATCGGCTTGCCCGGATATTTTTCCTTGGCCAGCGCAATCGCCGCGCGCGACTGCCCCTCGTCGACCGGCGCGTCGAAGATGACGAGGCCGTCCTTCATCGCGACGATCAGGTTGTTGGCGGTGCCGCCGACCACGTGCTGCACGTTGGGCGCGAGCTCGACCAGCTTGAAGCCGCCGCCTTCGGGGAAATAGACCTTGTCGCTGTCGAGGAAGCGGCCGAGGAAGATGCGCCGCAACACCCACTGATGGGGTGCTTCGGCAGCCGGCGGCTTGGCCTTGGCTTTCGCCTCATTGCTGACGGCAAACGTCTCGGCCGGGATCGGCGTATCGTAGGCGACTTGCTTCACGTTGAGCCGCTGCACTTCCATGCCGTTGAGCTGATACGAGAGCGTGTGCGGCCGCTTGATGCCGCCCGCGTCTCTCCAATCCGAGAGAACGAGATCGTAGTTTGAGTCGCCGTAGACGTTATCGGGATCGCGGCTACGGATTGCCGCCGGAAGACGCGTCGCGGGATCGAACAGCACGATAAACGTGTTCGCGCCCCGTTTGATCGAGACCGCAGGCAGCGAACGATCCCCGAGCTTCTGATCCGGCAGCGCCGAGATGCTGCCCGGCTCGTTCAGTGCCCGCAGGAGGAGCCGCGGCGAGGCACGGTCGCGCTCGCGCAGTAGTGCGGCGAGGCGAATTCCCGACATCGGCTGCTGGGCGCCCTTGTCGTCGACCAGCACGCCCCATGTCGGCGCGGTGACTTCGCTGTACTTGAGCCGCTCGACCGCCGGATATTTCATATCACGGTCCCAATCGATACGGGACAGTCGCTGGGCGTTGTCGATCGTGTGGGTGTAGGTCGCGTCGCCGAGAAAGCGCGCTTCGCCGGTCGCGGAGTACGACTGGCCCGGCTCCCAATGCTTGGCTTCGCCTTTGAGGACGGTGGTCTTGGTGGCGCCGAGCGCGGCTGCGCCGCCCTGCGCGTCCACGGCAGCTTTGACGAGATCGACGCCCGATTGCGCAGCCGCCGGCTGCGCCAGCGCCGCGCCGAACACAAGCGCGAAGCTGGGCACGAGAATACGCAACATGATTTCCCTCCCTTTTTGACTACCGACACGCTGGCTTGGCCGGCCTTTCTGCGCCGCAAACGTCAACGCCGACGTCCGGCCCAGACCAACGCTTCAACCGAGTGCGGCTGAATTGACGTGAACGATAGCACTGCACCGGCATGCGCGAAAGGCGCAACCGATGACTTCGTCCGCTCATCCACGCCGGCCCGCGCGATGCGGGCGTAAGTGCCGACCGGTTGGCGTCCTTCGCGCTACTTGCGACGGCGCGCTCGGGTCCGCGCGGCTTTCCGCGCCGCGGCGGAACGGCCTGCTCGGCCTTTCGTTCGCGCGGCCTTGCGCGCAGCGGCAGATCGCGATGAGGCGCTACGGCGTGCGGCGGCGCGTGAGGCTTGGTGCGAAAGCGCGCGGCGCGACACCGTGCTGCGCGGCTCGCGCTTGAGAACCCGCGACACCGCGCGCGACACGCGCGGCCGACGGTGCGTCTTGCGCTTGTGCTGGCCGGCCTCGTACGCGTATTCGGCGCTCCTGCGGGTGCGCGCCTTTACCCTGCCTTTCTTCGGCGGCGGCAGGTCGACACCCGCGCGCCGCGCCTTGGACAGCCCAATAGCGATCGCCTGCTGCGGCGATCGCGCGCCGTGCTCGCCGTGGCGAATCTTGTCGATCTCCTCACGCACGAACTCGCCCGCCTGGGTGCTGGGCGCCTTGCCCTCGCGCTTGTCCCTGCGAGCCTTCTCGATGGTTCGCTTGTCCGGCATCGTCGTTCTCCCATACAGATTCGTACGGAACGTCAACGGATGTGCTACCGATTTGATCCCACTGCCGCAGTGAGCGTGAACGCCCCTGCGCGCGATGCAACGGGAGATGGACGTGAAATTCCGGGTGGAGCTGGTCTGGAAGGACAGCGACGATAGCGCCGCGTCCTCGATTTTCCTCACCGCCGACGGACGCGTCATCCTGCAGGGGCGCGCTGTGTCGCTGCAGGAGCGGCAAGCGCTGGCATTGCCGGTGCAAGGCGACATGATCAGCGTCGACCGCAACCTCATCCGCGCGATCAAGGAGATGCTGTGACCCATCCCGTCATGGCCGGGCATAGCGCGTCGAAGACGCGCGTAAACGCGCTGGTGCCCGGCCGTCCACGTCTCCTCTCGCGCCGACAAAGAAAGACGTGGATGCCCGGCATAAAGCCGGGCATGACGCAACAGCAATCATTCCGTTTGAATAGCGAGGCCGCGGCCCCTAGCATATAGACGTCGGCGCATGGAGGAGCCCATGTTCCTGCGCAATTATTGGTACGTCGCCGCCTCCGATCACGAGGTCGGCGTGCAACCATTCCGCCGCGTCGTTTTGGGCGAGCCCGTCGTCTTCTATCGGCTCGCCGACGGCACGCCGGTTGCGCTCGAGGATCGCTGCGCGCACCGCCACCTGCCGCTTTCCATGGGGAAACTGGTCGGCGACACCTTGCAGTGCCATTACCACGGGCTGCGCTACGACAAGACCGGCACCTGCGTGCGGGTCCCGGGCCAGGATCTCATCCCGCGCTCGGCGCGAGTGAAGAGCTATCCGGTGGTTGAGCGCTATCATTGGCTCTGGATCTGGATGGGCGATCCCGCTCGCGCCGACCCGGCCACGATCACCGACTTCCATTGGCTCGACGACCCGAGCTGGGGCGCGAAGAGCCAGTACCTCCACGTCAACGGCAACTGGCAGCTGATTGTCGACAACCTGCTCGACCTCACCCATCTCGCCTTCGTGCACGAGACCACGATCGGCAATTCCGCGCTGGTGGACCAGGCGCAGGTCAAGGTGCAGCGCTCGGGCGACAACGTCTCCGTGACCCGTTGGATCGTCGACGCGCCGGCGCCGCCGACCTTCGTCAAGGCCGGCGGGTTCACCGGCAACGTGGATCGCTGGCAGATCATCAATTTCACTCCGCCCGCGTTCTTGCGCCTCGACGTAGGCGCCACCCCAACCGGCACCGGCGCGCCGCAGGGCCGACGCGTCGGCGGCATCGGCATGTGGAATCTCAACGCAATCACGCCGGAGACCGAAACGACCAGCCATTACTTCTGGGGGCAAGCGCACGATTTCGATATCGCCAGTCCGCGCACGACCGACATGATCATCGAGCAGATCCGGACCGCGTTCTTGGAGGACGTCGCGGTGTTCGAGGCGCAACAGCGCAATCTGTTACTGATTCCCAATCCGCCGCAGACCGACATCAATGCCGACAGCGGCGTGATCCAGGCGCGCCGCATTCTCGATCGCTTGCACGACGAGGAGCAGGCGGCCGCGGCGGCGAAGCGGGTCGCAGCGGAGTAGCTTTTCGTTCGCTCATTCCCGCGCAAGCGGGAATCTAGAGCCACTCGGACTCCGGGTCCCCGCTTTCGCGGGGACGAGCGGACATTCAATTGCGCGTCGCCGACGCCTTCCTAAGCTAAATAATCCAGCATCATGAAGGCGTAGACGCGCGCGGCGTCGGTGGTGCGCTCGACCGAGGCCATGTCGTAGTCGGTGTGAGCGTATTGGTGCTCGCCAGCACCGAAGTTCGCGGTGACGATGCCGATGTGATTGAGATAGCCCTGGTCGAATGCGGACGGCGAGTAATGGGTGTCAACCGGCCCACCCAGCATCACCTCGCTTGCCCGCAGGATCGCGCGCACGACGCTGGACTCGGTGGTGACCAGCGAAGGATACATGAATGGCCCGAGCCGCACCTCGACGCGGTACGGCTTTCCGCTGACGGGATCCTTGATCTGCTCCATCTCTTTGGCGATGCGCGCGATCTCGGCGAAGGCTTCGTCGGGGTCTTCGCCGGGAATGAGCCGGCGGTCGAGCGTGAATTCGCAGCGTTCCTGCACGGTGTGCGTCGAATCGGGAAAGCTGCGGATGTGGTTGACGGTCAGCGTGGGACGGCCGAGCTGCGGATGAGTCTTGTCGAGCTTCACCTTTGTGAGCAGCAATCGAATCGCCTCGACCGCGCCGGTGATGGCGTTGATGCCGTCCGCCGGTCGCGAGGAATGGCAGGGCGAACCCTTGACCGTTACGAACACGTCGATGCGGCCGCGGTTGCCGAGCGTGACGGTAAGCCCGGTTCCTCCCAACACTGCCATGTCGGCTCGCACGCCGGCGCCCTCGACCACGCTCTTGATCGCGTCGTGCTTTCCGGTCTCGCCCGAGAGGCAGCAGGTGAAAATCAGCTTTCCCGCAATCGGAACCTTGCTCGCGACCACGACCTCCATGGCGTGCAGCATGGCGGCGAGATTGGCCTTTTGCTCGCTCGCGCCCTTGCCCATGACGCACTCACCGGGCAGCCCGTATTTGGCGCCGTCGACCACGTCGCCGTTGTAGGGATTCGGCATGGTCGCGGCGGGCTGGTTCATCGCGTTGCCAATGAACATCAGCGACTTGCCGCTGCTGCCCGTCCCGTACGTGGCGATTAGATTGCCCATCCCGTCGTAACGGATGTCGGCAAGGCCCATGGCGCGCAAGCGCGGCTCGACCGCGGTGGCAATGAACTTTTTGAGCAGCGGCTCCTCTTCGAGCAGCTCTGTCTGCGGGCTCGGCACCTTGACCAGCTCGATCAACAACTCTTTCGCACGCTCGCGCGAAATGCGCGCGTCCAGTAGCGTCTTGATCTCGTTCGCCTGCATTGGTGCTACCTCGTCAGGTGACCTCGGCGCCGCCGCGGCCGAGCCGCTTCTTGATGCCCGGCCACAACACCAGGATCAGGCAGCACGCGAAGATCGCCGCGGACATCGGCCGGAGAATGAAAACCGAGTAGTCATGATCGGAAACCACCATCGGCCAGCGGACAGCGGACGACAGGTCACGACGACGTCCCATCTGAATAAGCCCTAATTTCCTTGCTCTTTTGCCTGTTGTCGCTTATTGTCGCGACACAGGGTAACAGTGGCAGACAGCCGATTTTGTTACCCGCCAAGAGGCTGGGGTAACGGCAATGCGGCCAGATAATAGCGCATCACAGCAACCAAAACGGCTTACGGCGAAGGCCATCGAGAACGCAAAGCCGGGCAGCAAGCGGCGCGAAATAGCAGACGCCGGCTGCCGCGGTCTCTATCTCATCGTACAGCCGGTAACCGGGCGCAAGAGCTGGGCGGTCCGCTACCGCTACCATGGCAAGCCGCGCAAGCTGACGCTCGACGGTTTCCCTTCGCTGGCGGACGCACGCCGACGCGCCACCGCAGCGCTGCACGAGCTTGAGCAGGGCCGTGACCCGGCAGCAGATAGGTTCGAGGCACGCAAGCTCGCTGCGCAAGCCGATGCCGAGCGCAAGCGGAACACCGTCGCGCAACTGGCCGCGCGGTTCATCGAGCAGCATGGAAAGAAGCTGCGCCCCAGATCGCGGCGCCAAGTGGAGCACGTCTTTGCCCGCTACGCGCTGCCTGCGTGGCATGGGCATCTCATCGACGAGGTTCGCCGCCGCGACGTGATCGCGTTGGTCGAGGACATCGCGGCCAAGCACCCGGTCATGGCGAACCGGACGCTTGGATGGGTTAGCAAATTTTTCAATTGGGCGCTCGAGCGCGACATCGTCGCGGCCTCGCCGGTGCACGGCGTCAAGCGGCCGGGTAAGGAGCAAGCGCGCGATCGTGTGCTCGACGGCGACGAGATCGCGTCGCTGTGGAAAGCCTGTGAGCAAGTCGGCGGCCCTGGTGGGGTGTGCGTGCAGCTCATGTTGCTGCTCGGCCAACGGCGCAGCGAGGTCGTGGGTATACGGCGCAGCGAGCTAAACGGCGACCTCTGGACAATTCCCGCTTCACGCATGAAGGCAGCGCGGGAGCATATCCTGCCGTTGCCGCGAGCCGCGCTGGCGATCATCGAGGCGCAGCCGATCATTGGCGACAGCGATCTCGTGTTCACCGCCAGCGGCAAGCGGCCATTCAACGACTTTGGTGACCTGAAGCCGCGCCTCGACGCGCACATGAAGCTGAAGACACCGTGGACCTTTCACGATCTTCGCAGGACGCTTGCCAGCGGGTTGGCGGGGTTGGGGGTACCGATAGCGACGGTTGAGAAGATACTGGCGCATCGTTCCGGCAGCTTCGCCGGTATCGTCTCGGTCTATCAGCGCCACAGCTTTATCCCGGAAATGCGCGCCGCCTTGGAGCGCTGGAGCCAGCACGTCGAACAGCTCGTGCAGGGCACGCCGCCAGCCAAGATTATCCCTATTGACCGTCGGCGCTGACCATGGCGCGCACCCGGCACAATCTCGGCGGCATCAAAACGCAGAAGCGTGTCAAACTCGGTCACGAGCTGCTAGCCATGCTGTCGCACCAGATCGAATTCGCCGCAAAATCCACAGATGGGAGGACGGGGTATTTACTCCCGGAGCCGGAGTTCACTCTGCTGGAACTGTTCGTGGTTTGGGCCGTTGAGACGGGGCCGCAGCTGCGCGGAGGGCGCGAGCTGTCTAAGGAAGAATCGCAAGAGGAGATGCTCAGAACGTTTCGGCTCCTGTGCGAAGTTCGCGAGGAGCAGAAGAAAAGCAAATGCTCCAAGACAGACGCCATAAAGGCAGTGGCCAAGAAGCGGCGCAAACAGTCCTGGCAAGCCTTGGAGAAGGAAATCTCTCCTACCCGCCTCCGTGCTCTAATAAAAAAGTCGTTCGAGATGCCGGCGGAAGCCTGGCCGACAAAATTTTGGGCAAGCTTGGACCGCGAGCATTGGGGCGAGGAGCCCCCCGGGTTCCGAGCGGGGCTGAGAAAAAAGTAGACCGAGACTTAATACCGCTGTTTTCACTTTCCGCTGACGCCTAGTAGCAACCTTGTCATTAATTGTCACGACAAGGAGTCAGCCCAATGCGCAAGACCGACGAGCCTACGTCGCAGCTGGCAGCGTCGCTGCCGGCGGCGTCGACGGACGTGAAGCTGCCAACGGGGCGCGTCGCGGCGCGGTACGGCGTCGCCTCCCGCACAGTGGAGCGTTGGCAGCAGGACCCCAAACTCGAATTCCCGAAGCCCTTGGTGATCAACACGCGAAAGTACTGGAGCGTCCGCGACCTCGAATCGTGGGAGCGTCGTCAGCCATAGCAAGCCGCCCCATAGCAAAACGCCGCCCGTTGCCGCGGACGACGTTTCTGCAACTTCCGGGAGCGGCTCGGTAGCTAGGGCACTGCCTTCGAAGCAAACGCCTAATCCGGGCCCGGCGCTTCCACCACCACCACTCAGTCTGGCAACCGAGTAACACGAGGATAGAAGCGAGTGCGCCGCCAAATTACCCGCAGTGCGTCTGTCGCGCAACACCGCGTGATGCCGGCGCCGTACGCACCGCACGAAGACCCTGTCGACTACATCTTGGACCGCCTGGCACTGCATCTGCGCGCCAGCCTGCCGGACGTATTCGGCTCGATGACGCTCGACGAAATCATCCTGTCGTTCGACGGCTTGCACGGCGAGATCAAGCGCGTGCTCAGCGCGCGCGAAGACTGGCTCGCCGAGATGCTCGAGGACGACACCGATGCGTGACCGCGCGGACGTATTCGCCGGCCGCTGCTGGCACGTCTTTGCCGACGCGATCCTTGCGTGGCTGCACGGTGAGCCGCTGAACGCTGCCAGCATCATCGCGCGCGTAGCCGCAGCGGCACGCGACGAGTTCGCCGACATCCAACGCCAAGCCGCTTCCGAGACCCGTCTTTAAGACGAGTAGCGCGCCAGCCGCTGTCTGCCCCGGCAACACTGCTCCGAAAGGATCCAATCATGCATCGCAACGACATCTACGGCGTGAATTCAGTCCCCCGCCCACCTGTAGGTCTGGCTCGGAGTGTTGTGGCATCGCGAGAATCCCGCTTCGTTTTTGCCTGCCCGAAAACGCGACTGAAATCACGCACACATCACGGGAGATGAAGATGGCAGAGGATGCCAAGAAATCCGCCGATCTAAAGCTGGTCGATACGCCGCCAACTGAAAGCGTTTTCGACAACATCGAGGAGCTGCGGAAAGTCGCCACCCTCAAGGTCTCGCGCCGGGTGGTGCCGGTCAACGTGGCGGTGAAGCGGCCGTCGAATAACGTCTACTTCCGCTGTCACTCAGAGATGTCGCTCGACGCGTGCGTGATCATCGGCGACGGCGGGTCGGACGATTTCTATTTCGTCCACCCGCGGATGCTCAACCACTCGACCATGTTGCCACGGCTCCGCAAGGTCACGATCGCGGTCGTCTACGCCTGGCCAGGTGGTGCGATATCACTTTGGCCGGTGCCTAATGTTGAGGAAACCCGCATCGCGTGCTGGAAATCGGCACGTGCGGCATTCGAGCTGTCGAAGACGCAATGGGTGCAACTGTGCTGGAACGCCGAGCTGCGCGACTACGACGTGATCGTCGCCGAGGGCATTAAGACCGAGCCGAACTGGCCCGCCGATCGGAGCTTCGAAGACCTGTTGAAGCTCGGTTTCGCCGACAAGATCATCGCTGACCATGATCACGCTTATGTCCAACGCTTGCGCGGGCTTGCCGTTTAGCTTTTCCCGCTTCCGGGAAATCTGGCACGTCGACTTCGAGTACCGTATCGACGCCAACCACCTGCCGGTGCCGGTGGCGATGTTCGCGAAGGAGCATCGCACCGGCGCCGAGATCCGGATGCGCCGCGATCAGTTGCTCGCGTGCAATCGAGCGCCGTTCAACACCGGCCCGGACGCGGTGATGATTGCCTATAGCTCCGTTGCGGAGTTGACGTGCTTCGCCGTCTTGGGCTGGGCACCACCGCGGAACGTGCTGTGCGCCTTCGCCGAGACGTCCGCGTCCATCAACGGCCAGGAAATCGTCGGCCTGACCGA
>Ga0306920_100002573_pt1 | contig 22913 bp, 17 predicted proteins | sample flu12Cox44000170_FD_204666 | JGI IMG/M metagenome (GOLD analysis project Ga0306920, IMG submission 204666) | Lab enrichment of tropical soil microbial communities from Luquillo Experimental Forest, Puerto Rico - flux4day.12C.oxic.44.000.170 (v2)... | ecosystem: Environmental > Terrestrial >...
GCGCACGCGGCACTCGATGTGCACCGCGGCCGGCCGGTCGGTGAGCGCGAACGCCACGTCCACCGCCTCCACCCGGAGCGGGTGGGCGAGCGGGATCCACTCGTCCGCGCGCTTCGCCGCCATGACGGCAGCCAGGTGGGCGGTGGCGAGCAGGTTCCCCTTGGGCGTCTTCTCCTGCCGGACCATCCGGAGCGTGGCGGGCGCCATGCGCACGCGGCCGCGGGCGACCGCCTCGCGCACGGTCTCGGCCTTGGAGCTCACGTCCACCATGCGGATACGGCCCCGCGCGTCGAGATGGGAAAGTGGGCTCATCGCGCGGCGAGCATAGGAATGCGCTCGCGAGAGCGTCAACCGGACGAGCCGGCGGCGCGCGATCCACGCCGCGCTCGTGCGCGAGGCATTGACCCGCGCTCGCCGCGCCTCATACGATGATGTGTGAGACGCGCCGCCCCATGTCCATCCCTCGCCGTCCTCCCACTTCCGCCCGACACGCGTTCGCGCTGGCGTTCGACCTCGCCGTACGCCGCGATGCGCTCCAGTCGCTGTGGGTGCCGCTGCTGCTGCACACCCCGTGGCTGCTGATCCAGGCGCTGGTCCCCGCGCCAGAAGAGCCGGGCGGCATCAGCGCCCGCAACCTGATGCTCTCGAGCGTCACGCTGCTCGGCGATTTCCTGGTCTCGCTGCTCGTGGCGTCGATGCTCCGGTTCCGGGCGCTCTCGGTGTACGAGTCGGGGCCCGCGGGGCGGCCTTCGGGCGTGCTCGAATGCTACGCGCGCGGGGCGCGGCGCCTGCCGTGGCTGTTCGCGACCGAGGTGCTGCGCAACCTCGCCATCTTCGCCGCCGGCCTGTTCCTGCTGCTCCCGGGGATCTGGGTCGGCTTCCGCTTCTCGCTCGCCACCGAGGCCGTGGTGCTCCGCGACATGGGCGTCCCCGGCGCGTTCAGCCGCTCGTACCGCCTCACGGAGGCGCGGCTCGAGCGCTGGTTGGAGATGCTCGCGTTCTCGGTGGTGATGGTGCTGTGCGTGCTCTTCAGCTGCGCGCTCGGGTTCCTGGCGTTCCCCTCCACGTCGTGGTCCACGTGGGCGACAGTGGCGCTGTTCCTGCTCGCGCTGGTGATGTCGGTGATCCAGTACGCGTGGACGTTCTTCTACCTGCACCTGGAGGACATGGACGGCGAGTCGGCCGCGCCCGGCACCCCCGGCGAGCGGGGTCCCGGCGAGGCGGGTCGCCCCGCCGCGCCCAGGCTGAGGGTGGTGGAGGGCGGAAGGCGGACCTAGCGGCTGGGAGCGGGGGTGTGCCATATTGAAACGGTGAGCCCCCCGAACGCCGGTACCAGAGCGAGCACGGCCCGAGCCGGCGATCTACGGCGGGCGCCGGGTCAGGGGCAGGGCGGCGAGCTGCCGCTGCCGCCGATCGTCGGGGCGAGCGCCCGCATGCAGCGCCTGTTGAAGCTCGTGGCGCGCGTGGCGCCCACGGAGAGCACGGTGCTGATCCTCGGCGAGAGCGGCACGGGGAAGGAGCTCGTGGCCCGCTCGCTCCACGTGCTCTCGCGGCGGGCGCACGGGCCGTTCGTGGCAGTGAACGTCGCCGCGCTTCCCGAATCGCTGATCGAGAGCGAGCTATTCGGCTACGCGAAGGGCGCGTTCACGGGCGCCACGTCCGATCGCGCGGGCCTCGTCGAGGAAGCGCACCAGGGCACACTGTTCCTGGACGAGATCGGCGACATGCCTGCGGCCACGCAGGTGAAGCTCCTGCGCACGCTGGAGAACAACGAGGTGCGCCGGCTCGGCGAGAACGTGCCGCGGCTCGTGGACGTGCGCGTCGTGGCGGCCACGCACCGCGATCTCCAGTCGCTGGTGGCGGAAGGGCGCTTCCGCGGCGACCTCTACTACCGCCTGAACGTGGTGCAGATCGAGATGCCGCCGCTCCGCGAGCGCGGCGGCGACGTGGGGCTGCTCGCGAGCTACTTCCTGGACCGCGCCGCGCGCCGCACCGGGCGGACGATGCTGCGCTTCACGCCCGAGGCGGAGATGCTCCTCGGCCGCTACGACTGGCCGGGGAACGTGCGCGAGCTGGAGAACGCCGTCGAGCACGCGGTGGCGGTGAGCGAGGGCCCAACCTTGAGCGCCAACGACCTGCCCGCGTCGGTGCGCACGCCGAAGCTGCTCTCGCCCCGGGCGGGCGTGGACCTGGAGAACGAGCCCGAGATGGCGCCCGGCGCGGCACGGCCGCGAACGTCCGGCCGCGACCCGGACGCGCGCTCGCTCGACGATGTCACGCGCGAGCACGTGCTGCGCGCGCTCACGCGGCACGGAGGCAACGCCACCGCGGCGGCGAAGCAGCTCGGCGTGTCGCGCACGACGCTGTGGCGGATGCTCAAGCGCTGGGGCGTCACGCGCATCGCCGCACGCGGGAGCTGACCGGTGGGCTCGGAGCGGCGCTACTACGACGACAGCTACACGACGCGCTTCGCCGGCCAGGTGAGCGCGGTGGGCGAACACGGCGGGAAGCCGGCGATCGAACTGGCCTCCACGTACTTCTATCCGGAGTCGGGCGGCCAGCTCGCCGACCGCGGCGCGATCGGCGGATCCACGGTCGTCGACGTACAGGTCGGTGACGACGATCGCGTGTGGCACGTCGTCGAGGCGCCTCCCGAGGGCGCGAGCGTCGCGTGCGAGGTGGATTGGGCGCGGCGGTTCGACCACATGCAGCAGCACACCGGCCAGCACATCCTCTCGGCCGCGTTCGAGCGACTGCTCGATGCGCCCACGCTCTCGAGCACGCTCGGCGCCGAGCGGAGCGTCATCGAGGTGGGGCTCGCCGAGATCGACTGGCGCACCGTGGAGCGCGTGGAGGAGGCCGCGAACCGCGTGCTCTGGGAGGACCGCGCGCTGAAACTCCATTGGACCGACGACGCGCACATCGGCGAGTTCCCGCTCCGCAAGCCCCCCAAGGTCACGGGACGGATCCGCGTCGTGGAAGTGCCCGACTGGGACTGGTCCGCGTGCGGCGGCACGCACACGCGGCGGACGGGAGAGGTGGGCGCCATCAAGATCGTGGGCTGGGAGCGGCTGCGCGGAAACGTGCGCTTCGCGTTCCTGTGCGGCGGCCGCGCGCTCAAGGACCACGCCTGGCGCACCGAGACGCTTCTCGAGGCGGCGAAGCGACGGAGCCGCAGCGACCGCGAGCTCGTCGCGCACCTGGAGCGCGCCCTCGACGAGCGCGACGAGCTGAAGAAGCGGCTGAGCGCGCTCTCGGCCGGGCTCCTCGCCGATGAGGCGCGCGCGGCCGTGGGCTCGCCGGCAAGGGGCGTGAGCGTGCTTGCGGTCGAACGCTCGCGGGACGACGTGCGCACGTTCGCGCTCCAGTGCCTCGAGGCCGGGGCGCCATGGGTCATCTCCGGAACGACCGCGCCCGAGCCGGCGCTGGTGGTGGCGCGCGCGAAGGGCGGCGCCGGTCTGGATCTGCGGACGATCGTGCCCGCACTGCTGGCCGCGGCGCGGGGGAAGGGGGGCGGCAGCCCGGACATGGTCACCGTGGCCCCCGCCGACGCCGATGCCGCGCGTGCGGCCTTCGATGCGGCGAGCGCGGCACTCGCCTAGGACCTCGCTGGTGTAGGCTCTGCATCCTCGTCTTTCCGCGATCGACCCCCACCGGAGAGCACCATGCTCAAGACACTTTCCGTGGTCGCAAGCCTGCTCCTCGCAGCATCACTGTGGACCGCGCTCTCCGCCGCTCCGCGCGCGGACGCGGCAGCTGAAAAGGCGCCGCCGATGCTCGGGTTCCGGGCGCCGGCCGCCGAGGCCGAGGTCGCGCTCGAAGCGCGATTCGACTCGCTCCTCCGCCGCGACGACCTCCGCGAGTGGATGAAGCGGCTGAGCGCGCGGCCGCACCACCTGGGCTCGCCCTACGACAAGGAGAACGCCGAGTTCATCGCCGGGCTCTACCGCTCGTGGGGATACGACACGGCGATCGAGCGCTTCGACGTGCTGTTCCCCACGCCGAAGACACGGGTGCTCGAGATGGTGGCGCCGACCCGCTTCACTGCCGCGCTGCGCGAGCCCGCGCTGGCGGCCGACAGCACGTCGGGCCAGAGCAGCGAGCAGCTCCCGACCTACAACGCCTACTCGATCGACGGCGACGTCACCGGCGAGCTGGTGTACGTGTACTACGGGCGGCCGAAGGACTACGACGAGCTCGAGCGGCGCGGCATCGACGTGAAGGGCAGGATCGTGCTGGCCCGTTACGGCGGGTCCTGGCGCGGCATCAAGCCCAAGGTCGCCGCCGAGCACGGCGCGATCGGCTGCATCATCTTCTCCGATCCGCGCGAGGACGGCTCGTTCCAGGGCGACGTCTATCCCAAGGGCGGCTGGCGCAACGCGGACGCCGTGCAGCGCGGTTCGGTGGCGGACATGCCGCTCTACCCGGGCGATCCGCTCACGCCCGGCGTCGGCGCTACGGCGAGTGCCAAGCGGTTGGATCGCTCGCAGGCGAAGACGCTCACGAAGATCCCGGTGCTGCCGATCTCGGCCGCCGACGCGCTGCCGCTCTTCGAAGCGATGGCCGGGCCGGTGGCGCCCGAGGAGTGGCGCGGTGCGCTCTCGACGCCCTATCACCTCGGGCCCGGCCCCGCGAAGGTGCACCTCCAGCTCCAGTTCGACTGGAAGCAGACGCCCACCTACGACGTGATCGCCCGCCTGCGCGGCAGCGAGCGGCCCGACGAGTGGATCATTCGCGGCAACCATCACGACGCGTGGGTGAACGGGGCGACGGACCCGATCAGCGGGCAGGTGGCACTCCTGGCCGAGGCCAAGGCCGTCGGCGAGCTGGCCCGGGCCGGGCAGCGCCCGCACCGCACGATCATCTATTGCGCCTGGGATGGCGAGGAGCCGGGGCTCCTCGGCTCGACCGAATGGGTGGAGACCCATGCGGACGAGCTGCGCGCCCGCGGCGTTGCCTACATCAACTCCGACGGCAACAGTCGCGGCCTCCTGGAGGTGGGTGGATCGCATTCGCTGGAGGAGTTCGTCAACCAGGCGGCGCGCGACGTGCGCGATCCCGAGAAGGACGTGAGCGTGCTGGAGCGCGCGCGCGCGGCCCGCATCCTGAACGGCACGCCCGAGGAGCGCAGCGAGGCGCGCGCGCGGAGCGACCTGCGCATCGGCGCCCTGGGCTCGGGCTCCGACTTCACCCCGTTCCTCCAGCACATCGGGATCTCGTCGATCAACCTGGGCTTCGGCGGCGAGGAGGAGTACGGCCAGTACCACTCGATCTACGACAGCTTCGATCACTACACGCGCTTCGGCGATCCCGGCTTCGACTACGGGATCGCGCTGGCGAAGACGGCGGGCCGGCTGTCGCTCCGACTCGCGAACGCCGAGGTGCTGCCGTTCGCGTTCGGGAGCATGGGCGAGACGGTCGAGCGCTATTCGAAGGAGGTCATCAAGCTCGCCGACGACATGCGCGACGAGGCCGTGGAGCGCGACAAGCGGTTGGATGCCGGCACGTACACGAGTGTCGACGATCCCGAGCAGAAGTGGATGCCGCCCAAGCGCCTCGACCGCGTGCCCTACATCAACTTCGCTCCGCTCCAGAACGCTGTGGTGCAGCTGAACGAGAGCGCGAAGGCCTACGACTCCGCGCGCCACGACCTGATGGCGGGCGGCGGACCGTTGTCCGCCTCGACGAGCGGCGAGCTGGACCAGGCCCTGATCAAGAGCGAGCGCTCGCTCACCCGCCCCGAGGGACTGCCGCGCCGGCCGTGGTTCACGCATCAGGTCTACGCGCCCGGCTTCTACACCGGCTACGGCGTCAAGACGCTTCCCGGCGTGCGCGAGGCGCTCGAGCAGCGCCACTGGAAGGAGGCGGAGGATCAGGTCGTGGTGGTCGCCGGCGTGCTCCAGCGCTACGCGGAGAGCATCGACCGCGCCACGGCCCTGATCAAGCCCGCGGCCCCGCTCAAGGCCGCAGCCCCGCTGAAGGCCGCAGCCGCTTCGGGCCAGTGAGCGGCCAGCCCTGGAAAGCCCTGAGGCCCCGCTCGATCCCTGCGCGGGGCCTCGTCAGCTGTGCGTCGACGCGGCTTTAGCGGTGGCCCGGCGGCCGCTTCTTCTTCGCGTGTGCGCGGGCGGCCGGCTTCGTCCGCGCGGCCGGCTTGGCCGGCGCCGCAGCGCGCGCCTGGGCGACCGGACGCACGGGCAGCACGATGCGCGTGGGCGCGGCCACGCGGGTGGATGCCGCGACACGCGTGCGCGCCGCCACCGGCACGCGCGACTTGGCGACCGCCGCCTTGGCGCCGTTCGCCTTCGCGCTGCCGACCTTGGCGCCGCCGACCTTGGAGCCACCCTTGGCCGCGACCTTCGGCCGCGCCGACGTGACCGGCTTGCCGAGCGGCGTGACGGGCCGGAAGCCGCCGTGCGCGGTCGTGGGCATCTGGCGCACCACGGCGAAACCCATCTTCGCCATGGCGGCGCGACGCGCGCGCGCCTGCTCGTCGTCGTAGATGGCCTGCTGCTGGAGCTGGCTCGGCTTCAAACCGTAGTTGAAGTCGGGCAGCAGCACGCGCGGCACGGCGCGGCCGACGAAGCGCTCGATGCCGGCCAGGTGACGCTGCTCCTCGGGGGCCATGAGCGTGAACGCGTCGCCCTGCGCATCGGGCCGGCCGGCACGGCCGATCCGGTGCACGTAGTCCTCGGGTGAGGGCGGCACGTCGAAGTTCACCACGTGTGCGACGCCGGCGAGCTCGAGCCCGCGCGCGGCCTGGTCGGTGGTGACCACGATCTGTAGCCGGCCACGCTTCAGGTCCTCCATCGCGCGCTCGCGCTCCATCTGGCTCTTGCGCTCGTGCAGCGTGGCCACGGCATAGCCGCGGCGCTCGAGCTGGCGCGCCAGCCGGTCCGCGCCCTCGCGCTGGCGCGTGAACACGATCGTGCTCCGCACCTCGCCCGAGCGCGACAGCAGCCGGTCGAGTAGCTCGATCTTCAGGTAGTTCGGCACCGGGTAGATGGCGTGCGTGATCCCCGGTGCGGGCTGCGGCGTGGTGAAGTCCACGCGCACCGGCTCGATCAGCGCCTCCTTGCCCAGGCGGTTCAGCTCCGCCGGCATCGTCGCCGAGAAGAGCAGCGTCTGGCGCGTCTCGGGCAGAAGCTTCAGGAGCTTCCGGATGTCGCCCGCCTGGCCCACGTCGACCATGCGGTCGGCCTCGTCCAGCACCAGGATCTCGATGTCGTCGAACGCCAGCGCCTTGCGCGCGTGCAGCTCGAGCAGGCGATCCACGGTCGCGATCAGCACGTCCACGCCCGGGTCGCGCAGCAGCTTCTCCTGCACCGCGATCGGGGCGGCGTTGTGAACGAGCGCCACGCGCAGCTCGGTGAAGCGCGCGAAGTCGCGCGCGTGCGCTTCGACCTGCGCCGCATGCTCGCGCGTGGGCGTCAGCACGATGGCGCGCAGCTTCTGCGGGCCGTCCAGCAGCCGAGCGAACATCGGCAGCAGGAACGCACCGGTCTTGCCCGAGCCGCTCGGGGCGTTCCCGATCAGGTCGTTCCCCTGGAGGATCACGGGGATGGCCTTCGCCTGGATGGGCGTGGGCTCGTTGAAGCCGGCCGCGCGCGTCGCCTGGAACAGCGGCGCGGGCAGACCGAGCGTGCTGAACATCATCGTTGTTGACTCCGGGCTCTCGGGATCACGCCACAGCGGCTGGTGCGCCGCCGCGGGCGCTAGGGTGGGCTGAGAAGCATCGCATGGTACGGCGGCGCCCCCCGCGGATTCAATGGAAACCTTGTTCCCGTCCGGGGCCGCGAATGGCGCGGAATTCGTGTGCGCTGAGGCAGGTACGATGCCATCCATATCAAACTACATGATGCTTCGGCATGTACGTTCAGATGACAGGTGGGGGGCAAGTCTGCTGTCAGCGATTCGACAAGCGCGGCAGGGCGACACGCCGGCCGCGGCGTGTGCGCGTGCGAACGCGGTGCGAAGAACGTTCGCGGCGCTGGCAGCTGGGGCAGAAGAACGTGGAGCGCCCGTTCTGCACGATGCGCTTGAGAGGCGTTCCGCAATTTCGGCACGGTTCTCCCGCACGGTCGTAGACGAGCAGCTCTTCGCCGTACTGCCCGGGCTCGTTCCAGATCGTGCGATAGCTCGAGAACGTGGTGCCCATCCGCGCGATGCTCTCCTCGAGCACGGCCGGGATCTCCGCGGCGACGCGCGACCACTCCGCGGCCTCGAGCCCGCCCGCGCGCCGTCGCGGATCGATGCGCGCGCGGAACAGCACCTCGCTCGCGTAGATGTTGCCGAGCCCCGCGATGCGGCGCTGATCGAGCAGCCACGTCTTGATGCTCGTGCGCGCGCCGCGCGCGGCGTCGCGCAGCGCGGCGCCGTCGCGCGGCACGGCGAGCGGGTCGGGGCCGAGCAGCCGGAGCGACGCGTCGTGCGCGAGCCGGTCCGTCGGCACCACGCGCAGCATGCCGAAGCGGCGCACGTCCTGGAACCAGAGCGACGCGCCGTCGTCGAAGCGGAGCTTCAGGTGCACGTGCTCGAGCCCGTCATCGGGCGCGCCCAGCCCGTGCCAGTAGAGCCAGCGGCCGCTCATGCCGAGGTGGGAGAGCAGCGTGACGCCGCCGTCCATGTCGAGCAGCAGGAACTTGCCCGTCCGCCGCGGCGTGGCGAACGTGCGGCCCGTGAGCTTCCGGGGGAGCGAGCCGAGCGACGTGGTGCGGAGCCGCTTGCGCGACACGCTCGCGCGCGCGACGCGGCGCCCGGGGATGGCGCCCTCGAGCATGCGGCGGACGGTCTCGACCTCGGGGAGCTCGGGCATGGCGCGGGAGGCTGGTGTGAGGGGTGAGTGCGCGTCAAGCTGACGAATCTTCGCGTCGCACGAGCGCCCCGCGCGTGCGCGCGAACGCCGTTCGCAGCCGCTGGAAGTGCGTGCCGAAACCCCGTGGCTCCTGTAGCGTCTAATCATTGAGCCGGGGTTCCTCGTCACCAAGACCGGAGGCCGCCATGACCGCCACGACGCCCGTCACCGCCCGCCATGCGTTCGGGCACTCGATGCTCGCGCACTTCTCGCTCGACCCGACGATCACGTACCTGAACCACGGCACGGTGGGCGTGGTGCCGCGCCGCGTGCAGCAGGCGCAGCAGGCGATCCGCGACGAGATCGAGCGCCAGCCCGCGCGCTACGTCGTACGCGAGCTCGCGGACGTGGGCGAGTTCGTGCTGCGCATGCCGCCGCGCATGCGCACGGCGGCGGCGGCCGTGGCGTCGTTCGTGGGCGCCGACGCGAAGGACCTGGCGTTCGTCGACAACTCCACGACCGGCTACAACGCCGTGCTGCAGTCGTGGCCGTTCCAGCCGGGCGACGAGATCCTGATCAGCGACCACGCGTACGGCACGGTCGGCATGACCGCCGATTACGTCGCCGGCCGGACCGGCGCCAAGGTGAAGCGGCTGACGCTGCCGTTCCCGGGCACGACGCCCGAAGGCGTCGTGGCCGCGTTCGACGGCGCGATCACGCCGCACACTCGTCTGGTGGTCGTAGACCACGTCACGGCGCCGAGTGCACTCGTGCTGCCGGTCGCCGAGGTCGCCGCCCGCTGCAACGCCCGCGGCGTCGTCGTGCTCGTGGACGGCGCGCACGCGCTGGGCGCGCTGCCGGTCGACATCCCGAAGCTCGGCGTCGATTTCTACACCGGCAACCTCCACAAGTGGGCGATGGCGCCTCGGCCGTCGGCGATCCTCTGGGCGGCCCCGGCTGTGCAGAAGCACCTGCATCCGACCGTGATCTCGTGGGGCTACAAGAGGGGCATGAGCGCCGAGTTCGACATGCTCGGCACGCGCGACCCCTCGATGTGGGTCGCCGCGCCCGAGGGCATCGCGTTCATGCGCGAGATCGGCCTCGATGCCATGCGCGAGTACAACCACCGCACCGTGTGGGACGCGGCGCGCTCGCTCACGGGCCATTGGGGCACGCAGATCCCCGCGCCCGAGAGCATGTACGGCAGCATGGTGACGATCCCGCTGCCCGAGCGCTTCGGCACAACGGGCGAAGCCGCGAGCCGGCTCAAGGACGCGCTGCTCTTCGAGGAGCACATCGAGACGCAGCCCAACTTCATCCAGGGCCGCATCTACATCCGCCTCGCCGCGCAGGTCTACAACGAGGCGAGCGACTTCGAGAAGCTGAGGATCGCGATCGAGAAGCACGCACGATCGTGAGTTCGCGCAAACGGACGGCGCCCGCACGTGATCCTGCGGGCGCCGTACCCTTCAGCGAACTTCGGTGATGCCACGTGAGACCGGCTCGGGCGCCTAGCGCGAGGCCACGATCACCTTCTGCATCGCGCTGCGCGTTCCCGCGTTCAGCCGCACGAAATACATCCCGACCGGGACACGGGAGCCCCGCTCGTCGGTGCCGTCCCAGACGGTTTGATGCATGCCCGCGGACTGGAACTCGTCGACCAGCATCCGCGTCAGCCGACCGCGCACGTCGTAAACACCCAGCGTGACGTGCGAAGCCAGAGGCAGCGCATACGCGGTCGTCTGCGTCGTGTGGAGAGGGTTCGGAACCACGGCCCGAAGCTCGAAGGCCGCCGCATCATGCCCGCCGCCCGGGGAGTGATCGTAGGACTCTGGAACACCCCCCGCGCGCGCCCGACGGCCAGCCGTCGGGTCCACGGCGTCGCCGGGCTGCGGGAAAGGCCCGGGCAACGGGACGAACGAGATGCAACTCCCCGGAGACGTCGAAACGTGCCCCAAACGCGGTCCGCTCAGCAGGCACTGCAGATCGACGACCGCCAAGAAGGAACGTTCCGCGTTTGCCATCAGTCCGATCGCCTTGCCGCTGCATGGACTGACGTACGCCGTGACCGTGTGCGGGTCCCGGCCCATGTTCCAGGCGATGCTGTCGGGTCCCGGGACGGTCGCAGCCACCCAGTCGATCGCCGCGGGCGTGCCGCCTGCGGCCGCGGGAAGCTGAAGGACGCCGATGTTGTTGCCTCCGAACTCTCCGGTCACGATCGCCAGGTGCGAGCCAGGAGCAACGGCGATGCCGGAAGTTCCGAAGTTGAACGCAGAGAACTCGGGGAACGCCTGGAGGTTCGACCCGGCAGCCGGCGTACTCCAGATTCCCGGCGTGAACGTGGCCTGGTTCAGGTCGGTCAGGAAGATGTTCGGGGGGGCGTGGAGGTCCGGGACGGCTTCCACGGTTGCGAGCGCGATGCCGGTGAGGCAGTCCTCGCACGCGGAATCCATCTCCCCCACGCTGAGCGGCGGCGGATTCGTCGTGTTGTTGTACAGGGCCACCGCGGGCTGGGTCTGCAGGATCTGATAGTTCGCATCCTCGTTCGGGGACAGCACGAGGTGCCGGATGGGATCGACCGAGATGTCCTCGGAGGTCGGGAAGCCGGCTGGCACCACGGCTCCAGCCGTGGAGGTTCCAAGGTCGACGAACTGGAATCCGCCGGGCCCGCCCACGTTCACCCCGACCGACAGGATCGCATGGTTGGTCGACGGGTCCATCGCCACGCCGCACGTCATGCAGCTGCCGCCGGAGAAAGACTGCGCCGCGGTGGCGCCGCTCGTCAGCGTGGTGTTCAACGTCGTACCCGTGATGAGGTAGACGTCCGTTCCATTCGAGGTGCACACCGTCTCGCCGGTCAGCGAGTTCGTCGCGCACGAGTTCACCGGATTCGGCGTCGAGATGATCGTGGGCCCGAGACCGGAGCCTTCCACCGTCACGACCTTCACACCCGGAGTGAACTCGCTCCAGCTCCCCCGCGGAACATAGGCACTCACGTTGCAGCCCTGGATCAGCACCGAGAGGGAGCTCGTCGGCAGGCACGAGCCCTGGGGAGGTGGGACCACCTGCTGCTGCACTTTGAAATTGTCGGTCTTCGAATCGTTCGTCTGGAACACGATGACCTTGGGATCCGATGCAGAGATCGAGGTCGTCGCGGTCTGGGCGATCAACCACACCTTGTACTCTCCCGCCGCGTTCGGCGACGCGGAGAAAGGTGCGAGCTGGACAGTTCTCGAATTGTTCGCTGGATTGAACGCCCCCTGGAGGTGAGGACACGGACCCGCGGCGCCCGACACGCGACCGTTCGTCACCGTGAGCTGCCGGCAGGTGGCATTGTCCGTTGAGAGCAGTGTGAGCCCGCTCGGGTCCGTGACCTGGAAGTAGTAAGTGCCATCAGGAAGGCCAGAGAAATGATCGTTCTGGGGTCCACCGTTCAAGTAGACGTCGGTGGATTTCGCGTACAGGTTCTGGTCGACGCTCGTCCCGGTGCTGTCCGTGGTGTAAACGGCACCGGGGAAGGCTGCGTTTGCGGTCGCCGGGAGAACAAGCACGAACACCGCAGCCAGCGCTGCCAGCAGGATCCCAGCGGGCAGGGAGCGGTTGGATGACTTCATGAGATCCTCCGCTGTGGATGGTGGGTAGCATGCAGCAGTTGCCGAGCGGGTGAGCCGTCAGGGCCCGGGGCGCATATGCACCTCCCATGAGGGTGTCGGCGAACAAGAAGAGCGGGAGGGAGAATCGAGACGGTCGGCGATCTTCGGGCCGACCTCGCGCACGGCGGATGTGACCTCCTGCGCGGCGACCGGGGCGGATCGTAGGAATCGAGCCCAACCGGACGCAATCAGGTCTTCCCCTCACGCGACGATGCTCGACGTGACCCCCAAGTCCCCGGAGCGGATGCGCGTGACCGCTCGCGATGTGCACCGCTCACCGGCACCGTTGCTGCCGGAAGTCCGCGAACGCCGCAATCGCCAGCGAACAGACGAACTCCATGGCGTGGTCGAAATGCGCATCGAGTGCTGTTGCCGCGATGATCGTCGCCCGCGATGTGGCAACCTGGCTTCAGCGCGAGTCTGAACACGATCTCGTGGAGGTTCCGTCGGGCGGGCGCTGGCACGAACGGACTACGGGCGCGTACTACCGGCCTACGTCGTGTATCCGCGTTGATGCGGGGACGCGCTCCCCGAGCCCGATTGCGTTCGAGAAGCGGGCGGGGAGGAGCTAGCGCTCACTGCGGTAGCAGCCGGATCGAGTGAATGACGGTCGCGGAGTCCCCCGGTCATACGTACGACGGGCTCCTCGTGCACGTCCGCGGGCACGTCCATGGTGAATGCTCCGCGAATCGTGAGCCGCTTCCATCCCGCCGGCGGACCCCCGAGCGCCGGTTCCGGCTTCTCACTGCAGCCGCTGAGTGACAACAGCAGCAGGGGCACCAGAGCGAGGGTCCGGCGCACGACGACGGCCTACGTCGTGTAGTCCGCGTTGATGCGGACGTACTCGGCGGAGAAGTCGCACGTCCAGACGGTCGCGGACGCGCTCCCGAGCCCGAGGTCGAGGTGCACGATCGCCGGGTCCTGGCGGAGCATCGATGAGGCGCGCGCCTCGTCGAACGCCATCGGCAGCCCTCGCTCGAGCAGCTGCACCTCGTCGCCTTCGCCGAACCACAGGCGCACGTGTCCGGGCTCGATCGGCTCGCCGCTGTAGCCGGCGGCGGCCAGGATGCGGCCCCAGTTGGGGTCGTTGCCGTGGATCGCGGTCTTGACGAGCGGCGAGCAGGCGATCGAATCGCCGACGCGGTGCGCCTCGCGCTCGGTGGCGCCTCCGGTGATGCGCAGCTCCACGAGCCGCGTCGCGCCCTCGCCGTCGCGCGCGATCTGCCGCGCGAGCGAGCCGCTGACCTCCGTGAGCGCCGCCGTGAACGCGGCCTCCTCGCCGTCACCGACCGCCACGCCGGAAGCGCCCGAGGCCAGAACCAGCACCGTGTCGTTCGTGCTCATGTCGCCGTCGACGCTGATGCGGTTGAAGCTCCGCTCGACCGCCGCGCGCAGGCACCGATCGAGGCGCGCCGGCTCCAGGCGGGCGTCCGTCGTGATCACGGACAGCATCGTGGCCATGTTCGGATGGATCATGCCCGCACCCTTGGCGAAGCCGCTCACGTGCACGGTGCCACGGCCGAGCGCCAAACCCACGGACGCCAGCTTCGCGCGCGTGTCGGTGGTCATGATCGCGCGCGCCGCGTCGCCCGCGGCTGGTAGCGCCGCGTCGGAGCGGAGGGCTTTCACGCCGCGCGCGACCTTGTCCATGTCGAGGAACTTCCCGATCACGCCGGTCGAGAGCACGAGCAGCTCGTCCGCCTTCGCCGCGATCGCCGCCGCGCCCAGCTCGCGCATGCGGCGCGCGTCGGCGAGGCCGCGATCGCCGGTCACGGCGTTCGCGCAGCCGGAGTTGTAGAGCACGCCGCGCACGCGGTCCGCGGCGGCGGCCAGCGTCTCGCGGCAGGCGAGCACGGGTGCGGCCTGCACGCGGTTCGTGGTGAAGACACCCGCGGCGCTGCACGGGCCGTCGCTCCACACGAGCCCGAGGTCCAGCTTCCCGCTCGGCTTCAAGCCGCACGCGGTCGCAGCCGAGTGGAAACCAGGCGCGAGCGCGAACGCCGCGAGATCCGGACCGCAGGCCTCGGGTTGGGTCGTGAACGTCGACATGGGGTTGCGGCTCCTCGCCAAGGTGTGGGACCGCGAGCCTAGCGTCCGACCGCCTCACACGCCAACGTGGAAAGCGGTCCCCGAGTGCTTGCCGCCCGTTTCCCCCGCATGGCATCCTGCACGCGCACAAATCCCCCTTCGCACGCAGGAGCGTCATGGACGATCGCGCCCGCTTCGAGGAATTCGCGCGGCTCGCCACCGAGCAGCGCAACCCGCGCACGATGGACCTCGACACGCTCGAGGTCCCGGAGCTGCTCGCCCGGATCAGCGCCGAGGACAGGAACGTGCCGGACGCGGTGGCGAAGGAGCTGCCGTGGATCGCGCGCGCCGTGGACCACATCGTGGCCTCGTTCCAGGCCGGCGGCCGGCTCGTCTACGTGGGCGCCGGCACGAGCGGCCGGCTCGGCGTGCTGGACGCCTCCGAGTGCCCACCCACGTTCGGCTCCGACCCCGACATGGTCGTGGGCGTGATCGCCGGCGGCTACACCGCCGTGGTGCGGGCGGTGGAGGGCGCGGAGGACCGCGCCGATCACGGCGCGCAGGCCATGGACGACCTGGAGGTGGGCCCGGAGGACACGGTGGTCGGGCTCGCCGCCAGCCGCCGCACGCCGTACGTGGTGAGCGCCATCGCGCGCGCCCGCTCGCTCGGCGCACGCACGGTGTACGTCACCTGCACGCCGCGCGAGGAGTTCACGCTCGAGGTGGACGTTGCCATCTGCCCGGTCGTGGGCCCCGAGGTGCTCATGGGCAGCACGCGCATGAAGGCGGGCACGGCGCAGAAGCTCGTCTGCAACATGCTCTCGACCTCCGCGTTCATCCGCATCGGCAAGGCGTACGAGAACATGATGGTGGACCTGATGGCGAACAGCCAGAAGCTGGTGGAGCGCGGCCGGCGCACGGTGATGACCGCGACCGGATGCGACTACGCCACGGCGTCGCAGGCGATCGAGCATGCGGGCAAGAGCGTGAAGACGGCGATCGTGATGGTGAAGGGGCATTGCTCGCGCGATGAGGCCGAGCGCCGGCTCGTCGAGTCCGGCGGCTTCGTGCGCGGCGCCCTGGGCGAGTCCCCGACCGGGAGCCGCGGCGCGTGAATCGCCTCCGGGCGCTGGGCGGCATCGTCCTGGTGCTCGCGCTCTCGTGTGGCCGGCGCACCGCCTCGCGGCCGGTGGAGGTGACGTTCTGGCAGACGTGGCCCGTCGAGGCGATCGCGCCGCTCGTCAAGCGCTACGAGGCGGAGTATCCCGGAGTCCACGTCGTCGTGAGCCGGCTACCGGCGGAGGGCGCCACCGACACGCTGGAACTCGCGGCGCAGTCGGGGCGGCCGCCGGACTTGGTCGAGCTGTCGCCCGCGCAGACGGCTGAGTTCATCGACGAGGGGCTGCTCTCGGACTGGAGCGCCGGCGTCGCGGACCTGAAGCCGGACGTGCGCGGGTGGGAGCTCTGCAGCCTCGGCGACGCCATCTACGGCCTGCCGTGGCTCCTGCGCACGCGCGTTCTCCTCTACAACCGCGAGCTCCTCGCCCGCGCGCGGGTCGACAGCTCCCGCGCGCCCTCGACCTGGGACGAGCTCAAGACCGCCGCGGCGCACGTCCAGAAGCTCGGGGCCGGTGTGCACGGGATCGGCCTGCCGGACTCGCCGCACGAGCGCTACGCCTCGTTCATGACGTTCGCCTGGGGGATCGGCGGCGATCTCCTCTCCGCGCGGCTCGACTCATGCCGCATCGATTCGCCCGAGAACGCCGCGGCGCTCGCGTTCCTGGTCTCGCTCGAGCCCGCGAGCCTCTTCGCCGGAAGCGACTCGATCGCGCGCGAGTTCGAGCGCGGTCGGCTGGGGCTGTGGATCGCCGACGCCGGGTTCGCAGTCGAGGCGAGGCGGCGTGACCCGCGGCTCCCGCTGGGGGTGGCGCTCGTGCCGCAGGCCGCGACGGACCGCGGCGAGCGGGCCACGCTCGGCAGCGGCAGCGTGCTCGCGAGCTTCACCCGCTCGCGCCGGAAGGAGGACGCGCTCCGCTTCGCGCGCTACTTGGGCGAGCGGCAGAACACGCTGGCGCTGGCCGCGGCGCTCGAGACCGTGTTCCCGCCGTATCCGGACGTTGCGGAAGCGCCCGAGTACCGCGCCCGGCCCGAGGCGCAGCTCTGCATCCGTCAGCTGCAGACCGCGCACTTCGAGCCGCTGCTCCGCGACCGGGACGCGATGCTGGCGGTTGTCGACTCGCTGGTCGGCGAGGCCCTTGCGCACCGGCTCACGCCGCGCGCCACCGTGGGGCTCGCTGACAGCCTCATCCGCAAGCTCGGCGTGACGCGGTAGGCTATGCGCGTCGGGCCGCCCCACGACCCCTGCCCTTTCGAGGAAGCATGAACGCGAATCGCGACGCCTTGACGCCCGTGCGCGAGTATCGAGCCAAGCCCGACCGCCTGGTCACCGGGCTCATGACCGGCACGTCGGCGGACGCGGTGGACACGGTCCTCGTGCGCCTGAAGGGCGAAGGCCTCGCGGCGACGCACGAGGTGCTGGCCGAACGCGAATCGCCGCTCGACGACGACCTGCGCGCCGAGGTGCTAGCGGTGGCGGCCGCGAAGACGCTCGAGCCCGAGCGGCTCATGCGCCTCGACGTTCGCCTGGCCGAGGTCTACGCCGAGGCCGTGCATGGCATCGCCGAGGAGGCCGGTGTGAAGCTCGCGGCGATCGCGGCGATCGGCTCGCACGGCCAGACGGTGCGCCACGTGCCGCGCACGGGCTCATCGCGCGCGCTCACGATGCAGCTCGGCTCCGCGGCGACGCTCGCCGAGCGCACGGGCATCACCGTCGTGAGCGACTTCCGCAAGCGCGATGCCGCGGCCGGCGGCGAGGGCGCGCCGCTCGTGCCCATCGCCGACTGGTGGCTCTTCCGCTCGGACCGTGAATCGCGCGTGCTCCTGAACCTGGGCGGCATGGCGAACGTGACGTGGCTCAAGAAGGGCGGTGCGCTCGGCGACGTGATTGCGTTCGACACCGGCCCCGGCAACGCCGTGCTCGACGGGCTCGTGCGCGCAGCCACGCGCGGGCTCGCGCGCCACGACGAGTCGGGCAAGTTCGCGGCCGCGGGCCGCGCGCACGAGGGGCTCCTCGAGGAGCTGCTCGCGGATCCGTTCTTCTCCACGCCGCCGCCGCGGTCGACGGGACGGGAGCGGTTCGGCGACGGCTACGCTGAGCGGCTCCAGGAGCTGGGCGAGGGCATGGGGCTCTCGCTCGAGGACACGCTCGCCACCGCCGTGGAGCTGACCGCCGCCTCGATCGAGCGCGCGGTGCACGACCAGATCGCACCGCGCGGCAAGGTGGACGCGGTCTACGCGAGCGGCGGCGGCGTGCGGAACGTGACGCTGATGATGGCGCTCCGCCGCCGGCTGGACGGCATCCGCCTCGAGCGCCTGGACGAGCTGGGCGTGTCGGCCGGCATCAAGGAGGCGCTCGCGTTCGCGTTCCTCGCGCACCTCACGCTGTGCGGCGAGCCGGGCAACGTTCCAGGGGCCACCGGCGCCAAGCATCCCGTGATCCTCGGCACCATCACGCCCGGCGGCGCGCCGGGAGGAGGTCGATCTTGAGACTCGCGCGCAGGGACGCGGCCGCGAAAGCACTCCTCACCACGATCCTCACCCTGGCGCTCGCCTCGGGCTGCGGGCCGCTTCCCAGCGCGAAATCGCCGCAGGCGCCTCCACAGCGGCACGAGCCGGAGCCGACGAGCACGGCCCCCGTGCCGGGTGCTACGACGCCGGCGCCGCCGCCGGTCGTGCCGCCGGCGCCGATCGCGCTCGACGGCGAGCCAGCGCTGGACATCGGCCTCGCCTGGGATCTCCTGGCGACGCGCATCGGCTTCGACGGCACGCAGACGCTCGAGGTGCAAAGTGTGGACCGGCCGGGGGTGCATTCCACCGCGGGTCCCGTGGACTTCAAGATCTCCGGCAGCCAGCTCCTCGTCACACCCGCCGACCGGCCGCGCGCCGTGCCGCTGCTCGTGCTCCACTCCGGCGACACCCTGTGGGTGGGCCCCGCGAGTTGGGTGAACGCGGACATGGCGCGCATCCTCTGGAACGGGTCGCACTGGCGAGGGCGCTTCAAGTTGTTCATGAACCAGAACGGCCACCTCACCGTGGCCACGCGCGTCCCGCTCGAGCACTACCTGATGGGCGTCGTTCCGGGCGAGATCGGCGCGCTCACGGACTCGCTGCTCGAGGCCGGCCGCGCGCAGGCGGTGGCGGCGCGGAGCTACACGCTCTTCTACCGCGGCCGCAGGGGCGACCAGGGCTTCGATCTCTACGCCACCGTCGAGGACCAGGTCTACGGTGCTTCGGAGACCGAGCGGCCGCTCGCCACCCGCTGCGTCGAGAGCACACGCGGAATGGTAGGGCTCTCGCACGGCGCGCCGATCCGCGCCAACTACTGCTCCACGTGCGGCGGCATCTCGGCCGAGGCGTGGGAGGCCTGGCCGACACCGGGCTACGAGTACCTCACGAGCCACGCCGACGCGGGCCCCGGCGGCGACCACTGCGCGGCCTCGTCGCAGTTCCGCTGGCGCGAGGAGTGGACGATGCGCGAGTTCGCCGCGAACCTCGCGAAGTACGCGCCGCAGTTCGGCGTGGCACTGCCGACGGGCGGAGTGGGAGAGGTGCGCGACGTGCGCGTGGCGTCGCGCTCGGTCTCGGGGCGCGTCTGGCGGCTCGACGTGGAGACCTCGACCGGACTCGTCAGCGTTCCTGCTTACTCGCTTCGTCAGGTGCTTCGCCGCGGCGGTAATCCCGCCGCGATCCTGCGCTCGAACCTGTTCAAGATCGGCGTCCGGCGCGATCCGACGTCGCTCAAGCCCGTCGCCGTCGTCGCCACCGGTGCGGGCTCGGGCCACGGCGTCGGGCTCTGCCAGACAGGCGCGCTCGGGATGGCGCGTACGGGTGCGAAGGGTGAAGAGATCCTCGCGCACTACTATCCGGGGGCAAAGCTGCAGCGCTTGTACTGACCTTTGACACCTCCGGGGTCGGCCGCTATTGTGCCGCGTCCCATGGCGTTCCGGCTGCTCACACGCCAGGAATCGAGGGTGCGGGGTTGTAGTTCAGTTGGTTAGAACGCCTGCCTGTCACGCAGGAGGTCGCGGGTTCGAGTCCCGTCAACCCCGCCATCCGCTCGAGGCTCCTTGCGACGCGCTCCGGCGCTCGCGGCGCGCCCGCGCGGACCGTGCCGCGGCCCTCGAACGACGCCATCCGATCTCCGCTCCGACACACGCCGCCGTCCGTGAACGACTCGTGCGGCGGCGTTTTTCGCTCGGCTGAAAAGGCGTGCTCGCCGATAGCTGCGGTGAAGCGAGGCGGATTGTGACCGCTTCGTGAACTGCTCGAAGCACCGCGCCGATTCGGAGGCGGCAACGCCGTTTCCGAGGCGGCCAGGGTGGGCCCGGCATCGGGTTCCTTTTCCATTGACCGCCGGGGGGTGCTCCGTATACTGCGCGTGTTTTCAGGGCAGAACGTGGCTCAAGCCTCGTGAAGCGTCGCGAGGGATCACGCATCCAAGCTGTCGCGCGGAGGAGAGCGGGCCGGGTCGCTCCAGCCGAAGAGGGGTGGACATGAAGCGCAAGAAGGGCGACGGGGACGACGAATTCGACGTCTTCGGCGAAGAGGACGTCGAGGCGATCGGTGACGACGAGCTCGAGGATGACGAAGAGTTCGACGAAGACGAGCTCGACGACGACGAGTTCAGCGACGACGACGACTTCGACGACGACTTCGTCGAGGACGACGATCTGCAGGTGAACGAGGACGACTTCGAGGAGTACGGCGGCAACGACTCCGAGAGGTGACTCACCTTGGCGATCGAAACCGATGCACCACGCCGCGCGTCGCGCGGGCCTCGTGGAGGTGGCTGACGAGATGACCGGATTCGGCCCTCACCTCATGCTCGATGGGTACGGGTGCGACAAGGACAGGTTGACGGATCTGAACCTCATCTACCGGATCCTCGAAGAGCTTCCCGCACGCATCGGCATGACGAAGATCATGCCGCCCTACGTGTTCAAGTACAGCGGCCTGAAGCCGGAGGACTGGGGCCTGTCGGGCTTCGTCCTGATCGCCGAGAGCCACATCAGCATCCACACGTTCCCGGACAAGAACTACGTCTCAGTCGACATCTTCTCGTGCAAGGCGTTCGACACGGACTTCGCCGGGAACTACCTCAAGCGCACGTTCGGGATGACCAAGGTCGAGTGCAACATCCTCGACCGCGGCACCGAGTTCCCGAAGGACATCAACGGCGCCGCCGCCGAGGCGCGCACGCAGCGCCGGCGCGTCGGCCGCCCGGCCGCTCGCACCGCATAGCCGAACCGTTTCACCAACAGGGCCCCGGCCTCGAACGGCCGGGGCCTTGTGCTTTCCCGTCCCGGGCGGCAATCTGCCGGGCCCTTCCTCGACCACCTTTCCCGGAGTCCGTATGAGCCCGACCCCCACCTGGGGCCTGCCGTACAACTTTGCCGGCCTCGAGCCCGAGTTCTCCGCGCTCGAGAAGAGCCGCGTGGCGGTGCTGCCGGTGCCGTACGACTTCAGCACCTCCTACCAGGGCGGCACGCGCTGGGGCCCGCAGGCGATCCTCACGGCCTCGCGCCACATGGAGATCTGGGACGAAGAGCTCGGCGCCACCTACAGGGCCGGCATCCACACGCTGCCGGAGCTGGAGCCCACCGCGCTGGGCCCGGGCGAGATGGCGAAGCGGGTCGAGGAGGCGTTCGACTGGATCCTGGAGGCCGGGAAGCTGCCGGTGATGCTGGGCGGCGAACACAGCATCACGGCCGGCGCGGTGCGCGCGGCGAAGAAGCGCTTCTCGAGGCTCAGCGTGCTGCAGCTCGACGCGCACGCCGACATGCGCGACTCCTACCTCGAATCGCCGGACTCGCACGCCTGCGTGATGCGGCGCATCCGCGAGATCTGCCCCGCGGCCTCGGTGGGCATCCGCTCACTGTCCGAGGAGGAGGCGGAGCACTTGAAGTCGCACCCGGCGCCGATCTGGAGCGTGCGGAAGCTCCGTGCGCTGAGCGGCGACTGGAAGCCCATCCTTGACGCGCTCACCGACGACGTCTTCATCACGTTCGACCTGGACGGCCTGGACCCCGCGCATCTGCCCGGCACCGGCACGCCCGAGCCGGGCGGCCTCGAGTGGTACGAGACGAACGACCTGATCGCGGCGGTCGCGGCGAAGAAGCGCGTCGTGGGGTTCGACGTGGTGGAGCTGGCGCCGCTCGCGGGAAGCGTGGCGTCGGATTTCCTGGCCGCGCGCGTGACCTACCGCATGATCGGACACATGCTCAAGAGCCAGCGGTGAGCGTGACGACCGGCGCCGCGAGGCTCGTCCTCCGGAAGGGCGAGGACCGGCGCGTGCGCGGCGGCCATCCTTGGATCTTCTCGAACGAGGTCGAGGCCTGGGAGGGCGACGTGGCCGACGGCGGCCTCGTGGACGTGACCGATCATCGCGGCGCGTTCCTGGGCCGCGCGTACGTGAACCGCCACAGCCTCATCACCGCACGGCTCGTGACGCGCGGCCGCGACGAGATCGACACCGCGTTCTTCGTGAAGCGCCTGGAGCGCGCGAAGCGGCTGCGCGACGCCGTGTACCCGGGCGAGCCCGCCGTGCGGCTCGTCTACGGCGAGTCGGACCAGCTGCCGGGGCTGGTGGTGGACCGCTACGGCGACTGGCTCGCCGTGCAGGTGCTGACGCTGGGGATGGAGCGCCGCCTCGTGGAGCTCAAAGCCGCGCTCGAGCAGGTGTTCGAGCCGCGCGGCGCCGTGCTGGTCGCCGATTCGCCGCTGCGCACACTCGAGGGGCTGGACCAGCGGCGCGAGGTGTGGTGGGGCGAGGTCCCCGAGCGCGTCGAGGCGCGCGTCGGCGGCTTCGAGGTGAGCGTGGACCTGATCCACGGGCAGAAGACCGGCCTGTTCCTGGACCAGCGCGAGAACCGCAGGCGCGCCGAGGCGCGCGCGAAGGGCCGCGTGGCGCTGGACGTGTTCTGCTACCAGGGCGAGTGGGCGATGCACCTGGCGCGCGGCGGCGCGGAGAGCGTGCTGGCGGTGGACTCGTCGGAGCCGGCGCTCGCGGTGGCGCGGGAGAACGTGGAGCGGAACGGACACGCCGACCGCATCCAGTTCCTGCGCATGGACGCGTTCGACGCGCTGCGCCGGCTCGAGCGCGAGGGCAAGCGCTTCGGCCTCGTGGTGCTGGATCCGCCCGCGCTCATCAAGTCGCGTCGCGCGATGGCGGCCGGCGCGCGGGCCTACCGCGAGCACAACCGGCTGGCGATGAGCCTGCTCGAGGAGGACGGCATCCTCGTCACCTGCTCGTGCAGCCACCACCTGGACGACGATCTCTTCAGACAGGTCCTGCTGGAGTCGGCGAGAGCGGCCCGGCGGCC
>Ga0306920_100002574_pt1 | contig 22909 bp, 22 predicted proteins | sample flu12Cox44000170_FD_204666 | JGI IMG/M metagenome (GOLD analysis project Ga0306920, IMG submission 204666) | Lab enrichment of tropical soil microbial communities from Luquillo Experimental Forest, Puerto Rico - flux4day.12C.oxic.44.000.170 (v2)... | ecosystem: Environmental > Terrestrial >...
CCGTTACGGCCCTTACATCACCGACAAGAAGAAGAACGCCAAGATCCCCAAGGACCGCGATCCGAAGTCGCTGTCGCTGGAGGAGTGCCGCGCGATGCTCGCCGCGGCGCCCGAGCGCGGGCGCTTCGGCCGTTGGGGCCGCGGCAAGCGCGCCGCGGCCGGCGCAGCAGCAACGGCAGGGACGGCGAGCGGCACCGCCGGCGATGGCGCGCAGAGGGCAGCGCCCGCGGCGTCAGTCACACCGCGCAAAGGGGCGAAGAAGAAAGCCCCGCCGCCGCGAGTCAGTGCCAAGCCGGCGGCGGCAGCGAATCAGCCGCCGGCGAGCGGCGCGCGCGCGCGCTCCAAGGTTTCCGCGCACGCCGGCCGCAAGCCGCGCCGCCGCGCCAAGGCGGCGCCGCGAAAGACTGCGGCGGGCAAGACGCGCGCGAAGAGCTCGGGCGCGTCACAGGGACGGGCGCGGGGAGTCAAATAGCGCCCGGCAACGGCAGCTGTCAATCACATCGGGGCGCGCGCCAGGAACTCATCGATTGCCGCCAGGCACTCCGGCTCATCGAGCATGGGTGCGTGACCGCGGTTGGCAACCTCGAGCACCTCGAGGTCCGGCTTCTCGTGCTGCATGCGTGCGAGGGTCGCCGCATTGAGGATGTCGGAGTGCGCACCGCGGATGGCGAGGATCGGAACCTTCGCGAGTGCACCCCACAGCGGCCAGAGATTGGGCGCGCCAGTCTTGGGGTCGCGGAACGGCTCGGCGATGAGTGGATCCGCGTCCGCTTCCGGCACGCCCTGCGCGCTGGCCCGGTAGCTGAGACGCGCGATCCTCTGCCAACGCTCATCACTCAGGCCCGGCCAGACCGAGCCGTAGATGCCGCGTACGTCCGCGACGGCTTCTTCCCAGCTGCGCACCGGCGCGGATTTGCCGGCATAGCCGCGGATGCGTTCGAGCCCCTGCGGATCGAGCTCGGCGCCCACATCGTTCAGCACGATGCCGGCGACCAGCTGCGGCTGCATCACCCCGAGCACCATCGCCATGAGCCCGCCCATCGAAGTGCCAATGATCCGCGCGCGCCCGACACCGAGCCCGGTGAGGAGCAGCAGCAGGTCATTGAGATACACCGGGATCTCGTAATTGTTGAAGTTGGGATCGCGCGCGGAGAAACCACGCCCACGAACATCGGGCACGATCACGCGATAGCGTGCGGCGAGATGCGGCGCCAGGTCCTCGAAGTCCCGACTGTTGCGCATCAGCCCGTGCAGGCACACGACGACGGCCGCGCCGGCGCTCGGTCCCGCGTACACGCGGCTGAAGAGCCGCAAACCCTCCTGACTGTCGAACCAGTATTCGGCCGCTGTCATGCACTGCCTCCACGCAGGATCTTACCGTTGGTATTGCGGCAATCGCATTGCGCGCCGGGGGCGATTCACCGGACACTGTGTGCCGCGCGAGTTTTTGCGGTGCAATAACGTGACCCATAGAAAGGCCCCGGTGCGCAATGGCAAGGAGCGCATCCTCGATGCCGCGGAGCAGCTGTTCGCACAGCGCGGCTTCTACGGCGTGCCGCTGCGCGACATCACCCGGGCCGCGGGCGTCGATGTAGCACTGGTCGGCTATCACTTCGGCGGCAAGCGCGAGCTGTTCGCCGCGGTGTTCGAGCGGCGCGCCGAGGTGCTGAACCGCGAGCGCCTCGAGCTGCTCGAGGAGGTGCGGCGTGCCGCGCTCCCCGGCGCGGCCGGCCTCGAGGCGATCATCAACGCCTTTACTCTGCCGCTGGTCGAGCGCTCGGCACGCGGGGGACCGGGGTGGAAGAGCTACTTCGCACTGATCGCCTACGTGAACAATTCCCCGGAATTCGGGCCGCTCATGATGACGCGGCACTTCGACCCGCTGGTCGAGCGCTTCATCGCGGTGACGCGCGAGGCGCTGCCCGACTGTCCGCCCCGGGAAATCTACTGGGGCTACCAGTTCCTCACCGGGGCGCTCACGCTCACCTTCGCGGAAACCGGCCGCATCGAGCAACTCTCCGGCGGACTGTGCCGTGCCTCGGACCTCGACAGCGTCCACGAGCGGCTCGCGCCGTACGTGGCAGCCGGCATACGTGCGTTGTGCGCCCGAGCGGGCCCGGCGCCACGTCCTGGCAAGCGCGTCGAACGGCGCGCACGACCGCGGGTAACGGCATCCGAGCGCACGCCGCGCCGATGAAGTACCGCCACAGCTTCCACGCCGGCAACTTCGCGGACATCCACAAGCACATCGCGCTCGTCGCACTGCTGCAAGCCCTGAAGAAAAAGGAGAAGGGCTTCCTGTATCTGGAGACCCACGCCGGGCGGGGGAGCTACGACCTCTCCGGTGTACCGGCACAGGCCGCAGGCAGCGTGGAGCGCTTCCTGCAGTCGCGGCACGAGGCGCCGGAGCTGCGTGAGTACGCCGCGCTCATCGCAGAGCTGCGTGCCTCGAGCGCCCGGCGGCGCCTCTATCCGGGCTCACCACTCATCGCCGCTGCCGGGCTGCGCGCCCAGGACCGGGCCGTGCTGATCGAGCTGCAGGGAGCCGAAGCGCATGCGCTCGAGCAGTCGCTGTCGAGCCTCGCGGACAGGCGCGCGACCGAGCTGCACGTGCGCGTCGAACGCGGCGATGGCTTCCTGCGGCTCAAGGCGTCCCTGCCACCGCCGGAGCGGCGCGGCCTCACCTTTATCGATCCTCCGTACGAGGAGACGCAACAGGACTTCCGGCAGGTCACCGCCGCGCTCGTCGAAGCCACGCGGCGCTTCCCGACCGGGGTGGTCGCGGCGTGGTACCCGATCAAGGACGAGCGCACCCTCGGACCCTGGCACAGCGAGTGTTTGCGCGCGCTGCAGGCGGCGGCGACGCCGCCCCCGGTACTCGCAAGCGAGCTGTGGCTGTATCCACGTGATTCGCGCGTCGCGCTGAACGGCTCGGGGCTGTTGATCGTGAACCCGCCATGGCTCACTCTCGAGCGCATGCAGGTGTGGCTGCCGGAGCTGCAGGCGCGCCTGGCAGTCTCCGCCGACGGAGGCAGCAGCGCGCGAATGCTGTCAGAATCCGTCGGATGAGCCCCGCGCTCGACCAGTACGGCGTTTTCGGCCATCCGGTCGCTCACAGCTTCTCACCCTTCATCCACGGCATCTTCGCCCGCGACACCGGTCAGCCGATGAGCTACCGCGCCTACGACGTCGCGCCCGAGGAGTTCACCGAGCGGGTGCAGGGCTTCTTCAGCGGCGGTGGGCGCGGCTTGAACATCACGATGCCCCACAAAGTCGCGGCGGTCGAGGTGGCGCAGGAGCTCACCGCGCGCGCCGCACACGCCGCGGCGGTCAACACGCTGGCGCTGCAGGACGACAACACCATCCTCGGCGACAACACCGATGGCGCAGGCCTGGTGCGCGATCTGTGCGACAACCTCGGGATCGTCATCACGCAACGGCGCCTGCTCATCCTCGGCGCCGGCGGCGCGACGCGCGGCGTGCTCGCCCCGCTTCTGAGTCTCGAGCCCGCCATCGTCATGATCGCCAATCGCACCTCCGAGCGTGCCGAGGCGCTCGCCGCGGCCTTTGCCGACCTCGGCGTGACGCAGGGGGTCGGCTTCACCTACGTCGGGGACACGCCCTTCGATCTCATCATCAACGCCACCTCCGCCAGCCTCTCGGGCGACATACCACCCATCCCGGCGGGCGCGATCGGTCCGGAAACGGTGTGCTACGACCTCGCCTACGGGCGCTCCGCGATGGCGTTCGTGCGCTGGGCGCAGCAGTCCGGCTGCGCCCGCGCGGTGCAGGGCCTCGGGATGCTGGTGGAGCAGGCGGCGGAGTCCTTCCGGCTGTGGCGCGGCGTGCGGCCGGAATCCGCGCCGGTGCTGGCGGCGCTCAAGCAACGCATCGGCAGCGTGTAGGCTCGGCTGGGTGCGCTAACGGAGGGTGACGAATTCCTCCGCCGAGGTCGGATGGATCGCGACCGTGTCGTCGAAGTCCTTCTTCGTTGCGCCCATGCGTACCGCCACCGCAAAGCCCTGCAGCATCTCATCGGCGCCCGGCCCGACGACGTGGAGTCCCACGATGCGCTGCCCGGGGCCTACGGTGACGAGCTTCATCTCCGATCGCGGCTTCGCGGTCGTCACGGCGTTGTAGAGCGGCACGAAGCTCGCGCGAAACGCGGTCACGTTGCCCGAGCCGTAGCGCTCACGGGCGGTCTTCTCGGACAACCCCACCGTGCCGAGCGGCGGGTGGCCGAAGATCACGGTCGGAATGTTCTCGTAATCGAGGTGGCGCCCGGCCTGACCGCCGAAGAGCCGGTCCGACAGGCGTCGGCCGGCCGCGATCGCGACCGGCGTCAGCTGTACGCGCCCGGAAACATCGCCGATGGCATAGATGCCGGGAACATTGCTCAGCTGATACCTGTCGTTGCAGATGAAGCCCTGGATGTCGAGTCCCACCCCGGCGCGCTCGAGGGCGAGATCCTCGACCACCGCGCCACGGCCAATGGCCCACAGCACGCTGTCGAAGGGGCCGAGCCGCCGGCCATCGCGCGATTGCAGCTCGAGTGTGCCATGCGCCGCGCGGCGCAGGGCGGCCGGCACGGCGCGCGTGACGACCTCTACACCCTTCTCCCGCAGCTTGGTGAGCGCCACTTCACCGAGCATGTTGTCGAAGGTCTTCAGTGCCGTGTCGCCGCGCAGCACGAGCGTCGTCTCGGTACCGAGGCCGGCGAAGATGCCGGCCAGCTCGATCGCGATGTAACTGCTGCCCACGACTGCGGCGCGTTGCGGGCGCTCGGGCAACTCGAAGAAGCCGTCGGAGGTGATGCCGAGCTCGGCGCCGGGTATCGCCGGTATGCGCGCCCGGCTGCCGGTGGCGATGTAGATGTGATCGGCGCGCAGCCGCCGCTCACCCGCGCTCACGGTGTGGGCGTCGATGAAACTGGCGTGCGCGCGTACCAGCTCGACGTTGCGTTTGGCGAGGTTGGCGGCATAGATGCCATTCAGCCGCTCGATGTAGGCATCGCGCCTGGCTTTGAGTGCGCTCCAGTCGACGCCGTGAGTCTCGACGTCAAAGCCGTAGTCGCTCGCGTCATGCAACGCGCTGCCGAGCTCGGCGGCGTTCCACATGATTTTCTTCGGCACGCAGCCGACGTTCACGCAGGTGCCGCCGAGCCTGCCGAGCTCCGCCAGCACCACCTTCGCCCCGTACTCGGCGGCGCGCTGAGCGGCGGCGAGCCCGCCGCTGCCGCCGCCGATGACGACCAGGTCGAATTTTTCCATGACTCCCATGTTATCGGAGACGCACGCGCGATACGCGGACCCGGCGGCAGCCATCGATCGGGCTCGCGCACGGCCGGGGTCCCCAAGAAATTGCGCATCTTGCCGGGCGTTGTGAGCTCATCGGCCGCGTCAAGCGCAATTTTTTGGGGTGGTTTTGCGGGGTGGCCTCTACAATGGCGGCCGTTCGATGTGACGAGGCGTGTGCATGGACAATCCCCTGCTTGATCGGGACGCTCTGCCGCAGTTCATGCGGATCCGCCCGGAACACATCGAGCCGGCGGTGCGCGAGCAGCTCACCGAGAACCGCGCGCGCATCGGCGAGCTTGCAACGCTCAGCACCCCGACCTTTGCCACCGTAGTCGAGCCGCTCGAGGAGCTCCACCACCGCATCGCCCGCACCTGGTCACCGGTGAGCCATCTGAATGCGGTCGTGAACTCCGAGGCGCTGCGCGCCGGCTACAACGCCTGCCTGCCGTTGCTCTCCGCCTACCAGACGGACCTGGCGCAGAGCGAGCCGCTGTACCGCGCCTACCGCACCATCGCCGAGCAGGAGGGCGCCGCCCTGCGCCCGGTGCAGCGCCAGCTCATCGCGCACGCGGTGCGCGACTTCCGTCTCGCGGGCGTCGGGCTCCCGCTCGAGCGCAAGGCGCGCTTCAAGACGGTAATGCTCGAGCTGGCGCAACTGCAGGCGAAGTTCGAGGAGAACGTGCTCGATGCCACCAACGCCTGGAGCCGGCACGTAACGGATGCGGCTGAGCTGCGCGGCCTGAACGAGATGCTCATCGAGCAGGCGCGCCGGCGCGCCGCGGACCAGCAGGCGGCGGGCTGGATCCTGCGCCTCGACCAGCCGACCTATGTCGCCGTCGTGACCGATGCCGAGTCGCCCGAGCTGCGGCAAGCGTTCTACGAAGCCTGGACCACGCGCGCCTCCGATCGCGGCCCGTCCGCGGGCCGCTGGGACAACACGGCGGTGATGGAGGAAATCCTCAAACGGCGTCACGAGGCGGCGCGGCTGCTCGATTTCCCGAGCTTTGCCGAGTACGCGCTCGCCACGCGCATGGCTCACAGCGTCGATGAGGTGCTCGGCTTCCTGCACGAGCTCGCCGCCGCGGCCCGTGCGGCCGCGCGCGCGGAGTTCGCGGAGCTCGAGGCCTTCGCGGGACGCCCGCTGGCAGCGTGGGATGTCGGTTTCTACGCCGAGCGGCTGCAGCGCGAGCGCTTCCGCGTGTCGCAGGAGGAGCTGCGCCCGTACTTCCCGCTGCCGCGGGTGCTCGCCGGACTCTTCGAGGTCGCCGAGCGGCTCTTCGGCGTGCGCATCCGCGAGCGCGCCGGCGCGCCCGTGTGGCACCCTGACGTGCGCTTCTTCGAGATCACCGCCGCCTCGGGCGAGCCGGTCGGCAGCTTCTACCTCGACGCCTACGCCCGCCCCAACAAGCGCAGCGGCGCCTGGATGGACGAGTGCATCGGGCGCAAACGGCTTTCCTGCGGCGCCGCGTTGCCGGTCGCCTACCTGGTGTGCAATTTTCTCCCGCCCGGGGAGGAGCGGCCGGCGCTCCTGACGCATGATGATGTCGTGACGCTGTTTCACGAGTTCGGCCACGGGCTGCACCATCTGCTCACGAGGGTCGACTACCCGAGCATCGCCGGCATCAACGGTGTCGCCTGGGACGCCGTGGAGCTGCCGAGCCAGTTCCTCGAGAACTACGCCTGGGATCCGCAGGTGCTGCAGCGTATCTCCGGACATTTCGCGAGCGGCGCACCACTCCCCGTCGACCAGCAGCAGCGGCTCATCGCGACACGCAGCTTCCACGCCGGCCTCGCGATGATGCGGCAGCTCGAGTTTGCGCTGTTCGACTTCCGCATCCACAGCGAGTACTCGCCCGAACGCGGCGGCCACATCCTCGAGATCCTGCGCGAGGTACGCCAGGAGGTGGCGGTGGTGCCGGTGCCGGAATGGAACCGCTTCCCCAACAGCTTTGGACACATCTTCGCCGGCGGCTATGCCGCCGGCTACTACAGCTACAAGTGGGCGGAGGTGCTGGCGGCGGACGCCTTCGCCGCCTTCGAGGAGAGCGGTGTCTTCGATCGCTCGACGGCGCAGCGCTTCCTCGATGCCATCCTCAGCCGCGGCGGCAGCCGTGATGCACTGGAGGCGTTCATCGAATTCCGCGGCCGCCGCCCGGATGTGCGGGCGCTGCTGAAACAGCACGGCATCGAGCGCACGGCACCGAAGCAGTACGACGCCGACGGCGCGGGCGAGCCAGCGTGATGCGCGGCCGCGGCGCCGGCCGGGGGCTCGCGGTCCTGCTCGTGGCGGGGCTCGCGGTTCCGGCGCTGCTGCGTGCCGAGCCGCTGTACGTGATCGAGCAGCTGGTGGTCGGAGTCAACAGCACCCCGGACGCGAGCAGCGAGCGCGTCGCGACCGTCAAGAGCGGCGATCGCGTCGAGGAGCTCGAGCGCGCGGGCGATGAGGTGCACGTGCGCCTCGCGAGCGGGCTCGAGGGTTGGGTGCGCGCTTCCTATCTGTCGGCGGATGAGCCGCTGCGGGTGCGACTCGCCGAGCGCGAGGCGGAGGTGGCCCGTCTCGGCGATGAGGTGAATGGTCTCAAGGCACAGTTGCGCTCGACCCCGGCAAGCGCCGCCGCGGCCAATCCCGGGGCAAGCGCCGTTCCCGCCGCAACGCCCGCCGCGCGCGCCGCGGTGGAGGATTCTGTCGCCCCGGCGGCTGGGGCGCTCTTCAGCAGCGGCGAGGAACGTGGGCGTCCTTCCTGGCCCTGGACGCTTGCCGCCACGCTGATCGGCTTTGGCGCCGGCATGGCTATCGGGGCACTGATGCTCGACCGGCACATCCGCCGCAAGTACGGGGGACTGCGGATCTACTGAAGTGTGCGCCGCGTCGCGGCGCACAAATTCTCAATGTGTCTAAATTATTTCATAAGTTAATGATCTGAGCCTTCGGGGGAAAGGTCGCGAGAGCTTGAAGTCGAGCCTCCAACATAATTAATGACCAACACCCGGCGCAGCGATTTCGACGTCACCAACAGCGTGCAGGTGAGCTCACCCAAAGCGGTGCTCGCTGCCGTGGAGGTGCTCTATCGCCCCACCTGGCCGGGGATGTCGCTCGATCCGCTGCGCCGCGCCTTTGCCCACTTCGAGCGGCTGTTTGCCGGTGAAGTACCGGGCTATCACGGTGTCGACACCGTCTACCACGACCGTCAGCACACGCTCGACATAACTCTGGCCCTCGCCCGGCTCATCGTCGGTTACGAGCGGCAGCAGGAGGAGGAGCAACGCCTCGGCGGCGCGCGCGCCACTGTCGGGCTCGTCACCGGGCTGTTTCACGATGTCGGCTACCTGCGCCGCGCCGATGACCTCGAATCGCAGAACGGCGCCGAGTTCACCCGCACGCACGTCTCGCGCGGCGCGCGTTTCCTCGAGGAGTACCTGCCGGTGCTCGGGTTCGGCGCCTGGGTGCCGGTCGCGAGCGAGATCATCCACTTCACCGGCTACGAGGTGCCGTTCGGGGACATCGAATCCCGCGTCGCCGATCCGCGCGACATCACCCTCGGCCACCTGCTCGGCACCGCCGATATGATCGCCCAGATGGCCGATCGCTGTTATCTCGAGAAGTGCCGCGACCGGCTGTACGCCGAGTTTGTCCTGGGCGGGGTGGCGTTGCCGGTCAGCGAGCGCGGCCCGCAGGTCAAATATGCCTCAGGACTCGATCTGCTGCGGCAGACGCCGGAGTTCGTGAGCGATGTGCGTGAGAAGCGCCTCGACCGAGATTTCCGCGGCGCCTACCGCTATCTCGAGATGCTCTACGACGGCCACAACCCCTACCTCGAGGCGATCGACCGCAACCTCGACTACCTCCGTCAGGTGCTGCGCAGCGAGAGCTGGCAGCTGCTGAGGCGGCGGCCCCCCATCTTCGCCGCAACCTCCGATCCCATGGCGACCATGCGCGGCCTGATGCTTGGACATATAAAAAGAGTCTGGTCCGGCAACTGAGGCCGCGCCGCCCGTAGCGTCCGGTCGCGAGCGGCGGTTAATATCCTCCGCCTCAGGGGTTACGCGCGCGCAGCATGCACGTGACAGCGGCCAGCTTCAGGCTGAAATATGCCATTGCCAGTTTCCTGGTGGTTCTGCTTGCGGCCGCCACGGTGGCGGTCCTGTTCATGGTGCGCCACCCCGCCGACGGCCGCTCCCTGAGTGCACTCTGGCTCGCGCTCGCGGTCGGCGCGAGTGGCGCACTCATCGCCGCGGCGCTGATGTGGCGCGCGGTGAGTCACCTGCAGCGGCCGCTCGACTCCCTCATCCGCAGCGCCGAACGCATCGGCCAGGGCGATTACACGCGCCCGGTCGAGGTACAGCGGCGCGACGTGCTCTCCGAGCTGCAGCAGGCGCTCGAGCGCATGCGCGGCCGACTGCGCCAGTCGACCGTCAACAAGAGCTACCTGCACAGCGTTCTCAACAGCATGACCGATGCGGTGTTCGTCACCTCACCCGACGGGGTCATCAAGGTCGCCAACGCCGCCGCCTGCAAGCTGCTCGGCTTCGGCGAAGAGGAGCTGCTCGGGCGCAGCATCCTCGCGGTGCTGGAAGAGCGCGAGCGCGTCGATTTCGACCTCGTGCAGGCGGCGCAGGAGACGCGCGAGACCCTGGTACGCACCCGTTCCGGACAGACGATTCCGGTCTCCATCACCGGCTCGCGCATCGACAGCGACGATCCGCAGTTCCAGGGCAATATCTTCGTCGCGCGCAACATCACCGATCGCAAGCGCGCCGAGCGGCGCATCCGCTACCTGGCACGCTACGACGCCCTCACGAAGATTCCGAACCGCATGCAGTTCCACCATGTGCTGCAGCAGACGATCGCGCGCGCGCTGCGTGCCGGACAGGTGGTCGCGGTGCTGTACCTCGACATGGACCGCTTCAAGGAGGTCAACGACACCTTCGGTCACGGCGCGGGCGACCGCGTTCTCGAGGTGATCGCCGAGCGGCTGACACGCGCGCTGCCGCGCGAGACCGTCGTCGGCCGCCTCGCCGGGGACGAGTTCGCATTGTTCGTGGATGCACTGCCGGCCGATGCCGACAACCGCGGCCCGATTGCCCAGCTGGCGCGGGCGCTGCTCACCGAGGTGAGCCGGCCGTTCCAGCTGAACCAGCACGAGGTGTTCCTCACCGCGAGCGTCGGTATCGCCTTCTGCCCGCGCGATGCCGAGAACGTGATCGACCTGATCCGCAACGCGGATGCGGCGATGTACTACTCCAAGCAGAACGGCGGCAACACCTTCGCCTTCTACTCGCCGGAGATGAATGCCGCGGCGGTCGAGCGGCTCATGCTCAAGAGCAAGCTGCGGCGCGCGCTCGAGCGCGATGAGCTGGAGATCCGCTATCAGCCGAAGGTCGATCTGCGCACCGGGCGCATCAGCGGCGCGGAGGCGCTGCTGCGCTGGCGATTGCCAGGGCATGGCGACATCCCACCCTCGCAGTTCATACCGCTCGCCGAGGAAACCAACCTCATCCTCGACATCGGCGAATGGGTGCTGAACCGGGTGTGCCTCGACTACCGCCAGATGCAGGCACAGGTCGGGGAACCCGGGCGCATCTCGCTGAATCTCTCGCTCAAGCAGCTGCGCCAGGCGAGCTTCATCCTGCGCTGCCGCTCGGTGTTCCGCCGCCATCACGTGTCGCCGACCGCCTTCGAGCTGGAGATCACCGAGACCACGCTGATGGCCGATCCGCAGCGCACCGTGCGCCTGCTCGATGAGCTCTACGCCATGGGCCTGCACCTCTCGATCGATGACTTCGGCACCGGCTATTCCTCGCTCTCAGCACTGCAGCAATTCCCCATCGGCACGCTGAAGATCGACCAGTCCTTCGTGCGCGATGCCACCGTGGACGCGGGCGATGCGACCATCGTGCGCACCATCATCGAGATGGGCCGCAGCCTCGGGATGGAAGTGATCGCCGAAGGCGTGGAGTCGCAGAGCCAGCTGCAGTTCCTGCGCACCAACGGCTGCCACTACGGACAGGGGCGGCTGTTCGGCGACCCGAGCAGCGTGGAGGAGCTGCTGGCGCTGCTCGCCACGCAGGCGGCCGGGGGCGCCGCGCCTTTCGCGCACCTGCTGCGTAATGCCGGTGAGACGGCTTCCCGCTCGGCCTGAGCGGGGGATTGCCTGAGCGCCGACGGTTCCCCTTTACCTGAAGATGGCCGCCAGGGCGCGGGCCCGAAGTGGCGCGCCTGGCGGCGCCTCCTCGCCGGCGGCTTTCTCGCGGCGTGGCTCGCCGTCGCCTGGTGGCAGACGCACAAGAGCCTGCCGCCCGGCACGCACGTGGCGACGCCGGCGTGCACGGTGCCGACCGCCGGGCTCGCCTTCATCGCCGATGTCACCACCGCGGATGCGTTCGGGAGGCCGGTGGTGAGCCAGGGGATCTTCGATGCCGTGCTGGGGCTCATCGCCCACGCACACCGTTTGATCGTGCTCGACTACGGCGCCTTCGCCGGAGCGGCGAAGCAAGAAGCCCCGCAGCGGCGTGTCGCCGCGGCACTCACCGATGCGCTGCTAACGCGCTGGCGCGAGCAGCCTGACCTCGCGATCCTGGTCATCACCGACCCCGTGAACGATGGTTACGGCGCCTCTCAGTCGGAGAATCTGCAACTGCTGCGGGCGGCCGGTGTGGAGGTCGTCACGACGGACCTCAACCGGCTGCGTGACCCGAACGTCGCGTGGTCGAGCCTGTGGCGGCTCGCGCTGCGCTGGTGGGACCATCCCTCGGCGCCGCTCGGCATCGAGACGCGACGGCTGAACTTCAAGACGAGCGACCGCCGGCTGATCATCGCCGATGAGCCCGCCGGCACCATCGCAGCGATCGTCGGCTCAGCCAACCCGAGCGACCGGGAAAGCGCATGGTCGAACGTCGCGGTGCGCGTCACCGGCGCACCGGTCGAAGCATTGCTCGAGAGCGAGCTGCAGATCGCACGCTTCTCAGGCTGGCACGGCCGCGCTGAAGCCTACGCCGCCGGCGCACCAGGGGTGCCGCGGGAGTGCACGACCGCCGCGGCTTCATCGGCAGGTATGCCCGAGCAGGGCGCGCGGGTGCAGCTGCTCACCGAGGGCGCCATTGGTTCGGCATTGCTCGCACGGCTCGATGCCACGAGCGCACCGGATTCGGTCGATGCGGCACTCGAATATATGGCCGATCGCGGCGTCATCGAGGCCCTGCTCGCGGCGGCGCGGCGGGGTGTCAGGGTGCGGCTGATCCTCGATCCGAATGAAGGGGCAGCCCACGGCGGGGTTGCGGGTGTGCCCAATCAGCCGGTGGCGAGCGAGCTGCTATCGCGCAGCGGCGGTTCGATCCACGTACGCTGGTACCGCACGCACGGCGAGCGCTTTCATCCCGCGCTGGTTCTCGTCTACGGCCCACGCAGCCTGTGGCTCGCCGCAGGCTCCGCGCAGCTCACCCGACGCGACCTGGAGGATTACAACCTCGAGGCCGACGCCGCCATTGAGTTCTCGCGCGAGGCGCCGTTCGCGCGGCAGGCGCTCGAGTACTTCGACTCCTTGTGGGCCAACCGTGCATCGCCCGGCATCGAGTACACCGCCGACTTCGCCGTGTACGCGGACCCGGCCCAGTCGGACTATTGGCTCTACCGGCTGATGGAAGCGAGCGGCTTGTCGGCGTTCTGAGCCGGACGCTGCGTATCCGCGCGCACCGCCTGCTCGGTCTGCTGTGAGAGCGCCTGGAGCGCCGTCCCGGTCGCCTGCTCGAAAGCGATCACCACCTCGCCGAGGCGGTTGGCCGCGGCCGCGGCGGTGCCGGAGGCGGTGAAAGTCGCAATCACCTCACGGCCTTCACGCCGACCGACGATGCAGTCGAGCACCACGTGCACCGCCGGCGCACCGGCTCCCTCGTCGTACTCCGCCTCGAAGCGCCGCACGTGCACCTGCAGGAGGTAGTCCGCGGGAAACGGGCTCGCCGAGCCTTCCACAGTCGCAAAGCCGCCCGAGCTGCGCAGCGTCTCCACCGCAAGCGCTTCGATCACCTCGGGCGCCGTCGCCGGCCAGCGGCTGCCCGCGAAGAAGTTCATGCGCCGATCGGCCTGCACCAGCATGATGCGGGAGGTGTCGAGGCCGGGGCTCGCGACCGGACGAATGACGCGCAGTGAGGCCCCGATCGCCGGCGTGGCGGCGGCTGCCGCCGCGCCACCCGCTGCGGAGTTGGTACCCGTAGGGCGCGCCGCCGGCGCGCGCAGGAAATAGGTCTGCTCGGGCTTCGCCTTGCTCTGAAAAAGGCCCGAGCAGCCGGCGAGGCACAGGCACAGAAGTGGCAATGCGCGCAGCGTGGCACTCGCAAGCCTCACCGCGGGATCTCCACCCCGCGCTCGGGCTGCTGATAGAGAATCTGGTTCGGATTCTCACGCAGGCTGTTGGCGAGCGCCTGGATATCCTCGGCCGCGGCGCGGCCTTCGCGCACGAAGCGCTCGATCTCCGGCAGTCCCTCATGGGTGAAGGTGCGTATGTCCTGCCGGTTCTCGCCGATCACCTTGTTGAGCTGACGGCTGAAGTCGGCCAGGTTGTCGGCGATGGTGCGGACACGCTCGAGAGTTACGTGCACCTCCGGCTGTGCCGTCTCGAGCAGCTCGTGCGCGCTCCGCGCGCTGGCGGTGAGCTCGCTGCTCGCGCCGCGCAGATCGCCGATGAGCGAGTTCAGATCGTGGACGGTCTGCGGCAGGCGGCTGCTCGCTTTGTCGAGGTTGGAGATCGCCGCGGACACGGCCGACAGATTCTCGTTGCTCAGCAGCTCGTCGGCACGCCGCACGACATCGTTCGCGTTCGCCACGAGCTCCGGCAGGCTGGCGAGGAATACATCGAAGCGCGAAGGTGCCGAGCGGATCACCGGGTACTTCAGTCCGGCCACCGGGGGTGTCGTCGGCTGCTTGTTGCGGTCCTCGTGCAGGTCGATGTAGAGGAGCCCGGTGACGCCCTGGAGCTGCAGTTCTGCCACCGTGTGGGGGGAGACCGGCGTGCGCGCATCGATGTCGACGATCACCTGCACGCGCGAGGAGTCGCGCGGATCGATGCGTATGTCGATCACGCGGCCGACGCCGACCCCGAGATAGCGCACCGCCCCACCCTTGTCGAGCCCGCTGACGCTGCCGGTGAAATAGATCTCGTAGCGGTTGTAGTCGCGGTGCTCGCGGGTATCCGAATACCAGTAGACGAACAGCGCCCCGAGCAGCGCCACGATGAGCACGAACGCCCCGACCGCAGCATAGTTGGCCTCACGTTCCATGCGGCTCTCCGCTGCCGAGGCCGACGGCCAAACGGGCACCCCGCGCCCGCTCGCCGTGGAAGTATTCCTGAATCCACGGGTTCGGGTGATCGACGATGCGCTCTACGGTGTCTGATTCCATGCGTCGGTCCACGATCACCCCGACACGATTGCAGGTACGGAAGATGCTGTCCAGATCGTGCGTGACCATGACGATCGTGAGCTTCAGCTGTTTCTGGAGGAACAGCGTGAGGTCGTCGAAGGCGGCCGCGCTCACCGGGTCGAGCCCGGAGGTGGGCTCATCGAGAAACAACAGCCCGGGATCGAGTGCGAGTGCACGTGCGATCGCGGCGCGCTTCACCATGCCGCCGGAGAGCTGCGAGGGGTACTTGCCCGCGGCGTCCGCCGGCAGGCCCGCGAGGCGGATCTTCAGCAACGCCAGATCATCGAGCACCTCTTTCTCGAAGTCGAAATACTCGATCATGGGCAGCTGCACGTTCTGCAGCACCGTCAACCCCGAGTACAGCGCCCCCTCCTGGAATGCCACCCCGTAGCGGCATTTGATCGGACGCAGCTGGGCCTCGCTCATGTTTGTGATGTCCTGGCCCTCGATGCATACCTTGCCAGCTTGCGGACGCTGCAGGCCGAGGATGGTCCGCAGCAGCACCGACTTGCCCGAGCCCGAGCCGCCGACGATGCCGAACACCTCGTCCTTGTAGACATCCATGTCGAGACCGTCGTGCACCACCTGGTCGCCGAAGCGGTTCACGAGTCCACGCACCTCGAGTACCGGGTCCGGCATCAGATGTCCAGTTTGAGGAAGAACACGGCGAACATTGCATCTGCCAGGATCACGAGGAAGATCGCCTGCACCACGGCGACCGTTACCTGGCGCCCCAGCACGCGCGCCGAGCCCCGCACCTGCAGGCCATGGCGGCAGCCGGCGAGGCCGATGAGCAGCGCGAACACCGGCGCCTTGATGATGCCGACCCAGAAGGTGGTGGGCGAGATGGCCTGGTCGGCGCGGGTGAGGTACTGCTCGAGGGGCATGTCGAGCAGGTAACGGCACAAAAGTGCGCCACCCGCGAGGCCGACGAGGTCCGCGATGACCGTGAGCAGCGGCAGTGCGATCGTGAGGCCGAGGAGCCGTGGCACGACCAGCATCTCGAACGGGTCGACACCGGTTGCGGTCAGCGCATCGACCTCCTCGTTGAGCTGCATCGAGCCGAGCTCGGCGGCGAAGCTGCTCGCGGTGCGGCCGGCGACGATGATCGAGGTAAGCAGGACCCCGAGCTCCCGCAGCACACCGATCGTCACCAGGTCCACCACGTAGATATCGACGCCGAGTCCGCGCAGTTGCTGTGCGCTCATGTAGGCGATGATGACGCTGATGAGGAACGCGATGAGCGAGACGATCGGTATCGCGGTAATGCCGGTGTCGTAGACATGCCGGGCGACGGAAATCGGCCGCAGGTGTCGCAGGCTCTTGAAACCCGCGACGAAGATGGTGCAGCTGTGTCCGAGGAACGCGAGATTGTCGACCAGGTCGCGCCAGGCGCGCACCACATTTCGGCCGATGTCATCCAGCAGCGGGTGGGGAGATGGCGCCGCCCGCGGAGCGGTGCCGGGCCCGGCGTCGGCGCCGACTTCCGCTTCCTTCAGCGTCTCATCGAGGAGGCTCAGCTGAGCCGGGGGTGTCCCCTCGAAAGAGACTGCGACACCCGCCCTGCGCGCCCGCCGCAGGAATTCGCGCAGCGCCCAGGCGCCCGAGAGCTCGAGTGAGTCGACGCCGCGAGTGCTGACCTTGACCTCGCGCACCGCGCCGAGGTCGATCGCCGAAAGCTGGGCGTGATCGGCCTCGACCTCGCGTAGCCCCCACTCTCCAGTGAGGTCGAGCTGAAGCCCGGCTGCAGTGCGGCGAACCTCGACGGCCATGCGGCGGCGGAGCGGACTTCAGCGCTTGGCGTGCAGATGCGCCTCGAGAAACCAGAGGTACTTGTCGGTCTCGCGCGAGACGCCGGTGAACAGGTCGGCGGTATCCGCATCCCCGAGCCGATCGGCAGTCTCGATGGCGGCGCGCACCTTCGCTGCATAGTCGGCGAGCGTCGCCGACAGCGCATCGACGTGCGCCAGTCCCTCGGCGATGTCCTCCGGATACGGCTTGAGTGTGCTGCGGCGCGCCACGCTCGCGATGGTGCCGTAGGCGCGGCCACCGAGCGCGGTGATGCGCTCGGCGATCGTGTCGATCTGATCCTCGACGCTCTCGGCGACCTTGTCGAAGAGCTCGTGGAGGGCAATGAAGTTCGGCCCCTTGACGTTCCAGTGGGCGTACTTGCTCTGCGCGCCGAGGTCGATGGCATCGGCGAGTCGCGCGTTGAGCAGCTCGGTCACCTCCACCCGCACGTTGGCGGGCAGGTCGTTGCGGGTGTCAAACATGGGAGTCTCCTTTGCAGTGACCGGAATTAAACCGCGGCCGTACTGCGCGCGCCAATCGCTCGTCCGGATCGGGATGATAAGCGCGATCTATGGCGTGTGGTTAGGTGTCGTCGCGGTAGCGGCGGATGCGGATCGCGGCGTACACGAGCGCCGCAGTCGCCGCGAGCCCGAGCCACAGGTCGATGGCCGTGAGGGCGCCTCGGAAATCGAGCACCTCGAGCGCCGTACCCACCGGGTGGAGGCCGTGCTTGGTGACGATGTTGGCGTGCTCGACCCCGAGGATGTCCCAGATGCCGTTCACGCGGTAGTTGATGAAGCCGAGCAGGTAGCGGGTTCCGAAGGCAACCCATTCGAGCAGCGGGCCGAGCACGAACGGCAGCGTCGCCCACAGTATCGGTGCGCGCCGCACCCAGGCCGACACCAGCATCAGATAGGCGGCGATCGGGGCCCACCAGAGCACACCAAAGAGCGTCACGAGGAACATGACAGCCTCAGTCCGGAGCCACTCGCCCGCGCTCCAGTTGAGAATCCCCGGCAGCCGCCCGACGGCGACGCGAGTCTCGAGGATCGCGGTGTACACCGGCTGCGCCACCAGCGCGAGCGCGAACACACCAAACGGCAGGATGACGAGACCGACCAGCAGCTTCGCGCCGACCGTGAGGCCATCGGAAACCGGCAGGGACTTCCAGAAGAGGATGCTGCGGTCCTTGCGTTCGGCGTACAGGCAATCGAGCAGGTAGTAGCTGCCGACGCACAGGGCGACGGCATAGAGCGGAATCGCCAGCACAAACTGAACGATCGTGAGCAGCGCATACGGGCTGCTGCCGAGACGCTCGGCGTCGTCGAGGTCGATGTGGACACGGCCGAGGGCCGTGCCGAGCGCCAGCAGGCCCGCAACGCACAGCGGCGCGATCCACAGCGCGCGGTGCTCCCAGAGCTCGCGCCGCACGAGCGTCAGCAGGACCTCGCCGCGACTGCGGGTGGCAGCGGGTGTTGCATCACTGCGGGGCTCCCGTGCGGTGTCTGCCAGGGTGCTGCTCATCGGCTTCCCGTCCCCTGCATCTTGGCGACGAACAGGTCCGCGATCGAGGGTGTGCGCAGCTCGCCGAAGGCTCCGAGCTCCGCCGCCGTGCGACCCTCGAAGTACATCGCCACGCGCCCGAAGATCTCGCGCTCGTAAAAGGGCTGCAGCTCGCGCGCGTGCGCCGCCTGCTCGGTGGCGAGGGTGAGCTGCTGATAACGGCTGCTGAGATCCTCGACCGCGGCGCACAGCGCCACCCGCCCGTGATTGATGAAGATCACGTCGGTGAACAGGTTCTCCACTTCCTCCACCTGGTGCGTCGTGAGGAGGATGGTGCGCTCCTTGTCGAAGTAATCGTTGAGAAGCGTGTCGTAGAAGTTGCGGCGGTAGAGCAGATCGAGGCCGAGCGTCGGCTCATCGAGCACCAGCAGCCGCGCATCGATCGCGAGCACGAGCGCCAGGTGCAGCTGCGTCACCATGCCCTTGGAGAGCTCGCGTACGCGGCTCGACATGCGGATGTCGGTCTTCTTCAGGAAGTCCTCGGCGATGGCGCGGTCGAAGCGCGGATGGACGCCGGCGACGAAATCGAGCGCCTGAGTGACGCGCATCCAGCGCGGCAGCACCGCCACATCCGCGATGAAGCACACCTCACGCATCAGCGCATCGCGCTCGGTGCGGGGATCGCGCCCCAGCACGCGCAGCTCGCCGCTGAAGGGGGTGAGGCCGAGTATCGCCTTCAAGGCGGTCGTCTTGCCGGCACCGTTGGGGCCGATCAGCCCGACGATGCGGCCCGGCTCGACGCTGAAGGTCACGCCATCGAGCGCGCGCGTCGCGCCGTAGCTCTTGGTCAATCCGTGCGCTTCAATGACTGCCGTCATCGTCCTCACCTGGGGAGGAGTTTGCCGCGGGCGGTGCAGCGTTGGCTGCCGGCCACGGGACGGCGGGCGCCGCAGCGGCGGCCCGTTGCAACTCGTCCTGCGTCAGCTGCAGGCGCTGGATCGTCGCGTAGATTCTGGGCCACTCGTCCTCGAGAAAGCGCTGGCGTTCGTCCTTCATGAGCGCCTTGCGGGCGCCGGTACTCACGAACATGCCGCGGCCGCGTCGTTTCTCGACCAGCTGCTCGTCGACCAGCTGCTGGTAGCCCTTGAGCACCGTGAGCGGGTTCAGCCGGAAGTCGGCCGCTACGCTGCGTACCGAGGGCAGCGGGTCGCCTTCCTTGAGGACCCCTTCGAGGATCATCGCAACCACCCGGTCCCGCAGTTGCCGATAGATGGGCGAGCTGTCGTCCCACTGCGGATCCATTAATGTCTGCACGGTGCCTTTGACACGAGATTAGTTAACTAATCTACCAAAACGGCCGGCTCGGGCTGCCCAAACCAGGCGTGCTGCGGCTGCACCTGCATGAACAGAGCAGGCGCCACGTGCGCTCCAGGGGGATACGCGGTCGACTGCACGAAGGTCAGGCTCAGCATCAGCGTGATGAAGGCGGCGCCGGCGCCGCAGGTGAGATCGCGGTAGAGCATCGGGAAGGCGTTCATGTTCACTCCTTGAGGAATCGGGGTTTCCGTAGCTCACGCGCCCTCTTCAGGCGCTCGCGGACGAGGCGGTGATGACCGTCCCGAACACGGCGGGGGCGGCGGCGGTGGACTGCACGAAGCTCGCGCCCACGACGACGGTAATCAGCAATGCAGCGGCGGCGCAGGTGAGGTCGCGATAGACGGCGGAAATGTAGGCGTTCATGGCGGACTCCTTGGGATTCGGTTCTGCGTTGGTTCTTCAGGCCTGCTAGGCCACGGCCGTTGCGGCGGTCGTGGCGGGGGCGGTGGCGGTGGACTGCACGAAGCTCGCGCCCACGATGAAGCTGATGACGAGGGCGGCGGCGGCGCAGGTGAGGTCTCGGTACAGGGTGGCGACGATTGCGTTCATGACGGGCTCCTTGAGGGGGTCTGGGCGTTTTGGGGTGTTTCTGACGCTATCTCTCGGCTCTGTTTCTCGGCTTCCAGTGGCCTGCTAGGGCCGCCTTCCATGGTGTTATACTCTACTAGAACACTACTGTAGTGTCAAGCCATCTCACCAAACTATTTACCGTTTCCGGGAGCTGCGGTCGGTCAAGCGTCCGATGGGCCTCCTGAGGCCCTGAAACCGCCTTCGGCTCCTGGCACCGCGTTGGAGAGCGCTACCCCACTATCGGTTTGAAGCGCTGAGCGGCGTCGAGGCAATGCCGGCGGGGTCCCCGCCCAATTGCGCATCTTGTCGATCAGTGGTTGCTCGCCGATCGTGTCGGGCGCAATTTCGTGGGGTGCCCTAGAATTTCCGGCCCTTTTTCAGCGGATGAAGCGAAGCGCCATGAAAGCCGTCAACGTCGCGATCACAGGTTGTGCCGGCCAGATCGGGTATGCCCTTGCCTTCCGCGTCGCCGCGGGCGGGGTGTTCGGGCCGGACACACGCGTCAACCTGCACCTGCTGGAGATCACCCCCGCACTCGGGGCGCTGCAGGGCATCGTCATGGAGCTCGACGACTGCGCCTTCGCGACGCTCGGTCGGGTCGTGGCCACCGACGATGCCCGGGTCGCGTTTCGCGACTGCGAGGCGGCCTTCCTCGTCGGGGCGCGGCCGCGCGGCCCCGGCATGGAGCGCAAGGACCTGCTGCTCGCCAACGCGCAGATCTTCTCCGCCCAGGGCAAGGCTCTCAACGAAGCGGCCAACCGGCGCGTGAGAGTGCTGGTGGTCGGTAATCCCGCCAACACCAACGCCCTCATCACGCAGGCCAACGCGCCCGATCTCGACCCGCGCAATTTCACCGCGATGATGCGCCTCGATCACAATCGCGCGCTTTACCAGCTGGCCGCGAAGACCGACAGCCATGTCAGCGACATCCGCCGCATGACCATCTGGGGCAACCACTCCTCCACGCAGTACCCCGACCTTTCGCACGCCGAGGTGGGAGGGCTGCCCGCGAAGTCGCTGGTGGAGGCCAAGTGGATTACGGAGACCTTCATTCCGGTCGTGCAGCAGCGCGGCGCGGCCGTCATCAAGGCGCGGGGCGCCTCATCCGCTGCCTCGGCCGCCTCGGCCGCGATCGACCAGGTACGCACCTGGGTTCACGGCACGCGCGAGGGCGACTGGGTGAGCATGGGGGTGCCGGCGGATGGCAGCTACGGCATCGGCGCGGGCGTCATCTACTCGTACCCGGTGACGGTGAGCAACGGCGACTACCGGATCGTGCCGGGCCTCACGGTCGATGAGTTCAGCCGCCAGCGCCTCGATGCGACTCATGCCGAGCTGCGCGAGGAGCGCGATGGGGTGAAGAACCTGCTCGGATGAGAGGCTATAGTCACAGGGCGCGCCGGGCAGCACGGAGGAAGCGTTGATGTTGGGTGCACTCATCTGGCTGATCGTCATCCTGGCGGCCGCCTATGCGCTGACGCAGGTCGGCGGTGTGATCACACTGCTGTTCGTGGCGGCGGTGCTGTTCCTCGCCTACCGCCGCCTCTCGCTGCTCGCCTTCACGGCGACCTTCACGGTGCTGCTCGCCGCCTACACCTGGCTCGGCGCGAGCGGCGCGCCGGCGGGCCTGTGGAAGGGGTTCCTGTGGGTGCTGCTCGCGGCGCTGTGGCTGCTGAACGTGCGGCCGCTGCGCAAGGCGCTCATCACGCGGCCGTTTCTGAAGACCTACCTCAAGGCCCTGCCGCGCATGTCGCAGACCGAGAAGGAGGCGCTCGAGGCGGGCACCGTGTGGTGGGACGGGGAGCTGTTCACCGGCGCTCCGAAGTGGGAAAAGCTGCTCGCCGCCCGGCCGCCGCAGCTCTCGGCCGCCGAGCAGGCGTTCCTCGATGGCCCGTGCGAGGAGCTGTGCCGCATGCTCGATGAGTGGCAGATCACTCACGATCTCGCGGATCTCCCGCCGCAGGTGTGGGAGTTTCTCAAGACCCGCGGCTTCTTCGCCATGATCATTCCGAAGCGCTACGGGGGACTCGAGTTCTCCGCCTACGCGCACTCGTGCGTGCTGGCGAAGATCGCGAGCCGCAGCGCCACCGGCTCCTCGACGGTCGCAGTGCCGAACTCCCTCGGACCCGCGGAGCTGCTGAATCACTACGGCACCGAGGAGCAGAAGGACTATTACCTGCCGCGCCTCGCGCGCGGCGAGGAAGTGCCGTGCTTCGCGCTCACCGGTCCACGCGCGGGCTCGGATGCGGCCTCCATCCCCGACACCGGCATCGTGACGCGCGGGGTGTGGCAGGGACGCGAAGTGCTGGGGCTCAGGCTGAATTTCTCCAAGCGCTACATCACGCTGGCGCCCGTGGCGACCGTCATCGGGCTGGCCTTCCGCATGTTCGATCCGGAGCGGCTGCTCGGCGGCAAGACCGACATCGGCATCACCTGTGCGCTCATTCCACGCAACACCCCGGGAGTGAGCATCGGCCGGCGTCACTTCCCGCTCAACATCCCCTTCCAGAACGGTCCCGTCCAGGGGCGCGACGTGTTCGTGCCGCTCGACTTCATCATCGGCGGCCCGGCGATGGCCGGCTCGGGCTGGCGCATGCTGGTCGAGCAGCTCTCGGTCGGCCGCTGCATCTCGCTGCCCTCGAACGCCACCGGCGCCGCCAAGGCGGGCGTGTGGGCCACCGGCGCCTACGCGCGCATCCGCGCGCAGTTCAACCAGCCGATCGCGCGCTTCGAAGGTGTCGAGGCGCTGATCGCACGCATGGTGGGACTCACCTACACCATGGACGCCGCGCGCTCGGTGACCGCCGGTGCCATCGATGGCGGCGAGAAGCCCTCGGTGCCCTCCGCGATGCTGAAGTACCACGTCACCGAGATGGGCCGTCAGGTGGCCAACGACGCCATGGACGTGCACGGCGGCAAGGGCATCATGCTGGGTCCCAAGAACTATCTCGCCCGCGGC
>Ga0306920_100002576_pt1 | contig 22901 bp, 16 predicted proteins | sample flu12Cox44000170_FD_204666 | JGI IMG/M metagenome (GOLD analysis project Ga0306920, IMG submission 204666) | Lab enrichment of tropical soil microbial communities from Luquillo Experimental Forest, Puerto Rico - flux4day.12C.oxic.44.000.170 (v2)... | ecosystem: Environmental > Terrestrial >...
CCAGGCACTGGCGCGCGCGCCCAGTGTCTTGTCCGCTCAGGCCGCTCCTGAGGCAAATGCTCGGCCCGCTGCGCACGCCCAAACCGAATGGCCACATCAGTTCGCGGACGGTCGGTGGGGAGCCGCACGCGCCGACGCCCTCAACGCGCAGAGGAGCGCAGCAACACGCGGCTTTGCCGATGACTGGCAAGCACCGCTCAACGGCATCACCGCCCCCAGCGCCGACACGCACGCCGGTGCCGCGCCGGTTCCAGAGGACCTACTCGATCGGCCGCTGGGCGCTGCGCGCACGCAGCTGCACGAGACCTATATCGTGGCGCAGACGCGCTCATCGGTAGTGATCGTCGACCAGCATGCCGCCCACGAGCGTCTCGTCTACGAGCGCCTGAAGGCCGCGCTCGCCAACGGCGGCGTGGCGCGCCAGGTGTTGCTGATCCCCGAGGTCGTCGAGCTCGATGCCGACGCGGCGGCCGCCCTCATCGACGCGACCGATGCGTTCGCCAGCCTCGGTCTCGTGCTGGAGGCTTTTGGGCCCGGCGCGGTGATGGTGCGCGAGGTGCCGGCGCTATTGGGCCACACCGAGGTCAAGGGCCTGGTGCGCGACTTGGCGCGCGAGGCCCTATCCGACGAAGGCGGCAACCCGCTCACAGAACGGCTGGCAGCCGTGTGCTCCACCATGGCCTGCCACGGCAGCGTGCGCGCGGGCCGCCGGCTCACGGCGGAGGAGATGAACGCGCTCCTGCGCGAGATGGAGGCGACACCCCACTCCGGCCAGTGCAACCATGGCCGCCCCACCTACGTGGAACTCAAGCTCACCGACATCGAGCGCCTGTTCGGCCGGCGCTAGCCGCCACCCACATTCCCCAGCGCAGGCCGCGAGCCAGCGCCGTGCCGTTTGCGGTCTGTCGCTGGGTTCGACGCTCCGGCGCAGTTTTCGACGTTTCACGCATCGCACTCTGCCCTCCCGCGCTGTCTTTCTTTTTCTGGCGGACTGGCAAATCGCCCTGCGCACCGCCCGCGAATTGTTGCACTATGCGCGGCGAGAATCCCGCGACGCTGTTTGGCAAGACACCATGGCCGCAACCATCATCAATATCGGTGCCTATGGCGACGCGCTGATCGTGCTCGCCACCGCCGGCATCGTCGTGCCGATGGTAGAGCGCTGGCGCGTGAGCCCAGTGCTGAGCTATCTGGCGGCGGGGGCCATCCTTGGACCCTACGGTCTCGGGTCGCTGCAAACGGCCGCCCCGTTTCTCTACTGGGTCACCATCACGGACGCCGCGCGCGTTGCCGGCATCGCCGAGCTGGGCGTCGTGTTCTTATTGTTCCTAATCGGCCTTGAGCTCTCCTTCCAGCGCCTGCTCACCATGCGCCGGCTGGTGTTCGGGCTGGGCGGGCTGCAAGTCGCGGTGACCGCGGCCGTGATTGCCGGCATCGCCGCGCTCTTCGGCAACGGCGGGGCGGCGTCGCTACTCATCGGGCTGAGCCTCGCCCTCTCTTCCACGGCCATTGTGCTGGAGGTGCTGTCCCGCCAGGGGCGGCTGATGACGAGCACAGGCCGGACGAGTTTTGCCATCCTGCTGGCGCAGGATCTCGCCGTCGTGCCGCTGCTGCTCCTGGTCTCCATCCTCAGCGGGCGTTCGGGCGGCTCGCCGCTGGCGGGGCTCGCCCTGGCGCTCGGTCATGCAGCGTTGGCGGTGGGGCTGATCCTCGTCACCGGCCGGCTGCTGCTGCGGCCACTGTTCCGCCTGGTGGCAGCGAGCGGCGCCACGGAGCTGTTCGTGGCAGCGACGCTCTTCGTTGTCATCGCCACGGGTGTGATTGCCGGCGTGGCCGGGCTGTCCATGACGCTCGGCGCCTTCATCGCGGGGCTGCTGCTCGCCGAAACGGAGTTCCGCAAAGCCATTGAGTCCACCATCGATCCCTTCAAGGGGCTCCTGCTCGGCCTCTTCTTCTTCACCGTCGGCATGGGCATCGACATCCGCGAGCTTGGCCGCGACCCGTTCTGGCTGCTGACCTCGGTGGTAGGCCTGATCGCCATTAAGGCTGCTGGCATCACGGGCCTGGCACGGCTGTTCCGGGTGCCTCTGTCCGCGGCGATCGAGACGGGTCTGCTGTTGGGCCCCGGCGGCGAGTTCGCCTTCGTTGCCCTCGGCGTGGCCGCGTCGCTTGGCATCGTCCGCACGCCAGCCGCAAGCTTCATGCTGGCGGTAACTTCCCTGACGATGGCGATGATCCCGCTCTTGGCGCTCGCGGCGCCCCGCATCACCAACCGGCTCGAGCGCCGCCGGACGCTCGACCCGGAGCTCACGGTCGCGCCGCCGACCGGGGTAAGCGCGCACGCCATCGTCATCGGCCACGGCCGTGTGGGGCAGATCGTGTGCGGCATGCTCGAGCGGCACCAATTCCCATTCATCGCCAGCGACAGCGACCCGGGGGCCGTCACCCACTTCCGGCGGCGCGGCCGGCAGGTCTACTATGGCGATGCCACGAACCTCGCCTTCTTGAAGGGCTGCGGGCTGATGCAGGCAGCGGCCGTCATCGTCACCATTCATACCCAGGCGGCCATCGACGAGATCGTGCAGGCGGTTCGCTCGCTGCGGCCGGACGTACTCATCGTTTCGCGGGCGCGCGATGCGGCGCATGCGCGCCACCTTTATGCGGTTGGCGTCACCGATGCCGTGCCGGAAACCATCGAGGCCAGCCTGCAGCTCTCGGAAGCCGCGCTCGTGGGCCTTGGTCTGCCGGCTGGTCCGGTCATCGCCTCCATTCATGAGAAGCGCGATGAATTCCGCCGCGAGCTGCAGGAGGCCGCCGGCCGCGCCGGCCTTACCGAGACGCGCTCGATCCGCGCAAAGACCGCGCGCGGCTAGGCAGCCTCGAAGTAAGCGCGCTGTCGTCGAGGGAGCGGTGCCCGGAATTGCCGGCCTTGTGCGGACGAGCGCATTGCCCGCGCCGATGGCACGTTCCCAGGTGACGGCCTCACTTGGCAACGTCCACAACCCGACCCTGCGTCAGGCGGATGAGGTGGGCGGGGGCAATGCGGAACACGGCATTCGGCGTGCCGGCCGCCGCCCATACGTAGGGAAAACGCTCAAGGTTGCTGTCAATCAAAACAATGGGCCGGCTGGCGTGACCAACGGGCGGCACCCCGCCGATCGAGTAGCCGGTGCGGTCGCGCACGAAGTCGGCATCGGCTCGGTTGATCCTCTGGCCCAGCACTGCCTCAACCTTCTTCTCATCCACGCGGTTCGCGCCCGATGCGATGACCAGCACCGCCCGGCCGTCGGCCGATTTGAAGATCAGCGATTTGGCGATCTCGGCCACCGTGCAGCCGATGGCCGCCGCCGCCTCCTGCGACGTCCGCGTGCTGGCCTCGAACTCCAACACCTGGAAGTCGGGTCCCAGCACGGCCTGAACCTTGAGGGCACTGGGCGCAGTGGCGGGTTTCATGTGGGCGGCGCCTGTTGCCGCGAACTTGCCCAGGCGATGATTAGGGCTTGCCGCATTCCCATTCACTCACCCCCAGCATTGGACGCGCTTGTCGATCCAGCGAGCGCCCAGCACATCAAAAGGCGCGCCGCAGGCAGCCCGGGATGTCAGGTTCGCCAGGCTTTGCTCGGGGACCACGATCGCCTTATTCATCATATGCATGCGCCGCACAATGCGATCGGATGGATTTTCCTATCCGCAGCCGTCCCCGCCTCACAGCGACCGGGCCACCAGCTCCTTCATGATCTCCGTGGTGCCGGCGTAAATGCGGTGCACGCGGGCGTCGGCGTAGGCGCGTGCGATGGGATATTCCAGCATGTAGCCATAGCCGCCGAACATCTGCAGGCAGGTGTCGAGCACCTTGTTGTCGAGTTCCGAGAGCCACCACTTGCTCATGGCCGCCATGACCGCATCGAGCTCGCCCGCCAGGAATAGCTCCAGGCAGTGGTTGAGGAACACGCGCGCCACGGTCACCTCGGTCTTCACCTCGGCGAGCTTGAAGCGCGTGTTCTGGAATTCGGCGATCGCCTTGCCGAAGGCCCTTCTCTCGCGCGTGTAGTCAATGGTCCAGGCCAGCGCCGCCTCCATGATGGCGACCGAGCCGATGCCAACCAACAGGCGCTCGCGGGGCAGCTGGCTCATCAGATAGGCAAATCCACGACCCTCTTCTCCCAAGATGTTGGAGGGCGGCACGCGCACGTGCTCGAAGAAGAGCTCTGCCGTGTCCTGCGCGTTCTGGCCGATCTTCTTGAGGTTGCGTCCGCGCTTGAAGCCCGGTCGGTCGGTCTCCACCAGTACCAGGCTCACCCCCTTGGCGCCCGCCGACGTGTCGGTCTTGGCGACGACGACGAGATCCGCCATGCCGCCGTTGGTGATGAAGGTCTTCTGCCCGTTCACCACCAGCTCGTTGCCCGTCCTGACCGCGCTGGTGCGCACCGCCTTAAGGTCGCTGCCGGTTCCGGGTTCAGTCATGGCGATGGCGGTGATCACCTCACCCTTGGCCATGGGCGGCAGCCACCTGCGTTTCTGCTCCTCGCTGCCATAGTTCAGGATATAGGGTGCAACGATGTCGGAGTGCAGCCGGAAGCCGGGGGCCGTGAAGACGCGCTTGGCCATCTCCTCGATCATCACGGAGCTATAAAGGAAATCGCCGCTCCCGCCGCCGTACTCCTCGGGCACCTCGGTGAGGAGGAGGCCAGCTTCGCCCGCCTTCCGCCACACCTCGCGGCTCACCTGCCCCTCCTTCTCCCAGCGTTCGTAGTGGGGAGCGATCTCGCGCTCGATGAAGGCGCTGACGGTCTTGCGGAAGAGCTCGTGCTCCTCCTGATAGACGGTGCGGGGGCTGGCCACGGCGTTTGCTCCCTGGGTCGTACGCATGGTGCCCCACCGTAATCAACGGCGCTGCGCGAGGCTACCTCGCAACGGCTCACTGATGTGCCACGCGGCGCGCGTGTGCCACCATGTGCGCCCGCCGCGCCGCCGCATAGTTGGCGTGCGCGTTGCGCCCCGCTGCGCGGTGCATCCTGGCCCGCATCGCCACGCGGTGAAACCGGGCGGCCACGTGGGCGATATGCTCGGCCTGCGGACCAACGAGGGGCACGATACCGGCGATCGCGTCCTCGCAGATGCCAAAGGCGGTCGGCGCACCGTTGTCCGGGGGTGCGGCGACCTCCTCAGCGCGAGGCTCAGCAATGATGTACCTCCTGTCGCAGACGCTCACCCGTGGCGGCAGGTGGGTGCGCTCGAAGGCGTCGTAGGCTTCCTTGAGGTTGAGCCAAAACGCGAACCATGGGCTTTCCGCATGCGCCGCCAGATTGGTCTCCGTCATGCGGAAGGGGAACACGTGCACCTCAATGCGGTCCTGTCCCTCGCGCAGAGCCCGCTCGCTCAAGGCATAGATCTCGTCCATCACGGGATCGGTCATGGCAAAGCAGCCCGTCGAGCTGCAGCCCCCGTGCACCAGGATGTAAGAGCCGGTGCGAGCGAGCGAGCGATCAAAGGTGTTGGGATAGCCAATGTCGAAGGAGTGCGGCCTGCGACCCCTGGGATAGAGCTGCTGCAGGCCGACACTGTAGAGACCCTCGGGCGCTTGCTTGTCCCCCTCGCGCTTCTTGGGGCCGAGGCCTCCTGACCAGAAGCATATGCGATAGGTGTTGAAGTGCTCGAAGCGACCCTCCCGCTCAATCCACAGCTCGAGCTCCGAATCCTCTTTGAAGATGCGGATCATCACCGGACTGCCGGCGATGAGGCCCTTCTCGGTGAGCCGACGCTCGCGGTCGGCGGGCGAGAAGGGGGCAGGGGCGGCCGCAGGCTGCTCGGGGGTGAATTCATCGGTGATGGTTGGCACGGACGGCGCGGCCGACGGATGGCTGAGGATGCCATTGCCGAGGCCATCGTCGGGGGCCGCGGCGCCGGCGGGATCGGTTGCAAAGCCACCCAGGACCGCCACGCCAATGGAGGAAAGCAGCATCCAAGACCGCAAGCAGAGCGCGCACATGTCGTTGCACCACCTCTCAGTGAGTGGAATGAGGCATGCCCCCCGGGGCGCGCCCTTCAGGCAAAGCGGGCCTTGCACCCGCCCATTATGCACCAGACAGCCGCCGAACCTTGCGAGGGAATCAGCCCTGGCTGCCGGTTAGGTTTATGCAACTATTGGCAATTTCATGGCCGGCAGCCTCGCTGCCCGCGGCCGGGGCGACAGTATAGCGTCCGGCGCATACCCCGATGCGCGGCGGCAGATGGGTGGCCTCGAAGGCCCTGTACCCCGCTTCGAGCTCACGCCAGAACGCCCCCCAGCGCGCCTCTCGCCGCCTTGCCAGGTTTTCCGGCGTCATCCGGAAGGGGAAAACGTGCACATGGAAGCGTTTCTGACCACCGTTCAGTGCGGCTGTGACCACGCGCCAGATCTCGTCGATCACCGGATCGGTCATGGCGAAACAGCCAACCGAGGCGCACCCGCCATGCACCATCAGGAGCGAGCCGGTTCGGGCGTGGGCCCGATCAAAGGCATTGGGATAGCCTAGGTCGAAGGCGCGGTGCCAGCGGCTCGCCGCGTTGAGCGCCTTGGCAGCGACCGTGTAGAAGCCCTCCGGCGTCTGGCCGTCACCTTCCAGGAGCTTGGGGCCGAGGCCGCCCGACCAGCGGCAAATGGGATAGACGGCGACGCGCTCGAAGCGATCACCGCGTTGCATCCACAGCTCAAGTTCGAACTCGCGCTTGAAGATGCGCACGAAGACCGGTGCGCCGAGCGCGAGGCCCTGGGCAGCCAGCCGGCCGGACAAGTTGGCAAGGTCTGGCGTACCGGGCAGGGGCTGCCCCACCGCGGCCTGTGCCAAGCGGCGCGAGCGCTCGAACTCGATCGCAATGGGGTCCCAGTCGATCAGCCGATAGCTCAACAGCGCTGCCGCAGCGATGGCCATCCCCGCCAGTCCAAGGCGGCAGGCTTGGTTGCACGCCACCTTGCGCCAACGGCGGGTTGGGTGCTGCGGTTGGTCGCTCACTGGGCCGGCGCGGGGCTCGCGTTGGGCGGCGTGGATGCCGCTCGCGCGGAGCCGGTCGACAGCAAGCCCGATCGTGTTGCCCCTTCCTCGGCGCTTGCCAGGCTGCGCTTCTTTTCGCCGGGCACGACGATGCGCAGCTCGGCAAACTGCTCACCCGGCCTGGGCTTGAAGGGATCGGCCTTGGGCTTGAGGAACGCCGGGCAGGCGCCTTCCGGATCAAGGCGCGAGGGATCACCGTTCCTGAGCGCGACGTTCACCACGTAGTGCCTGCTGCAGACGGCAACGTTGGGCAGCTTGCGCGTGACCTCAAAGTAATCGTAGCCCTCCTTTATGGTCAACCAGAACGGGTAGGCCTCGTGGCTGGCGAAGCGTGCCATGTTCTCCTTGGTCATGCGGAACGGGAACGCATGTACCGGGATGCTGTCGTTGCCGCCGAGGAAGGACTCGCGGGCGATGGCGTAGATTTCCTCGATCAGCGCATCGGTCATGGCGTAGCAGCCGGCCGACTTGCAACCGCCGTGGATCATGAGGGCATCGCCATTGCGATTCCAGGCTCGGTCGAAAGCGTTGGGATAGCCGAGGTTCATGGCCAGATGATACTTGGAATCCGGGTTCATCTGCTCGCGGGCGATGGCGTAAAAGCCCTCCGGCGCCTGCCGGTCGCCGTACCTTACTTTGGGCCCGAGGTCCCCCGACCAGTTGCAGATCGGGTAGGTCTTGAATGGGTAGTAGCGCCCGTCGTCGCGCTGCTTCCAGATCTCGAGCTCCGATTCCTCCTTGAAGATGCGGATCAAGATCGGTGCCTGTGGATCCATACCCTTTTTGCCGAGCAGCATCATGGTGTCCTGCGGCAGCGGGCGAAGGTGCGGCGCGATCTCGACTTGATTGGCGCAGGACGCAAATAAAAGCGCCGCCGCCAGCGCCGGCACGGCGCAGCGGAGGCGTTGCAGCAGGCTCCCTAGGATGATCCGACTCATACACTGTGCCCCAGGTGTGATGCCGATCACCAATGATTCATAAACGTTAACATTGGCTTAACATGGGAAAAACCCCTCCTTGCTCAACCCGCCTGCGTCCTGTTGCAGCAGCGCCTCAGCTTGGCCGGCCAGGGGCCGGCGTCCGACCCCTGCGGCACTCCGGTTTTTGTGGGCCCGCGCAAAGAGTTAGCACCATTCCCAGCCCGACCCAGGCCGGCCCCCGCCAGCGCCATGCAATCTTCAATGGAGCTGAAAGCGTTCGAACCGGTGCAGCTCCTCCTCGATGCGTCGCTTGTGGAGAGGCGACCCGCCGCCGACCCAGGTCCATTGCTGGATCTGGAGTTTGCGGGCGATGCGATCGGCCTTGAGGTCGATGGCGGCCACCACCTTCTCACCGATCAGAACGGGCAGCGCCAGATAGCCAAAGACCCGTTTCTCCTTTGGCAGGTAGGCTTCAAAGCGATGCGCGTAGTCAAAGAACAGCTCGAACCGCTTGCGCTGGATGACGAGGGGGTCGAAGGGGGAGAGGATGTGCACCCTCTCCTCAAGTGCGTCGGCGCGCATTTCGAGGTCTTCGGGCCGAGCCCAATGCTCCAGCTTCCCAGCACCCTCAAGTGCAACCGCCACCAATTCCCTGCGCTGCAGGCAAGCTTCGATCACCCGCCGCACCGACGGCTTGCGCTTGGCGTCGAGGTGGCAGACGGAACCGACACTGACCAGCCCTTGCGCGCGCAGTCCGCGCTCGAGCAGATAACGGACAATCTGGTGCTCCGAGGCCGGCCGGGGTCGCGCGTCCCAGCCGAAATGACGGTCCATCAGCTCGTATGTCTTGAGCATGCCCGCGCGCTCGCTGATGGTGAGGAGCCCCATGTAGAAGGCGACCTGCAGGGCGCGCTTTGAAGGTTTGCGACTGGCCCAGGGATGGGCTTTCTCCACCAGCACGTCGTCGTCGATGTCGCGAATGGTGAGCGGGCCGCCCTTCCTGATGAGAGCCACCACTTTGCGCACGTCATCCTTCCTCACCGCACCGAACCAGCGGCTGGGGCGATAACGCCGCATGGCGCCGAGGAAGAACCGGATGTCCCTTGAGGGCACGTAGGACAGCGCGTGCGTCCAGTATTCGAACAGCGTCTTGTCGACGCTCTGGGCCTGGCGCAGGTGGGCGCGCTGGTAGCCGGGAATACGCGTGAACAGGATGTGGTGATGGCAGCGCTCGATCACGTTGATCGTGTCGATCTGCACGTAGCCCAGATGCTCCACCGCTGCGCGCGTGGCCTCGGGGCCGTGCCCGAATGGCGCCGCGCCCTCAAGCCGCTGCGCCCGCAGCCAGAGGCGTCTGGCGCGAGCCATGGAGAGTGCGTAGGGCTTGCCGGTAATCGGGCGCATGCCATGGTCGCTGTGCGCGGCGGAAAGCTGGAATGGCCGATCAGAGATTGCGCCCGATGGCCAAAAACTTGTCATGCCGTTGGCGGCGGATCGCCTCCCCACTCATGCCCGCGAACTCGCGCAAGGCGTTGGCGACGGCATCCCCAGTGGTCTTGAACATGGCGGCTGTATCGCGATGGGCTCCACCCACCGGCTCGGTGATGATGACGTCGATGACCCCCAGCGCTTTGAGGTCCTGCGCGGTGACCTTCATGTTGGTGGCCGCATCGATGGCGCGCGCCGCATCGCGCCACAGGATCGACGCCGCCGCCTCCGGCGACGCCACGGTGTAGATGGCATGCTCCAGCATGAGCACGCGGTTGGCCGTGGCGATTGCCACGGCTCCGCCCGAGCCACCCTCGCCGATGATGACGGAGACGAGCGGTACGCCGAGCGACAGGCATCGGTCTGTGGAACGGGCGATGGCCTCGGCCTGGCCGCGCTCCTCGGCACCGATGCCGGGGTAGGCACCGGCCGTGTCCACCAGGGTCAGCACCGGCAGCCCGAACTTGTCAGCCATGTCCATCAGCCGCACGGCCTTGCGATAGCCCTCGGGCCGCGCCATGCCGAAGTTGTGTTTGATGCGGCTCTCGGTGTCAGACCCCTTCTCGTTTCCAAGCACCACAATGGCGCGATCATGGAACCGGCCGAGCCCGCCCATGATGGCGGCGTCCTCGGCGAAGTAGCGGTCGCCGGCAAGCGGCGTGAAATCCTGGATCAGGGCTCTCACGTAGTCGAGGCAGTGTGGCCGGTCGGGATGACGCGCCACCTGCGTCTTCTGCCAGGGCGTGAGCCTGGCGTAGGTGTCGGCAAGGGCCTGCTGCGCCTTTTGCTCGAGCTTGGCCACCTCCTCGGCGATGGCGGAGGAACCCTCATCGATGTTGATCGCGCGCAGCTCGGCGACCTTGCTTTCGAGCTCGGCAATGGGCTTTTCGAAGTCGAGATAGGTGCGCACGGTTGCGGGACGGTCCTTAGCTGTCTTGTTGCCTTACCTCCGGGCCAATGCTCCGGCTGCGCTCGACACTTCCCGCCCGCGCTGCGCGAGTCAAGGCGCGGCCCCCAGCCCGGGCTCGAGCTAGCGACCTGCGGTCCAGACGCACCAATAGAGCACAAAGGATGGCGATCTGTAGCTCATTTGTCGACCCGGGGGAACGCTGACGTTCGCGCTTGCCCCAAGCGCCAACCACGCGCCGTCAGACCTGGCGCCCTGCCAGCGGATGGTGCTCGAACACGAGCTTCTTCAATCGCTCCTCCAGGACGTGGGTGTAGATCTGGGTGGTCGAGATGTCTGCATGACCAAGCAGTTGCTGCACCGAACGCAGGTCTGCGCCACGGTCCAGCAAGTGGCTGGCAAAGGCGTGCCGCAGCACGTGCGGGGAGACGCGCTCGGCGGCGATGCCGGCCTCGACGGCCAGCTCCTTCAGCTCCTGCGCCAGGCGCTGGCGTGTGAGGTGACCCTCCGCACCCCGCGAGGCGAACAGCCACTTGGTCACGAGCATGGCTGCTGCGTCCTCGCCTCCCTCTCGGCCGACGTTCAGGTAGCGGTCGAGGGCGCCACGCGCGGCTGGCGTCAACGGCACGATGCGCTCGCGCCCACCCTTGCCTTTGACGGTGAGAATGCGGCCGTCGCCGGCGAGCACTGAGCGGGGCAGGCTGACGAGCTCCGTCACGCGCAGGCCGGTGGCATAGAGGGTCTCAATCAGCGCATAGAGCCGCAGCGCTCGCACGCGGTCGCGGCCGCGTGTCACTGCCGTGCGCTGCCGCGCCGCCTCGATCAGGCGGTCGACCTCGGCGACAGACAGCGTCTTGGGCAAGGGTCGTCCCTGCTTGGGACCAGCAACGCCCTGCGTGGGGTCTTCCGCGACCAGCCCCTCGCCCGCCAGAAACTTGAACAGCTGCCGGATGGCGGAAAGCCGGCGCGCCCGCGACGCCGGCGCCAGCCCGACCTCGGACTGTGCCCGCATATAGGCACCGATCTCGGCCGGCGTGACAGCCGCAAGCGGCTTCCCACGCCGCGCAAGGAAGCCGAGGAAATGCTCCAGGTCGCGGCGGTAGGCTCCCAGCGTGTTGGCAGCCGCGCCCCGCTCCGCCGCCAGCATCTCGAGGAATCCCTCCAGGTGCTGCTGTTGCTGCCCCATCGCGATCGACATCCCTGCGGACTCTCAGTTGGCGGCCGTGCGTGGCCACACCGCCACGAGGGCCTCCAACGCTAGCTGACGCGCATCGGCCTCGAGCCCGATGCGCCTCAAGGCGCGCACGGCGCCGCCGATCGCCAGCAGGTTGGCGCCCTCGGGACCAGCTGGGCCCAGCGTGCGCATGACGAGGAGGATGACGCGACCTGCGTGTCCGCGCGCAGCCGACTGCGCAAGATCGGCCAGCACGCCGGTTTCGGGCAGGTATCCGCTTGCGGGTTGCGGCAGGCGGTTTGCGGCATCCCAAAGGCCAATCGGCACGTCGATGTCGAGTGCATCGAGCACCGTGGCGAGCCTGTGCAGCGTCTCCGCCCCGAGCCGTGCGTGCACCGCCAGCTCCGACAAGGCCGACAGCGACGGTGGCCGCCCGCCGCGCCGCTTAGGCTCGGCCACATCGATCAGCGCCAGCCAGTGGGGCAGATTGGCCGCCTCGGCCCATCGGCGCGCCAGCTCGAACCGGCCGGCGAGCAGCTCGGTTTCCAGCGCCGTCTCGGCAAACCACCCGGCCTCCGGCGCCACGGGGAGATCGGCGACCATCGGCGCCAGGACGCGTGCCATCTGCAAATGGACGCCTGACTTGCGTGCATCCTCGAGCATGGCGCGCAGGAAGTGAACCCTCTGCGCGGGGGCGCGCGCCGCTTCGATGGCCTGGAAGTAGAGCGCGTGCCGGAGAACGGGGTCGGCGGTCTGCGCCGCGGGATTGTTGGCGCCCGCGCCTGCGAGCGCGGGGCGGCGATAGACCTCAGCCATCGACTGCGGGGAGAGCGCATTGAGCCGCAGCGCCGCCTCGGCCGCGGCAATTTGCACGCGCGCGTTGAGCTTGGTGTCTTGGGCCAGCGCCGATAGGAGGGCTGGCTCGGCTTTGTCAAGAATTTGCGCCGCATTGACCGCACCCAACAGCTCCAAAAAGCGATAGTCGAGCAGCAGCACGCGCTGGGGCAGGGCGAGCTTCGGCTTGGTGCCTTCGGCGAAGCCCGCCAGTACGGCCAGCGGCAGCTCGGCTTCGATGCCTTCCTCGCGCGCCAGATCGGCGGCCAGCGCCGTTGCCTGCGCTTGGCCGGCAGCGGCAGCGCAGTAGCCCGTCAGCAGCTGCATCTCGCCTTTCAGTCGGCCGGGCAGTCCGGACCTCGGCGCAGCCAGCGCCGCAATCCCCCGGCAGGCAATCTCGCGCCTGCCGAGGCCGATATCCCGCCGCGCGCGCAGCGTTTGCACGACGGGACCGGGTGCATCGATCTGGCCCAGCACCGCTTCCATGTCGGCAAGCAGGCCGGAACGGTAGAGCGCCTCGAGCCGCAAGGCCACGAAGTGCTCCGCGTTGGGCGAACCGGCAGGCGGCGTGGCCGACGAGAGCAGCAGGCGCCGCCACAATCGGTGCACGGCCGGCGAACGCGGCGGCAGGTCGAGGCCCGCCAGCAGCTCCTCGAGTGCCTTGAGGTCGAGCCCACGCCACAGCTCGAGCGGCAGCCCGGAGGCATCCGGCGCCATAACCGGCGCCAGCTTGCTTCGCTCGACCGTGCCGCCGCGCGGCGACACCCACGGCGCCGTCTGCTGACTTATGGGTTCGCGCGGCGGCCCACGCATCGGCTCGGGCGGCACGCCCGCTGCAGGTTCACCGGGGCGCGGGCCGCGCTCGGCTTGGGATTTGAAGGGGTTCCAGCTGTCCTGGGCAGATGCCGGCGGGGAGCCCAAAGCCGTGGCGAGACCCAGCAAGGCCCCGCCCAGCGCGGCGGTGTGGCGGGTGGCGCGCATCGGCTTTCGACCGCCGGCCGGGAGAGCGGCATCGCCAACAGCTAGCGACGCACCTTGACGCCCGGCACGGGGGTGGCCGTCTCCTTCGGTACGGGCTCGAAAAACGCCTGGATGGCGTACAGTCCGCCGAACACAGCCGCGCCCATGATCCCCGCAACCACGAGAAACCGGAAGAGGCTTGGCATGTGGCGAAGTTGCTCCTTGGCCTGTATGGTCCAAACTCAAGGTGACGCCATTATGTCCGCTGCAGAATGTCCGCTGCAGAGAGGTCATCGAAGCGCTTAAGGTGGCAAAGAAACTCGGAACGAGCGGTCGGCGTGCAAGGCAGGGGAGACACGAGGCAGAGATGATCCGATTCGGCGCACGAGGCAAAGGCGAAGGGGCGCAGGCGGAGGCTATCGGCTCCATCCGCGCCCACCTCGGCACCCGCTCGATCGTGCTCGTGGGCATGCCAGGCAGCGGTAAATCGGCGGCAGGGCGCCGCCTTGCGGCGCGCCTCGATCTGCCGTTTCTCGACGCTGACGAGGAGATTGAGCGCGCGGCCGGTAAACCCATCACCGACATCTTTAAGGACCACGGCGAGCCCTACTTCCGCGAGGGCGAGCGCAAGGTGATCGGCCGCCTGCTGCGCTCGGGCCCGCAGGTGCTGGCGACCGGCGGCGGCGCCTTCATGGTGCCGGAGACGCGCGAGAGCATCCGCCAGTACGGCATCTCGGTGTGGCTCAAGGCTGAGCTTGCAGTGTTGCTGCGCCGCGTGTTCAGGCGCAACAACCGACCTTTGCTCGCCAAGGACCCCGAGGGCGTCATGCGCCAACTGATGGAGACGCGCTATCCCACCTACGCCAAGGCCGACATCACAGTGGAAAGCCACGATCTGCCGCACGATGCCATCGTCGGTGAGATCATTGCCGCGCTGGCGCGCAGCCCGCTGTTGCTCGCCGACGTAAACGGCGAGGCAACCGATGAGGCAGGGGCCATAGGCTCTGACCCCAAGCATGCTGCCTCTCCCCGTTGATGCTCGGAGCGCCCGTTGATGCTGGCAATCGGAAGGGTCCATGGCACCTGACCCAAGGGCGCTCGCAACCATTCCCGTAGCGCTCGGGGACCGCTCCTATGATGTGCTGATCGGTCCGGGCGTGATGGTGCGCGCTGCCGACCACATCATGGCGCACGTCGGGACCTGCAAATGCGCCATCGTCACGGACGCCAATGTCGCCCGGCACCATCTTTCCCCGCTCGAGATGCGGCTTCGCGCTGCGGGCCTGCATGCCGGCACCGCGGTCCTCCCCCCCGGAGAGACGACCAAGAGCTTCCAAGCCTTGGCCGGCCTCTGCGAGCGGTTGCTGGCGATGGGCCTCGAGCGCCGCGATGCCGTAGTCGCGCTCGGCGGGGGCGTCATCGGCGACCTCGCCGGCTTTGCCGCCAGCATCGTGCGCCGCGGCCTGCCGCTGGTGCAGGTGCCGACGACGCTGCTGGCACAGGTGGATTCCTCGGTTGGTGGCAAGACCGCCATCAACACGCCGCAGGGCAAAAATCTGGTCGGTACCTTCCACCAGCCTCGGCTGGTGCTGGCTGACACCGATGTCCTTGCCACCCTGCCGCCGCGCCAGCTGCGCGCGGGCTACGTGGAGGCCGCCAAATACGCTCTCCTCGGCGACGCCCAATATTTCGCGTGGCTCGAACAGAACGCGCCAGCGGTATGCACCGGGGATGCCGCGGCGCTGACGCATGCCATCGCCATTGCCGTGCGTGGCAAGGCCGCTATCGTCGCCCGCGACGAGACCGAGACGGGCGAGCGCATGCTGCTCAATCTCGGCCACACATTCGGCCATGCGCTCGAGGCCTGGGCCGAGTTCTCCGACCGGCTGCTGCACGGCGAGGCGATCGCCATCGGCATCTGCCTTGCATTTCGCCTTTCCGAGGAGCTGGGCCATATCGGCAACAACAGCGTGGCGCGCGTGGAAGCGCACTTCTCCGCTCTCGGCTTGCCAACCTCTGTCGCCCATGTTCGGGGAGAGAAGCCCAACGCCAGCACCCTGCTCGGCATCATGGGCCAGGACAAGAAGGTACGGGGGGGAACGTTGACCTTGATCTTGGCGCACGGCATTGGCCAGGCCTTTATCACCCGCGATGTTTCTGCGCCAACCGTCCTCGATTTCCTCGCACGCCAGATCGCCCGCGGCTGAGACTGAAACCGGGCTGCGTGCTATCGTTGCGCCGGCGTTGATCGGCCGCGGCGATACTGATGTTTGCAACCGGCGGTCGAGAGCCCCGCATTGCCTTTAGTGAACCTCGAGAGAACCATGACGCTCGATGTCAGTCTCATTATCGCGGCCATCGCCGCGCTGCTGGTGCTATCGGCGTTCTTCAATGCCAGCGAGACGGCGCTCACCGCTGCCTCGCGGGCGCGCATGCATGCGCTGGAGCAGGAGGGCAATTCTAGGGCCCACCTTGTCAATCGGCTGCTGCGCCAGCCCGCAAAGATGATCGGTGCTGTGCTCCTCGGCAACACGTTGGTCGATATTCTCGCAGCCTCACTCGCCTCCGGCGTCGCCGTGGTGATGGTGGGCCCTGCAGGCGTCGCCTATGCGACGGCGATCATGACCCTGCTCATCGTCATTTTCTCCGCCGTGCTGCCAAAGACCTACGCGCTGGCCTTTGCCGACACCGTGGCATTGTTTGTCGCACCGATCATGCGGGTGGTCATCGCGCTGCTGAGCCCGCTGACAGCCGCCATCCAGTTCATCGTCCGCCTGATCCTGAGGCTGACGCCCACTAGGCGCGACGACGCCGCCAACATCCTGGCAGCGCACGAGGAGATCCGCGGCACGATCCAGCTCAAGACTATCGGCGGCGCCGTCGCCAAAGGCGACGCGGCCATGCTCGGCGGCGTGCTGGATCTCAGGAGCCTGCAGGTGCTCGACATCATGGTCCACCGCACCAAGATGCAGACCATCGACATCGACGATGCCCCTGAGAGGGTGGTGGAGGAGGTGCTAAAGAGCCAACACACGCGCATCCCGCTGTGGAAGGACGAGCCCGACAACATCGTCGGTGTGGTGCACACCAGGGACCTGCTGGTCGCCCTCTCGCGCGTCGGCTGGGACGTGTCGAAGTTGGACGTCCCGCGCCTGGCCGCACAGCCCTGGTTCGTGCCCGACACGACCAGCGTCGCCGACCAACTCAACGAATTCCTCAAGCGCAAGGCGCAACTGGCGCTCGTGGTCGACGAATACGGCGAGGTACAGGGTCTGATCACGCTCGAGGACATCCTGGAGGAGATCGTCGGTCAGATCGCCGATGAGCACGACGCGCACGATGTGGCCATCCGCGAGCAGGCCGACGGCTCGGTCAACGTCGACGGCACGGTAGCGGTGCGCGATCTCAACCGGCAGATGGACTGGGCGCTGCCGGATGAGGAGGCCACCACCATCGCCGGCCTCGTCATCCACGAGGCGCAAACCATCCCCGAGCCGGGCCAAGCCTTCACCTTCTATGGCTACCGCTTCGAAATTTTGCGCAAGAGCCGCAACAAGATCACGGCCATCCGCGTCCGACCGGTCGGCCCGGCCGACAAAGCCGCCCGCTCGAGCCGCGAGAACGGCGCCGTGGGCGCCGGCTGACGGCCGGCGCGGCGTGCCCGCCGGCGCTGGGCGGCGGTATTCATTCGTCGTTCATCTGGCGGGCGCGATCATGGCCACATCGGGGCACATCAAGGACCAAGACCGCAAAGCGGCCCGCATCGGGCCTGCGAGCTGGCGCCGGCCGCGGGACTGAGATCTGCGCCGAGAGGGTACTAGCCAATTCCTCCTAGCAAAATCATGGAGCTCAGAATGCGCCTAGACCGGTTGATTTCACGCCGGAATCTCAGGGTGTTGGGGTGAAAGCACAGTCGGAAAGTCTCCAAAGGGGCTCGCCAGCCTTGATAAGGAGGAACTGATGCGAACTGTGCTTCTCGCGGTAGTTGCAGCCGGCGGCATTGGGTTGGCAGCAATCTCGACAACGACGTCAGCAGCGCCCGTGAACGGTGTCGTGCTTTCGGGACAGACAGCGAGCGATAGCCCGGTCGTCAACGTGCGGCATTGCCGGTACAGCCGCTGGCGGTGGCGTTGCCACCACTGGCGCTGGTCGCGCCGCTGGTAGCGCACGATCGTGAGGGCCGACATTAAGTCGGCCCTCACGCCCAGCATGGCAACATCGCCCCCAACTCGTATGTGGTCGCCCAACGCATATGTGGTTGCCCAGCGTATGGGTTCGCCCAGCGGATGTGGTCGCCCATCGCGTGTGGTCGCATATATCTGATCACATATATCTGATCACATGAGTGATCCTGACGTTCCGCAACGCTGATGTGAAAAGCGGCCGCACTCTGCGCAAACCCGATGTTGTTCGAGCCCTCGGCGGGCATCCCCAAAGTAGCAGCGGCTGCCTCGCGCACCATGACGATAACGCGCCGGCTGAGGCGCCCATGGCGGTCATTAGCCGCAGCTGTCCTGGGCGTGCTTGGGTCGGCAGGCGTTGCGCCGGCCGAGCCGCGGAATTTGCCGCCCCATCTAAAAACGATCGAAGACTTTGTCGGCGAGGTTACCCGCACCGACGACATCGACATTAAGGACATCTGGTCTGTTCTCAATTGGATCTTCGCCAATCTGCCCGAGCGGGTGAAGGTGTACCCGACAGAGAATTATTTTTACTTCCGGTTCTTCCACAATGGTCTGGAGTACGCCGGCAACTTCCGGCTGGACGTTCTCGATCGCGATCAGGGGAAGATCCAATTCGGGTACTACGAGGAATTGGCGCCATGGAAACCGGAGGAGAGTGGACTGGAACGCTACATCGTGCTCGACGCGTCGCATGGGGTTATAGTCGAGCGCGTCGAGGCTTTAATGTATCGTGTCACGTACAAGGGCAAGAGCGTCATATTTGAACTCAACGACCTATCACAGGTCAAGCCTTCGCCCGAGAGCCTCGCTGCGGATGAGAAATTTCTCGGGCCGATCTTCGATGAATCGGCCATCCGCTTTTTTCTGATCTTCAATACGAAACTGAAGATCTTCCATTTCATACTCGACGAGACCGTTACGGTTCACGATGAGTTCTTCAAACTTTCGGGATCAGCTCGCATCCTCATGGGTAAGCGAACCGGGTTTGCTTTCTACGAGGATCACAAGCTCAACCGAAAGATCCTGATTGGCGCCTATGCACCAAACTCCACATTGAATAATTATTATGACGGGCCGTTCGATCAGTTGCCGGACAACTTCATTAAGGGAGAAGAATTGCGCGAGGCGATTATTGCTTTCGATCCGGCCGCCAAGGGCGTAATTGGACGGCTTGGCCATTATCCCGACGGGGAGAACCGCTTCGGTATCCACCCATACATGCTGTACAAGAACACCCGTGAATTGCTTCGCATCGACCGCTGCGCCCTCGGCCAAGTCAAGTCGCCCACCTATTACCGTTGCTTCGTGGCTCCGGAACGGCTCACTCACGCGGACTAACCGGTCGACTTATGAGCGTGTGCTGCGCGGTGTTGGCTGGGGCTTCACCACGTCGCAGGGTGTGTCGGCCAAGTCCCGCTCTGGCACCAGCCGTTACAGGCGTGCCTTACATTCCCGACACGGATGCCTAAGGCAAGACAACGAGAGAATTCCCGACCCGAAGCGACGAGAGCTGCCCTGCGAGCAACCAGACCGAGCAGAAACGCGACCACACTGCCAATGCTCGAATTCCCACGCACTATTTTCGCACGCGATCGTGCGACGCAGGGTCCACACCGTCGCTCGGCAAGGAGGCGGAAAGGCTTGTGGGCGCATGGCGCATGTTCCTCACCTTGGCAGGCGCCGCCACGGGCGCGTTCCTGGACTAGGGCTCGGCCCAGCCGGCCCTGCCACCACCGTGGCTTGCTGGCTGCCCCCAAGCCGCTCGGGGACGGGCAGAGCCAGATCGAAGGGGTGCGCTGCCGGCGCCGCGGCGGATATGGGTTTGCCGCCGCTTTGATTTCCGGGCCCGCGCGCTTGGCCTCATCGCGCAGCTGGGCGGTTTTGCGTCTTCAACACCCCTTTCTCGCCTCGCTCGATTGTAATTGGCAGCCCGGCGCTCCATAATCAGTCCGGGAGGTTGGCGGTGGACGTATCCCTCGCCAACCGGGTCAGGTCCGGAAGGAAGCAGCCCTAACGAGCCAGATGCGGGTCGCTCGTCCAGCCTCCCACTGAACTTCGCTACGAGCATCGTTGCGACGGGCGCGGGTGATAGACCCCGCGAAAACGGGCACCCAGGCGGCGTATCTGCAAGGTGGGGATCCCGCTTGGCACCGGGGCGGCGACGCGGGGCTTGAGAATAAACTCCAGAATCGCGGCCGGGTGACGCGGATGCTCGCCCTCCGCGGTCATGACGTTGTGCAAGGATGGCGAGGAAGAAGGCACCGGCCGATCTCGGCACAAGCGATCGCAAGGGGGCTGCGAAGGCTGCCCCATATGTGGTGTTGGCCCGCAAATACCGCCCCTCATCGTTCGAGGGGCTGATCGGCCAGGACGCGCTCGTGACGACGCTCAGGAACGCGTTCGCGACCGACCGTATCGCCCAGGGTTACATGCTGACCGGCGTGCGCGGCGTCGGCAAGACGACGACGGCGCGCATCCTGTCGCGCGCGCTCAACTACGAGCACCAGGGCTTCGATAAACCGACCTTCGATATGCCCGAATTCGGCAGGCATTGCGCCGAGATCATGGAGGGGCGGCACCCCGACGTGCTGGAAATGGACGCCGCCTCCAACACCGGCGTCGATAACATGCGCGAGATCATCGAAAGCGCGCGCTACAAGCCTTTGATGGCGCGCTACAAGGTCTATCTGATCGACGAGGTGCACATGCTGTCCAAGGGCGCCTTCAACGCCCTGCTGAAGACGTTGGAGGAACCGCCCGCGCATCTGAAGTTCATCTTCGCCACCACCGAGGTGCGCAAAGTGCCGCTGACCGTGCTGTCCCGCTGTCAGCGTTTCGACCTGCGGCGGGTCGAGGTAGCGCAGCTGATCGAGCACTTCCGCACGATCGTCGCCAACGAAGGCGGTGAGGCCGAGGACGAGGCCTTGGCCACCATCGCCCGCGCTGCCGAGGGGTCGGTGCGCGACGGTCTCTCGCTCCTCGACCAGGCTCTCGCCATGAGTGCGGGCAAGGTGTCCTTGGAGCGCGTGCGCGACATGCTGGGGCTCGCCGACCGTGGCCGCATTTTCGATCTGTTGGAGCGTCTGCTCTCGGGGGCGACGGCTGCGGCGCTGGACACGTTCGCCGGTTTGCACCGCGACGGTGCCGACGCTGGCCAGATCCTCGCCGATCTCGCCGAGGCCGTGCACACCACCACACGCATCAAGGCGCTGGGCGCCGAGGGCGGCGGCGCCGGCCTCTCCGCCGAAGAGCGCCGGCTCGCTACGGCGCTGGCCGGACGCCTGTCGGTGGCGATCCTGGCGCGCGCCTGGCAGATGCTGCTCAAGGGGCTTGAAGAGCTCTCCCACGCGCCCAACCAGGCGGTCGCCGCCGAGATGGTGCTGATCCGGCTGGCCTACACCTCCGACTTGCCGGCGCCCGCCGATATCATCGGCGCGCTCGGCGGCAGCGCGTCGCACGGGGCCGGCAAAGCTGCGCACAGTCACACTCACACCGCGACCCGCCCCGCCGCAAACGCGCCGGCCGACAATTTGGCAACGGCTGGCGATGACGACGGTGCGACCGAGGAGGAGATCGGTCCCGCCGACGCGGTCGCTGGCGCCGGCACCCTGCCGATCGTACGCGCGTTTCCCGATGTGGTGGCGCTCGCCGGAGTGCGCCGCGAGGCCAAGCTCAAGGTGCATCTTGAGGAGCACGTGAGCCTGGTGCGCTTTGATGCTGCTGGCAGCATCGAGCTGCATCTCCTCCCGGGCGCGCCGAAAGAGCTCGCCAACGAGCTGCGCGAGAAGCTCAACACCTGGACGGGTAAGCGCTGGATGGTGGCGTTGAGCACGACGGCCGGCGCCGCTCCCATCGGACAGGTGCAACGCGAGCGCGAGGCCGCCGAGATCCGCGATATCGTCAAGCACCCCGCGGTGGCGGCCGTCCTAGAGCAGTTCCCTGAGGCGCAGGTGACGAGCGTGCGTCCCCTGCCGGTCGTCTCCACCGATGATACGGGCACCGGGTGAGAACGCTTGCGCGAGGGCGTTCAAGACCGGCTCGGGCCGAACGGAACAGACCCCGAGTTGCATCGCGCCAACGCAACAGGAGCGGATCCTTCGATGGCGCGGTGGGCAATCGCGATCTCGACCTGCCGAACGGCAGCATCGACCGCGCGAGCGCACGATTGAAGTGGCGGCCCGAGCGCGCGAGCGCGGCTTGCCGAACGAGCTGAGCTCGCACGTTCCAACGCGCACCGAGCCGAATCTGAGCGCGAAAGGGTCGCAAGCCCTCCCGCTCATCAACCACGTTCTCGAGCGCGTCGCTGTTGCCGGCAAGAAGCGGGCTTCTGCGACGCAACATAAGCCCGCCACCCGCCATGGCTGGAGATGCGCGTGGCCCCGCGCACGCCCTCATTTTCACACAGGAAGCCCTTGGGACGCGTGCCGTCGGCGAGCCACAACGTGCCGATGCCGAGCGGCGCAGGGATGCCAGCAACGAAGCGGCCGAACGACTCTGCGGGGAGCGCCCACACCTCGGTGGCAATGGCGTGGCCCGTGCCCGGCGCCACGCGCACGAGCCCTGGACGCTCGGGCGGGCCGCCGGGCAGCGCGTAGAGCTCATAACAGGCTTCCGTATCCACGGCGCGCACGAAGGCACCCCCAGCCGAGCGCAGTTCGTGGTTGAGCGCCATGCCGGAGAGATGTGCGCCCACCACGGCGAGCTCCAGCATGCCCGCCGGCGCGGCCGGTGGCGGCAGCGCCGGCGGCGGGAGGGGACGCCCTGTGGCGCCGATCGTCCCCCCCGCGGCGGCATGGAAGACGCGCCCGAGGCTTGCCAGCGCCGCGTCCCGCCCGTGCGGCCCGATCAAAGTGATGCCGGCCGCGCGGCCATCCTTGCGCATGGGGCCAGGCACGGCAACGGCGGCGAGATCAAGCAGATTGACGAAGTTGGTGTATGTGCCGAGCTTCGAGTTGGGGCCGAACGGATCGACCTCAATCTCACGCAGCGTCGGTGCGCAGGGTACGGTCGGCACCGCCAGCACATCGATACGACGCCACACAGGCCGAATGGCGCCTCGCAGCGCCTCCAGGCGGTAAAGGCCAGCAAATGCATCGGCGGCGGAGAAGCCCTTTGCCTTGTCGATGATACGCCGCGTGACGGAATGCACTTCGCGGGCGTGTTGGGCGAGGAACGGGCGCAGGGCCGCATAGCGTTCGGCCACCCACGGGCCCTCGTAGAGCAGCCCCGCCACTTCGTTGAACGGAGCCATATTGATCTCGACGAACTCGGCGCCCAGATCCTGCAAGACCTTTAAACTGGCGCGCCAGGCGGCGCTGGCCGCCGCATCGCCGAAAAACTTCTGGTCGGCAGGGCGCGGAATGCCGATGACTGAGCGCGGCGGCACCGGGCCGATGCGACCCA
>Ga0306920_100002578_pt1 | contig 22897 bp, 21 predicted proteins | sample flu12Cox44000170_FD_204666 | JGI IMG/M metagenome (GOLD analysis project Ga0306920, IMG submission 204666) | Lab enrichment of tropical soil microbial communities from Luquillo Experimental Forest, Puerto Rico - flux4day.12C.oxic.44.000.170 (v2)... | ecosystem: Environmental > Terrestrial >...
TGACCTACGGGTTCGACGAAATCGCGCTGGTACCCGGGCGCGTGACGATCAATCCTAATGAAGTCGATATCACGTTCCGTCTGCCGCGCAGAGAGGCAGAACCGTTGGAATTGAAAATTCCCATCCTCGCCAGCGCCATGGATGGAGTCGTCGATGTGCGCTTCGCCGTCGCCATGAACAAGTTGGGCGGCCTAGCCGTTCTGAACCTCGAAGGAGTGCAAACGCGCTACAAAAACCCGCAGGAAGTGCTGCAAAAAATCGTCGATGCAAATAAATCCGACATCACCGCGCTCCTGCAACGGATCTACCAGGAACCGATTCAGGAGGACCTGATCGCGGCGCGTGTGCGCCAGATCAAAGATGGCGGTGTGTTGGCTGCCGTCAGTTCCATCCCTCAGCGCGCCGCGGAATTCGGCAGGATCGCGCAAGACGCGGGCGCGGATGTTTTCGTAGTGCAAAGCACGGTCTCGACCGTACGGCATATTTCGTTGGAGTACAAGTCGCTTGATCTTGAGAAATTTTGCCGCGACATGCGCATTCCGGTGATCGTTGGAAATACCGTCGGTTACGACGTGACTCTTGAGATCATGGAATGCGGGCCGGCTGCGGTTTTGGTTGGTGTCGGACCAGGAGCGGCTTGCACTTCACGTGGCGTGCTCGGGCTCGGTGTTCCCCAAGTCACCGCAACGGTCGATTGCGCCGCCGCGCGCGACGCTTATTTCAAGAAAACATCACGCTACGTGCCGATCATCACCGATGGCGGAATGAGCAGAGGCGGCGACGTGTGCAAGGCGCTGGCGTGCGGCGCGGACGCCGTCATGGTGGGCAGCGCCTTCGCCAAAGCGCAGGAAGCGCCTGGGCGCGGCTATCATTGGGGCATGGCGACGCCACACGCAAATCTTCCGCGAGGCACCCGCATCAGGGTGGGTGCTACCGGATCGCTGAAACAAATCCTGTTTGGTCCGGCAGAAGTTGACGACGGCAGCCAAAATTTGGTCGGCGCGATCACCACCTGCATGGGCAACGTGGGGGCTCGCAATATTCCTGAATTCCAGCAAACGGAGATTATCATCGCGCCATCGATCAAGACTGAAGGCAAAGTTTTCCAAACCGTTCAAAGCGTCGGAATGGGAACGAGCTAATTATTCAGCGATTCTGTGATTCAGTGATTTAGCGGTTGACGTTGCGCCACATCATTGAACCGTTCCACGCTTGAATCGCTAAATTACTGAATCGTTAAATCGCTAAATGAACAACGATCGCAGAGTTGTTATCACTGGTCTCGGTGCCGTCACGCCCATTGGCAACGACGTCGAGACGTTTTGGTCGAATCTTAAAAACGGGGTCAGCGGCATTCGTACAATCGATGCATTCGATACGACCGGATACGACTGCAAAATCGGCGGACAAGTTTCCAATTTCGATTCGAAACCGTTCTTCAAAAATCCGAAGGACGTCCGCCGCACCGATCGGTTCACGCAGCTTGCAATGGCGGCAGCCAAAATGGCAGTCGCGGACAGCGAGATTGATATCGAAAAACTCGAACGGCGAGACCGTTTTGGCGTGATCGTCAGCACCGGAATCGGCGGCCTAAAGACTTTGCAGGACCAGTTGCGCATCTTGTTAGCGAGGGGACCCGGGCGAAACTCGCCGTTCACCATCCCGATGTTGATCAGCAACATGGCCAGCGGTGTCATCTCGATGGAATTTGACCTGCGCGGCCCGAATTTGTGCATCGTTACCGCGTGCGCCACATCCAACAACGCCATCGGTGAATCCTGGCGACTCATCAAATTTGGCGATGCCGACATTTTCCTCGCGGGCGGCTCAGAGGCGTCCATCGTAGAGATTGGCGTGGCCGGATTTTCCGCCATGAAAGCGCTCAGTACCCGGAATGACGAACCCGAGCGCGCTTCCCGGCCGTTCGATCGCGATCGCGATGGCTTTGTGATGAGCGAAGGCGCAGGCGTTGTGGTGGTGGAGGAATTGGAACACGCCAAGGCGCGTGGCGCGAAGATTTACTGTGAACTCACAGGATACGGCCTTTCTTCCGATGCCTATCACATGACTGCGCCCCCGCCGGATGCTGAAGGCGCAGCACGCGCCATGCAACTGGCGCTGGAGCACGCCTGTATCTCTCCCGACCAAGTCGATTATATCAATGCGCACGCTACTTCCACGGACATCGGCGATGTTTCCGAGACTCGCGCGATCAAACACGTGTTCGGCGAGCACGCGTACAAAGTGCCCATCAGTTCAACGAAATCGATGACTGGCCACTTGTTAGGTGGCGCCGGCGCAGTGGAAATGGCGGCATGCGCGTTGGCTATCCGCGACGGCGTCATTCCGCCGACGATCAATCTGGAAAATCCGGGCGAAGAATGCGACCTTGATTACACGCCCAACGTCGCTCGTGAAAAGAAAGTGCGCGTCGTTCTGAACAACTCTTTCGGTTTCGGCGGTCACAACGCCGCGCTGGTCGCTGCCGCGTTTGAGAAATAAAAAGAAGCTTAAGCCCGCGAAACGCGCGAATTGACGCGAATCAAAGTAAAATGAAAGCCTTCTTTGCTAATTCTTTCGCGTGCAGTCGCGTAATTTGCGGGCTCTCAATTCCTGACTGCTCTAGCGTTGACGGTTCACGTTTCACCAACCACTGTTCACTCGCGAAAGCTTTCGGACTTCACTGCTTACTCGCGCGGGCATAGCTTAATGGTAAAGTTCCAGCCTTCCAAGCTGGCCATGCGGGTTCGATTCCCGTTGCCCGCTCATCTCTTTTTTACCTAGTAAATAGACGTGAGCAAACATCGCTGGACATTGTCAGATGTTCTGACTAAAAGTTCTGACCAGCTATGGCATCAATCACTAAAGACACGCATCATCCGCCGAAGAGTCCCTTCTGGATCGCCTGTTTCAATGCAGTCGCAAGCAATGGAAAGGTCCGGCGGCTCAAACGAAGCACAAAAACAACTGACCGGAAATTGGCGCAGAAATTGGCCGATGAATGGGAACAACTCGAAAAACTCGCAGGCAAGGGACGACTGACAGAGAGCCAATGCCGCAAAGTTATCGCTCAGATGTACGAGCGCACTGTGGGCGAACCGCTGCACTTCAAGAGTGCTCGCGGGTATCTGACCGAATGGGTAGAGAGCAAAAAGAATGAAACGGAACAGCGTGCGTTTCTCAAATACGAGCAGATCGTGGATGAGTTCCTCGCGCACATCGGCGCAAAGGCTGATCGCCTGTTGCGCGAGATCACACCAGCCGACATTCGCTCCTGGCGCGACGCATTGAAGCGCAAAGGACTTGCAGCGCCAACAGTAAATCACGCGGTAAAAATCCTGCGGATGCCGTTCAAAGCGGCTCACGATACCGGCTATATCGAGATCAACCCATGCACAAAAACCTGTGTGCGTCCCGTAAAGGATGAAGCGTACAACGTCGAAAAAGATGCATTCACACGGGAGCAGGTCGCGGAATTGGTCAAAGCCGCACCGACCGAAGATTGGAAGGGCGCAATTCTTTGCGGGTATTACACCGGATTGCGATTGCGTGACATCGCCGATTTGCAATGGAGCGTCGTCGATTTAGACAAGGGAATCATCAAAGTAACGACGCGGAAAACACGTAAGACCGTGACAATTCCCATTCATCCGCAATTCGCGTCATGGCTTGAGAAACAAACTCGTGGCATCGGCAAAGCGCCGGTGTTTCCGATGCTGGCCGGTAAATCTGGCGGCGGCAAAAGCGGGTTGTCTATGGCATTCAAACGCATCATGGAGCGCGCAGAGATTAAGGGTCGATTGCTGCGCGAGGCGAACGGCGAAGGACGTTCACAGTCGAGCCTAAGCTTCCACAGTCTCAGGCACGGTTTCGTCTCGGCAATGGCGAATGCTGGTGTGTCATCAGAAATCCGGCAGAAGCTCACCGGGCACGCCAGCGCCGAAATGAACGCGGTCTATACACACCACGAGCTGGCCCCGTTGCGGGCAGCGGTCGAGAAGCTTCCGGCGCTCGGCATCAAATGATCTTTTTTCGCTGCGCGCGGCTATGCAGCGGTTGCCGGATGTGACAAAGTCCTGGCTCGACGAAGCGGGGACCTCGATGAATCGTGGCGTCATAAAGGAGCAGCTAACTGCCGATGTTGAGGCGCTGGCGCAATGCTGCAAACCCACAAATACGGTTTGGCCATCCACCGAGTTACTGCAATCAATTGAAAGCGGCGTCCTGGCTCTCGTCGGACCGGCGCGCAAGAACGGGTCCTCCCGATCATGGAAGAAGTTCGAACGGCTTAACAGACGAATGACTAAACTTCGGCTCGTGCTCCGTGTTGATAATCTCGTGCAACACGCCCACAGCCGATTGAAAGAAGCTGGTGAATCCGCACTGAACAAATTGCAGCGTTATTGCAACAGCGACGACGCGAAAAAGTTGCTGGCTGACATTGAGCGGCTGAGCGCGGATTTAAGGAATGCCAAGACGATAGACTGGCTGCAACATGAAGGCGCGCTCAAGATAGGGTCGTCCAATCGCAAGCTCGAACTTGCGTGCGGCGATTCTCCCGCTTCGCCAAGAGTGATCTGTTATGCGCGGGCGCTTGAATTGCTCGCTGACGATTATGCCCATCTGCCATTACGGAATCAATCGAGGCCGCTACTGCAATGGCTTGCAAGAATCGAGCATCCTAACGCAAAGGAATTGCTGACGTTCGACTACGCGATGGTATCGGAGCTTGAGCGCCGACAGAAAGCCTTGCTAACGGAAAAGTCGTCGCGAGTGCGCCAGCAACAGCGTGAGCGGACGAGAAAACATCGGGAGTGGCATCATGGGAGGGAGGTTTACCTGAAATACTGGATGAAGCTCTGCGCGAATGAGAAATACGCGTGGTGGCGCCGCGCATACCGACAAGCCGCCAGCAAGAGCTGTGAGCTTTGCGGCAACTCTTTCAAGGAGCCTTATCTGTGGTTTCATATCACTCGCCATATCGGACGTTGCCCTCGCTGCCAAGAGGCCGAATGGTGGTCTGATGGCTACGAAATAACACGCCACGGTCTGCCTTGGTCTTACCTGCGGCTCACGCGCGAGGAACGTTGGGCTGAACGGGAGCATAGGCTTGGTTCTCGCGTAAGGGAGTGGCTGCAAACTGACGAAGGCCAACGGTGGCTGCGGGAGTTCAGGGCTACGGACGCCTAGAAACCCGCTTTACTAGCGAAACGAGCAAAATTCTTTGACGAAAAAGCGTTACACGGCCCGTTTGTAAAATCGTTACTAATTGTTACTATCTCGCGAGAATTCGTCGCAGTTGGTCCTTTTTCGTTTCACGCCTTGACAAGCCTCGTCGGTTTCGCATTACACATGTAACACAACGGCTGTTTCTCCTCGGCAAGCGCCGACTTCGGGCTGCATATTGTTAGCAACGTATGAGAGAGGTAGTTACAACCGGAGGGCATCCGATTACATCAACTGCCCCGCGAAGTGAAGGCGCGGATAGTCCTTCGCAACGGCCAGAGTTTTTCAGGCTCCCGAAGGCAGGCGGCGATCCTCACTTTGGCCTTGGGCGAAGTTACTATTACGAAGGCGAGAAGCAGGGCTATTGGAGGCTCGTTCGGATTCGACAACGCGGCAAACAGCGCGGCGTGACGTTGGTGCCCTATGACGCAATCGCGACTTTCATCCGCAAACAGAGCAATACGGAGCACCTTTGATTTATGACCTACGACGATTCGGAAAAGGCTCTGGCAAGAGGCTCAATCGGCATTGCCCCTATAAGAAGCGCTGGCGGCATCTTTAAATGTTTGCTATGCGGGAGGTCGATGCGGGACGCGGGCAAGCAATGGGAATGCCGATGCGGGTTTTTTTACAAGCCGCTATTACCTGGCACCATTCCGCGCAAGTACCAGCAAGCCGCCATCACGGCAAAGAAGCTCTGCCGCGACTGTCACAGAGTCGAAGTTAGGGGCATCCAACGATATTGCCCTAACTGCGCTAGGTCGAGAAGGCGCGCCACAAATCTGCGGCATAAGCAAAAAAGGCGTTTACAAGGCGACAAAACTGCATTTTCGCCCATTGGCGATGAGACACTTACAAAGCCAGATGTTATGACCGGCTATAGTAGGAGCGGAAGCCCCCATTCGGGCACCGTAAAGTTGGACATAAAGGAGCCTGCCAAATGAGCGCGGGGCCTGATAGCTTCGTCTCGTCGAACGGCCACACCTCTGCTGAGTCTCATGAATGTCATGAAGGTCGTGAATGTCTTGAGTCTCGTAAGTCGCCTAAGTCTCTTGGGTCGCATGAGTGTCCTGAGTCTCGTGAGTTTCGTGTGTCTCCTGTGTCCGAAGGACAAGGACTTGAGATAGAGGCTGGAGCTATGGTGGTGCTTAAACGCTTAGCTGAGCGGAACGCTTGCACTGAACGCAACACTGCAAGGAAAAGGCTTTGGCAGCTAGTGCGCGATGTGAAAGCTTTGGAGAAAGCCATCGGCCGGGAGTTCACGATCGACGAGCTGATGACAGTGTTCGAAGAATGGTATCGGCTTTCTCACCCGTTTCTCGATCCCACAAAGACACGCGACGATTACCTAGCGAAGTCTTTTGCTCAGCTTGCAAAGGTCCGTGTACCGACAGGCGAAGGTGACGTCCTTAAACAAGGCGCTTGAAGCCGTTTCGAAGCTCACACTCTCCGAGTTACCGCTTATCCCTGGTCTACCGGACGCGGCCGAGAGTTGGCGCAGACTGCTTGCCCTTCACTGCGAACTGTCCCGGCGCTCTACGCGCAAGAACAAAACATATTTCTTAAGCTATCGCGATGCCGCGAGAGCTCACAACGGCTTAAGCCAGCAACGAGCGCACGACATCACTTTCGCTTTTGATCGGCTTCGCATGATCAAGATTGTTAACAAAGGAAGGGCGAGCCCGAAGGGCGGGAAAGCCGCAGAGTTTCGGTATCTTCTCCCGGAAACCGAAAATGTCGCGGAGGAGAACGACGAATGATGGCCACTGGTCCGATAGAACAATGTTCGGGGTTTAAAAGGATTCCCGAATGGGCGCGTCAGTGGTGGGCGGTTACTGTCTCTGTCGTACCGTAAACCAGATGTCTCTGCGGCCGAAGCCACCTGGACGGGTCGAGAAGAAGTAGAGTGTTGTACCGTCCCTGGACAGAGCAGGCGATCCATCATCTGCGGCACTGTTGAGAGGCGGGCCGGGATTGATTGGCGTGGACCAGACATCTGAAGGATCCTTGCGCGTGGCAACCCAGATATCGAGGGCCCCCACGCCGCCAGTCCGATTCGACGTAATGAAGATCTCGCATCCATCCCGTCTGACAAACGTGCGCGTATCGCGTCCGGGACTGCTGAGTTCCGGAACGAGCACCCCGGGACTCCACACAGCGCTCTCCAAGTCCTCATCCGTCGTGGTCGTCTGGTATATGTCGAAATCAGCGCTCCCGGGTCGGTTGCTACCGAAGTAGATGGTCGACACTCCGAGGTCGTCATTGGCATAGAAGGCCGGAGCAATCTCGGTTGCAGCTGTATTCACAACGCAGCCCATATTTACCGGAGCTGTCCATCCATCGCCGGCGGGTTTTGCTCGCGACAGCCACAAATCTCCTGCGCCACAGCCTCCCGGACGATCACTGTGGAAGTACATGATGTTTCCAGACGTACTAAGCGTCGGTAGCGAGTCGTTAGATGTGCTATTCAAGACGGTAACATTTTCCGGCTCTCCCCAGGGTGAGTCAGTGGTCTCACGCCGAGAAACCCAGATATCGTCTCCACCAAGTCCGCCAGGGCGATCCGACGTGAAGTAAATAGTTAGCCCATCGGCTGTCAGAATCGGATACGTGTCGTTGTATTCCGTATTAATCGGCGGTCCAACATTGATTGGCTCAGACCACGCTCCAAATTTCACCGCGGGCGTTGCGAGGACCGGCGCGCCAGCGATCGCGAGAAGCGCCATGGCAATGGGAAGTGGCAGAATTGTTAATTTTTTGAACAGAGTCAGAGGATTCATCTTTGTTTTCTTCCTTTCGGTACTGGTCACGGGATAGGTTGGAAGGCGTGCATGAGGTCAAAGTTCGCGACGTTGCGGCCGAGGACGACGCCGGCGACGCACGAGAAGTGGTAGTGCAGTCCGGCCAAGATTCGCGCTTGGATGACCTCGTCGCGAAGGTCATTAGGCATGTCGAAGTGCCGCACCGCATTCATGTTTCCGGGAGGTCCAGCGGGGTCGAACCCGTGAATATCGAGATCGATCTGGTTGGTGCCGAGGAAGGTGCTGAATACCTCGGCCATCGCCGACGTAATCGTGCAGTGCGCGGAGGGGTATTCCGGGTGGTTAGGCGTGGTTAGGAGCGGCCGCCAGCCCGCCTGCTCTACGGTCGCTGGGTTACCATCTTCATAACCCGGCACAGGACCGAAGCCGTCGTGCGTGACTGTGCTCGGGTCAAGCGATCCGTTGATGGCAGTGACCGGCCGCCAAAACAAGTAGTGGTACTTGGCATGCATCATGGACATCATCGCATCGGCAGCGACGACGTTGATCATCCCCGCCAGTCGTGCTGTCTGCAGGAGGTTGAGGCCGCGCGCGGCCACAATATCGCGCCCGACTCGATTGTACTGGCGAATCACATTCGCCGACCAGAACTTCGCGATAAAGGTCTGCTCGTCGCTGCGCAAACTGCCGTTCGAGGCGCCGTACGCTTTCATCTGATCGAACGCCTCTACCCACTCATCGCTCAGAAGCGACGGCGGCGGATCAGGCAAGACCTGGTCTAGGCTCTGCAAGATAAATGGCCGCACGTTGCCGACCCACGGCGTCTGTGCCGGCAAGAACGGAGGCGTCAGTCGCCACACGCCAGGGGCTGGCGGCAGCGTGGGGAACGATGACGTGATGCCGATCGGGGTCAACCGGCCATCGCCCGTGCGCAGCCCAATGATATCGCTCGCAGCCTGCAGCCCAACAGAGGTGCCTGCGCCGCCATCACCAGTGCAACCACCGAAGTTCGAGAGCGCCTCGGCGTAGAGTGCGCCGAGAGTTCCAGCCTGTAGCGGGAAGTAGTTGAGGAGAGTGCGGTAGGCAGCCTCGACTACTGCGCAATCGACCGATGCCCCCGCCGGCGCCGCGATCGGTGGACCATATGGCTCGAAGCCGCCCTCGATCGCGACGACAGCGTCATACACGGCGGCTGAGACGTACGCCATGTAGATGTAGCCTTCCCCTTGAAACGCGCCTGAGCTCACGACTGTGTTCTCGGCGATCGTGTTCCACTGTGCGACCGTGTTCCCCGGAGGCAACGTCGCTGGCGCGGCACGAACGAAAACGAGCGCAAGTGCGATGAGGAGTGGCAGGATTCGTATTTTTTTAAACTGAGGCAATGGATTCATTGTTGTTCCTTTCTTTTTGGTTGTGGTTTGGTGCTCCACAGCGATAAAGCGCGAAAGAGCCATCAAAGTGATCATTTGAATTCAGATTTTTCGGAGACGCTTTGTGCGTGCAGAGATTTTTGGGGCTGATAGGCTGTAAGAGCCGCGATGGATGCGTCCACGGTTTCTCAGCAAAGAGTGACGGAGCTCCTGGCACGCTGGAGCCAAGGGGACAATGGTGTGCTCGCGGAATTAACCCCTCTCGTCTATGGGGAACTCCGACGCCTTGCTCATCGTGAGATGGGCGCAGAGCGGACTGACCACACGCTGCAAACGACGGCGCTAGTTAATGAGGCTTATCTGCGTCTGGCCGATCAAACCAATCCGCGCTGGCAAAACCGCGCGCACTTCTTCGCTGTATCCGCTCGGGTAATGCGCCGAATCCTGGTTAGCTACGCAAGGAGTCAGCGAGCCCAAAAACGCGGCGGCGGTGAGCTCAAGGTCGACTTGGACGAAGCAGCGCTGGTCTCACCGGAAGAATCAAAGGAAATTATTGATCTCCATGAGGCACTGGAAAGACTGGCCACACTCGACTCAAGAAAAGCTCAAGTCGTCGAGTTGAAATATTTTGGCGGCCTCAACTACGACGAGATGGCAGAAGTGCTCAAGATTTCACCTGTGACAGTGAGGCGCGACTGGAGAATTGCCAAGGCATGGCTGTACACACAATTGCATTACGCAGACTAGATATCCTAGACTTCTGACTGCCCACGGGATCACCCGGGGTCGAATATGATGCCAGCGCGGTTCCAAAAGATTGAGCAAATCTTTCTTGCGACGGTGGAACAAGAGCCCGAGCAAGTCAGCGCATTCCTGGATACGGCCTGCGGAGGTGATGAGGCTTTGCGGCGTGAAGTTGAAGCGCTTTTGGCTTCAGATGAACGAGCAGGCCGGTTTATAGAAGGATCAGGCGTTGGTCTTGCGACCAAAATTATTCAAAATGGGCAAGCTGATTCGCTCGTCGGTCAGACGATTGGGCACTACAAAATTTCTCAATCGATAGGCACCGGCGGGATGGGCGAAGTCTATCTGGCCACCGACATTGTCGCGCGTCGTAAGGCTGCGCTCAAACTCCTGCCCTTACGCTTTACTAGCGACGCTGAGCGCCTGAAACGGTTTCAACAAGAAGCCCACGCCGTGGTCGGGCTAAATCATCCAAATATCCTGACGGTTTACGAGATTGGCGAAGATCACTCAATTCATTACATAGCGAGCGAACTGATCGAAGGCGAAACGCTGCGTGATCGTCTGACGCGCGCGCCGATGCAGTTGAGTGAAGCGGTTGATATCGCGATCCAAGTTGCAAGTGCGCTCGCAGCCGCTCACAACGCTGGAATTGTCCACCGTGACATCAAGCCGGAGAACATCATGCTCCGGCCGGACGGCTACGTAAAAGTGCTCGACTTTGGGATCGCAAAGCTTGCCGAGCAAGAAGTGCCGACGACGATGCCGAGAGACGAAGCGCTGTTGCTGGTTGAGACCAATCTTGGGGCTGTACTGGGAACGGTCCGTTACATGTCGCCCGAGCAAGCGTGCGGAGAGCACGTTGATCAAAGTACCGATATCTGGAGTCTCGGCGTAGTCCTTTACGAAATGCTAACCGAGCATGTGCCATTCACGGGCGACACTCCACAAGAGGTGATGTCTTCAATTCTGGAGAAAGAGTCGCCGCCGCTCACGCGATACCTCAAGCACGTACCCGCTGAGCTTCAGCAGATCATCAGCAAAGCACTGCGCAAAGATCGCGAAGAACGATATCACAACGCACACGAGCTTCTTGAGGCGCTGAGAAATCTCCATCGGAAATTGGAAGCTGAATTGGAACGCGCCGCTGCTCCTTTATGGCTCCGATGTGCACGCTCGCCCGCCGCTGTCGCGCTCGGATTGTTGGCAGCCGCTTTGGCGCTGGTGCTGCCATTCTATCGCTATTGGGCCCTCACAACGAGCTCGCCACCCGAGAAAAGTATCGCCGTGCTTCCATTTGAAAATCTCAGTAATGTCAGAGAAGACGCCTCCTTTGCGGATGGCGTTCAGGACGAAATCTTAACGGACTTGGCAAGGATCGCGGAGTTGAAAGTCATCAGCCGCACTTCTGTGATGCATTACAAGAGTGGGATCGCACGCAACTTGCGGGAGATCGGCCAGCAACTCGGCGTTGCGCATGTGGTGGAAGGAAGCGTTCAGCGTGTTGGCAATCGCGTGCGCGTCAACGCGCAGTTGGTCGATGCGCGCACTGACAAACAGCTATGGGGACAGATTTATGACCGCGATTTGGCAGACGTCTTCGCCATCCAGAGCGAGATCGCGAAGACGGTCGCCGACCAATTACAGGCGAAACTTTCGCCAGATGAAAAGAACGCAATCGAACGTGCTCCTACAAACGATCTCACGGCGTTCGATCTGTCCACACGAGCCAAAAATCTTTTGTTGACCGTGAGCTTGAGTGTCCCGGCTAAAGCGACTTTATTGCAAACGGTCGACCTTCTAAACCAGGCTGTCGCACGTGATCCATCGTTTTTCGATGCCTATTGCCAACTCGCCAATGCTCATGACTGGCTTTATTTCTTTGGCTTCGACCATACATCTGCACGGCGAGCTTTAGCGGAAGCGGCCATCCAAGCGGCGGCTCGTCTCCGACCCGACGAGGGGAAAACGCATCTCGCGCGAGCAAGGAATCTCTACCAGGGGTATCTCGATTACGACGGCGCTCTCGCTGAGCTGGAGGTCGCGCGCCAGAGCCTGCCCAATGATCCACGGATATTCGAGCTGACGGGTTACATTCAGAGACGCCAAGGACGGTGGGCAGAATCCACACGAAACCTCGAGCGAGCGATTGAGCTCGACCCGCGCAATTTTTTCACATTGCAAGAAACTTCGATCAGTTATCAGTGGTGCCGGCGCTATGCTGAAGAGAGATCGCTCTTGGATCGCGTCTTGATGGTCGTGCCGAACGATGTCGCTACGAAGGCTGGGCGCGCGTTCGTGGAATTCAACTCGAAAGCCGATACCCGAGCATTGCATCAAGTGATCGATTCAGTCGCGGCCGCACAACCAAGCGCGTTATCGAGTGCCGCTAGCTATTGGCTCATGTGCGTTCTCGCCGAACGCGATACCGTTTCCGCAAATACTGTCTTAATTGCTTTGGGCGAGAATCCGCTCTACTTGGGTGTCGCTGACAACGTCGTTTTCAGTCATGCCTTTGTAGAAGGCATTGTCGCTCGCGTGGCAAATCAAGACGACAAGGCGCGGTCAGCTTTCACTGCTGCGCGCACGGAACAGGAGAAAGTCGTCCAAGCTGAACCAAATTACGCTGAGGCGTTGGGCGTGCTTGGTTTGATTGACGCTGCTCTTGGCCGAAAAGAGGAAGCACTGCGAGAAGGTCGGCGCGCGGTCGAGCTGCTTCCGGTGGAAAAAAATGCACTAGATGGCAACATGATGGTTAAATATTTGGCAATGATCGCTACTTGGGTTGGCGACAAAGATCTCGCCTGCGAACAACTTGCCAGCGCCATCCGACGGCCGAGCGATCTCAGCTACGGCCAACTAAAACTGCTGCCATATTGGGATCCACTGCGGGGCGACCCGCGTTTTGAGAAAATCTTGGAGGAGTTGAAGAACCCCGTCGTGCTCAAATAAGAATTGGCCTTCGCGTATGGTGAAACTCGGCTCGGCTACTTGAACTCGCCCTTGTGCTGGTGCGTCTCGATCACGTTGCGAGCCGGCATCGTAAACGCGAATCACAGCATCATGTGAACGGCTATAATGCATCGCGTAGCTGACCGCGTTGCTAGCCGCATTCGCTTCGCCATACCATAGCCGACCGAAGGGCAGCGCATCGGAAATCAGATCGACGCCGCAACGATCTTTGCGCGGGCGGACTTCATAAACGTGTTTGATCTCACTCACTTTCTTGGCCCGCGCGAAGCTGATCTGTCTCATATGTACGCCCAAGGGGAAGCTGATCTGTTCCACGGTTAGTCTGAGGCGTCGTGGGCGAATCCTCATTTATCGTCTGGGGTCTCCCGCTTGACGAGCAAGAAACTAGCACCATCGCCACTACAGAGAGCACTGAAACAAGTATGATGGACCTTTTCATAGGCAAGAATTTGATTGTATCAGCGTCAGAGATTTAATCACACTGCGCCGTGCGCCGTAAAGCATGCAGGAATCGTTGATACAATAGCGGGGTCTCTGCGTGGTCGTCCGGCGCTCAATTCGCATTCTAGCGCGATCCTGTGAAACACAGCCGACCGAACAGCAGCGCATCGCGGGCGAACTTTGTAAAGATGCATTTTGCTCCTAGCCGGTAATTTTCTGAGAGCAAGCAGGGCGCCGCGCTGGTTGAGCCGAGCGGAGGGTAGGGTCGGCCAATCCGTAAGGGACAGCAGCATAAGAATGCTTTTTTGCCACGTGTAGTATCCGGTCGGCTGCAGTTCGCCAGCGTGAACGCTACGATGAGCGTCGAAGCCGCGTGGTCTTAGCATCTAACAAGACAGAGATAAGCGACGGCAGGGTGACGTGGCAAACACCCTGAACTTATTTCGATCTGGGGCTGTTGGCTTCATCGATTGGTTAGACGGCTGGGCTGTCCAAGGGGCTTAAGTTTTCGCACTCCAAATTGTTCCGAGGACGCGGCGGAAATTTCCGCCCAGGATTAACTCGATGTTGACGTCGGAATAGCCGCGGCGAATCAAGCCGTCGGTCAGATCGAACATGCGTTTGTAATGATTAAAGCCGTCGGTGTCCATTTTGTCGCGAAATCCGTAGCTGGCCTTGTAAAAGCCGCGCAGCCACTTCTTGTAGTCTTCCGGCATCGCATCGTAGCCATCGAGATCGTAATCACTGCCGACCCCGACGTGTTCGACACCAACAAGCTTCGCTACGTGATCGAAGTGATCGAGCAGGGTCTCAATATTGGTCGGTTCTTTGTTCGAAACAAATTGGCGCACGCCGGTGATGCCCATCACGCCGCCTTTCTCAGCCATTTTTTGAATTGCTTCGTCTGTCTTGCACCGTGGATGATTGGGATTGAGAGCGCGACAATTCGAATGAGTGATTAGGACCGGTGCTTTCGAAATCTCAAACGCGTCGAGCGTTGTCTTGTCACCACAATGGGCCGTGTCCACGGCCATTCTCACTTTGTTCATCCGCTCGATGATTGTTGCGCCGAAATCACTGATGCCATCGTCGTGCCGCTCGGTGCTACCGTTGCCGATCAAATTGCGGCTGTTGTAAGTGAGGAGCGACACCCGTTGTCCAGTTGATAAAAACGATCGACATCATCTGGCGTGCGAAAATGCTCCGAGTTTTGCACGCCGAGGATGATACCGATCTTTCCGGCGCTCCTCGCAACACCTATGCTCTGCGCATCGTCTACACGTATGAACTTATCGGTGTGATGGGCCATCAGTCCGTTCCAGTGCCCAAAGAACGAAGTGACTTCATCGTAAGCGTTCGGGCCAACCGTTCCCACGCCGACGTGCATCACATCGATCCGCGAGTCTTTAAAGCGCTGAAAGTCGGCAACGGTAAAACTCTCAGGATTGGTAAACCAGGTCGGACGTTTATCGCCTTTGATTGGTGCGAGGGCTCCAATCAGGGTGAAAGGATTGAGCATGTCGATGACAATGCTGCGCTGGAGGAGATCGATGGCACGCGCTGAATATTTCGTTGCGCTCTGTGCGAAAAGTTGACACCAGCCGCGGTTGAGCATCGGTGCAGCGATCGTTGCCGCAGTAACGGCAACCATTCGCTTAAGCCATCGACGTCGCGTTATCATTTCTCTGCCGGCGACAAACTCGGGATCTGCCTCCATAGAGGGAAGTGTGCTGTAAAAGGCGGCAGGATGGCAAGCAGGTTCATGGCTCCTTGAAATCGCCCTTGTGCTCGTGCGTTTCGATCACGTTGCCAGCCGAATCATAAACACGAATCACTGCGTCTTGCGCGATACGCGCAATTTACACGGTGTATACGAAACAAAGATTAGGGAAGAGAAGGGAAGAAATTGCCTTGGCTGGACTCCTGTAGGCCCAGGGCTCAGAGTCTGGTCAAGTGCAATCTTTATTGGGCGAAGCAACCGATCAGAATTCTTTGAAATCTCCGACGTGCTCATGCGTCTCGATCACGTTGCCCGCTGCATCGTAAACGCGGATCACAGCATCATGTGAGCGGCTGGAAAACTTTGGGCGCCCGATTGCACGACGGTGGGGATGCAGGGAAGGAGAACTGTTTGACCCGATATTCTGAAAAAGCTTGGCGAGTAGCCGTCCGATTTCGATATCAACAAATGTCCTCTTGACAGTCTAGATGAAAGATTGAACGGCATGCTGACCAAGACTGTCTAGGAGAGTAAAATGGCCAAGGAAAAACCAGATCTCGTTTACGGCACGCTCGACATGTTAATCATGAAAGCACTGCAGCATGATCCGAGGCACGGCCTCGCCATTGCTGATCGGATTCAGCAAATATCAAAAGATATTTTACGGGTGGAGCAAGGCTCGCTCTATCCCGCGCTCTATCGCCTGGAGGCGCAAGGCTGGATTACAGCGGAGTGGGGTGTCTCAGAGAATAATCGCAAGGCGCGATATTACAAACTGACTCCAGCGGGCCGGAAACAGTTAGCGGCTGAACAGAAGCATTGGGAGCGTATCACTGATGGAATCAATCTCGTTCTCTCCGTGGGTTAAATTTTATGACGCGACTTCACGCTTGGTTTTGGCGTTTGTTAGGTCTCTTTCAGAAGGGGAAACGCGATGCCGAGATGGCAGAGGAGATTCAACAGCATCTCGATGGCCTGACCGAGCGTAATTTGGCCGCTGGCATGTCGCCTAACGAGGCGCGGAGCGCGGCGCTCAAACAATTTGGCGGTGTCGAGCAGATTAAGGAAATCGCCCGCGAACAACGCGTGTGGAGGTGGGCAGATGACCTTCTGCAGGATTTGCGCTTTGGGTGCCGTCTCCTTGGAAAATCTCCTGGATTTACCTTTGTCGCTGTCCTCACGCTCGCGCTGGGCATCGGCGCAAACAGCGCAATCTTTAGCGTAGTAAATGCCGTCCTCCTTCACCCGCTACCCTATACGGACTTCAGCCGGCTTGTCATGGTTTGGGAACGAGTCCGCTTGCCCTACTACGAGAACGATTTGAACGATCCAGCGCCGGGAAATTTCGCCGACTGGCGCCGGCAGAATTCCGTGTTCGAGGACATGGCCGCGATCCAAGACCGGAGCTTTAACCTCACTGGCGCCGGAGAACCGCTGCGTGTGGAAGGAGAAGCGGTTTCGGCTAGCCTATTTAACTTGTTGCGCGTCCGCCCCGCCCTCGGCCGTACGTTCACGGCCGATGAGGATGTTCCCAGCGGCCCCCGCGTCGTGGTGATGGGTTATAACTTGTGGGTAAGCCGCTTTGGCGGTGATCCGCAAATCTTGAACCATTCCATTCTTTTGAATGGTGCCAGCTACACGGTCGTCGGCATCATGCCGCGGGAATTCGTCTTCCCTGATCCTGCCAACTTCCATCTGGCGGGAGCCGAGGACCAGTTGTGGGTTCCCATCGGGCTCAGTCCTGCGGAGCTAGCCAACCATGGTAGCCACTACTTGCAGGGAGTCTTGGCGCGGCTGAAGCCGGATGTCTCGCTGCCCGAGGTCCAAGCGCAGATGGACGGCATCGCACGTCGGCTGGCGGAGCGATATCCGCAGTCGAACAGCGGAGTCGGAGTTAATTTGAGGCCGCTGCGAAGCGAGCTGGTGCCGGGGAGTACTTCGGCGGCGTTATGGATCCTTCTGGGCGCGGTCAGCTTCATCCTCCTGATGGTCTGCGCGAATTTAGCCAACCTGCTGCTGGTGCGCGCCTCAACGCGGCGGCGCGAACTGGCCGTGCGCTTGGCGCTGGGCGCTCGGCGAATGCGAATCGTCCGCCAGTTATTAACCGAGAGCCTGCTGCTGGCGCTGGCGGGAGGCTCTCTCGGCGTTCTTTTGACACTGTGGGGCGTGCCTGTGCTGCTCCGGCTCAGCCCCGCTGATCTTCCACTCTTTGGTATCGTCGGTGCCAATGGTCCCGTCCTAGCGTTCACGCTGTTGATTTCAGCACTTGCGGGCGTCGCTTTCGGAATCTGGCCGGCGCTCGTAGCTACGCGCCCCAACGTGCACGAAGGGTTGAAGGAGGGAGCCCGCGAGACGGCAGCCGGCTCAAGCCAGAAGATGAGGAGCTCGCTCGTCGTCACGGAAATCGCACTCGGCGTAGTTGTCCTCGCCGGTGCGGGGTTACTGCTCCGCAGTTTTCTGCTCCTTCAGCGGGCCCCGCTGGGATTTCAATCTGAAGGTCTTCTTACATTTCGCGTCATCCCCCGGGCCGAGAAATACGCCTTTCTATCCCAGCGATCCGCTTTTTACCAACAGGCTTTGGGAAAGATCGGAGCGTTGCCCGGTGTGAAATCGACGGCCGCCGTTTCTTTTTTGCCATTGAGCCTCTACCGCAGCATCAAGGGATTCAGCATCGAAGGGCGGCCCGCGCTTGGGCCCAGTGAGATGCCTAGGGCTGACTACAACGTCGTCAGTCCCGGGTATTTCCAGGCGATGCAGATTCCCCTCCGCGAGGGACGCGATGTTTCCTGGAGCGACACGGCGCTGACCCTTCCGGTGATCGTCATCAATCAGGCCTATGCCCGGATCTACTGGCCGAGCCAGGATCCGCTTGGCAAGCGCATCAAGGAAGGCTTGCCGGGTGACCCGGCCCCTTGGTTGACCGTAGTAGGAGTCGTTGGCGACGTTCGCGAGTTTGATATTACCACGGCGACGCGGCCTGCGGTTTATTTCCCGATTTCCCAGTTTGACGCCCGAGACGGCTTGCTGCGCGATTGGGTGGTGCGAACACAGGGAAATCCGAATGCACTCGTGCCTGTCGTACGTAAAGCGATCTGGAGTATCGACCGCGACTTGCCGATTTCCCGCGTGCGGACAATGGAACAGGTCCGTTCCTTTTCGCTTGCCTCCGAGCAGTTCAATGTCGTGCTGCTGGGCCTGTTTGCGTGCCTGGCCCTGGTGCTGGCCAGCGCCGGCATTTACGGCGTGACCGCATACGCGATTGCCCAGCGCACGCACGAAATCGGAATTCGTGTCGCCCTCGGCGCTCAGCATAAAGACGTCTTGAAGCTCATTCTGGGCCAGGGCACAAGATTGGCGTGTATTGGCTCGGTGATTGGCCTCGCGGCATCGCTGGTTCTGACCCGGCTGATGAGCAGCGTGGTCTACGGAGTGAGAACTACCGATCCCTTGAGCCTCGTCGGCGCCGCGATCCTGCTCGGCTTTGTGGCCCTTACGGCTTGCTATCTTCCAGCCCGCGACGCCATGCGAATCGATCCGATCACCGCCCTACGCCACGAATAGCAGAAAAGTAGGAAAAACGAGATATTGAAATTATGATTAGAACACGAGAGTCTCAACGGAGAGCAGCCGGCATCGCGGGGCGATGGCTGCTCAGCCTTATTTTTCTCATCAGCGCCGTGCAAACGTTCCGCGAGTTCCACAGTTCGGCAGCGGACCTCGCAGAGAAGCATGTTCCTATTGCTGGTGTGATCTTGGGACTTGCCGTGACAGTAGAGCTACTGGGCGCTATCTCGCTCATCACCGGTTTATGGTATCGCTGGGGAGCGCTCCTTCTGTTGCTGTTCTTGATACCTGTAACTCTGACTTATCACGCGTTTTGGCAATACGACGGGCCTCGCCGAGATGCGCAAGAGATTCACTTTCTTAAGAATCTCGCGATTGCGGGTGGCCTTTTGCTCACTTGTTGCAAGTACGAACGAGGTGGAGGTACGCCTGGCAGGCACGACGAAGGCGCGCCTGACCACGATTGAAGGTATGGTCAGCGCTTTGACGCGTCCCACGCGTGGGCCTCAATCGCGTTGCCCGCGTCATCGTAAACGCAGATCACGGCATCATGTGAGCGTCTGGTTTGGGGCATTCTATCTGCCAAAAAACAGGCGGAAGAACGAGCGGTGACGGCGATGAGGTCTGTAATAATATTGGTCGCTATAACCCGTGTTATAATAATGCCGACGATAGCCATAGTCCTCGTTTGGCACAACGTAGTGATGATCGTGATGCGCCACGTAGCGGTTGCCATATTCGTCGTAGTAGTAATGATGATGATCGTAGTGGATAATATCAGCGCCGTAACCGTGCTCGATCGCTGTGACGCCGTCTTCGTAATTGCAGCCGTCGTCGTGAGCCCGTGCGCTTGAAGCACCGAGCACTAGGAATCCGCTCAGGCTTGCCGCCAATACTGATATTTTCATGCAGTCTTCTGACGTTTGTTCGCGAGCTTTATTCGAGTCCAAGTGCCGACGCGCGGACAACGGTAAAGGGAAGACCATTCCACGCAGCCGCTTCCGGCGGGGAAATCGGAAGCTAGGGCGCCGGGAGTGGAAACAGAAGTCATTATCGTCGGGGCGGGACCCGTTGGGCTGGCGCTAGCCAATCTTCTCGACTCGCATGGAGTATCGTTTCAAATTTTGACTCAAGATACGGCGCCGCGATCCGTCTACGAGTCAAGAGCTGAGGGCGTTCATGTAAGAACCCTCGAGAAGAAAAATTCGCTTAACTAAGCTTGCGAAATGTGTCAAGCTGAGCTGAAGCGTTACAGGCCAACAATGAGGCGAAAAGCAGCCAGTCTCGCGGCGCGCGAGTTCAATTCGTCTTCGTCTTGCGACGTTTGTAACGAAGCCCTGCGAATGCTCGCTCTGCTTCGGATACGCGGATGTCTATTCGCTTTTCTTATTTTTTAAACAGCTCTGGCGATTTCTCCTTCAGAACTTCGTTTAAAGGACGGCCAGTAGCACGCTGCGACGGAAAGCGTTTCGCTGCCCGTGCGCAAAAGACCGTCCGTTACGGGAATTGCGCGGACAAGCATCCTTTGCCAACCGGGACGAGAATCGTCCGCTCCCTGCATGCAGCACGATGTGTTCAGTTGAGCGGCGAAGCGGCTACGGCGTGATCGTGGCGGAGTAGATGTTTTGATCTAGTCCCCCGGTGCCGTCGAAGCAAGTGGTGAACGACGAGGTACAGTTCCCTCCGGTCTCCGGATCGCCAGCTACGTCAGCCCCGTCTTTGTCGCCGCTGGGATCAGCCGCCCCGACCGTGTTGCGTTGGTCAGTCCATACCGCACCGATCGTGTTCCCTTGGGCGGCAACAGTGATGTAATCACCGAAGAACGGTACGCGGCGACCGCCGAATTGCTCATAGTTGAGGTTCGTTGGCATGTCGGTCACTTGGATGCTCGATCCCCACGTCTTGCCGCCGTCACTGGAGTCAGCAAACCGCACGTTCAAGCAAGCGGACGTAATCCCGCTGGCGTCATTGCATGGTGGGCGGGTGGCCGCGTAGGTCGCATCCCCCCGCGAATCGTACCAGATCGCGCTGACCCGGCCGGCAGACGCCACCAGGAACGGGTAAAACTGGTGCCCAGTCGAATTCGAATTGAGTAGCGCTGGGCTGGTCCACGTAGCACCGCCATCACTCGATACGACGAACTCAATCTGCCCTTGTCCGGAGGATAGGGCTGCTTCGAACGCCATGACCACTGTACCGTGCGTGTTGTCGGCAGCAAGGTAGGGTCCAGCCAGATCGAATCGCGGAAGGGTAAAGCCCGTGGAGCAGGCGAATGGGCCGTCACCGCATTCGCGTGGTCCGCCAGTGAACTGCTCCGATTCAAAGGGTGTGTACGTCGCGACGACACGAGCTTTGCTGAACGTCTTCCCAAAGTCATTGGAGGAGACAAAAGCTGCGCCCTTCGGTCCGAGAAAACCAAAGTTAGGCCCGCCGAAGCTGCCAATGAAGTCTTCCCACCCGACGTAAAGCGTTCCCGATGGGCCGATCGCAATCGATGGCCCCTGGCTGAAGCAGATTCCTTCAGAGAGCTTGATCGGGTGGCTGAAGGTCGCGCCGTGATCGGTTGAGCGGCTGAACAAGATCTCGTTGCAACCGTTCATATGGAAATCTGACCAGGCGGCATATATGTTGCCGGTTGCTGGATCGATGGCCAAGCTGGTCTTGTCGTTTGACTGGCCCAGCCCAAAAGTGTTGGTGGCAAGGATTACGGTGCGGACGTACTTCGAACCGTCTGTCGACGTGTCCGACGCATTCGACGGCTCGTAAGTCGCCACCCAGATAGTGCCAGTGTTGCTGCGCGTAGTGGGAGACACGCCGTTTTCGATACCTCGGTTAAAGTTATTGCCCATGTAAAACAGATTGCCCTCCCCGTCCCACCCCATCACCGGGTCACCGGCCGCGAGCGCACCGGTGGCCACAAACTGGCTAAGCGGTGAGCTAGTGCCTTGGGTCGAGGCGTCGCCGTTATAGCCGGGCAGCAGACTGTCTGTCCAAGTGGTGCCGCCATCCGTGCTACGGTAAAAACCAGCCCACGCGTCCCCTGCGGTCGGCACCGTGCAGTAGTCATTCGCACCGCTGGCCCACACGTTGGTGTTGCGCGGGTCGATGGCCAGAGTTGGCTCGTTCTGCATCCTTCGATCGGTCCCGCAACGCAACAACACAGCGTCAGTGTAGGTGCCAGTACCTCCCAGCATATCGGCGCTCGTGTACGTCGTGTCGTTGTCGTTAGTGACCCGCACGTTTGCGCCGGGGGTCGGACCGGGAGAAGCCGAAACGAAGATAATTCCCGCGGCTGCGATCAAAAGCGCGATTGCACTCGCAATGCGCAGATATGACAGAACAGAATTTTGAGGACTAAACCAGTGATGAGTTTTCATATATTTTTATAGGGTACAGGCTGAATTGAGATTGAGGAGTTTCGGAACGCAAGAGTGGAAAAGTAACGCCGTCGTTACTCTTCAGGCTGTGTTGCAAGTTTGCTGGAATGACACTAAAAAGGTCAGCCAACTTCACAGGTCGCTCCGACGATGTTCGCGGCGCGACCGCCTGTCGGCTGTATCTATTTTGTGTTTTTCCCCCGGTGGGGACGGTCCTTCCGGTCGAAAGCGTGAGGCGGACTTTATGGATTGGGTTGACTAGAACGAGGCCGCTAACATCGGGTCGCGGTTCCTTGAACTCACCCCCGTGCTCATGCGTCTCGATCACGTTGTCAGCCGCATCGTAAACGCGAATCACGGCATCATGTGAACGGCTGAAAAACTTTGTGTAGCTAATCGCGTCGTGGATTGGTCGGTACTTCCGTCGCAGCTTTGGGTCAAACGCATCGGGGTGGCTAACTCACGGCTTTTTCGGAGTGCTGCGCTTGAGGTGAAAACCTTCCCGCAACGCGCCGTAGCCCATTGCGTACTCAATCAATCCAACTCCTTTTTTCCAAACGATCTTTGTGAAATGACCTGATGGATGTCGAGCGGCTCTGGCCAAAACTCTTGGTCATTCGTCACCCATCACTCTGCTTGCGCTCCGGATCGTATTCGGACAGCCGTGACGGATCGTCAAAGACGGCGCCGATCACACGCCCGGGCCAGATCTCGAAATAA
>Ga0306920_100002579_pt1 | contig 22893 bp, 19 predicted proteins | sample flu12Cox44000170_FD_204666 | JGI IMG/M metagenome (GOLD analysis project Ga0306920, IMG submission 204666) | Lab enrichment of tropical soil microbial communities from Luquillo Experimental Forest, Puerto Rico - flux4day.12C.oxic.44.000.170 (v2)... | ecosystem: Environmental > Terrestrial >...
CGCCGTATGCGCGATGATCACGAGTCCGTGGTAGAGGTAGATGATCGATCCCTCTTTGAGATACTTGTCGGCAATCTTCTCGTAGATCGCCTTGCGCTCCGCGAATTTGGACACCTTGCGTGCCTCTTCGAGCCAATTGTCGACGTCCTTATCACAGTAGCGCCCGTCGTTCTGTGGCGCCCCGCACTTGAAGAAGATGTAGCTGTTGCCGTCGGGATCTATGCGCCCGCTCCAGCCGATGAGAAAGGCCTGGAACCGTCCCTGCTCCGCTTCGGTGAGCGAGGTGGCAAACTCGGTGACGCGGATCCTCAGATCGAAACCGGCTTCCGCCGCCATGGCCTGCAACACCTCCGCCACCTGGCGGAGTTCCGGATTGTTGGTCACCATGAAGTCGACCGTTACCGGCGTCGCCACGCCGGCGTCGGCCAGCAGCTTTTTGGCCTTGGCCACGTCGCGCCCGGGCACCGGGAACATTTCCTGGTAGTAGGGGCTCTTCGGGCTCACCCACTGATTGCCCGGCAACACCTCGCCGTTAAAGACCACGTCGGAGACGGCTTTGCGGTCGATGGAGGCCTCCAGCGCCTGGCGCACGCGCGGATCCTTGCCGAAGGGGCCGTTTTTGCCAGCCTCGCCATTGGCGAAATTGAGCGTGAGCCCCAGGTAACCGATGGTGATTTGGGTCGCGAGCTTGAGCTTCGGGTCGGCACGGATCTCCTTAAGATCGGTCGCAAGCGCGCGCTCGATCAGATCAAGGCTGCCCGACTTCAGATTGGCGAGCCGCACGGTCGATTCCACAATCGGCCGGAACACGATGCGGTCAATGTGCACGTTGGGTGCGTTCCAGTAGTCGGCGAATTTCTCGAGCACGATGCGGTCCTGCTGCACGCGCTCCACGAACTTGAATGGACCAGCGCAGACGGGCCTGAGGCCGAACTTGTCGCCAGCTTCCGCAATGGCCCTGGGGCTCATGATCATGCCGGCGCGATCGGCCAGCTGGGCGAGCAGCGGGGAAAAGGGATTCTTCAGGACGAGCCGCACGCTTGCGGCATCGATCACTTCCACCTTGTCCACAGCGGCGAGCTCGGGTTTGCGGAACGAGCCCTGTAGCGACATGTGGCGGTCCAAGCTGGCCTTCACCGCCTGCGCGTCCATCAGTGCGCCGTCGTGGAATTTCACACCGGAGCGCAGCTTGAGGACGACCGTCTTGCCGTCCTCGGAGATCTCGTTCGAGAGCGCCAACTGCGGCACGATGTTGAGCTTGTCGTCGATGTCAAACAGCTTGTCGCACAGCGACGCGAATACGATGCGTCCCACATAGGTGCGCGCCAGCGTGGGGTCGAGCACGTCGGGATCCTCCGCGAGCCCGATGCGCAGCGTCGTTTGCGCCACGGCTGCCGAGCCGGACAGCAGCAATGCTGCGGCCAGTCCTGCGCGACGAAGCTTTCGCATGCTTTGACTCCCCGTGCTTGTGCACATGGCGCCGCCTCAACCTTGGCCCTCTGGGCTGACTTGGGCATCGAACGCCCGGAATAGACGCTGCAAGCTCGATGAAAACTCCGGTTTTGCGGCAGGTGCCGGTTGCACTGAGGAAACTATGTCGCGCCACAGATGGCAAGCCGTGGCATGCGTGTCATCGGCGGCGGCCAGCAGGTCGGGCCGTGAGCTCTTGCAAATTTCCTGGGCATGTGCGCAGCGCGGATGCAAATGGCAGCCGGACGGGGGATCGAGGGGGCTCGGCGGATCGCCTGGCAGGAGACGGCGTACTCGGCGCCCGGCCGTGGATGGCACCGGCACCGCCGAGAGCAGCGCCTGCGTATATGGATGGCGCGGTTCGGCGAAAACCTGTCCCGCCGGCGCGTTCTCGACGATGCGCCCGAGGTACATTACCGCCACGCGCGAGGCGATGTGCTTCACCACCGCGAGGTCGTGGCTGATGAAGATGTAGGCGAGCCCAAGGCGCTGCTGCAGGTCCTTGAGCAGGTTCAGGATTTGGCTGCGAATCGAAACGTCGAGGGCGGAGACAGGCTCGTCGCACACGATGAGTTTGGGCTGCGCCGCCAAGGCTCGCGCGATGGCGATGCGCTGGCGCTGGCCGCCTGAGAACTCGTGCGGATAGCGCTGTGCGTGCTCGGTCCTAAGCCCGACGATGCCAAGCAGCTCGGCGACGCGCCCGCGGCGCGCGGTCGACGACAAGTCGGTGTGCAAAAGCAGCGGCTCTGCCAGCATCTCCCCCACTCGCATGCGCGGATTGAGCGAGCCGAAGGGATCCTGAAAGATGAGCTGGGCGCCGGCACGCACGCGGCGCAGATCCGAGCCGGGGAGGTCGCCGAGGTCGCGACCGTCGAAGCGCACGCTACCCTCGGTCGGCTCCATCAGCCGCAGCGCGAGCCGGCCGACCGTGGATTTGCCGCAGCCCGATTCACCCACCAGCGCCAGCGTCTCGCCGGCATCCACATTGAAAGAGACGCCGTCGACGGCCCGCACCACGCGCGAGACCATGCCCAACAGTGAACGGCGCACAACGAAGTGCTTGGAGACGTTTTCGAGCGATAAGAGCGGGGTCGCGCTCATGCCGACACACCGCCTAATCTCGCTCTCTCCCGGTTTGGCCGGGAGAGCGTCGCTGCAAACGCCAGGGGCGACCTCCAATGCCTGGCACGCGCGGAGGATACGCGAACACCGGCGACCCCACTCATGCCACCAGCGCCTCCAGCGGTGCGCGCCAGCAGCGCGACAGATGGCCCATGCCAATGGCGGCGAGCGGCGGCGGCTCGGCACGGCAGCGCGTCTCGGCGAAGGGACACCGGCCGGCGAAACGGCAGCCCACAAACCCTCCCGCAAGCGTCGGCACGCTCCCCGCGATCGCGGTAAGGCGCTGGCGCGTGGCATTGAGAAGCGGAATGGAGCCGAGCAGGCCTACCGTGTAGGGATGCTGCGGCGTCGCGAACAGATGCTCCGCCGGCGCCAGCTCGACGATCTCACCGGCATACATCACAGCGACCTCGTCGCAGGTCTCCGCCACCACGCCCAAGTCGTGCGTAATCAGGATTACCGCCGTCCCGGTCTCCTCGCGCAGCTTGGCGAGCAGATCGAGAATCTGCGCCTGGATGGTGACATCGAGCGCGGTCGTCGGCTCGTCGGCGATCAGCAGCGCCGGCGCGCAGGCAAGCGCCATGGCGATCATCACGCGCTGGCGCATGCCACCGGACAGCTTGTGCGGATACTCGTCGACGCGCACCTGCGGCGAGGGGATGCGCACGCGCTCCAGCATGTCGACGGCGGCGCGTCGCGCGGCCGATGCGGATAGCCCACGATGGCGCTGCAGCGCCTCCCCGATCTGGTCGCCGACGGTGAAGCTTGGATTGAGGGAGGTCATCGGCTCCTGGAAAATCATGGCGAGCCGGTTGCCCCGCAGATCCCGCATTTTCCGCTCCGGCAGTTGCCCAAGGTCGCGGCCCTCGAAGCGCACGTCACCGGACACGCGCGCGCTGGCTCTGGGCAACAGGCGCATGATGGCGAGCGCCGTGACGCTCTTGCCGCAGCCCGATTCACCGACAATGCCGAGCGTGCGGCCACGGGCCAGCGAGAAGCTCACACCGGCGACGGCCTCCGTGACGAGGCCCCGGTCGCCCTCGAAGGCAACGCGCAGGTCCTCAACGGCGAGCAGCGACGGTGCCCTCACTCATATCCCTCCGCGATCGAGCGGGCGATCAGCTCCTCAAGACCGCTGCGGTCCCCCACACCAGAGGGGTTCTGGCGTGACGGCATCCAGCGCCGGAAGTGCACATATCGCTCGCGTGCCACCTCGTGCAGCCGTGCGAGCTCGGCCAGCGGGTCGGCGTGATCGTCCACGCGCAAATCATAGATCGGATAGTCCTCAGCGTCATGGATCAGCAGCGCCGCCGACTGCTTGCCACGCTTGTCGCCGCCGGCCGCCTCGCCCGCCTGCATTGCGGCGATGAGGCGCCGCGCCAATGGAAGGTCGGGCGCCGCCTCGTAAGCCCGGATCGTTTCGGCGAGGACGGCTGGACCGGCCAGCATGTTGCCAGCAATGGAGAAGCTTGGTCGGATGACGTGGCCACACCAGTCAATGCAGGTTGCCCCGGTATACCCCGCGCAGCGGCCCTTCCGGTCCATAACGTGCAGCTGGCGGTGGTCTCGGCCTGTATCCTCGCTGGTTAAGCGGCCGACGGCGTCCTCAGCGCTCAGTCCACCCTCAAGCAGCGCCAGCCCCTGCGACCCGTACAGCGGGTTGATGAACGCCTGCGTGGCCACGGCACCGACGCCGGTCTTGATATGCGGCACCATGGAGCCCACGGCAAAGAACCGCGTGGCAACGATGATGCCCACGCGCCCCGTCGGCGCGTCGCGTGCGATGATCGACCAGGTCACGATCTCTTCTCCAGCTGCCTCGACGTAGACAACGCTCTCTCAGCCGACCGGTCAATGCATCGCCGGAGGATCCGACGACGGGTTGTGGCATCGCGGCGGCAAGGACCGGCGCCGCATGGGCTCCTTCCTCTACACGGGGTCGGCACACGGGGTCTCCTGCGCAGGGGACTTGGCGTGGCCGGCACTGCTCGGCACGGGCGCCCCCATCGCCGTGTTCCAATCTCGCACCAGCACCGCCGATCGCGCGCGCCTTTGGGATCAGCGAGTGTACCCAAAAAGCCGCATTCATGCTCGACTGGATGAGGCGCAGCGCAGCGTGAGTGCAGACTGTGCGTGCCGGACTATCCGCGCTAGTATCTCCTCGGGAGTCGGAGCGCGGCGCGTGTGGCCTTAACACCGCGCACCTGACATTGCATGGCCATGCCGCCCGCGCGCCAAAGGCCGAAGCTGGACGACCATGTTAGCGACCAAGCGCTCGGCAGTTTGCCTTCTTCTGGTTGGCCTTCTGGTATGGGGCGACGCATCGCCGCGTCTCCTCGCGCAGGCCCCTGGCGGCGCTTCGCCGGCTGCCGATCCGGCCGAGACGCGGGAGATCCCTCGCCGCGTCGCGATCCGCTTTCTCACCGACAGCGACTATCCGCCCTTCAACTATTACGACGAGGACAACGTTCTCACCGGCTTCAACGTCGACATCGCACGGGCGATCTGCCTCGAGCTGGCAGCGGCCTGCGACATCCAGGTGCGACCGTGGCCCGAGCTGCTGCCGGCCCTGCAGCGCGGCGAGACGGATGCCGTCATCGCCTCGCACGCCATCAGCGCCAGCGCCTTGAAATTCGTCGACTTTACCGACCGCTACTATCACACCCCCGCGCGTTTCGTGGGCAAGCGCAGCGCCGGCCGCATCGACGCCACGCCAGAGGGGCTCGAGGGCAAGAAGATCGCCGTCGCCAAGGGAACCGCGCACGAAGCTTATCTGCGCACGTTCTTCCGTGACAGCTCGATCCGCGCTTTCGACACGCCGGAGTTGGCGCGCGACGCGCTCATCACCGGTGCCACCGAGCTCCTGTTCGATGACGGCATCTCACTCGCCTTTTGGCTCAACGGTACCGCTTCGAAGGCCTGCTGCGAATTCAAGGGCGGTCCGTTTGGCGAGCCAAAGTACTTCGGCGATGGCGTGGCTATTGCCGTCAGCCGCGACGATCCGCAGCTCAAGTCGCTCATCAACGCCGCGCTCAGGCGGTTGCGCGAAAGCGGCCGTTACGAGGAGCTGGTGCTGCGCTACTTCCCCCTGCGTGCATTCTGACGGAATTGGCCATGCTGCCCAGCAAGGACGAGCTCACCATCTGCTTTGCCCACCCCGCCTACCAGATGGCAGCGCGCTTTGTCGCCCGCGGCACCGGCATCGCCCACTTCCAGGCTCGAAATCCTCAGGATTACGCGGCGCGTCTGCCCGATGCCGACGTGGTGGTGTCATCGATGCTGTGGAGGAACGACCTGGTGCCGCAGGCCAAGCGGCTCAGGTTCGTCCAGTCGATCAGCGCCGGCATCGACCAATACGACAAGGCGGTGTTCCGCGCACATGGCATCCGCCTTGCCAGTGCCGCCGGCGTCAATGCCCACGCCGTCGCGGAGCACGCGCTGGCGCTGATCCTCGCCTTGAAGCGTCACATCCACACCGGGCGTGACAACCAGGCGGCCAAGGTGTGGCGGGGCATGATCTCCGACATCCCCGCGCGCGAGGATGAGCTCGGCGGCAAGACGCTCTTGATCGTCGGCCTCGGACGCATCGGCACGCGGCTGGCGAAGCTGGCCAAGGCCTTCGATCTAAGAGTGGTGGCGACACGGCGCGACGCCAGCCGGGGCGGAGAAGGCGCTGATGCCGTGCACGGCCACGATCGCCTCCACGAGCTGCTCCCAACAGCCGACATCGTGGCGGTCACCTGCCCGCTTACCCCCGAGACCACCAACTTGATCGACGCCAAGGCGTTCGCCCTGATGAAGCCGACGGCCCACCTTGTCAACGTCGCACGCGGCCGTGTTGTGGATGAGGACGCACTCATCCGCGCGCTGGGCGAGAAACGCATCGCCGCCGCCGGCCTTGATGTTACGCGCGAAGAGCCGCTCCCCGGCGCCTCGCCGCTTTGGAGGTTGCAGAACGTGCTGATCACGCCACACACCGCCGGCGAAACCCAGCGCTACGAGGATGGCGTAATCGATCTGCTATTGGAAAACCTAGGCCGCCTCTGGCAGGGCGAGACGACGCTCCTCAACCAAGTGGTCTAGTGCTCTCCCCAGACTTCACTTCGGTGGGGAGCGGGATGACTGACCGCGGCCAGTGGCCGCAACGCCGCCCTGTCGGGCCGCCTCTCAACCAGGAACACGTTGGGGAAAGGAGCTGGGGGGAAAGGAGCTGGCCAGCATCTAGCCGACCTTCCCGGTGCGGCAAACGAAGCGCCGGCTGTGCGGCGGCCTTCCGCCTGCCCTGTCGCGCACGGGGTTCCGGCACCCTGGCGAAGGCGCTAGCGTCGCCGCACACAGCACCCGCCACCAAGGCCGGTGCAAGGAGCAATCCATGCGCGAGCGCCTGCATTTCCTGCTGCTCAACATCGGCCACTTCCTCGACCATCTCTTCACGCTGATCTTCGCCACGGTAGCGGCGCTCGCGCTCTATCGCGAGTGGGGCCTGGGTTACGCCGACCTGCTCAAATACGCCACCCCCGGCTTCTTCGCCTTCGGCGTATTCGCGCTGCCCGCCGGCTGGCTCGCCGACAAGTGGAGCCGCGAGGGTATGATGGCGACGTTCTTCTTCGGCATCGGCCTTGCTTCGATTGCCACGTCGTTCTCGCGCACACCCTTGGAGGTCGGAGTCGGGCTGTTCGCGATCGGCTTGTTCGCCGCCATATATCACCCCGTCGGGCTCGCCATCGTCGTCGAGAAATGGAAAAACACAGGCATGCGCATCGCCGTCAATGGCGTGTGGGGCAACCTCGGCGTCGCCAGCGCCGCCCTGATCACGGGCTACTTCATCGACCATGGCGGCTGGCGCATGGCCTTCATCGTGCCGGGCGTTGTCGCGATCCTGATCGGCGCTGCTTACACGGCCTTGACGTGGCGCGAGATCGCTGCGCCACGCGCGAAGGTCAAGGTGGGGGCAACGCCCGATGACGTGGCCGCGGAGGTGAAGGCCCTGCTTTTGCGTGTGTCGATGATCGTGTTTCTCACCACGGCGGTGTCTAGCATCGTCTTCCAGTCCACCACCTTTGCCTTGCCGAAGGTGTTCGAAGAGCGCCTTTCTGGCATCAGCATATCGGCGACCGCGCTTGGGGGACTGGCGTTCCTGGTGTTCGCACTCGGCTCAATGGGGCAGCTGGTCGTCGGTCACTTCCTCGACCGGCTGGGGCCGCGCACCGTCTTCACCGCCGCGGCGGCGGCGCAGGTCGTCTTCTTCGCCATCATGCCGGGGCTCGCCGACTGGGCGGCGCTCGCTTGCGCCATGGCCTTCATGCTGGCGGCTTTCGGCCAGATCCCGATCAACGACTTCATGATCGGCCGCCTGGCGGAAGGAAAGTGGCGGGCGCGCATCTACGGCGCGCGCTACGTGGTGAGCTTCACCGTATTGGCAGCCGCGCTGCCCCTCATCGCCGTTGTTTACGAGAATTGGGGGTTCGACGCGCTGTTCCGCGTCCTCTCCGTGTCCGCCGCAATCATCCTCGGCGCCGTCGTCATGCTGCCCCTGCGTTTGCCTCGCGCGGAGCCCGTGCCGGCCTGAGCTCTCGGACCTGTCGGTGTCTGAGACATGGCACGCCAGGATCAGGCCCGCGCGGCCTGACCCTCGCCCACGCGTTTCGCGAAGTTGGCGATCGCGTCGGCCGCGCCCGCGAGGTTGCCCTTGCGCGTGAAACCCGAACCCGCGCGCGGGCTGAGGTCGTGGTCGCCGTCGCCGGCCCAATGCATGCGGATCGCCCGCGACAGCCCATAGCCTTCCACCTCTGCACGCGTACCGAAGGGATCGCGCTCGCCTTGCACGATCAGGGCGGGACAGGCGAGTGCCATGAGATGCGCCGTGCGCAGCTGCTCCGGCTTCTTCGGCGGGTGGAATGGATACCCAAGGCAGGCGAGGCCGACGATGCACCCCTGCGCATAGAGCTTGTCGGCGAGGAGGCTCGCGACGCGACCGCCCATCGACTTGCCACCGACGATGAGCGCCCCACCCGCCGGCACGGCCGCCACGGCGGCGCGATATTCATCCCGCAGCCGCTCGGCCTTGGGCGGCGGCCTGCGTATGCCCTCCCTCTGCGCCGCCATGTAGCCGAACTCGAACCGGTATGTGGCGACCCCCCGCTCTGCCAATAGCCCCGCCATCGCCTTGAGGAACGGCGTCTCCATACCGGCCCCGGCGCCGTGCGCACACAGAAAGCGCAAGCCAGCATCCGCTGGGCCCGTGATTGGCCCTGTGATCATGAACTGGGGCACGGCTCAGTCCTTGCGCTGCAACCGATCGCCTTGGTCGGCGAAGGGACAAGGCACAAGCCCGAGGGTCACGCTCCAATCGCCATTCCGGCGACTACCCCTCCCCTTCGCCGAGCGGCGGCAGTGGTTCCTCGCCATCCTCATCGCCGGCATCAAGCGGAAGCTCGTCGGGCATCAAGGCGGCCACGTCGGTGGGCTCGGGGACCGTGAAGTTGGGCGGCAGGTTGCTGTCCAGCAGCCCGGCGCCCTTGAGCTCGGCGAGGCCGGGGAGATCCTTGATGGAATCGAGGCCGAAGTGATCGAGAAACTGTTCGGTGGTGCCGTAAGTGATCGGCCTTCCCGGCGCGCGCCGGCGACCGCGCGGGCGCACCCAGCCGATCTCCATCAGCACATCGAGCGTGCCGGCGGATGCTACCACGCCGCGGATCTCCTCGATCTCGGCGCGCGTCACGGGCTGGTGGTAGGCGATGATGGCCAGCGTTTCCAGGGCCGCTTTCGACAACCGCCGCTGCTCGACGGCGTTACGCTCCAGCAGATAGGAGAGGTCCTCGGCCGTGCGGAACGCCCACTTGCCCGCAACCTTGACGAGATTGATGCCGCGGCTGGCGTAAAAGCCCTTCAGCTCCTCGAGCAACGCGGCGACGTCATCGTCCGCCCCTAAGTGCTTGCGCAGAAACGCCTCGGCCAAAGGCTCCGAGGCAGCAAACAGCAGCGCCTCGAGGATCCGCAGCTGATTGCGGCGATCCGCTGAGGGCAGCCGACCGACGTTGGGCGGCAGACCGCGCCAGCCCTCGTGCGCCAGCACTTCGCTCGCGTCCACTGCGGGCTCGCTGTCGTCGGCATAACGGGCTTCCCCCGGCTCGGCCCTGTGCGGAACCACGGTGAGCTTCGGCGGAACCATCTCTGTTCCCTTCTTTTTCTGCAGTCTCCAGCTCCGACGCTCACCTCAGCCGATTGATTGCCACGCCGCGCCATCCTCGCGCTTGCGCACATAGATGGGCGCGAACGGCTCCGCCTGCGAGATCTCGACCAAGCCCTCCCTCGCCATCTCCAGCGTCGCCCCGAACGAGCTCGCCACCGCGGTGCGGGCGATATCCGGGCTCCCCAGGTACCGCTCGAAGTATTGCGACAGGGCCAGCCACTCTCCTGTCCGTTCGCCGATCATCGCCTCGAGCCGCTGCCGCGCCTCCTTGATGGACCACACCGTCCGCTGGTGGACGACGTGTACGCGCTTGGCTGTCCGGCGGCGCTGCTCGGCGTAAGCCTTGAGCAGATCATAGATGGCGGCGGTATACTGCCGCACGCGGATGGTGCGCATACCCTCGGGCATGCCGCGCGCGAAAATGTCGCGCCCGAGCCGCTTACGCGTCATCAGGCTGGCCGCAGCATTGCGCATCGCCTCCAGGCGCTTCAGCCGGAACGCCAGCCGCGCCGCCAGCTCTTCTCCGCTCGGCTGACCCTCCACGGCCGTCTCGCGCGGAAGCAGCAAGCGCGATTTCAGGTAGGCGAGCCAGGCCGCCATCACCAGGTAGTCGGCGGCAAGCTCAAGCCGCAGCTTGCGCGCCTCGGCGATGAACAACAGGTACTGGTCGGCCAGCGCCAGCACCGAGATCTTGGCGAGGTCCACCTTCTGCGTGCGCGCCAGCGCCAGCAGCACATCCAGCGGACCCTCGAAACCATCGAGGCTCACCACTAGGGCAGCATCCGTGCCCACGGCCTCCTCGGCCGCCTCCCAAGCCTCGAACTCCTGTGTCGAGGCCTGTGGTGGCTCGGGGGCCGATGGCGTCTCCGACGCGGATGCACCAGCGTCAGCCATGCGGGTTGCCGTCGCGCTTGGCGGTGGAAAACCTGTGAATCATGGCAGCCAGACTACACTGATTCAGGCTGCCAGGTGCAGCACCTCAGCGAGGCAGGCCTCTGCCTCGGCAACCTCGAAGGGCTGCTGTTGCCCGAACACGGCACGTGCTCGCTCGAAGCGAGCGAGGGCCTTGCCCGCGAGCGTGGGCACGACACTGGCCACGGCCTCGGCCTCTTCCAGGCCGCCGGTGCACGCCAGCACCAAATCGGAGCCGGCAGCGATCACGGCCGCGGCCTTGTCGGCAACGCTTCCGCTCAGCGCCCGCATGGCGAGATCATCGCTCATGAGCAGGCCATCAAAGCCGATGCGGCCGCGGATGACCTCCTCCGTCACCCGCTTTGAGATGCTGGCCGGCGCCTGCGCGTCACAGGCGGTGAAGAGGACGTGGGCGGTCATGGCCGCGGGCAGCGTGGCAAGCTTGCGGAACGGCACGAAATCGACCGCCTCCAACTCTTCGCGAGATGCCCTGACCAAGGGCAGGTCGAAATGGCTGTCGGTGGTGGCACGTCCGTGCCCGGGAATATGCTTCATGACCGGCAGCACGCCACCCGCCATCAGCCCCTCCGCCACCGCCGCGCCCAGCGCCGCCACCTCCTCGGTGCGGCTGCCGTAGGCCCGGTCGCCGATCACGCCGTGGCTGCCGGGCGCGGGCACATCGAGCAGCGGCGCGCAGTTGGTGTTGATGCCGACGGCACGCAGGTCGGCCGCTGTCAACCTCGCCGCGGCGTGCGCTGCCCACACGGCCCGCCCCGGGTCGCGGGCAAAGGCCCGCGCGTAAGCGGCAGCCGCCGGCAGCGCCCGCCATTGGGGCGGGCGCAGCCGCTGCACCCGCCCTCCCTCCTGGTCGATGAGGACCAGGATCTGCTCACCGACCGCTGCGCTTGCCGCTTCCGTCAGCCGGCGCAGCTGGTTGGGGTCGACGGCGTTGCGCGCGAACAGGATCACGCCGCACGGGCGGGCTTGCCGCAGCACTGCGGCCTCGCGCGCCGTGAGCTCTGGGCCCTCAAGACCAGTGATGAAAGCGGAAAGCATGCGAGCGCTCCTGTCGCAGCCTTCAGGCTGCTGGCGGCACGAACAAGTGCGGCTGAGTGCCGCGGCGCCGGCTGTGCCGAACGCGGCCACAACCTCGCGCCTCGTCACCACAGACTGGCTGCTCGGCATCGATGCTTGGCGAAGCGGGCCGCACGACCTCAGTAGGCGGTCACCCAGCAGCCGCTGTAGCCGGCGGACTTCAGTTGCGTGCACAGGCTGGCGGCGGCATCACGCGAGCCCGGCGGGCCGACCACGAGCCGGTACCAAACGCCCTTCTCGCCGAGGTTGGCCTCCTGCACGTCGGGGGTCCGGCTCGACAGCACCTCGCCATACTTCTCCTGCATGTTGGCGAAGATCTTGAGCGCATCCATCCGGCTCTTCTGCGAGGACAGCACTGCCACATACCCGGCGCCCGACGCGGCGGTCGCGGCTGGCGCAGCCGAGGCTTGCTTCGCCTTCGGCACGGGGTTCTTCGACGCCGCAGGCTTCGCCGCCGCGGGAGCCTTCTTAGCAGGAGCGGCCGGCTCTGCGTCGGTCGATGGCGGCACGTTGGCAGCAGAAGCGATGCGCACCGGCGGCTGTGGCACAGCCTTGACCGGCGCCGCTGGAGGCGGCTGCGGGAGTTGCACGCGTGCGGCCGACGGCGGCTGCGGTGGACGCGGCGGACCGATGTTGTCGATGGTGACGCCAGGGGGCAGCGCCATCGGCGATGGGCTTGCAGGCGCGGGCGGCACAGCGGTCGGTATCACCTGGACGGGCGGTTGCCCGCCGTTGGGTGAGATGGGGATAAGCCTGACCTTGCGGGGCGCGTTGGGGTCGTCGCTGACGCGCTCATCCTGAGCGTCGGCCGGGTTGGGCTGCGCCACAGACGTGCCTTGCGGTCCGGTCTCGTCGCCGAGCCGGTTCAACAGCTTCTTGTCGGTATGCGCAAAGCCTCTGCCGTCAGCGACCTCGGGCTTGGACTTGATCGGGCCTTGGGTGTCCTTGATGAGCGGAGCGGGCCCCGACCGCGACGGAAAGAACGTCTTGTAAGCGTAGGCCATGCCACCGCCCAGCCCGATGGCTCCCACCAGGGCAGTCACGATCAACAGGCCGCGGCGACCACGACGGGGTTCATCCTCATCCTCGGCCATGGCCTCGTCGTACTCAGCGTCAGTTTCGCCGTAGTGGTGCGGAGCGGCGGCAAACGGCGGCGGATCAAACCCGGCATCGGCCTGCGCATACCCCTGCCCCGGTGTCGACATGTAATTGCCAAGGTCGAAGCCGCGCCCATCGCCCTGCTGGCCCCAGGTCGGTCCGGCGGAACCTTGTTGCTGCGCCGCCTGGTGAGAAAAGCCAAAGGGTGGCTGCTCACCGCCTTGCGATGGATAGCCGAAATTGGGTGCGGCTTCGGGAGCCGGCGGAAAGCGATTGTCTGCTTCTCCACCCCCTTGCGGAAACAGGTACCCACCCGGCTGTTGACCAGCCCGCTGGCCCGGCGCCTCGCCATAGGGCGGCGGCCAATGCGGCGAGGGCTGCGTATCGTCCGCGCTCGGGCGGCGTGCCGCAGCCCTCATCCCCGCCTGCCCGATCGGACCGCTCCGAGACATGTCCGAATCCCCCTATCTCGTACCCCGTGCACGCGCCGGCGAATCACGACTTTATCGCATCTCCTCTGGGGCGTGTACGCCCATAATCGCCAACCCCGTGGCCAAAACCTGTGCATTGGCCCGGACCAGCGCGAGGCGTGCGGCTGTCAGTTTCCCGTCATGCGCCTGGATAAAGCGCAAATGTGGCAATTCATTGCCTCGCGTCCATTGCGTGTGGAAAGCTGAAGCCAAATCATAGAGATAGAAGGCAAGACGGTGCGGCTCATGGGCGCGCGCCGCGCCCTCGATAAGGTGCGGGAAGGCCGCAAGCTTCTTGATGAGCTCGATCTCGCCCGGATCCTGCAGCCGAGCCAGATCCGCACCGGCCACCTCCGGCGCCGGCTCGCGCAGATTGGCAAACACCTCCCGCACATTGCGGAACGCCGACTTGGCCCTGGCGTGCGCATACTGGACGTAGAAGACCGGGTTGTCCTTGGACTGCTCAACCACCTTGGCGAGGTCGAAGTCGAGGGGCGCATCGTTCTTGCGGTAGAGCATCATATAGCGCACGGGATCGGCCCCGACCTCATCGACCACATCGCGCAGCGTCACAAAGGTGCCGGCGCGCTTGGACATGCGCACGGGCTCGCCGGCCCGAAACAGGCGGACCAGCTGACACACCTTGATGTCAAGATCGGCCTTGCCATCCGTCAGCGCTGCCACCGCAGCCTTGACGCGCGTGAGATAGCCGGCATGGTCGGCCCCGAACACGTTGATCAGATGGCGGAAACCGCGGGCCAACTTGTTGTGATGATAGGCCATGTCGGCGGCGAAGTAGGTGTAGCTGCCGTCGGACTTCATCAGCGCGCGATCAACGTCGTCGCCGAACGCAGTCGCCCTGAAAAGCGTTTGTTCGCGATCCTCCCAGTCACCATCGTCGTGGCCCTTGGGCTTCTCCAGTCGCCCCTGGAACACAAGGCCCTTGCGGCGCAACTGCGCGATCGTTTCGGCCACCTCATCCCTGCCCTGCGTGAGCGAGCGCTCGGAGAACATCACCTCGTGTTTGATGTTGAGCGCCGCCAGATCCTGCTTAATCGTCGCCAGCATGGCCGCGACCGCCGCCTCGCGCACCAGCGGCAACCTGCGCTCCTCCGGAATGTTGAGCAGCGTGTGTCCATGCTCTTGCGCGAGGGCGCGCCCGACGGGCTTGAGGTAGTCGCCGGGATAGAGGCCCGCAGGAATCTCCCCAATATTCTCGCCCAGAGCCTCGCGGTAGCGCAGGAACGCCGAGCGGGCTAGGGCATCGACCTGCGCGCCGGCATCGTTCACATAATACTCGCGCGTCACCTCGTATCCCACGAAGGCGAGCAGGTTGGCGAGCGCATCGCCGAACACGGCGCCCCGGCCGTGGCCCACATGCATGGGGCCCGTCGGGTTGGCCGACACGAATTCGATGTTGACTTTTTCGCCGCCGCCGATGGGCGCCCGACCGTACGCGGCGCCCTCCTGCAAGATCGCAGCCACGACCCGTTGCCAGAACGCCGGGCGGAAGGTGAAATTGAGGAAGCCGGCGCCTGCCACGTCGATCTTTTCGAAATCGGGATCGGCTCGGAGCTTGCCGGTTGCCAGCTCGGCGATGGCGCGCGGCTCCATCTTGGCCGACTTGGCCAGCACCAGCGCCGCGTTCGATGCGAGATCGCCGTGCGCGGCATCGCGTGGCGGCGCCACCTCGACGTTGCTGAAGTCGAGCCCGGGCGCCAGCGCACCTTCGGCCTGCAGCGCCTTCAGCGCATCAACAATGCGGCCGCGCACGAGCCCGTAGACGTTCATCGATGTTCCTAGCCGTTTCGATGGTGCGCGGGAGCTATCGCAACTCCGGGGTAGCGTCAAACAGGCGGCGATGCTCGCCCAGGGCATAGCGGTCCGTCATGCCGGCTACGAAGTCGGCAACCACGCCGGCACGGCTCGCTGGCCCGTCCGCCTCGGCGGCCTTGCGCCATGATCCCGGCAGCGCACCGGGATCATCTATGTAGCGGTCGAACAGGTCACGCACGACCCCTTCGGCATCGGCCATCACGGCCATCACGCGCGGGTGGCGGTAGACGTTGGCAAACAGGAAAGCCTTGAGGCCTTGCGCCTCAGCGCGGCGCTCCGGCGAATGGGCGATCACAGGCATGGATGCGGCGCGCACGCCCGCAACACTGCTCTGGGCAAGTCCCAGCAGGCGTCCACGCGATTCGCGCACCGCGTCCTCGATCATCGCCGCAATGATGCGCCGGTTGACCTCGTAGATGGCGCGCTGTTTGTCGAGCCCTGCACGCGGCAGGGCGGCCACGAACCCTCCCGCCAACGGCACGCTGGCGAGATCTTCGAGCCTGATAAGCCCGGCTCTTAGGCCATCGTCGAGGTCGTGGGCGTTGTAGGCAATATCGTCGGCAAGCGCCGCCACCTGCGCCTCCGCCGGCGCAAACGCATCAAGGTAAAGTCGCTGGACGAGGCCGGCCGCCTCGATTTCCCGACGCAGCACCGCAACCTGCCCATCAAGCCCGGTGAGGGGGCCGTTGTGCTTGGCGAGCCCTTCCAGCGTCTCGTAGGACAAATTAAGCCCGTCGAAGCCCGCATACTTGCGCTCGAGCCGCGTCACGACCTTGAAGCTTTGCGCATTGTGGTCAAATCCACCGAAGGCTGCGGTCGCCGCCGCCAAGGCCCGCTCGCCCGCGTGCCCGAACGGCGGATGACCCAGATCGTGCGCCAGGGCCAGCGCCTCGGCCAAATCCTCGTCGAGCCCGAGCATGCGGGCGATGGCGCGGGCGATCTGCGCCACCTCCAGGCTGTGGGTGAGACGGGTGCGATAATGGTCCCCCTCGTGGAACACGAACACTTGCGTCTTGTAGGTGAGGCGGCGGAAGGCCGTCGCGTGCACGATGCGGTCCCGGTCGCGTTGGAAGGGCGTGCGCATGGGGCAGGCGGGCTCCGGGTGGAGGCGGCCGGCGCTCTCCTCGGCCACCGTCGCATAGGCAGCGAGCGACCGCCCATGCCGCCGTTCAGCCTCGGGGGCAGACTGCGTTTGCACTGCACTGCCAGTTGCCATGCAAAACACCGGGTTTGACAAGGCAGGCCGCGACCCTATGTTTGCGACAGGCATCGCGCCGCCTGCGGAAGCTTAACGGAAAGCGGCGTGCTTGCGTTCAAGTTTCAGCAAAAGCGCCGGATGCGGCCATGAGCCAGTCGTCAAACCTAGCCGAGCGCCCCGCGGTCACCGTATCAGAGCGTGCCGCAAGGCGCATCGCCGAGATTGCGGCCGGCGAACCCGCTACCCCCCTTCTACGCGTGAGCGTGGAGGGCGGCGGCTGTTCCGGCTTTTCCTACAAGTTCGACCTCGTCCGCGCCTCCGAACCGGACGACCTCCTGATCGAGCGGGCCGGCGCCCGCGTTCTGGTGGACCCCGTTTCGCTGCAATATCTCTCCGGCTCCGAGATCGACTTCGTCGATGACCTGATCGGCTCCTCCTTCAAGGTGCACAATCCCAACGCCACCGCCTCCTGCGGCTGCGGGACGAGCTTTGCCATTTGAGCGGTTGCACACTCGATCGCGTTGCAGCTCGCAAGCGAGACCCCCTTGCGGTCGCCGCTCGTATCCCAATGATTGCATGCAAGATGGTCATCTGCGCAATGGTTCTGCGGCAGGGAGCGGTCCGTGCTGCCATATGGCGTGACGTCCAAGGCGCGCATTGTAACTGCCCCCGTTGCACAAGGTTTGGTTTCCCCCCGCCGGTCGGCTTTATAGAGCGGGACGCCCAGCTCCATGCGCGAGAGGGCGGGAACGCCGCTCACCGATGAAATTTTGCCGAACCTGCGGACTGGCTCTGCGTGATGCACCATGTTGCCAGGCCATGTCCGTGGTCGGACAATTTCGCGCTTTGGGCGGACGAACCTTGATCCGGGTTGTGCGCACATCCCTGCCACCATGGATGCGGATCGGCAGAGCGCCTGGCTGGATCGACGCCTGCCGCCGGCGCGCCAGCTGCCACAGCAACGCCATGGATCGCCCCAACTTGCGCCTCAAGTTGTGGTGCACAGTAAAGCCTGCGGTTGCGCGATTCCTACCAGCGTCGCCAACCGCGGGGGTTTGATCGCTGTCCTCGGCACCAGCGAAGCGGGGCGTTGCTGTGGGGACGGAGGGAACGACGAATTGGCTGAGCCGCGATGCGCGATCCTGCGTCGCGTTAACAGGCCGTTAACGTTAAGCCCCTAACTAAAAAGAGATTTCCCGTGTGCGCGGGCGGGTACGCGCCCCCGGGGAGTAGGGAAATTGAGGTGGTGGCCCATGCAGCGCAGAGTTGCGGCAATTCTAGCCTGTCTTTTTGTCTCAGTGCCCTTTCACGTGGCCAGTGCGGCCACGTTACCCGAAATTAGGACCAGCGCTCGCAACCCCGTGCCGGAATGCGCGACGCCCGGCCGGCTGATGGAGTATCTGAGGAGCCGCAACCCCGACCTCAGTCCGCGTTACGACGGCGTCGCCACCGAGTACATGCGGCTCGGCGAGATGTTGGGGGTGCGCTGGGATTTCGCCTTCTACCAGATGATCCTCGAAACCGGATCGCTCAGCTACCGGCGCGGCAATCGCTCCGGCGATGTCAAGGCGGCGCAGAACAACTTCGCGGGCCTCGGGGCCACGGGCGGCGGAGAGACCGGCGAGAGTTTCAGGGACATACCCACCGGCGTGCGCGCGCACCTGGAACACCTCCTCCTCTATTCCGGCGAGAAGCTCGACAACCCAGTCGCGGAGCGCACGCGCAAGGTGCAGGAATGGGGCGTGCTGACGAAGTGGCAATCCCACTTCACGCGACCCATTACGTTCGCCGACCTCGTGCAACAGTGGTCGCCCGGTTCGACGAGCTATGCGCGCATGCTCGATGGCATCGCCGAACGCTTCGTGGAGTTCTGCGAGAAACCAGATCCGCGTCCCGAGCTTGCCGCCGCGGTACGCCGCGAGCTGAGGTTGGCCGAGGCCAGGGCGCAGCGGCCATCGGGCGAGCAACTGGCCAAGCGCGCCATCGAGACCGGCAAGGCCGAAGATGACGGCCAGCGCTCGGGGCTCGGCGCGCAAGACGCCCCCAAGCAGCCGCCTATGGCCTTCAAGGTGCTCAATGCCCCGCCGCCTGAGGCAGACAAGCTCGTCGCCGACAACCCGAGCAGCCTCGACAGCACCAGAGCTGAGACAGCGGCGAAGGTAATGCCAACAACCGGCAGCCTGCCCTTGGCACCAAGATCATCAGTCGCCGAGAAGCCCGCTGCCGACAGACCGGCAGCCGAGAAACAGCCATTCAAGATGGCGTCTGCCGGCGGTGCCGCTAAGCCGCTCGTCGAGGCTGCCCCGGCGCCTGCGCCGACGGCCGGTCAAAAGTGCCGCGTCTGGACCGCGAGCTACGGCGGACAGAAGGCGCTCATTATTCGCTCGCTCGTCGACAAGGTGGTGAATTACACGGTGCTCGACGTCAACGAAGGCGCCGAGAAGCGCGAAGCCGAGGCCTTTATCGCCGCCTACGCCAAGGAAGGTGCCATCGCCGGCGAGTATGCGAGCCAAGCTCAGGCCCTCGACAAGGCCTTCGAGCTCTGCCCGGAGGGCTAACGAGCCGGCGCGAGTAGCGCACCGATGTCGCCCCGCCTTACGCGATCGGCTCTGCTGATCGGTGCGTTCCTCGCACCTGTCGTCGGCCATGCACCGCCCGTCGCGGCGCGCGGGCCGACGCTGCCGGAAATCCGCCTGTCGCCCGGGCAGACGGTGCCGGCCTGCGTCACCCCAAGCCGGCTCATGCACCACCTGCGGGAACGCACGCGCGATCTGAGACCTGCCTTCCGCGACATCGCACGCTTTTACAAGCAGCACGGCGAGGCCCTGCGCGTGCGCTGGGACTATGCGTTTTTCCAGATGCTGCTTGAGACCAACTATCTCTCCTATAAGACCGGGAGCGGCCGCTGGGGCGACGTGGATCCGAGCCAGAACAACTTTGCCGGCATCGGCACCACGGGCGGCGGCGTACCGGGCGACAACTTCCCAGACGTGTCGAGCGGCGTGCTGGCGCAGATGCAGCACCTCGTTGCCTATTCCGGCGAGCGGGTGAAAAGCCCCCTTGCTCCGCGCACGCGCGAGAAGCAGGACGAGATCGTCGAGCAATCCTTGGCGCTGGGACGGCCGGTGCGCTTCGACGATCTGACCAACCGCTGGGCCGCCGATCGCAACTACGCCAAGTCGATGGAATGGGTGGCGGAGCGCTATCGTCAAGCCAACTGCTTGGCGTCGGGGGAACCGCGCGATCCGACCGCCGACGACACCATCGAGGCGCGCTCCCGTCGAGTGCAAGTTGCAGCGCTTGCCGGCGCGTGGCTGCCATCTGCACCGCATACCCTGCCCACGGTTGCAGTGCCACACCCCCCGGCGTGCGAGGTCTATACGGCCAGCTACGGCGGCCAGGTTGCCCTGCTGATCCGCTCGCTATCTGGCGCCTCGGTCACCTACACCGTGCTGCAGGTCGATGCAGACCTCGAGCAGCTGCAGGCAGATGCCTTCGTTGCTGCGCACGCCCCCAACGGACGCGCCATCGCCCGCTTTTCCTCGCCTGAGGCCGCCTTCGCGCGCGCCTTCGAGCTTTGTCCTGGACGGTAAGTGACAGGCGCGATGCGGACGCGACGGCGCGGTCGGACGATTGCGCGCGCCAGCCCGCGGCCGAGCTAACGGGGGAGGCTTCTCTTCGGGTCGGCAGCGCCTCGCGGCGGCCGCCGGCCCGGAGGGAGGTGATGGTCTCGACGTGCTTGACGGAGGCGGCCCTGATCCCTCATTTGCCCTCCTCGAAGATCACTCGGCATCGGCAGGCGATACCCATGCGCAAAATGGCGAAAAAGTTGGCAGCGATTGTGCTGATGCTTGGGTGTGCGATCACCGCCGCCGAAGCGGCCGAACAGGGTCAGGGCGCCGCCGCCAACGCCAACTGCCAGAACACGGGGAGCTTCGATCGCTGGCTCCTGGGCTTCCGTCAGGAGGCCGCATCAAACGGCATCTCGCACGCCACCATCGCCGCGGCGCTCGACGGAATGACCATGGATCCCAACATCATCGCTCGTGACCGTCGGCAGAGCTTCTTCGCGCAAAGCTTCACCTCGTTTGCGGCCAAGCTGATCTCGGCGAACCGCCTGCAGAACGGCGCAGCCAAGCTCAAGCAGCATCGCGAGTTGTTTGCCAAGGTCGAGCAGGAGTACGGGGTTCCCGGACCGGTGATCGCCGCCTTTTGGGCGCTCGAAAGTGACTTCGGCGGCGATATGGGCAACCTGCCGGTGCTGCGCTCACTCGCCACCCTGGCCTATGATTGCCGCCGTCCGGACATGTTCCGCGCTGAGCTGATGGACGCGCTGCGCATCGTCGACCGCGGCGACTTGCGGCCGGCGGAGATGATTGGCTCGTGGGCCGGCGAGCTCGGCCAGACGCAGTTCCTGCCGTCGCACTATTTCAAATATGCAGTGGACTACGATGGCGATGGCCGCCGCAATCTGCTGCGCAGCGTGCCGGACGTGGTGGCCTCGACCGCCAACTTGCTGGTCTCTCTCGGCTGGCAGCGCGGCCAGCCCTGGCTGCAGGAAGTGCATGTTCCACCGAACCTGCCTTGGGAGGAGGCCGACCTTACCATTCAGCATCCGCGCTCCAAGTGGGCGGCCCAGGGCGTACGGGCGGCGGACGGCAAAGCGCTGCCATCCGACACCCTGCCGGCCTCGCTCGTGTTGCCGATGGGGCGATTTGGACCGGCGTTCCTGGCGTTCGACAACTTCCAGGTCTACCTCAAGTGGAATCAGTCGCTCAACTATTGCCTCACCGCCGCGCATCTGGCGGCGCGCCTCGGCGGCGCCCCTCCTTTCGGCCGCGGCAGCGGGGAGGTGCCGGAGTGGTCGTTCCAGCAGCTGAAGGAGCTGCAGCAGCTGCTAGCGCGCCGCGGCTTCTCGGCCGGGGAGGCCGACGGCAAGCTCGGCGCCGCGACGCGCGCGGGCATCAAGGCCGCCCAAATGCGCTTCGGCCTGCCTGCGGATTCCTATCCCACACAAGAGCTGGTGGAGCAATTGCGCTCGGGAAGATAGCATCCGGTGAGGCGCGGCAGCGCCGCCCCAACATGGTATGGGAGGGAACTTGAAGGTCTGACCCCGACAGCTCGTCCCGATCATGCCCGCCAACTCGCCCCTGATGATCGATGCGGCCGCCGAAACATGGCCAATCGCCGGCGAATTCGTCATCGCGCGCGGTGGCAAGCACGAGGCGGCCGTGGTGACTGCAACCGTGACGGACGGCAGAGTGACGGGGCATGGCGAGTGCGCGCCCTACTCGCGTTATGGCGAGACGGTTGCCGGCGTGCGCGCCGCAATCCTCGCCATGCGCCGCAAGCTCTCGGATCGCTCGAGCCTGCTGCGGCAGATGCCGGCGGGCGCGGCGCGCAACGCGCTCGATTGCGCACTGTGGGACTACGAAGCCAAGCGCTCCGGCACGTCGGCGGCTAAGCTCGCCGGCCTCGCCCCACGACCGGTGACCACGGCCTTAACGATCAGCCTCGATGCGCCCGAGGCGATGGCGGCGAAGGCGTCGGCAGCCGCGCGCACTATGCCGCTCCTCAAACTCAAGCTCGCCGGACCGGACGACGCAGAACGTTTGCGCAAAGTGCGAAGCGCGTGCCCCGACACGCGCCTGATAGTCGATGCCAACGAGTCCTGGACGCCGGAGCTGCTGCCCTCGCTCATGGCGGTTGCTGCCGAGACGCGCGTTGAGCTCATCGAGCAGCCCCTGCCGGCCGGTGCCGATCCGGTGCTCGCGGGCCAGCGCGCGGTGCCTGTGTGCGCCGACGAGTCGGTTCACGACCGCGCCGATCTCGACGCGCTCGTCGGCCGCTATGATGCAATCAACATCAAGCTCGACAAGGCCGGCGGCCTCACGGAGGCCTTCGCGCTGGCGACCGAAGCGCGCCGGCGCGGCCTCAAGGTCTTGGTCGGCTGCATGGTATCCACATCTCTCGCCATGGCACCGGCGATGCTCCTGGCGCAGGGCGCTGACTGGGTGGATCTCGATGGTCCCCTGCTTCTTGCCCGCGATCGCACGCCCGCCTTGCGCTACGACGGCGCGCTTGTGCATCCCCCCGATCCACAGCTGTGGGGATGAGTGGAAGCAATCGATCGCCAGCATTTGGCCCTAGCAGGCGCCACGTCTCACCCTCGCCAACGCGAGGCCCGCCCACAGCCCCGCATAGGCCGCATGAAACGGGCCCGCAATCAGCGTGGCCCCGCCGGCGACAATCACGCGCGTGACCGAGGAATTGAGCGCCTGGGCCGTGCCAGCCTGCGCCTCGGGCACGGCGCGGCCGATGCAGTGAATGGCGCCGATGTGCGTGGCGCCGAACGTCAAAGCGTGCAGGGGCTGCAGCGGCTGCAGCACAAAAAGCGGCGGATCGAGACCCATGATGAACCAGCGGATCACCGCCGGCGCCGAGCACGATCAGCGGCGCCGGGCCGATGCGGCGCACGACGGCGGCCGAATAGGCAAACA